>JAABUQ010000137.1_pt1 | contig 153530 bp, 127 predicted proteins | sample 5560001 | NCBI WGS metagenome assembly JAABUQ01 (sample SAMN10711888, study PRJNA513371) | rock metagenome | isolation source: Antarctica rocks | place: Antarctica: Victoria Land, Finger Mt nord | collected 2015-12-18
TTACACCTCGCGCTAGCCTATTAGGGTAATTTAGATTGTTTATTAAAATTTAGATTTTTTTGTAATGTATTTGAAATTTTTAGCCTAATCGGGTTAGTATTACGTACAGAATTAATATTTGAACTAGAAAAAGATTAAAAAAAAATATGTTTTCAAATATTAATTCTGTACGTAATACTAACCCGATTAGGCTAAAAATTTCAAATACATTACAAAAAAATCTAAATTTTAATAAACAATCTAAATTACCCTAATAGGCTAGCGCGAGGTGTCACGAGACTCTCTCGGGCCGATGTCGACTCAATGGAGCCATTGTGCCACAGGGGCCGCTTCTCCGAATTGTCGATGATATACAAGTTGCACAAGATACATTTTTACAGAATATTGTTAGAAATACTAGATACTGCTATGTATTCTAGAAGTTTATTCGTGTTTTGTATAACGTACGTGTTTATTTTAGAAGTTGTCGAAGAATCTTGAATTAGACTTACTCTATAATTGGCTAACAATGTTGCATTTGTCTTGACTTTTTAGTATTGTTTGTAATAATTTGTAATAATCTTCTTTTAGCTTTATTATTTGTATAGATTTGTTTATAGTTTGCGCTTTCAATCGTATTACGATCTTGCTAAGCTTGAACTATATAACGTTTGTTGTTAAGATAAGTTTTCTTGCTTTGTTTCTATATTGTAAGAGCGCAAATAAAACAAATCCAAAATGTTATTTTTCTATAATAAACTATAACTAGTCGTAGTTGCAATTATGGTAGAGAGACATATACAACTAATAAACAATCGTAAGTCTATTCGAATAATATAGAAGAATAACGAGAAACATATTCTAGCAAGTAATGTTTGTTACAATTATTTGAGTGAACTTGTTGCACTAGCCAAGACGATGCTTGCAAAGTTATCAAGGCTTCCACTAAATTAGGCGAATGCTTTCAAAAATTGGTACAACGCCTAAAGCGAGAACTCAATAAGTGTTAGGAAGAGCATCAAAAAATAAAAGCCCAAAAACTACGTGATTGATACGAAGAGACTAAACTCTATTCGTACAAGACTGAAACGATTAGCAACTAAGTCTTTGGCAGTAGGCACGTGCGACTCCAGTTGTGGCTACGCTCCTAATTCTTTGACCATCTTCTCTCCTTCGAAGAATGATAACTTCTACAGGTTTATTAAATAGTTGCCTCTTCGTCAGTGACACAAATATCTACTTGTACAAGGAAATTCTCGATCATTTATATTGCGCTAACCAGTTGCAGAGGTAATCTCGATATCATCGTCCATTCGACATCAGCATTCCTGTCCCTCTTCAACATTGCCTCCACGCATTTCAAGAGACCTTCTTTGGCTTCCTCGAAAGCTTTGTTGTGATTGTGTCGATAAACTTTTTTGACGCAATATTGGTCTGCAATATCATCTAGCGATTCCAGCAATGATGCTTCTTTGTCAAGGACCTTCGCAAGAAGTCGAACTGTTTCTTCGCTAATATTGAGAATGTATAGCACGCGCAGGAGTGACAAGATCATTTGTTCAAAGATCGTCCGTCTATTGCTAATATTTTGACCATTCAAGATGGCATCAAAGTCCGCCAAGTAGCTGCTCCCAATGGGCTGAGCGATGCCGTCCACAGTGTATGGAAGCAGTCGCTCGCGACACAGCAAAGCAGCTAGGGTCAACGCAAACGCTTCAGGTGTTTGTTCGAGCCAAAGGTCTTCAATCAACCATTGATACAAATTCAAGCTTTCTTCCAATTTTATCCAATCGCTCAGCACTTCGAGAATCTAACCATGATACGTAGAGCTTCAAGTAAGAAGCACGAGTATGTTGTTCTCTTCTTTTCGAAGGGATGAAAATTGGCAATAGATGTGCTCACTATCTTCTATCAACATTATTTTTTCCCTTTGCGTAGAATGGTGATTTACAAGTGGAAACGAATTTGATCGACTTGTCGTGCCTCGAAATCGTACAACAGTTGCGACGAGAGATTCTGGGCCACTATTAGCGTGCGCCAACCTCAACTTTGATACCACTGTACCAAGTAGTTGTTCGGAAAATCGACAGGCACTAATACCATCATACGAAGACTTCATTCGAGTGTATCTGGAAAGTCTGGCTTTGAAAGTTCCGCGAAGATTTTCGACTTGGAAAGCGCGCCCTGCATTTCTTTTGGGTCGAAACGTCCAAATTGACGTGAAGAGAAGACGCCCAAAAGACTAGCGCAAAGGGACGCATTTTGGCTTGTCGTATAATTGATTCGGAAATCGTGCTGTCGACAATCCACCTTATCACCGGAAGATTCGAGAAGGCTCCGGAATAATGAAATTGTCTGCTGCCCCAACCCTTCTCGGATCCCGATGGGGAAGTCCGCCGCCATCAATAGCTCGATATTGATAAAACATTCTTTTTCTAATAGATAATTTCTGCAGTAGAAAAGCAGATTTTACAATATAGTAAAACAGACTTCTAAGAAGCAGAAATAATAATAAAATAACTTTTTTCTGATAAGATTAGCCTGACCGTCGGGCTCGATTTCGCGGGGGAATCGCTGAGTAATCGGGCTCGGGAAGCTTAACTTTAAAAAACCTTAAATTTTAAAAAATTCATAACTTTCTTGTATTTTATAGGTATTTTATTAAAATTATGTTGTTTTGTAGAGAATTTAGCGTGCTTTCAAACAAAAAAAGAATTACTCGATTTGGACTAGTCTACATAACGCAATTAATTAATATAGCTTCGGGTTGGACGAAGGAGTCTGTCCGAATCCTTGGGTTAGACAAAAAAAAAGTGTCCGACCCGGTCCAACGATCACACTAGATAAGATATTCTTCTCTGATTGCAATTAATTTAGAAATTAATTATTAAACTTGTTAAAGCTATCAAATAATACAAAAAACGAACTGTAATAAAGAATATAATATAATAGAAAGAATTGAATTGCTAGCTAGAAGAAGAAAAGTTCTTCAGATCTAAATACAGACTTAATTGTCAAGAAATACTTTGTTAAGCAAGAAAAGTACAATTATTGTAACAATCAAAGATATTGAGTCTAATTTTTTATTTTTATTTTTGAATATAAAAATATATTTGACAATATTTTTTAATGTCGATTAAATATATAATATATGCGAATATTCTTAATTGTTATAAATTTAATAATTAAATATAATTTATAGATATCGAGTTTATCGAATTTATATTTACTGTCTACAATCTTATTTTTACTCTAATAGTGCAATTCAACTGATTTTATAAAGATACAACAATTCGAGATAAAAAGCAATAATTGTAAAGAAAATACAAAATCGATCTTTCGATAATTTGATATTCGAAAGTTAGTTTTTGTTAATATAAGATATATTTTTATAATAGTCGAAGCAACAAAATAAATCTCGATTAAGTTAATAAAACTTGAACTATTTTTAATAGACGTATTAATATTATTAGAGACAATAAATAACATTCTGCTGTAGTTTATTACAATAAGTGCTATCTTTTCTGCTTAAATAAAATTTGTCAAGATCTAATTAAAATCTAAATTAGATCTTAATTAGATATAATCTAGATTCGAAACTAGTATATTTTAATATATTACAATAGTTTTTTTGTTTGTTTTTCTTTTTAGTACAATTCTATCTTTGTATTTTCTACTAATTTCTTAATTTTTAGCAAGCTTACGCTATTCTAGATATAATATTTTATTAACTTATTCGAATATCTAATTTTGTGCTACAAACAACTTTTAAGCGAACTTTATATATATATACAATAAGCGCAATTATTGTCTATTAAACTCTCAAAAACATATACTAACTTTCTTGTAAAAAAATAATAATAATTCGATTAATAAAATAGAATTCGAGATTTTCAAAATATCGCGCGATTTTTTCAAATATAGAAAAAAGATATTATTATTCGACAATCGAAAAAACAATACAATAGAAATATTATTGTTACAAATATAGTACAATATAAGTTTATTTCTAGTTACAGAAATACTTATTAATTGAATACAATTTACTATTAATCTTGCGTTTGTTAAAAGCAAATCTCGAAATCGAAAAACGTGTTCTTTATATTTGTTTTAATTTTTTAACAACAAACTTAATATTATATTCTTAGAGATTAGTTATACAAAATTTATATTATAGATTTTCGAATTTGTAGATAGACAGAAAAATACAATATTATTACGCAAAACTTAATATTGTATTGAAATTCTTATTCTATAGAGCAAAATAAAACAACATTCGAAATATATCTTTATATCAAAATATAAGACTATTATGTGCAAAATATATATTTTTTTGCAAATTACACTTGTTACTAAATACAATATTGAGAACTATAAATCTTGAGCTAATTCTCGATAGAAATCTAAATTGTCAATACTAATTAAATATATATAGAGAAAAATAGCTAATTGTATAGAGAGTATTAAGAATTAGTATAACAACAATATAAAAAATATTTCTGTATTAAAGAAAACAAAAAAAAAATTGCTTCTATCTCTTTTTATTATTAATAAGAGCTTATTTAATTGTAGCTCTATAATACAATAGAAGATTGTCAATTTTATATAATAAAACAAGTTTGCAATATAGTCAAGAACTATTAAAATTTTATTAGCAATAAAAAGTTGTATAATTATATTTAGATCTTATTATTAAAATCGACTTTTTTAAGCCAAAATATTTAAAATATAAGTTCCTTTATCTTTATTAATTTTTTGCTAAATTACAATTAGAAAAAACAATTCAAATTGTTTGCAAATTCGATAATAGTTAAAATTTTTATATTTTTGTTTTTTAATAGCAATCGAAAGAGTTTTAAAATTAATTCTTTAATTAAATATATATTTAATTCTATAATTTTAAAGACAATTAAAATAATATAAACTATAGTTTGTTATTATATCGAGAAATTCAAATACAGAGCGCAAATATCTATTAATTTCGAAAAACCATATATCGAAAATATATATTTTACTTTGTTAACAATTGCAATCTTTATACTTATAGTATATTAACAAATATCTACAAAAAAATACAACAAAAATAAAACAATCAATCTATAATACAAAAAGAGAAATATATACGAAAATTGCAACAAAAAATTGTATTTTGCAGCAAAAAAACTATTAACAAGTTCGACAACAACAAGATTTTGTATATTTTTTTTCGAAAATCTCTTTTAGATTTGAATACTAGTAAATCGAAATTCAAATATTTATCGAAGCAATATAATCGATAAAATAGTAGCAAGAATTCGATAAATACTTCGAATAGAAAATTTGTACTTGAAAACTCAAAAAATAGCAAAATATATAAAAATAAATTAATCTAAACAATCAATTAACAATTTTGATAAAAAAAGAGCGTCAAATATATAAGCAATAATTATATAAATATAAATTACTTAGAAAAGATCTAATTTAGTTCTAACAAATAATTACAAAAATATTAACTAATTGCAAAAGTATCTATAGAAAAAAATTAACAATTAGAACAATATTAGAGTTAATATTTTTAATTAAAGATGCAAATCTAAATCAAATTTAGATTAATTCTAAGTTAAGTCTTCTCTAAATTGTCGAATAACAACAGAAATATTAACTAACTGCAAAAATACTTGTAGAGAAAAATTGATAAACAAAACAATATAGAAATAAATATTTTTAATCGAAGAAGCAAATATAGATTAGATTTAAATTAAATTGTGTTTAAATCTAGCAAATAACAAATATTGTATAAACTAATTGCAAAAGATATTTACAAAAAAATCTAAGAAAAACAACAATATTTAAATAGACTTACTTATATACAAAGAAGAAAATCTAAATTAAATCTTGTCTAAATCTAATAAATAACAATAGATAGATTAACTAACTAAAAATGTATTTACAAAGAGAGATTGCTATATAGAATAATATTTAAATAGATATTTTTAAATAAAAATATAAATTTGAATCAGATTTTGTTTAAATTTGACAAATAACAATATATATATTAACTAATAGCGAGAGTACTTATAGAGAGAATCTAAAAAAAATAAAAAATGTCGAAATAGACTTTTTCAATAAAAGATATCTTGTAAAGACTATACTAAATTAAATATCGAATACTTATATTTATTTGTAATTAAACAATTACAACTTCTCAAAAAATATAGCAAAAAATATAAGTTATTTTTAATTTTCGTAATTAGATTTTAAATCGATTAAGACTAATTAAAAAGCAACAAACAGAATATATTTAAGAGAAAAAAATTAACATAGTAAATTGTGTTTGCTATCTCTATATTATTATTTGTACTAATATAGTTTGCGAACAAATTAACTGTTAAGTCGAAAATTAATATTAAGAATAATTTTTAATAAAATAAATATAGAACTCGAATTAAGAAACAAAAGAAAAATATATTGTTAAAATTAACACTTAGTTAAATTGCTTAAAGAAAAAAGCTAAATATCAAAAATAAAATAGATATAGTTTAATATACAAAAAAGAAAAAAAAACTTTTATCGATTGTAAATATTGTAGAGAAATACAAAAGATTTGTTGCTTATATAAAAGAGTGTTTGTATATAGATATTTTTATAGATAATAAGAAGAAGAACTTTTACTTCTTGTAAAAATATAGTGTATATATAAAAGAAATACATTTAATACTTGAAGTATCGAGCATTTCTATAAGTGCAAATATATTTAATATTATAATATAAATTAAACAAACTATATCAAATATTGCAATACTATTGTGTATATAAGTTGCAATCGAATAGAAGTCTAAATAGTTATAGATATTAGAGATGTTATACTTTCTATAGTCTATATTGTAAATATAGATTAGAGTATCGCGAAATAGATTAAGAGAAATATTATAAATTATAACAATATTGTTTTGCAAAGATAGATATTTTGATTCGAGATAAATTCTAAAGCAACTCTATCAAACTAATATAATTTCAAAACTAAGATATCGATACAACGATCTCGGGAGTTTCGAATCGCTAATAGAGTCTCTAGAGAATTATCCCAAATTGTCGATAAAGATATAACCATTTTTTGTATTATTTAAGAAAAGATTTTCGAAAAAAAATTAACAATATAGTTTAAATTTTCGAGACAAGAGATATACTAATTGCGTTAGTATAATATATAAAATATATGTTATTTTTAAAATCTAAAATTAAAAACAAACTTTTTAAAAGAAAGTTGTTTTTAAAATTTTATAATAAAATAAAAAAAAATTATACAATCGAAAACCCAAATAAATTATATTAACAAATAAATTTTGCAACAATTTAACAATAAGAAATTGTTAAAGAAATATAAGCAAACTTTTTTTTTATAATTGAAAAAAAGCTAATAATAATATATATAACAAGCGTATCTACTATAATTGCAAAAAAAAAAAAAAATCTCGAAAAAATATTTAAAGCTTTTTAAAAAAAAATTGCAAATAAATATAGTTAAAAGTTTTTAACAAAATTTTGTAATAAACATTTAGAAAATACTTCTATTACAATTTTTTATTAAAAAAGTTTTTAATAATTCGAAAAACTAAATAGATTTATAATAGTTATAATTGCAATTGCAAATTAAAAATATAAAATAAATATTTTATTTATAGAATTGTTAATATTTGTTAATATAAAGTAGTACAAACAAAAAGATTTTCTTAATAATAGTATTTATATTAATTATACTAATAAACAATTAACAAAATTATAATATTCTAAGAAAATTTAATATTTTGCAATTAAAGCAAAAGTATTTAGAATTTAGAAAACTTAATTTGTAGAATTCTATATTGCAAAAATCAAAATTCGCAATAATAAAAAACAAAAATATATATCGAAGCAAATTTTCTATATATTTGACAAAATAGTTTACAATATTATTGTTAATTTTCTCTAAATAATAGAGATAAATTTATATATTAGTTAATATATACTAATTTAACGCTATTAAGTTACAAAAAATATAATTGTATTAAAAAATTTAGAAAATTATCTAAAGTTTAACAAATTTGTTTTTGTATTTGTTTTAATTTGTTACAATTTTAAAACAAATAAAAAGCTTTAAATATATAATATATTTCAAAAAATGCAAAATATTGAAAACTATAATAATATTTTTGATTCGAAGAATATATCTACTTTTTTTAAATACAAAAATAAGAATTATAATATTTAATTTGCTATTTAGAAAAAAGTTGTTATATAAGTTGTTTTTATTTTTTTTTCAAAAAGAAGCTCGATATTCTATAAAATTATTTTTTAAATATCTAGTATTAAATAGAATTTGCAAGTTGATTAATTTTGTCGATATCTCTATATTATTTGTATTAAAAAATAATAGTAACTTAAAATTATATATCAATTATTACAATCTTAATACAATAACAATTAAAAATAAGTTTTTTTTTCTTTTATCAAAAAGATACTAGATTGTTTAATAGATATTATATATTTTACTAAACTAAATTTAAAAACTACTTACTATCGAATTTGTATTTGTTAAAAAAACAAATAAAAGATAGTCTTTTAAATACAATATAGTTATTTCGAATACATAATATTATTATTTAAGCTAGCAAATATTTTAACTACTTTTTAAACTTAAATTAACAACATATTGCAAAATTTAATTAATTATATTTGTATAATATATCTTAATAATATTTTAATCTATTTTAAGATACAAAAAAGATACTAAAATTATATCTATTAAGTTTTCGAAAAACTACGCTTATACAAGTTGTATATTAAGTTATTTAAATACTTTTTTATAATAATTTCGATTAAAATTTTAAAATTTATTATTAGCAATTATAATATATTAATAGACTTGTATTGTATAAATTTAATTACAATATATTTTTTGTTAATTATTTTTTGTAAACTTTAAATATTTTTTGATTTTGCAAACTTTTATTAACAATTTATTTAATATTATATAAAAATTACTCGAATTTTAACAAAGTTTTTAAAAAATAATAAACAAAAAAAGCAATTTTTTTTTTGTATTTAACAAAAATATTATAGCAATATTTAGAAAATTAATTATTGTTTTTATGCAAATATCTATATTAATATATTGCAATTTAAAAAATTATATTTGTATTAAAATTAATATTTTAAGATTTGTTATTGCTATTATTTTTTTGTAGCTAATATATTTTATAGACAAAGTTAATTAAACAACTTAATATTTTGTAATATTCTATTTAAGAAAAATAATTTTTGCAAAAATAAAATACAAACTTTATAATTAGAAATTGCTTGCTATTGTTACTAAATTTAAACAATAAAGATACTATTTTAAAAGCAATCAATATTTAATTATTGTATTAATAGATTATAACAATCATTGTTACTTTATAAAGATAACGTTGTTAAATTATTATTAAATATAATAAGTTTTTTTTCTAGCAAAATATAATTTCGAGATTAAGTATTGTATCGAAAGAACAAATTTAGCAAATAAATTATTTTAACAATTATATTACAAAGACAATACAAATAATTAAAAAAAAATTAAAACAAGTTAAAAATTATTACAATTGCAACTATTAAAATAACTTTTATATTAACAAAAGATACTATTAGAGCGTAATTGCTATTATATTTTAGCAAGATCGAAGTCTTCAAAATTAAAAAGCTTAACAATAAATTGTTTAGAAAATTCTTCAACAAAATAACTTTAGTTTAAAAAAATATAAATATTAAAACAATAGAAAAGAAAATTGCAAATACAATTTAAAATATTATAATATAGTAGTTGCGCTATAGCAATATTCGAATAGTATATAAAAAAAATTATTTCAAAAGTTTATTCTTTTTATTATTAATTAAAATTGAAGAACTTTAGAATACGAATTCGATAACTTTTAAAATTAAGAAACAATTAATCTCGAAAACTATATACAAAGTCTATATTGAAAGAAGTTAATTAATTAACAAAAAAATTAGTATTTTTCTTTTATATAATTATTGTTTCTAATAAGTTGTTTCTTAAAATTAAATTACTTAAATTGTATTACAATAATCTACTAACAAAATGTTTTAAAATTAAGAAAATATAAATATTTATAAAGAAGAAGTTCTATTGATCGAAAATAACAATAGATATTAATATATATATTAATGAATATAATATTTGTTAACAAAACAAAATGTTGCGCTATTGCTTTTATAGTAAATTAATATTGTTTTCAATTTTTTAGTCGATTTTGAACAAAAATTTCTATAAATTTTATAATTAAGTTATTTGCTAGTTGCTACAAAAACAACATCTATAATACAATTTTAGTAGTTGTCGATTACTATTCTAAAATATTATTATATATATTTGCAAAGTCTATATAGATTGTAGAAAATTTAGCAAATATATTATTTAAAAAGATATTATTTGTATATTTTAAAATTTATAGAATTGTTTTTAATTAAGAATTGCTCTTTATTAGTAACTATTAATCAACAATATATTATTGTATTTATATTAAGCGAAAGCTAAATACAACTTTCTATTTTTAAATTAATAAATAAATCGAATAATAAAATTAAATATTAGAATACTATTTGCAATGCTATTGCAATTATAAGTAGAACAATTAAAATTTGTTATTAGTACTTGTTCATATATGCAATAGCGCATTATATATATCTATCGAAATATTACTATTTAAATTAATATTTAATATTATTCTTAACTTTCGAATTAATTGAAACAATAAAAATTGTTTTAATATTTTTGCAATTCGAAAAGAAATTTTGTTTTTATAAAATAAATAAAATTGTTTTGTAAATTGTTTTTTAATTATATAGCAAACACAAGTTTGCAATTACAATAAAAAAATTATTTCGAAAAATTATTAAATAAATAATAAATTTATATTTTTTAGATATTTATTTTTAGATATTTATTTTTAGATATTTATTTTAAAAAAAACTATTCTAAAAATTTACAAATTTGTTTAAAATTAAAAATATTATTAAAAAGCATTTAAATATATTGTTTGTATCTTTCTAAAAAGTAGTAAATTTATTTGTTTTTTATATTTTATTGTTGAAATTATATTATCGAAATGCAAATATAATTGTCTCGAAGAATATAATATTTGTTAACAAAAACAAAATATAAAAGATTTAAAATATTTTCGATAACGAATCGAGATATAGAAAATTATAATATCTAATTTAATAAAAAGAATTTCTACTATATAAAAATAGTTAAATTCTTAAAAACTATTTAATATATATATATATAGCAAAAGCTAAAAAAGTATTATATAAAAGATTTTTTTAATACATTAGTATTAAAAATAAGATAATTAAGACTTTGTATTTGCAAAAGAGATTTTAACAAAAATAAACAATACTTAGAAACAATACTTAGTTACGTAATTAAAGCAAAGATATATTGCAAATAATATATATAAATTAAAATAAAAATTTTCTAATAAATTGATTGCAATATTGAAAAACTATAGAAAAACTATATAAAATATATTTAAATATAATTGTTTTTCTTATCTCTACTTTGTTAATAAAAATCTTTATATATTGCTATTTAATGCAAGTTTAAAGATTATGTTGTTCTTAATTAAATACTTTTTTCTTTTTTTTATCTATTTTATTACTTTTAGCTATATATTTTCTTTACTATTGTTCAAAATATATATATAGATACGACAAAAATAAAGCGCACAACTAAGTTAAAAATAATTGTCTAAATTCGAATTAATTTAATTTAATAGTTTTAAGAAGTTATATATCTATAATATTATAGCGTTATCGACGCGCTAGCGTCTCAGAATATAGTAGAACACGTAATTTCGACTAACTATAGAAGTTTCGAATTGCATGACTTCTCTTTCTAGTTAGAAAGCGAGAAGCAGGCTCGCACGTTATGGCGAGTATTAAATAGAAAGAAAGCTTGTTTCTCGTTGTTCTAAAACGATTAGTTTTACTATTATCGACTCTATATAGTTAAAGCATAGTAATAAAAGTTTACTATATCTTACGTCTTTTATATCTTAGTGCGTCGACAAGTAGCAAACGCATTCGTATTTTACAATTCTAATTGTTTTATTTTTCGAAGAAAAAGATTCGAAACGTAATAGCATTATATCGAATTAAAACAACTTAAACTATAATAATTATTCGATTACTAAATTAGAGTTCGAGAGATTTGATTTTTCTCGAAGCAACAATTGCTTACGAAACGTCGACAAAGATAATTGCTATTAGCGTAATATTAACAAAGATAATAGTTTAAATATAATTAGAGTTTCGACTTTACATTAATAGATTAAAACGTTAATAATAAAGATTTGAGATTTGCGAAACGCTTAGTAGACTTAAGTTATAGCAATCGAAGAAACAAATTCTTAAACTTTTTAGATTGCTAGTGTATTGTCGTTAATTATATTTAAGTTTTTGAAATTCGTAAAGCTAAAATTATACAAGAGTTTAAGCGTAAGTAAATATATTATCTAATTTCGCAAAATCGACATTAATATAATGCGATTCTTGACGTATTTTATTATAAATAAGAGCAAAATTCTCTATGGTATATTATTCTTGAAAAATAATGTTGCTACGCAATAATTCGCAAGAACAAGCAATAATACTAAGTTAAAGAACAAGATCTTTAAAGAATTTAGAGAGTTTCTATTAAATTTAATAGTTAATTTTGCTAATTGTCGTCTTCTTATCTATAAAAAAATAAGAGAACACTAGATAGAAATTAGATTAAAAGATAATTATCTTTAAGAAATATCTAAATAAGCTAAAGATTTATTTATTGTTGCTTTTAGAAAAGTATAGAATCTATATATTTTTAATCAAATTTAAGTCGAACTTAAAAGTAAAGATTCTAGACATTAATAACGTATCGAATACTTGCAATAAGCTTCTAACTATAATTATTATGCAAAAACAAACGCTAAATTGTACTTGCAAAGCAAATTTAAGCAACTTCGACAATTAGCAAGTTACAAAAGATTCTAATATCTTTTTAGACAAATCTTATTAGAATTGTTGCTTAAACAAGATTGACAAGTTTATTAGAAACAAGAAGTTCTATATCTTTAAGAATTTGTCAACGTTGCGCAAACAAGTTTACGAGATTAGTAACGCAAACTATATAAGTTGTGTCAAATATTTTAAATATTATAAAAAGAGATATTACAAAACAAAGTATCTTAATAAATACAAATAAGACAAGTCTATTATTGTCGCTATTATTATAATTGATGCAAAAAAAGATTAAGCTTTGTCGACGTCTTGCAAGCAAAGCAAAAAAGATAAATAGAGACAATAAATTCGATTTTAGTAAAAGATTAAATTTGACTTTTTGATAACAAATATTAATTTATAGATCTAGTCGACTTGAAAGCTAGACTAAATCTTATTAATTATATCTACGTAATACAATAAGAATTGCAACTTACACTTGCTATTTTATCGATATTGGATTTTCTTAATAACAATAATTGCTATTGCTACAACATCTATAAGTTAATCTATTATCTAATTGACTTGTAAAATTAATATCGAGAATGCACTATTTTATTCTATTTGGTTAAATATATAAGTTCTAATTTTATATTAGATATATTAATGTTAGTCAAACAAGATATATTAATTAATTCGAAGATGCAAAGCTGGCAATTTAAGATTGCAAATAATAAATTAAAAATAATTAGTTTCAAGCAATTTGTTTTAGATCTTGTTAAGTATAGCACAATTTATACTATTGTTTGCGCTAACGTCACATAGGCGTTTGATAAAAAATTAGCAAAGTTTAAGATTTCTAAGAAGTTAAGAAACTTAAAAGATATCTATAATAATAAATTGATCGAAATTCTATTAGAATTGAGAAGAGAAAATTATATTATTAAGTTTTAGAACAACAAAGAGTTATCTTTTATGTCTCTTTATAATCTTTTACAAAACAAGCTGGCGATACTTCGACAATATCTCGATAACGCGTTAGTTAAAGACTAAATTAAGTATTTAGTTTTGTTAGTAGGCGTCTCTATTCTATTTGTATTAAAATCGAACAATAGATTACGTCTATACGTTGATTATAGAGATCTAAATGCAATTACTATTAAGAATCGTTATTTATTGTCTCTAATTATAGAAACGCTAGATTGTCTATGCAAAGCAAAGCACTTTATTGTCTTAAATCTAAAGAACGTCTATTATTGTATTCGCATAAAACGCAATAATAAATAGAAGATAACGTTTCGCACGCGCTATAAACATTTCGAGTATCAAGTTATATTATTTGAACTAGCAAATGCACTCGCAACTTTTTAGATGTATATTAATAAAATATTGCAAGAACTAATTAATGTAACTTGCGTAGTTTATATAGATAATATACTAATATATAGCAATAATTTGGCAAAGCACTAATATTATATTAGACAAATGCTAAAACGTCTTCGCAAATATTCGCTATACGTTAATTTAAAAAAAATGTAAGTTCAATATTACAAGAATTAAATATTTGAACTTTATTGTATTCTTAGAAGATATATAGATAAACTCGAGAAGAATTAAAACAATTAAGAAGTAACTTAAATTAAAAACTTATTATAAGTTTCAAATATTTTTGAGCTTTGTAAACTTTTATAGACGCTTTATATATTGCTATTCGAAAAGAGTTGTTTCTCTTACTAATTTATTAAAAGAAAGTAAGAATAATAAGAAATTTGATTTTTTTGTTTGATTAAATAAAGCAAAGCAAATATTTTGTTAGCTTTGCGACATTTTTATATTAACTTTACTACTTTATTATTACAATTCGAACAAGAAGTTTAGAGTAAAAACTAACACGTTTAACTTTGCAATTGCGAGCATTCTAAGTTAGCAAAATAACAACAAAAATTGACGCTTAATAACATTCTAATTACAAAAGATAATTTTGACAAAGCAAAATTATAAAATACATAATTAGAAATTGCTAACTATTGTAGTTGCTTTTAAGTAGTAAAAATATTATCTAAAAAATAGTGCTTATCTTGTTGAGATATAATTAAATTACAATAATTTTAGAAGATTTATAAATTAAAAGAAGCTAAACTTAAGATAAGTTCGCTAAGCGCTCAAATTAATTGTTTATAACTTTGAATTTTTTTATTGTTCGAATAAAAAAAAATCGACAAATAAGTTGTTAAGATGTTTCGATTATAAAGAGATCTTGTTGTTAAATACAATATTGCTATCGATGTTGCAAAACAAATTAGCGTTGTTGTTTGACAGAAATTTGTTGACGCAAAGCAAACAAAAGATATTAATTAATTTGACTCTTATATTTCAAAATAAGTTAGCGCTATTGTTTGACGAAAAGTTGCTAACGCAAAGCGAGCAAAAAATATTAAATAATTTAACTCTTGTATTACAACTAGCAAAAGTATTTACTAGTAACGCGAAAATCTCGCAATTATTAAGTAGAAAGAATGTTCTTAATAAATTAGTATCTCTATTTTAACTAGTTAATATACAAATTGTTATTTTAAGAAAAATAATTAAAAATATGTTAAAGAAATTGTATAAGAAGTTTTAGAAATTAATAAAATTCTTAATTAAAAATCTTTAAATTAAAGATATTTGAGCCGAGAAGATTTGTATCGAAATCGAAAAGTTGTTTTGTTATTAACAAAAAATATAAGCTCTAAATTAAGAGAATCTTGTTAGATATAATAAATTGCTCTATATTTTAAAAAATGCAATTATTAGAAAGAAGTTAATTCGCAAAAGTTATAACAACTCTTTAACGAAACACTTTGAAGTCGAGAAAATTTTAGATTTACTTTAGAGAAAGTATTTTTGATTTGTTTGCGCAAAGTAGATAAAAGCGTATGTTAAAATATATAATATCTATTAACGTATTAAAGTTTCTTGTTATAAGTTATATAATAAGCTTCGATTCTTATCTATTGCAAAGAAGTTATAAAAGAAAATTATTATAGACTTTGTAACAAGTTTGTTGTCGAACAAGCGTTATAAAGTTATGTATAACTTAATCTTTATAATAATCGATTGCTATACAAAAATAATCAAATATATATTTGTAATTATTAGAATTAATATTATAGAGCTAGCGAAAGTATTTTTCGATAAAATTGTCTTACGTTTCGAAACGTTAGCTAACATAGTAAGCGACAAAGAATTTATCTTTACTAGTATCTTCTAATTTGCTATATACTTTTATACACGAATTAGAAGACAATTAAGTATTGTCTTCTATTCTTAGACAAATAATTTAATCGAACGACAAAATTAAACTTTTAAGTATTATTTTTGCACTTACGTTAACGCAAAACAAACAAAATAAATTAATTTATTGTCAATAATAAAATTTGTCTATAACAATAGTTATTACGTCTTAGTTAAAGCTTCGTCGTTCTATTTAATATACAATTATTATTTGAAGATTTATTATAAAGTTGAGAACAACTTTATCGAAGAAGAGATATTATTGACATAGAAACGCGTAAAACAACTTTATAACTTAAAAAAAAGTTCTAGCGAAACGTCTTGAAAACGCTATCGTGCAATAGGCGAAATACTACAATAAAAGATATAGATTAAAGAGCTTTGCTATAGAAGAATTAATTATGCTCTTGACTAGAAATCTAAAACAAAAGAGATTTAGCAAAAAGATATTGCACAAGTATATTGAATTGTTTAGAATTAAAAATAAGATTAAAACGCAAATTTATTGGCTTATCTTATTTAATATCTATCGAATTTATAATACTTTTTATATTTTACTTTTGAAGTTATATTTGCATTGCGTTGGCAATAAGCAAGCGAAACAAATATTGCAAGCTTCGAAACTTATTAATAACAAAGTCGAATAAAAGATTAAAGAGATTCTAGACAAGACTAAGTTAAAGAGATAAATATAATATAAAGTAAAGTAAATAAATTAAGACAAGAAATACAAGAAATACAATTAATAATTAAGAAAAGAATCTCTTAATAAGATTAATAAGTTGCGAAAGAAGTTTAAGAAGCAAACGCGCAACAAGCAAAAGCAAAAAAAGTAGCGCAACGCGTATTGCGACAACAACAACTATATTAACAATAATTTGTTTAATAGAATATCGCGCAATTGTTGTTGTATTGCTCTTGTATTTAATTAGATTTACAATAAAAGATCTCTTTATTTCGTTATACAAGATATTAAAAATAATTGAATTGTCTCTCTTAATATAGATGCTCAAAATATAATTTTAAACTTTGTGCGTTATACTTTATTGATATTAAACAAAAAAGATCTATATACAAAAGCATAATACACTTGTTTTATCTTTTTTTAGTTAACAACGTATTGCAACAACTTAGCAAATTCTTAACAACTTGTTAAATTTGTTTTAGACAATTATAGAAAGTTATCAAACTTATTCGAAAATAAGTTATTAGACTTTGCAAAGTTATTTGTAAACAAGTCTTTAAAGTTGCTCGAAGCACTTGCGTTCTTTCAAGAAAGTCAAATTGCAAAAAATTTGCTTTGCTTAATCTTTATTATCTTTGTCGCAAATTCGATTTTGCTACTTATATATATTTTTGCGTTCTTTATTTTCTATAGACGTGTAAGCAAACAAAACGCGAACAAAAGTAAAAGAAAAACTTATTATATTATTATTTAACAATCTTGTTAACGACTCGAAGTCGTAAAGAGATCTTGTTGCAAAGTTATAAAATTTCGCAAAAGAGTTTTCAAAACTTGTTTAATTTAGATTGACAACAAATTTAGAGACAATTTGTCTTAACTTTGTCTTCTTTGTCTTTGTTAACAACTTGTTTTTGTTTTTGTTTTTATTTTTCTTCGAATTCTAAATGCATGTTAGTGCACTATACAATAGATCAAAATAGACAAAAAAAAGATAGAGAAATGTATCGAAGAGTGAACAAAGGTATTTATAGTTAATACATACTTTAAAAGAAGATCGATTAGCTACTTTATTTTGATAACAAAGTTATTTCGATCTCTTTTTGTTTTCTCGAGCTTTTGTTCGAGCTCGATTTAACGCTCTAAAGCGCGAGTTAAATTATGTTTGAATCGACAAATACGAAATTGCGTTCGATTTGTTGTTAATAAGATAAATTTTCTATTGCGTTGTTAGCTCTTTATATTAAGAATAATACTCTTTTATATATATTTTATTGATTTAGAAATTGTATTCTCGACTTCAAGCGTCTTACAATGCTTGTCGACAAAAACTTTTATTTAATCTCGAAAGCGTTTAACAAATTAGTAAATATTAGTCGCTGTCGTATTGTAAGCGCAAACAAAATATATTGCAATATAGTAATTTGATTTACAATAAAGAATTTTGCAATAAGTGTAGATACTTCTTTTCTCGCGAACGTATGCACGCTTGTTTACGCAAGTTATACATAAAAGATTATTACAAATTGTAATATATTAGTTTTCGTAGACAATAAAATATCGAAATTATTTACTCTCTTAATCTCTCGATCTCTTAGAAGATAAAGATAAAGACATGTTGATTTGATATTTGCGCTATATATATAAGTCTTACGTATTGTTGTTTTTGCAATAGTTTATTTACGACAAAAAAGCAATTGCAATTAAGAAGAATATAAGAAGAAAGAAAGAAAAGAAAAGAGAAATAACAATATTTGTGTTTATAATTTATTTGACGTTTGCGCAATGCTAACTTTACTTTGAATTTTGTTTAGAATTCTAACAACAACAATAACGAAGCGATAATTTATTATAAACTATTATTGTTATTATTATATTACTTTATAGATTAAATTAGACAAAAATATAAACTAATTTCTATTAGATAGAAGACTCTTTTTCTCTTAATTTTTAAAGAAATTTAAGGAGATTTTTAACGAGCTCTTGTAATATTGACGCTTAATAGATGTTTTCGCCTTGTGTAAGACTAATATAGCTTCTTACATTACTAAAAATTAGTGCTTTAAGAGAAAAGATAATTGTAATGTTATAGCGCTATTGGTGCGCTAGCATCTCAAAATATAGCAGAGCACGTAATTTCGACTAACTATAAAAGCTTCGAATTGCACGACTTCTCTTTTTGATTAGAAAGCAAAAAGTAGACTCGCACGTTATAACGAGGATTAGATAGAAAGAAAGCTTGTTTCTCGTTGTTTTAAAACAATTAGTCTTACTATTATCGATTCTATATAGTTAAGACATAGTAATAAAAGTCTATTATATCTTACGTCTTTTATATCTTAGTGCGTCGATAAGCAATAGGCGCACTCGCATCTTACAATATCTTAGAGTCTTAAAATATTAATATGCAATTTAATAAATATATATGCATTAATATTGCAAAGTTATTAATATAATAATAAGATTATTTGACTTTCGATACTTTAGCAATTGCATTTTATAATTTTAGAAGTTATATATTATGAATTTTGCAATTATTGTTATATAGTTTGCATTACATAATATTTTAGGTTATATAAATTGTAAAAACAATTTATAATATACAAAAGAAGTTTTTGTCTAAATATTTATATCGCTTTTTTCTATAGAAATCTAATTAAGAGAATTTTAAAAACAAAACAGAAAGTGTTGTTCTTAATAGATTTTTCGAATTATACAAAACTTACAACTTTCTATTAAAGAAAAATACGTCTACAATAGTCGAATCGACAAATTTATTGTTTTTGTTAATTTTTTTAAGAAAAAAGTGTCGAGATCTGCGCAATAACGTATTATATTTAATATTTTCTAGTAAACTTTGTATAAACGTTGCAAACTTGTATTAATATAAGTTAGCAATTTTTTTTAAATTAAATACAAAATCGATTTGTTATATCTAATTTATATATATATAGATTGTAAATAAAGTCGAATTTGCAAAATAAACTTGTTTTAATTAACTTTAATATTATTGTTATCGAAAATATATATATTAAACTTTAGCAAAATATTAATCTACTTAACAAAGCGTTAAGATATCGAAACGTATTAAAACGTATATTAAAAAATATATTAACAAAAAAGAATTTATAGATTTGCGCTTTTTAGCGCAATAGTTGTATCGATAATTCTTTGTCTTAATATATTACAAATATAAGCAAATAAAATTAAACAAAACAAACATCTATTTAATAATCTAGTTTCTTTTAAAATCGAAAAAAATAATATAAACAAAATAAATACAAAAGCTTGTACTTGCTAGTTTAAGCGCAAGAAGAAAAAGAATACAACATTATATTTGAAATAAAATACTATAGCTATTAGTTACTCTAACGTAGTATTATTAAAACAAATATATATAATCTATGCATATCAACAAAGTTACAACAACAATCTATAAAGTATTAACAAATCTAAAAAATTTTCTTAATTATCTACAAATAACGTAAAAACAACTAAGAATACTTACTAGTATTATAAGTACTATATGTATAGCTATTGTTAGCAATATAAGCAACAAAATAAGTATTGCAAATATCTATTGCTTTACTATACAAATTTAATATACATAAAAAAGATAAAAGTAATAATTTGTAAATAAATATTATTAGCGCGTCAATTACGTTAATTCAATCGAATCGAACAAAGAAATTCGAGATAATTTATTAAAACAATAAATTGTAATTAAAATCAAGATTTATTAAGCTTAAATATTGTATATTGTCGTATTGCTATACAATAGACAAAGCGAAAACAAAGTGCAAATAAAATTTATTAATAAATTACACAACAGAAGATAGCATTCTTAATAGAATAAGTCTTTTTATTTATCGATATAGAAATAATTTACAATAAAAAAATTGTAAAGAGCAACTAAGATATATTTCAATAGTATACAAGAGAAACTAAAATTGCTACTTAATTTCTTTTTTTCAAATATTAAAAAAAATAAAGAAACAAGTAAAAAGAAAGACTTTTATAAATATAATAACGCAATTTTAATATAGTAAATATGCATTTACTAGAAAGAGTAATATCTATAAAAGAGATTTGTTTACAACTTCAACTCTTTTCTTCTTCTATATAACAATAGATAGTAATTATTATTATTGTAGATTTTCAAATTGTTATTTGTTGTGCGTAGAACAACAATCGAAATATAGTATATATTAATTCAACAATATAAAAGCGACAATTGTGCGTTGTTTTAACAATATATATTACTTTATTTTGAAAATCAAAATACAAAAGAGAGAGACAATTGTAATATTAGTTTTTGATAATTAATTAAATATATTAGTGTTAAGTTTTTATAGTAGCAACTTAATATTGTATAAAGTTTTTTTTTAAGAATTCTTTTTTTAAATTTTTACAAATTAATGTCTTTCTAAACTATAGTTCTATATGCTACGTAGTTCTATCTTGTATATATCGATATAGCAACGTCCTGTTATATGTTTGTATATAATCTTACACAAAAATCTTTTCTTAAACAATATAAAAAATAATTATATCTTTAATATTTAATATATTTATTAAGATTTGTCTCTAGTATCTCGAGATATATTATAAAATTGTTAATATTTTGCAATAAAAATTGCTTAGTATTTTGTACTTACAAAAGAAAATAAGATAACAGTTTTTCGAATTTTTAATAAAATTTATTAAGTATTGTACAAATTAGTTTTAAATTTATTTTTAAATTTTGTTCTTATTTTTGTCTTTGTAGCTTTTTTATTGTACTGTTAATATATTGCAAAGAAACTATTAAGCTTAATAAATTCTAAAAAAAAATTCTAAAAATTAATTCTTGTTAACTTCGAAAAAGTTTTTTGTTTTTTTAATTTGTTTTTTTAATTTGTTTTTTTATTTCTTAAAGTTTTTTCTATAATATAGATTTAAATTAATTAATCTTATAGACTATACAAAGTATTGTTTTTTTAATACTAATTTATTATTTTTGTTGTCGAAATTATCTTTGCAAAAAAATATCAATTAATTACTCTAAATTTATTTTTTTGAAACAATTCTTCGAGATATTTGTTCTTTGCTTAAGCAATGCAAAAATCTTGTTTTATCTAAAATCTATATCTTTTTGTTTTCTTTTTCACAAGAAGCTTTTTATAATTAATATTGTTATCGAAGTATAATAATTAAGAAGCGTTGTTGTTTTGCAAGACTTTTTCTTAAGATATAATTTAAGAGTCTATAGTTGTATTAAACACAAATTAAATATTTGCACTATTATTATTGTCGAGACACTAAGATGTTTGTTTGTTGTTAATATCTAAATTTTGTCTTGTATTATATATCGAAATAACTATCTTGTTAAACAATTGCTCTTATAGATTTAGACAAATTAATATTGTAAAATTGTATATAGACTAATCGTCGGACCAGGTTATGATACCATCCCTCTAGCCCGACCCGGCGCCAAGATCGGGTCGCGACAATTTTTTGGAATCGAATCGCTCAAAGTAGTTTAGCGCGCTTCGCGCTAAACTACGTATAGTAATCGACTAAACTACTTTGAGCGATTCAATTCCTCGATTTTTTTTTGACCCGGGTCTTGGCATTTGCACGTGACATTTCTGGGTCAGCTCGGCTAGTCTAATTGTATACAAATATATAATAAGACGTTACTATATCGACGTACACAAGACAAGACTACATAGTATATAGTACTATAATTTAAAAAGACATTAATTTGTAAAAATTCTAGAAAAGAATTCTTAGAAAGAAAACTCTACACAACGTCAAGTCGCTATTACAAGAGCTTATCATTAACGTATCTTATTAATTATTGGAAACTAGCATTATATAAGATAACAAAGAAGATAATATAAGCAACTTATAGAGACTCTCAATTGTTTTTAAACTTCGAAAATAAGATTGTCGAAGATTGTCTTATATATTATAAATAGAGAGCTTAAGTATTGTAATTTCTCTCTTTATAAGATAGGATTTCGCTCTTTTGTTATGCATGCATCTAGAAGCTAAAGACGCGCACAAGTTCAAGAGAACCTGTATAATTCTCTGCACTTTCTAATGTATACTCTGTAGAATTGTAACGAGATTGTATTTGATAGTTGCAAAAGTGTTTTCAATTCCTGGACGCAACATTTTATTTACTTTATCTTACAGATTAACATCTCGAGAATTCGACTTCGCAAATATACACTATTATAAATTACAACTTATACAAAAATTGTAGAGTTAAATATTGCGATTACGTAGATACAATAAACAAGTAAATTACTATTGTATTAATAAAGATATTGTAGATTTAAATATTAAGTTAAATATGTTTGCCAGCAATCTTTAAGTCGAAATTCTTTAAGACTTAATAATTACACGCAATCAATAGTAAAGTTTGCAAATCTTGTGACGTTGAAATCGTCGAAACAAGCGCTACAAAGACTATGTCAAATAATCAATAACGAAGATCAACTAAGAAAGTCGAATTTTCGAGATGTCGACCCGTGGAGTGAGTGATATTTTGCGCCCAGGGATTGAAAACACTTTTGCAACCGCCAAGTGCAGGATCCTGTATCTAGTGGTTGCCTCGCACTCCGAGCTCTCAAAGACTCCTTGCGATTGAGCCGATGATCCTTTAGCATTCGACATACTAGCTACCTGATACTGATGATTCGACTGTGGATGGCATCGCATGGTTGTAGGTCTGATTGTCGCTCCAAACCGAGCAACGAACACAGACACAAGGATGCGACCGGATCAGGTTTGGCTCTTGGGTCTCCTTTAGGCCGGCCTAGAGCTCTATGCAACTCAGCTACTGGCTTTGCTTGCTACGTAATCGAATCGAGTACGGTCGTTAGATGCAACGTCTACAACTTTTGCCTGAACTTGCCTTGCATTGCGGGAAGGGGTTCTAGAATGTCGAGACGGTAGACGGTCGACAAGGCATAGTAGGAGACATTCGCGTGATGCATGAGTCAGCAAGTATGCTTCCAGAGAACAGCTGGACTGGCCTCATCATCTGGCAAACTATTGCGTGCACCTGCACCGCTCTGATCAAGCCACGTTGGCTTGATCTTACGGCTTTCCGAAGGTTTCCAGTGGACTCCATCGCATCCAACCATGGGACTAGGTGGTCACGCTTAGAATCATCAAGATTGGCAATCCTTCTCTGGCTTCTCTAGCTTCGAACATCCGCATACTGTTTGACAGCTCGCCATCTTTGCAATCGATATTGATTAGGGAGGCTCGTCTATCGATCTGGCACCGATCCGAGTTCTCTGGATATTGATCCATTAGTTCGTTCTGCAAGCTCATACAGTGACTATTCCGCCGGTACATGCAATCAGGCTCCCGCTTCTAACCTAGTCCTGCCACTCCTTTCCGACCAGCATCTCGAAGGCCTCTTTGTACCTCGCCTCAGTCTTCTTCACTACCATATCGGTCATTTCCACACCCTCTTTGCCCTTCAGACCTTCTTTGACAAGCCAGTCCCTCACGGGCTGCTTGTCAATCGACTATGGTAGGTTTGGGAGTCAGCATTACTCTTCAACATTACATGTGAGACAGGAAGCGGATCTCCAACGTCAATTCGTGTTGACATGTTCCCGCTTCCGGCTTCCGTAATGCCTGGAAGGGAAATGATTGCTCCGAAAACACCTACCTCCTGCGACCGCCCGACTTCATAATTCTTTGCGCTCCAGAAGCGTGAAGAGTCCGGGGTAAGCACCTCTGCAATGCCGCAGTCAGCCTTACTGGAAGTAAAGCTCCGACTTCACCTACCATCGATGAAAACAACAGCTCCGTCTTCATCAAGTCCAAATTCGAACTTCGTATCCTGAGCTACCGCCGCGTCAGCGTTGCAACGACGACAAAGGCAGCTCTAGAGTCTACGTACCGCCATGATAATCCCCTTTGAGAGCGCGTATTCGCAGGCGGCGTTATAGATCTGCAGCGAAAGACTCTCCACTTTCGCTGCGTATCCTCTACCGATCATGTTGGCCGCTGTGGACATTCATCAGCCCTTACTCTTGTTCTACACGACGAACTGTTATCATCCAAAAAAGTCAAAGAGCTAGCTGCCCACGCTGTTCATGTGATATATTTCCACTATGCTCTCCAACCTCGGCCTTTCATTAGCACCACAGTGTTGTCCAGTGCCGGATTATCCAATTTCATATGTGTTGATCGGCTCCAACCCTGCTTCGCTTCCACCACAATGTTGTCCGGTCCCAGACTACCCAATTTGATACGTGTTGATTACTACAGCACAAATTTTTCTGATGCCATGTGTTGGGTACTCACGTCATGGTAAGGATATTTCCCGCATACCGCTTCACACTAATCTCGATCCCAACTTTTCTCTGCTTCAACCTCTCTTTACGTACAAGTTGTAGATCGCGACATCTTAACCATCATGCAAGCCAGCCCATTTGCTACAGATGCTTGCGGGTATCCTCATTGCTTCTGAGTGGTACCTAATTCGGCACCGTCATCCGCCAAATACGGTGCCCGGCCTATCACGCAGTTGAGGTAATACCTCGGGCAAGCGACCAAGGTGCTGTTGCCCATTCTTCCTCCATATCGGGTAGAGATGGATGTTGATCCAACAACAAGAGCGACATCGCTCGAACAGAAGTCACTTAATCACAACGACAACCTCGTTGGCGAGTCAGACAATGCGAGATTTGATTTTTGGTTCACCGGTGTGCATCCGTCTGAGGAACCCTACTTGACTGTGCGGAACAGTCGACCTGCATTTCTGCGCTCCAACCTGTCGCCAGACACGGATGGTCAATCCTCCTGGTGAGAGATACATACTAAATGGTTCCCACACATTGCAAACGAAGAGAACGTGAAAATATTGGAAATGTCGACTGGTCAATACCTAGCTGGCCTGTTCAATCTTGATGGGCAGGTCAGACTAAAGGAGTATTTGGGCGATATGGCAATCTTGACTGTATTGCGATTAGCTGTCGGGTCTCACGTAGAGGCCAAAATACTCCCGACCATATTACACGGAAATTTACCTGCCTCACAATGGGGCTCCAGTGATTTTTGTTTGGGTGACTGGCAGTTTACGATTATGCCGATCTATTTCCGCAACCACTGGACAGTTGCAATCGTTGAGCGAGGCACAGCATTTCTTGTTTTCTTCGACTCGTCGTGGTCAGGGAGAAACCAGAGGGGCAAAATCGCCGTGGATCTTGTCAACGAGCTACGAAGCGGTCAGGAAGAAGGCAAAACCACAGAGGTACTGAGGCTCCAGGTCATCGATGTTCCACAACAAAATCAAAGCTGAAATTGTGGTCTCTACGCCTTGGAAAGCGTTAGGCTTTTCTTCCACAGCCATCATACACAGCTAAGGGGCATCGAATGGGAAACTGCATATCATGGTTACGCAAACGGCGAAGAAGTTGAAGACATGATGGTTTCACTATGGCTGAGTGCAATCCAGCGCGAGCTTGGCTCGCCGATCGATATACGACATCCCCCCACACCAAGTGTCTCCTTCATTTGCACAGATTCGAATGGATATGGGACTGATGAGCCCAACGACTTCTGGCTCTCTCCTTCTGAGCCTTTCGATACCAGCCTCAAAGCCAACGGTTCCCCCCTACCTTTTCATGGCCAGGACTCAATCGAGTGGGAAGAAGCTCTCAATATTGGGACTTTAGCGCGCATGCAAGAAATCCACCAAAGACTCGTCAAAAGACTTGACGCACACTATGCGAAAAAGAAGCGAATTCCACACGTCACGGTTCTTAACAGTCTCGCAACGGCCGTGAAGCATTGGCTTCGAGAAGTCGAAGAGAAAGGGAAAGCCGTGGAGAACGAGGTGGACGCTCAACGCTTGCCTGGAGCTTTTCCTTTACGAGATTCAGCGGTGTTTAATGGAAGAAAGCTTTGCCATGTTCTGATTCAAAACATCCGTCGCTATGAGGTCAGCTGGAAAGAAGCATTAGATGCAGACAAGGACCCGGACTCGATCCCAGCTCCTTGTCTTACTAAAGACATCTTGGCGAGCGTCATTCGACAGTGTCCCATCATTCAAACCGGTGATCGAGCATCCTATTGCCATAAGTGGCTTCTAGAAAATGTTGGTAACCGCTTCTTCGCCAAAAGGGCACATCATGGGAAGAACAAGACTGGCATACTACGCCTTGCCCATCTTGGGATCCGCAAAGACGACCTGGGTTGCACTTCCGAGGTGTGGTCGTTGATTCAGCCAGGCGGCGGGTGCCAAAAGCCTTTGGGATCTGTGCAGTACTTCGCCCCAATACCCCTGCTAATGCGCGCTCGTAACGCGCTGGGGCGTTGGTCTGTCGCAGAAGATAGAATGAAGATCCAGGGTCGCGATGATATCTGGCTAGCCCTAGACAGTTTGCCACCCAGTTTTCTTACTTTCATCACAAAGAAGCAGCCGTCATTCGCGGATCAAGTGCTAGACCTAATGATCAAAAAGCCTTCCGGTGCAGATAAGGTCGAATTCTTCCGAGACTGGAACAAAGCGTTATCAAACAGCAGGCTTGTCCTTCCAGGCAAGCCCAAGGGGAACCTACCTACACAGAGGCGACGCAAGAATATCGCCCATGACCTCAATGGCGATGATCAAGACATGGTCAATGACTACACCGATATCACTGGTGAAGTTCTCGATTGCTGGTATTGCCGAGATCTTGTGTCTCGGTTAGCTCACGACGACAGGACGAGACCACCATACGAAAACAAGAACATTCTCACCGCTGAGGATATAATGTCCGTACTCCCCGGCAAGCAGATGACATGTAGAGCGCTTTATCGGTTCATAGAGGCGACACTTTTACGAAACAATTCTGCGGACGTGGTACCGCCGTCGTTGGTAGAGCAGTGGAACAGGAATCGTAAAGACAAAGACATCTTGAGCAGTCTAGCTGCGTCTTTCGAAGTCGTCGCAGGCACAGCCGTCAAGACAGTTTTTATCCTCACCCCTCTGACTAAATACGCGGAAGCGCTAGCCATCTGCTCCCTGTCGTCGGCATCTTGCAGCACTTTGTTGATTGGGAGAGATAAAGCGACAGCAGCGATGGAGGACTTTCTTAGGGCTCTTTACAAACGCATCTTTCCTGGTCCTTTCGAATTTTCATCGGAGCGATTCCATCAACTCCCGATTCGGATTGGCACCGAGATCAGTCAACAAAAATGGGCTTGTAACAATTATAAAGATGTCGGCATTGTCTTAACTAGGGCGGTCATAGATGCCTCGTGGGTGGGTCGCAGAGGAATTGGCGAGCTCCTAGGTCTGGGGAGAGTCTCGGAGAAAACCCTTGGAATTCCATTTATAAGGATGCAGTGTTTGCGAACGTTGAAGTCATCTAACTCAGCTAAGAGGGATTCTGGACTTTCCCTGCCGCTTGGCAACTTCATAGACCCAGACGATTCGGATGGTTCAGATGACGTAGACCTATTAGATCATTCGACCGATGAGGACGATTCGGACAGCGACAGCTCCACTGATGAAGTCGGATCTGTTCATTTTGACCACCATCCAGTGCTTGAGACGACGTCGGAGCAGCTAAGTATCGATCCCGACGATCAAGAGCAAGAGGAACTGAATACGAATGAGTGGTTACTTGACCTCGACAAAATCGCCGAGAACATGGCCGAAATCGATATGGACGACCCTAAAGAGGTAGAAAAGCGGATCGCAGCTGCTTTGCAGTCTGCAGACCGCGAAAGGTTCACTCTGACCCTAGAAGACGAAATTCGGGTCATTTCCTTAGTCTTAGGTGACGACAGCTCTTGTAAGTCTCTGCGTTTGGTGTTCTGTGAATCTGGCTAGAACTCAAGAACAGCTTGTGTTTGAAGTCATAGCTAATCGGTTCGTACAACAGGCTATCCAACGGGCAGGTCTGATGTCGATATCTCGATCGATGTCCATCGGGCTCGCTATCTCTCGTTGATTACGCGCCAAGCCCAATTTATGCTTGCTATCGGTTCGTATGAGGCATGCCCTATGTACGTGCGAGCGTGGTTTATGTTCACGGTTGCAAACGCCTCGATTGACTGTAGGAAACGACTTGTCCGTCTACTCACTCACCCTTCCGCTCAGCCCCTATGCCTACAATTTCTCCTTGGGAGGGAGACTTGGTCAGCTGACATGTTTGATTTGCTTCCAAGTATTGATATAGAACACCCTAAGGCCATCGGATCATTTTTTTCGGCATATTTAGAGGTCGCGCACTGCCCCAAAGTGCAGGATGCAGAGTCGATCAACAAGATAACTGCAGCATTGGCAGTTATGGCAGAAAATTGCAACATAATACTACTTGGGCCTCTTGCGAGGCCAAGAAAGTTGCTAGGTGGGGATCCCCACCATTGTAAGATCAATTGGCTATGTGTACAAAGTGGAATGATTCTTGAGTTGATCCGTCCCTCCAGTCTTCCAGATCCCGTGTGGCATGTTAAAAATAAGATGCTACCGCTACTGCAGAATCACCCTGCGATCTGGAACTTTCTAACATCGGGCCCACAAGCGCCTGAGGTGGATCTGAAGGCCAAGCTCAAGGAGTACTTTCGCAAAACTCGCGCTCAAGAGATACCGAATTTGGTGAAGTCCGAGCTTCTGACAAAGTGGGGGCTTGCAAACAACGAAAACACTAGAAGAGCTTTGCGAATAGAATATGGTGCAATCCTCAAGGAGTCCGGTTTGGAATACATGACGATAGAACGCAATTGGCTGAGAAAGCTTGCGATTCTTTGGGTTGCCATTATCACCCAAGCTAAGAAGACGGGCTTGGTAAGCGGGCCTCATGAAGACAATCGCTATGCCTTGCTCGTAGATGGGCTTGACTGGAGTGGGGTCTCTCGACTTGCACAGGGTGTAGCTCCGCCTGAACTACAAGCCCAGTATACCAAACACTTCTGCTTCAATCTTTTCCGCAACTACGGAAGCCGACACTTCAACCAGCAGATGCTGTACGTATGGAATTGGGTTTCTTTGGAAGGTGAGTTCTCCATGTCCCCTTAGTGCCACAATGCCTACGTTTCTTTCAAGCTGGATTACCAAGATATTTTTCGACGGCGGTTCCATCGATGCATCACTTGCCTATCATCGAAAGCAGAATAAAATGCATCTGTCGAGCCCATATCCATACCTTCCTGACTCAGGAGAATTTAATTTGCAGAGATCTCAATGCCACGGTCAAGCTCAGTATTTCGCCGACAACGATAAGACTCTCTTCACTCGTGCCTAGCATTATTGAACAGCTCAGAAACGAGATATCTCTCTCCACATCCATGAATATGAACGACCTAGGCTGTGGCTCCCATGCTATGGAATGCAAAATACTGCACAACTGTCATGAAATCCTGCACAAACTGGTTCCTGGTCTACCTACAGCTGAATGGGACCAGTGGGCGAATATTAGGAAAGTGGGTGCAGCATGGCTCGACCAGCAGACCCGTATACCAGGATCGACATCTAATGGGTTGACCCCAACGGCACTACCCTCCAGTGACCAGGGGAAAAGCCGTTCCTCGTTGAGTGAGTCTGCAAAGGCTTTGCTCGACTTCCTATTAGCTATCCAACCAAAGCAAGTCCAGAACGAAGATACAGCGAGGGAAGGTCTGATCAGGGAAAAGGCCTCCGTAGCTGCCGAGATAGACGAGCGGCCCTTCGAGCTTCTAGGCTCCGACAGAAGACCTGCAAGAATGACTCCGTTCACATGGAAGACGGGAGCGCAAAAGCGCACAAAGCGAATTCAACATTATGGTAAATCCTTTGCATGTGCGACCGGGGAGCGACCTATTGGCATTACAATGACGGATACTGGAAAGAGCGTTCAAGCTGACGGAAGGAGCAGACCACCGGGGATTCCATCAAAGCGGCAACAAGGTCTAGGAGACAACACCGACACTATGGTCGAACAGCTTTCCCCTGGTGATCCGACCCCGAACTACAGCAAAACGCAGTCAAGTGGTGAAAAGCTCACGTCTACACCACAAGCGGATACTCTCAAATCCGTAGATAGGGTACCGTTTGATAAACCTGCGCGCGTTGATGGGGCTTGTACGGGGTGCGGTATGGATTTGACGACGAATCATCTTAAGACGTATCACGCGCCGCGCTGCAAAGGCAAATGCGAAAGATGCAGAGATTTAGGTCTGGTCTGCAAACTCCTGGATCCGAATAATACGAATTGCCAAAATTGTACCAACGCACGCCTACCCTGCAGCGGTCCCGTCACTCACAATGAGAAGGACGTTAGCGAAATCAAAGCGACGGCACTGCGACAACGGTCTTGCTTCGTAGATGGAATATGCGAAAGATGCGGCATTTCAATAGATGCGACTCATGCGCAGTACAGACATGGATTATCCTGCCTAGGGAAGTGCAGAAGGTGCAGCGAGTTGGATCTTGTGTGCTCTCATCATTACAAAAGCCATGCATGCTCGAGCTGTGCCACCGAAGGGCTACCATGCAGTGGCCCCGTTACCCACATCCACGAGAATCCTTGGGCCGGCACATGCAGTAGATGTGGAGTTTTCACCTCTCCCATTGATAAACATGAGTGGCGTTGCCTAGGAAAATGCCAGCCGTGCGCCGACAAGAATGAAATATGCACAGGTTTTTCGGGCAACTCAGGATGCTCTCGCTGCCGAGTATTGGGGATTAGTTGTGGCGGTCGTGTCACTCACCCGGATGCGGCGCCCGACTCTACATTGAGAAAAAACTCTTGGGAGTGCGAGCGGTGCGGCACAGAGATTATAGGACCAGGCTATTTAATGACACTACATCGTGCATGGTGTTAGGGAAAATGCAGGCATTGTCAGGAACAACAGCTTCCTTACTCTTTCGGCAAGTCTAAGGCAACTATGAAGAGCACCTGTGATACATGTGAGCAGCAGGGAAAGCAGTGTAGTGGTCCCGTTACTCATGTTGGCATACCTGCTGATACTCCATGTCCACGTTGTGGAAGACCACTCAAGGGCAATAGTGCTCTGATATTGAGTCACGTGGAGCGATGCAAAGGTCGATGCAAGCCCTGCTCGGTCTCAGGAGAGGTCTGTATTCAAACTGGCGGCAGGTGTGAAGCCTGCAGGCAAGCTGGTAGACGTTGCGGCGGCGGTATCACTCACAAAGATGTAGCAACCGCCGCCGAAGCGCCGAAAGCGGCGGGAGAAAAGCAAGAGATGCCGAGTACCAAGGAAGGTCAAACAAGGAGGAAGAGAAAAAGATCTCCGACATCCTCGGACGACGAAAGTGGATGTTGATACTTGTTGTGAGAAGACTAGTGAGGTCTTACAATAATTGCACCCTTTGTGGAGCAGCCTCTCCCACTCTGATCAAAATCGGAGTTGCTATGAAAGGGGCAAGGAGTCAGGCAGAGCTCCCACAGATGCCAGGAGGTAGTTGGCGGGCTGGTTCTAGGACTTCCACATGCATGTTTGAAATTTACTCCTGATCGGCTCAGGAAGGAGGCAGAGCTTCAGAGCCTTCGCAGCCTACTCGTTAGGCTATTTAGCAGCGTGTTCTCCAGGCTTCCCGAGATTTCGCCATGAGGAATGACTTTTCCAATGGTTCCTCAGACAGAATTCTCATGGAAAACCCCTGAAACCACGGCACTAGAGCTTGAAGTTAGTGCGCTCTTAGAATTATCCTACCTAGCTTGCAGTACATCCAGCACCTAGTACTAGTGATCAATAATGATTACTACTACTCGTGCTCCACCAAGTGCACTACGCCTTTGTACCCAAATTCTATGTCCATTATTCACTATTCCGAGAAATCTAGACAATTGACCATTGCAAAGAATACTAATATATCCATAGGGTGTTTGTTGACTTGGTCTACCAATTGGTATTCTGCATCTTAGTGCGCAACAGACGAGCACCATAGCCGTACGTTACTGAGTTGTTGAATATCTAGATATCTGTTGAGCAAGCACATGAAAATATGTTAAGGGAGTTGAGTCATGGTTACCTTATCGTGCATTGGGCTCACCGTGCTTTGACATCGATTCGCTCACAGGAAGGGTTTATCATTTTGAAGCATGAAGGTTGCTGATTGGAGGGTTACTAGTGGCGAGACCTTGGGATTTCTGGTCTAGCACAAACCTACAAGCAGGTCGTCATCTCAATTTTGGACCGTCATAGGTAATGTACACTCCAAGGCCGACCATTGTTTGAACTCGGTTCTGAGGCGTGCACCGCAAGCCTTTGCCCATCTTATCGTACCCACTTTTCTAGTCTTCCCACTCACGCTCGGTCAGCAATCTAAAGGCCTCTTTGTAGCGCAATCTTGTCATCGCCACAATGTCTTTTGGTAACTCTACACCTTCCTTCCCCTGCAGGTCGTGCTCAAGAAGCCAATCTCGCACCACTTGTTTGTCCTAGAGAGGTGCGGAGTCAGCATTATCTGAATGGAATGGAGAACAGATGCTCCCCAGGAACCTTACGATGCTCTGCTGTGGCTTTCCAACCTCATATTTGTCAAGACTCCAGAATCGACTGGAGTCTGGGGTAAGGACCTCATCTGCTAGCACTACAGTGGACTCCTGTAGCCCGAACTCGAGCTTTGTCTATTGAGAATCACAAAGTCAGTTGTACTCAATGGAGAAAACACACACATTGGAAGCATGTTGACAAAGCATTGTTGGGTCTGACATGCAGGCTCATGAATACCAAGATAGACGGAACAGAAGAAACGCTGTAATTACATCTGCGATGATGATGCCCTTTGAGCGGGCATAGTCGGAAGCCACTTGGTAGATTTGGAGCGATAGCTGCTCCACCTGTGCAGCGATCTCTTCTCCTAAGATTTCCGCCGCTACGAGTGTTAGCTTTGATACAGTTGTGGAGGGGAAAGCTAGGATTACCTTGCTCTGGACCAATGTTTATGTCATGCTCCCCTGCAGGCGCTTTCGTGCTAGGGGTCCAGATGGGATGATCCAGTTTCTGCGACTCTTGCAAGCCGTCTCGCAGTTTGATGCCGCATACTGTGCCGTCCTTCTGATACGAAGCCCATGCGGAACCCGAGAGGTAGCCGCGCACGATGCTTTCGATAGGGAGCATTCTGAGGCGGCGGACTACCACGCTACAATCTGCTAGCTTTTTCGTTTGCGAAGAAGAGGTGACATGACGCAGGGAAGGTGGAAGATGCAGAGGAATATGGGTGCGGAGGTTTGGTATTTGGGTGAGAAGGTAATTACACCAGAAGGTCGATAATGCGGTTAAGATAGCGCCTTTTGATGGAATCCCCTGTGAAACTGTTCAGAGCTATGGGGAATGATGAGGTTCGCATCTGGTTATTGACGTACGCTTTTGAGAATCTGATGATTTGATCAACGCGTGCCAGTCGTGTGCAAGCGAAGGGGACTTACTACATCGAAACATGACACTCGATCAGTAGTAACAAACAGTAGGTCCGAGGAGTCCGGTAGTTCGTATATATCACGCACTATTTATTGTTAAAGGCATGCTTTGCAATACTTTTGGATGACTTGCCTTTGCCACTGCCGAGCAAGGAAAGGGGCAGCTCTGTCTTCATGATTGCAGCCATATTAAGATTGTCCATTCGGATTATCTTGACGATGGTGTACTCGAAGGATTACTGAAAGCGTTGGGAGGTTTATATTCGAAAGGAAACGCAGGGGAGAGTCAGATATGAAGATGAATGAAGAGAGAGCGACATTGGATGTTATTCCTACCATATTCTACGAAGATATGACTAACACTTTACAAGAGTATTGTTGAGAAAGCCATAGTTGGCGCCCTTAGGGTTCTCGATGCCAAGACCTTCACTAGCGCGATATAGCGCGTCGTTCGAGCTTTCTCTGGCAAGCATAATACTCGACAAGTACATCTCTAAACCAACTTCTTTGCCCAATTTACTCAGAAATCCTCAATGCGCCCACCCTGATAGCCAACATCTCCTCCGTCTTCCCTGAACACAGTACTCTCCCACCCCAACCGCAACCATGCGCCTAACAGCCGAGCTCATCCAATCCTCTCTCTCCTACCTCAACCCCCTCAAAGAACGCGAACTGGATCTCAGAGGTGCGTACTCGCTGAAAAGGACAGATACTACACTTTGAGAATGAGCTTCATTGATATCAATCTTGGGAACATGCAGGCCATAAGATCCCAGCTATTGAGAATCTGGGCGTTGCGAAAGTGAGCCCTTCTTCCTTGCCACTCCCCATGCCCACCCCTTTATCAACTATAGCAAAGACTTGGACGCTGATGTGTTACGTTTGAGTTTATAGGACCAAGATGCCATCGACTTTATAGACAACGATATCGCCATCCTCTCGAATTTCTCACTCTCGCCTCGCTTACATACCCTTCTTCTCGCACGCAATCGCATCACCAATATTCAGCCTACACTGCATAATTCGCTTTCGAACCTGACATGTCTAGTCCTGACACAGAACAATCTGGCGGAGCTGGCGGATTTGAATTCGTTGAGGCATTTTGAGCGGTTGACGCATTTGTGCTTGATGAATAACCCAGTGACAAGGAAGGAGGTATGTCTGTCTTCATCGTGTTTGAGAAGGGGAGTGGAGGTTGGTTGGGAGAGGGGCAAAGACTGACGTGGGTGAATCGTGTAGAATTATAGGTTATGGGTTCTATGGCGCTGTTCTAATGTACGGTTTTTCGACTACCAGAAGGTCAAGGATATGGAGCGCGAGAGAGCGAAGGAATTTTTTGGGATGGTCGAGGAGCCATCAGCGCTGGCTTCAAAGGTCTGTATCTCATTCCATTTGCCTCCATTCCTCCTATTTTCGTTTCCCTCCACCTTACGGTTTTCCTTCCCCCGCCTTGCATCCTCCTTCTCCACGCTCCACAATATGCCACTAAGAACTCTACAGATAATGGGCATCAAATCCCGCACCTTCGACATCCCCGCCCCCTCCACTACGACAAACGGCACCGTCTCCGGCAGTGACAAGAGCTACCGCGTAAAGCTTACAGACAAAGAGAAGAGGCGCGTCGAGAAACTCATAAGAGAGGCGAAGAGTCTGACTGAGATTGCGAGACTGGAGAAGGAGATCGCCGAGGGCAGGATACCACGGGGCGAGGCGGATGAGATGGAGGAGTAGTCGCTGGGTGGGTACGAATGGGGGAGGGAGGGGTGATGTATCATACAAGGAGGCCAAAGGCATGCATTGAGGACTGCGTGATTTGTGTAAATGGACATCGTGGTACAGCTCCGACTGTTCATGACCTACGTCTGCAGTGCTGGAGCTTGCGTTCGCGGCATCAAGATGCCGCAAGAAATATCAGAACAGACAGGAAGCCGAAGGTGCATGTCATATGATAGCCTTCTGTATTCGACTTCTGCAGCCAATGGTCGTGAGCGACCTTCGAGCATAGCTATGCTTATCCGAATACTGCATACCGGCACTCTTTATCGCATCGTCATGTAGCGCTCATGGAGTCGAAAGCTGAGGAGGTGCCCATTTCTTTTTGTGGTATATATATTCACATTGAATGTGCATTTGTACATACGGCCACAGGCGGCTGAGAATTGGCGATCCTGTCCGACCTCGCATACACAAACAGTCGACCCGTCAGAACATCCCTCATGCAGGTACCCTATCACGTTTTCTACATCGAGGTTCTTATATGTATCTCGTCGAGATTCAATGAGAACGTGGCTGCTAATTCTTATTGATAATAGAATTTACACTAAGTTTTTAAGTGCATTCTGTTGAATCCGGAGCGAGGAAATATCAGATTGGGAACTTAGGATTCACTGATCGTCACCGAGACAGTTATTCAGATTATAGTAGTTGGGTCGGTGACGACCAGCGAATCCTGACTGCTGTATTGTTTTCCATTTTGTTTTGGCCTCTGTTGTCATAGGGTTCACGTACTGCCTGTGGGTTGATGACCGGTAACGATCCAGCGTTAAATCGTCAATTCGAGAACGCCAGTGCTTCTCGACAGATCTCAATAAGCTGAATGACGTTGGCAAGCACATAGCTGATAATCGATTAGAGGTAATCTGGCTTCCTTTGCCGCAGACTATCACGCCCTCCCATTCCTGGGTACATATCTTGCATTGGACGGTCTCTGGGACGAGGCGATGACGGTAGACCATGTCGTAAGTCAAGTGGAAGACGACTTGGTGGGATTATCGCCAGTTAATACGTATTGGCGTACTAACCGAGTGAATCCCATGCAGTGGGACGACAGAAGCAGCGGTCCCTAGTGGCGCCGATGCTACATCCAGTGGCGACCCGTCGAACAATTTCCCAAAGACGGTCAGCCGTGCTTTCCTATCAATGGCTACCTTGCACAGGTCGAGTCCTCGAAATGCTGTTTGATTGCTGCTTTGACGCCTGTGAGATTGAAAGTCATTAGGATCGTTTGAGCTCTCTCGCCGTCCTTTATCATGCGATCAAGCAGGGATCGTTTTGCGTCAATCTTTTTCTGCAGTCAAGCTGGCATGACAAGGCGTTCCAGCTTTCAGTGTCCACATGGCGCAGTCGGATATGAAGAGCTGACATAGCACTTGGCGCTGGTTCAATGCCTTCTTCTTAGAAAGAGTTGGCCGCTCGAGCGGTTTGAAGCGAAGAGTGTTGGCCGCCTAAGAGTTGTCGAACAATCACTGTGACTGGGCTTTCTGGACTACATCGTTCTCTCTGAACTCGCTCCGTGATCTTGATGCGTTTCATTTGCGACGAGAGAACAAAATTCGGCTGGTAGAGGCATTGCGAGCGATTGCTCCTTCGCAGTCTTTTTCTCACTTTCCATTGGCGTGCTGGATACATCGCTGCTCGTTAAATTCTCCTTCGTGAGACTTGGACAAAGAGAATTGATGTTACGCCTATGGCTTGGAATATAGCGCTTGTGCAGTCTTCGTGGCAGAATCTTTACGAACTGTGAGAGTTTTCGCTGCAGTAGGGGCGTATATGATAATTGATTATCAGGGCGTGCGAGAATATTCATCACGGGACGTGTGATTGTATCGTGCCAAGCAGGTTTCTATGCCGCAACCAGGAAGGTGCCAAGGTTTTGGTGGGGCCATCACACAAATCGTGGTTTTTCGCGCAATTGAATTAAAACCTCTTTCACCTATTCAATTAACATCTTGATTAGACAGTATTTGAAGCCTTTAGTATAATCGTGTAATCTACATGTTTCGTAACTCTCTTCTCGTTATAACGTCTATCCTAATCGATGATCAAAGAGCTACAATAGTCGATCGCATTAAAATCGATAAAAATATTGCTCAAATATCGCATCTAAAGAATGTATTTGAGCGTCAAATACGCAAAATAAGACGTAACATCGAATTGTATATCTTCGTTATCGTTTCTTAATATTGAAGAAGTTTTACTAGATTAATCGATAAGACGATAAAAAATAGCTTTCTCAAATATATTAATCTTTGTCTTATTGTTTATTTTGACGAAATGTGTCTTTATTTATATAATAAATTTAATATTATCGTTGATATTTAAATTATCGCGAGAATGCTTCAAAAAAAAGATAAACGCATAAAAAAATAAATATATAAACGCTTTAATAATTGCATATTAATAGACGTTTTAAATCTTTTATTACGCTTTGTAAAAAAAATTAGATGCAATATAATGTCTAATAAATATAATTATGTAAATAAAAGACACATTAATTGATATTTCTAAATATAGTCGTCGTTTACGAAAAAATTAACAATAAAAAATATAAATAATTGTCGCAAGATTGCGAAGCAAAAATGCACACAATATTTAAACAATTAAAGAAATAATTAATATTGTTAATATTTACAATGAAAGAATATATTGTTTAAATTATTTATTACAAATCTATTACGTAGACGATCTCTAATAACTTTGTTTACAATTACGTTTTTTCACTTATTATATTAACAATTGACGAAAACTTTAATTTAATACTTTGTTTAAATAATATCTTTGCTTACAAAAGTAAGAAACTTTAAGAAATATATAATAGTGTCGACGTTATATTGACGTTTCTTTCTTTATACTTTTGCAATTTTAATTTTATTAAAATCTTCTTTGCAATACTTAAAAATAAACGAAACGTCACAAATAACGCGCGAAAAACTACAAGATATTTAAGAAATTTTTGCAAAAAATTATTTTAACACAAGAACAAAGATACGACTTTAGTAGACTCTTTAAAATATTAAAAATAAATTATTCGTATTGCAATAACATATGTAACTAAATATCTAAACAAAAGCTTTGTAATTCGTAATTTCTTTATTTTTAATTGTTTTTATACGTTTTGGGTTAATTTTTTCTTTTTTATATAATTAAGCAAGTTATTATTCGAATTTTTGTTCTTATTTGTGTCTTTATACTTTAATATGTTATTTTAAGTTTTGTTTTTATTAATTGTAAAAAAGAAAATTTGTTATAAAGAAATAATTAATATTTGCGTTTACGTTTGCGTTATAAAAGAAAAATTTATTAAAAATTTGTTTATAAGATTCTTCGAAAGCAATTGCGATTAGATTGATCGTCGAGCCGGACTATGATACCACCCCTCTAGTTCGACCTGGCGCCAAGATCGGGTCGTGACGATTTTTTGGAAGCGAAACGCGCTAAACTACTTATAGTAATCGACTAAACTACTTTGAGCGATTCGATTCTTCGAATTTTTTTTGACTTAAGTCTTAATATTTGCACGTGACATTTTCGGGTTAGCGCGACTAGTATAATTGCGATGCGATGCGTCTAATATTATTTTAATTGTTTGCATAGTTTTTAAAATTAATAATTTAATTGTTTATAAATTCTTTTAACTTTATCAATAAATAAATACGTAAAAATTAAGATTTTGCAACAATAATAATTGTAAATTAATATATATATATTTAGAGAAAGAATCCGAAATTCTTATGCGACTCTATCGAAAATTGTATTAACGTTAATTTAAGATTTAATATTTGTAACGCTAAGTTTTAAATAATTAAATTTCGTCGATTTGCAATATTGTTAGCAATAATTAATATTTTTAAATCGTATTATTATTGCTAAAAATTCTTCTTTAAGCGACATTAACAAAAAAATACGTATTTTTGGTCGACAAATGTTGATATAAATATTTCAAAAAAACAAACAATAATATAGACGAAAAAATAAAAGATTTAACTTATTATTTATATTTCGTATTGCATTATTAAAGCTTGCATTAATTGTTTTCTTATTAAATTGCTTAACTCTTAGATAATTCTTATAAAATTTAATTTTATAAACGAGAATAATGTCGACTTTAAGTAATATATCGATTAGTGTAATCGTTGGATCGGGTCAAACACTTTTTTCTCAACCCAATCCATCCTCTTGGGCCTCGTAGGGTTGGGCCAGGGTCAAGGCGCGAACCCGACCCTAGGGTCGGATTTCGTCGGGCCAATGCCAAGAGCCCAAGCTAGCTTCGTCGCGTTAGCATTTGCTTATCTTGTCTTATCTTATCTATGCGCTAACTCGATTGAACTAGCGCGGGGTTCACGCTAACCCTATTGAGCTAGCGCAAGGTTCACGCTAATCGCATATGGTTAGCGCGTCACGTGACGTCATGTGATTGGGCGAGTTGGGTTGAACGTTCGACACATCTCATGCGTTCGACCCACCCGATTGGGCTAGAACTTTTGCCCGGCCCCAGGGTTAGGGTTGGGCGGGTCAACTCGTCGGTCACGCTAATATCGATCAATAATTATTATTTAGTATTTGTTTTTTAACTTTAAATTATTTGTAATATAAATATTTATTTGTTTAAAACATTGTTTATCTTTAATATTATATCGCAAAAAGTGTTTTTAAAAGCAAAACTTTTCTCGCGAATAATTTATTTGACGAAGTTTATTATAATAGATTTATCGAAAAATATTTTAACAAAATTGCTTAATAAAACAACAAGAATGTTGTTATTTGCGTCAAGTAAATATATATAAGTTCTAAATCTATTGCGAGAATATTCTTTGTTTATATTATTAGTTGTTTGTCGTTTGCGACGACATTTCTCAATGCGTTCTTGTTCGAAATTAAGCTTTATTTAACGTTTTTGTTTACGTTTGCGAATTTTAGTCTTTTGTTTGCATTTGCAAATAATTCTCTATTATATCTATAAGACGTAGATTAAATATCGTTTTTATAAAATTAAATATAGAACTAATTAATAAAGTAGATATCGAAACAAGAGTAAAAATATTAAGAAACGTTTGTTTTCTTGCTCTTAATACGTTTTTTCTATTAAACAAATTGTTATTAAATTCGATTATCTCGCATTAACATTTAACGTAGTCGAAAGACTTATTAAGTATGCATCGTTTAATTGTGTGCTTTTTAACTTAATTATTGACGTTCTCTTGATTAAGTTTAAAGTGTTTGTTATTATTTAAATAGTACTTCTCTTTGTTCTTGTTTATATATTTACGATTTTTGTATTTATATATATTTATAATTTTTTTCGTTATTGTAATTTCGTTGCTTTTAAGTAGATTTGCAATTAATACTTTGCGAGTTGCTTTATTCTTTGTAGTTTTTATTTTAATTATTGTTGCAAAAAGCAATTTTTTTAAAAAAATCTTTTAGATGTGATAAAAGTATGTTTAATTCGACTTTACTATATAAGAACAAAATACGTATTAGCAATTTTGGTTTTTTAAATCACAAACAAAAGCACTTCTTAATGTGCAAAATTATATCGTGCAATGCACTAACATGCATTCAAAATTCGAAAAAGAATAAAAACGAGAACGAGAACGAATCGTTAATAAAGATAAAGAAGACAAAGTCAAAATAGATCGTCTTCGAATTTGTCGCTAATCTAAATAGAACAAATTCGAAAAATTCTTTTGCAAAATGTTACAATTTTGCGATTAAGTCTCTCCGTAACTCTAAGTTGTCGACAAGATTGTCAAATAATAATGTGATAAATTTTTATTTTACTTTCGTTCGCGTTTCGCTTACTTACATATTTTTAAAAAATAAAGAAGGCGAAGATGCGTATAAGCGACAAGAACAAGTTTATGACGAAAATGAAAAAGATCGTACAAGTCAAATTCTTTGCAATATGATTTTCTCGAGAGAACGTAAATGTTTCGAACAATTTTGAAGATTTGTCTACGAATAATTCTAAGAAGTTCAACGACTTATTTTCGAATAAATTTAAGAATTTTTTCTAGTTTTCTAAAGCGAATTCGATGAGTTGTTAAGAACTTGCTAAGTCGTTACAATACATCGTCGACTAATAAAAGACAATTAGTTAATCATGTTTACGAAATATGTTTTAAGCATTTATGTTAAAAGAAACGATCTTATCATTTTTAACATTTTGTGTGACAAAATAAAGAATTTTTTTTTTGTAAATCTAATTAAATACAACTACGATGCGACGACGATTGTGCGATATTTTATTAAGCAAGTTATTATTAACATAGTTGTCGTTGTCGCAATACGCGTCGCGTTATCTTTTTTAACTTTGCTTGTTATGCGTTCGTTCTTCGAACTTTTTTCGCAATTTATCAACATTATCGAGAAAATCTTTTCTTAATTATTGATTATACTCGTTGCTTTAGTTTATTTATTTAATCTTATATTATATTTGTCTCTTTGACTTAGTCTTGTCTAGAATTTCTTCAATCTTTTATTGAACTTCGTTATTAATAAGTTTCGAAGTTTGCAACATTTATTTCGTTTGCTTATCGTTAACGCGATGCAAGTATAACTTCAAGAGTGAAACATAAAAATTATTATAAATTCGATAGATGTTAAGTAGAGTAAGACGATAAATTTGCGTTCTAATCTTATTTTTAATTCTAAATGATTCGACATACTTGTGCGACATCTTTTTGTTAAATCTGTTTTGCTTCAAATTTCTAATCAAGAGCATAATTAATTCTTTTATAGCAAAGCTCTTTAATTTGTATCTTTCATTGTAGTATTTCGTTTGCTACGTAATAGCATTTTCAAGACGTTTCGTTAGAATTTTTCTAGTGTGATCGTTGGGTCGAGTCGGACACTTTTTTCTCAACCCGACCCACCCTCTTGGGCCTCGTAGGGTTGGGCCAGGGTTAAGGCGCGAACTCGACCCCAGGGTTGGGTTTTGTTGGGCCAATGCCAAGAGTCCAAGCTAGCTTCGTCGCGTTAGCATTCGCTTATCTTATCTTATCTTATCTTAGCGTTAACCCGATTGGGCTAGCGCAGGGTTCACGCTAATCGTATATGGTTAGAGCGTCACGTGACGTCACGTGATCGGGTGGGTCGGGTTAGACACTCGGCGCGCACTCTTCGTTCGCCCCACCCTGTTGGGCTAGGAAATTTGCCTGACCCCAGGGTCAGGGTTGGGCGGGTCAACCCGATCGGGTTGAAACTCGACCCGACGGTCACGCTAAATTTTTCTTAAATTATAAAGTTGTTTTACGCGTTCTTGTGTCGATAATATCTCTTTTTCGATAAAGTTATTCTTAACTTCATAATAAATTTTCGAATAATAATTGTACATTAAATAGAACGAGGAAATTTCGACTAAAGCGTAATAACTATTGTTATAGACAAATTTTATCATTAACAATAGATTAACTTATTTTATTTGTTTCGCGTCAACATAAATGCGAAGATAATGCTCAAAAGTTTAATTTTGTCGTTCGATTAAATTATTTGTTTAAGAATGAAAGACAATACTTAATTGTTTTTTAATTCGTGCATGAAAACATACAACGAATTAGAAGACACTAGTGAAAACAAATTCTTTATCGTTTACTATGTTAATTGACGTTTCGAAACGTAAAACAATTTTATTATAAAACATTTTCGTTAGCTTTGCGACGTCAATTCTAATAATTACAAATATATATTTAATTATTTTTGTATAGCGATCGACTATTACGAAGATTAAGTTATATACGACTTTACGATGCTTATTTGACGATTAAACTAATCGTTGAGCTAGATTATGATATCATCTCTCTAATTCAACCTAACGCCAAGATTGAGTCGCGACAATTTTTTGAAATCGAATCGCTCAAAGTAGCTTAGCGCGCTTTGCGCTAAACTACTTTAAGTAATTCGATTATTCGATTTTTTGACTTGGATCTTGGCATTTGCACGTGACATTTCCGGGTCAACGCAACTACTTTATTGGCGACAAGTTCGTTACAAAGTTTATGATAATTTTCTTTTATAACTTCTTTGCAATAAATAAGAATCGAAGCTTATTATACAACTTATAACGAGAAACTTTGATGTGTTGACAAACATTACATATTTTAATATACGTTTTCATCTATTTCGCGTAAACGAGTTAGAAATACTTTCTTTAAAGTAGATTTAAAATTTTCTTAATCTTAAAATGTTTCGTCAAAAAATTGTTATAATTCTTGCGAATTAATTTTTTTTAACGATTGCATTTTTTGAAACATAGAGCAATTCGTTATGTTTAACGAAACTCTCTTGATTTAGAGCTCATGTTTTTTGTTAACGACGAAACGATTTTTCGATTTCGATACGAATTTTCTTGACTTAAGTGTCTTTAATCTAAAGATTCTTAATCAAGAATTTCATTAATTTTTGAGATTTTTTATACGATTTCTCTAACATGTCTTTAATCACTTTTCTTGAAATAACAATTTGTACATTAGTTAATTGAAATAAAGATATTAATTTATTAAGAACTTTCTTTCTATTTTATGATCGCAAGATCTTCGCGTTACTAGTGAGTACTTTTGTTAGTTATAATACAAGAGTCAAATTATTTAATGTCTTTCGTTTGCTTTGCGTTAACGACTTTTCGTTAAACGACAATGTTAATTTGTTTTGCAACGTTAACAACAATTTTGTATTTAACGACAAGACTTCTTCATAGTTAAAACGTCTTAACGATTTATTTGTCGAATTTTTCTTATTTGAGCGATAAAAGATTTCAAAGTTATAGACGATTAACTTGAGCGTTTAGCGAACTTGTCTTAAGTTTAGTTTCTTTTAACTTATAAATTCTTTAAAATTATCGTAATTTGATTACATTTTAATGAGATAAACATTGTTCTTTAAATAATGTCTTTATTGCTTAAAAGCGATTGTAATAACTAGCAACTTTTGATTATGCGTTTTATAATTTTGTTTCGTCGAAATCATCTTTCGCAATTAAAACGTTATCGAACGTTAATTTTCGTCGTTATTTTGTTGACTTAAAATGCTCGCAATTGCAAAGTTAAACGCATTAATCTTTATTCTAATCTTCTTGTTCGAATTGTAATGACAAAATAGTGAAGTTAACATAAAAATGTCGCAAAGTTGACGAAACGTCTACTTTGCTTTATTTGATCAAACGAAAAAGTCAAATTTCTTGTTATTTTTACTTTCTTTCAATAAATTAATAAGAAGAGCAACCCTTTTCGAATAGCGATGTATAAAGCGTTTATAAAAATTTACGAAGCCTAAAAGCATTTAAAGCTTATAATAAGTTTTTGATTTAAATTACTTTTTGATCGTTTTAATTTTTTTTAAATTTATCTATATATTTTTTGAAGATACAATGAAGCTTAGAAATTCAATCTTTGTAGTGTTGAACTTACATTTCTTTAGATTGACGTATAACAAATATTTGCGAAGACATTTTAGCATTTGTTTAACATAACGTCAATGCTTCGTCAAATTATTGCTATACACTAGTATGTCATTTATATAAACTACGCAAGTTACATTAATCAATTTTCGCAACGTTTTATTAATGTAAATCTAGAAAATTGCGAATGCGTTTGCTAGTTCAAATGACATAACTTAATATTCGAAATGCTTATAGCGCATGCGAAACGTCGTTTTTTACTTATTATCGCATTTTATGCGAATGCGATAATAGATGTTCTTTAGATTCAAGGCGATAAAGCGCTTTGCTTCGCATAGACGATCTAGCGTTTTCGTAATTAGAGACAATGAATAACGATTCTTAATAATAATCGCATTTAAATCTTTATAATTAACGCATAAACGTAATTTATCGTTCAATTTTAATACAAATAAAATAAAGACGTTTGCAAACGAAACTAAATGCTTAATTTAGTCTTTAACTAACGCATTATCGAGATATCGTCGAAGTATCGTTAGCTCGTTTTGTGAAAAATTATAAAAAGACATAAAAGATAACTCTTTGTCATTTTGAAGCTCAATCATATGATTTTCTCTTCTTAATTTTGATAAAATTTTGATTAATTTATTATCATAGACATCTTTTAGATCTCTTAACTTCTTAGAGATCTTAAAACTTCGTTAACTTTTTGTTTGACGTCTTCGTAACGTTAGCGCAAACAATAACATAAATTATGCTATACTTAACAAGATCCAAGACAAATTCTATAAGATTAATTATTTTCAATTTATTATTTGCGATTTTAAATCATTAATTTTGCATCTTCGAATCAATTAATATGTTTTGCTTAACTAGCATTAATATATCTAATATAAGATCAAAACTTACATATTTAATTAAATAGAATAAGATAGTACATTCTTAATGTTGATCTTACGAGTCAATTAAATAATAAATCAACTTATAGACGTCGTAGCAATAGCGATTATTGTTATTAAAAAAATTCGATGTCAATAAAATAGCGAATGTGAATTGCAATTCTCATTGCATTACGTAAATATAATTAATGAGATTTAACTTAACTTTCGAATTAACTAAATTTATAACTTGATATTTGTTATCGAAAAGTCGAATTCAATTTTTTATTAAAATCGAATCTATTGTTTTTATTTGTCTTTTTTGTTTCGTTTGCAAGACGTCGACGAAGCTTGATCTTTTTTTGCATTTATCGTAGTAATAGCGACAACAATAAACTTGTTTTATTTGTGTTTATTAAGACTCTCATTTTTGTAATATTTTTTTTATAACATTTAAAGCATTCGATGCGACTCAAATAGTTTGCGTTATTGATCTCGTAAACTTGTTTGCGCAACGTTAACAAATCTTTAAAGATATAGAACTTTTCGTTTTTAATAAATTTGTCAATCTTGTTTAAGTCACAATTTTGATAAAATTTGTTTAAAAAAACATTAGAATTTCTTGTAATTCGCTAATTGTTAAAGTTGCTTAAGTCTACTTCGCGAATGCGATTTAGCGTTTGTTTTTGCATAATAATTATAGCTAAAAGCTTATTGCGAATGTTTAATACGTTATCGATATCTAAAATTTTCACTTTTAAGTTCGACTTAAGCTTAATCAAAAATATATAGATTCTATGTTTTTTTAAGAGCGACAATAGATAAATTTTTAGCTTATTCAAATATTTCTTAAAGACAATTATCTTTTGATTTGACTTTTATCTAGCGTTCTCTTATCTTTTATAGACAAGAAAACGACGATTAGCAAAATTAGCTATCAAATTCAATAAAAACTCTTTAAATTCTTTAAAGATCTCGCTCTTTAACTTAGCGTCATTACTTGTTCTTAAATATTATTGCGTAACAATATTATTTTTTAAAAATAACATGCAATAGAGAATTTTGTTCTTATTCGTAATAAAATACGTCAAGAATTGCATTATGTTAATGTCAATTTTGCGAAATTAAATAATATGTTTATTCACGCTTAAACTCTTGTATAATTTTAGTTTTTCGAATTTTAAAAACTTGAACATAATCGACGACAATGCAATAGCGATTTAAGAAGCTTAAAGATTCGTTTTTTCGATCGTTATAGCTTAAATTTGCTAGACGTTTCACAAATCTCGAATCTTCGTTATTAACATTTTAATTTGTTGATGTAAAGTCGAAGTTCTAATCGTATCTAAACTATTATCTTCGTTGACGTCACGCTAACAACAATCATTTTCGTTGACGTTTCGTGAGCGATTATTGTCTCGAGAGAAATCAAACTTCTTGAACTCTAATTTAGTAGTCGAATAATCGTTATAATTTGAGCTATTTTGATTTAACATAATGCTATTACGCTTCAAGTCTTTCTTTTCGAAAGATAAAACGATTAAAATTGTAAGATGCGAGTACGTCTACTATTTGTCGACGCACTAAAAAATGAAAGACGTAAGATATGATAGACTTTCATTACTATTCTCAATTATATAAGATAGATAATAGTAAGACTAATCGTTAAAAAATAACAAGAAACGAGCTTTCTCTCTATCTAATACTTGTCATAACTTGCGAGTTTGTTTCTCGCTTTCTAAATAAAAGAAATGGAGTATCATTCGAGACTTTTATAGGCAACTAGAATCACATGTCCTATCATATTTTAAGACGCTAGCGCATCGATGACGCTATAGCATTACAAATTCTTTAGAACAAGTAGTTTATCTTTTTTTTTTCGCTTCTTATATAGTCTTAAATCTCTTATTTGAAAAACGACGTTCGCAACAATTAACAATTTCGCTAGCAATTATTCGATTTTTCTTATTTAAAGAGATCTTTGTTACAATTGTTGCATTAATAAACGTCTTATCGTTTACATCTTTAATACTATTAAATTTATTATTACTTGTAACATCAAGGTTTGCGTCAAAATCGAAAAATATTTGATAAATATCGACGTTAAGAAAGGAAATCTTGTTTGCGAACTTCTTCGCGAAGACAAAGAAACTCGTTATCGATTGTCTCTTAACTTTGAGTTTCAATTTAGTGACTTTAGACTTTACAAACGACGAAAGATTATTAAAGACGACAACGACAATCTTCTTGAAGAGCTTTTTCGTTTTGGCAGGCTTGCTCATAGCGACGACGACAAGAGGGATCAAGAGGACCATCAACGACGAGACGAAGATAGAGGGGAATGCCAACTATATAGATATACTAAAAGCTTCACGATTGCATGCTAATTGAATAGGTGAAAGAGGTTTTAATTCAATTGCGCGAAAAATCACGATTTGTGTGGTGGTTTCACCAAAACCTTGGCACCTTCCTGGCTGCGGCATAGAAACCTGCTTGGCACGATATCTGCAATGCATTCTATCGGCAGTTGAAGTTCCAATGAGCCCTTAAAATCCCTCCGACAGAATTTGCCCATCTGTCCCATTCGCCCTCCAATTCCCATCTGTAACTCCCTAACCCTTCCAAGCTCCTGTGGAAAACAGTAGTGTAGCACTCAAGATGGAGCTTCTACGTCGAGGTGCGAATCATCTGCACAGCGCCAAGCGCCGCCATTTCTCAACGAGATCCCCAACAGCTCCTCTGCCCGCGGCTACTGCAGCTGCTTCTTCAACTTTTCAAGGTTTTCATTCTGTACGTTGACTAATCCAATCATGATTAACAACAACATGGAGAGCACCAAGACCAGCCCGATAAGCCACCAAACTCCGAAAGAGCATTGTCCACATGTACTGTGCTCCGTGCATGGACTCGCTTGCGGCGTGCTCTTCTGCTTCCCAGCAGGAGGTGGGGAAGGAGGCCGCACCGTATAAGCGTTGCAGGTAAATGAGATCCGAATATCCAACTGCTTTTCGAAAGGTGCATATAGAGGCTTGATCTTGATCCAGTCGATCCCTGCAAGGAAAGGGGCTATATCGACGCTGCAGGCCTCGGGATGGAATGGCGTGCCCTTTGGGAACCCAGGAGCGGGTGAGGGAGCGCCGATGTCATATGCGTCGCAGGGGAAGAAGACACGGACATCGGGCTCCGAGAGAGGAACAAATGTTGAGTTGGGAGTGATCCAGTCGATGCCATACAGCGAAGGAGGTACTGCTCGCCGTATCGGATTTGATATACTGAGCGAACATTCCAGGCATCCATCTCATTCCCGCGTCGGCGTTGAAAGGCACTCAGATCTCGCAACTGTCGAACAGCGTCAAATGTGGGAGGGAACAGGGTGCTAATCTTCTGGAGCAAGGCGTCGAGTGGGTCGTCTTTGTTGGGAGCCTTTGGGGGCATATCTTGCGGCAACAGACACAGTTTCTGACGGCAGAGCACACGCCAATATCGCATACCCTAAGTCTAAGGCTTTAAATTTGTGATCAGAAAACGGCAAACCGCACCCACAATCGAAAACCGTTGGATTCGCGCATCGCCGAAGTACCTCAAACGTTGACAGGCCTTCCACCTGCAAGCCTCGTGCAAAGCGCCGGCCTACACAACGCCCATCATGTCGAAATATGTGGCTGCCGACTTCTGGCCCGAGGTGGACAGATACTACAAAGCCAAAGCCCCCTACACTGAGTTACTCATGAGCGCAGCCGCCCGCGAACCATCCGAGAACGACAAAGCAGAGGAGCCACTACCAGAACCTGATATCTTCAGTGGAAAGCACGGCTGGACCCATCAGCGAGGTTCGAAGGACGGGCAAGAAGCCTCAGAAGACGAAAGTCTACGCAAAGACCTGCAGGACCTGAAAGTCGATGATAGTAAAGGGAAGCAGAAAGCTACGGCAACAGAAAAGTCAGATATGTGAGAAGGGGGCACATCTGCTCGAAAGTCACAGTCTGAATGATGGCTCGTCCGCTCCTTCCAGTTTCATAGGACTTCCGCCGGTTGTGGAGCCTACAGCGGATGTCTTGCGAGCTTTCGAGAGCTCGACTTCTGTCGTGCGTATGTCTCGTTAGCTTCAGCTCCGAACTTATACTTTCCAGCACCATAGAAGCCATCAATGAACCTTGGTTCATCGAAGATCTCCAATAAATGGCCGTGGACACGAAGGGGTAAGCGTGATTGATACACGCTTTCCTAGATGCCGGCCCGCCCCCTGTCTATATAGGATTTGGATCTATCGTGGTAGACGACTCTTATGGCTTGACCAAACTCATCTTCGAGGTCGTAAAGAAGTCCGGTCAGCGTGCGTTAGTCTCAAAAGGCTGGGAAGGATCTGGAGCTAACAACGTTCCTGCTGGCGTATTTATGCTTGGTAACGTATCTGGCTTTTCAAACGCGTGTCTTGTATCGTTTATCACGGTAGTACTAGAACAACAGCTGCTGATATAGCTTTAGAAAAATCTACTGTTGTAATACTCTTTTTCGGTGACCAACCTTTCTAGAGCGCAATAATCGCTAGAGTCGGTGCCGACTCTCTATCAATAGTCAACAAAGAGTTAACAGCAAACAAGCTAACGATCGATATTCTTAAGTGTTTAAAATCTAGCACGCTGAAACGAGCACAGAAGCTCGAAGCGAAAATTAGCTCTAAGCAAGGCACAAGCGTTGGCGTCGAGAGCTTTCATATAGGTCGTGTTGTCTCGGCGTCTATTGATTCTAATTGCGTCTCTATGAATTTTCGACATCAACGTTGCAAGTTGGCGCTTGATTTTGAAAGATATGCTCCTAATTTCTTGCTATTTGAAACATTGCTAATCTCGAAATTGTTTAGGCTAGTCTTGACATCGAATCGCTAAGATATGCTCTCGCGCTCAATCGCATAGCTGTCTGGCGAATAAAGCGAACAACTATCAGGCTTAGCGTCTTCGCAGTGGTCACTTTATACAACGAGAGTCTCCTAGATCTAAACGATCTCAAGCTCTATCGTCCTCACGAGTGGGATGTTGAGGGCGATCCGTGGGACCCTATTACAGGAGTATTAGTTGAATTCATGGACACGACTGGAAGTCTCATGATGGGTGTTTCTGACCTTCCCAAAGGAGCCGTCAGAGCGATGCGCTTCAAATCATCTGGGAACGGGGATAAGAAAGCTGGAACCTATGATGTTGTTTGGCAACCCTTCTGTAGTTGGCAACGTCAAGTCATCTGCTGAACACCCTTGCAGCTTTCTGAATTTTCGATCAATGGACTAAGGCCTTGGGTCAATGAACTATAAGATACAGGGAGGCCAGCCCGGCTAGATGGAATAGGTGTCGGCGTCATGCACGGATGGTTTCAGTAGCATGGTCTATCACAATGCCTATGGAGATGGGGACGCAGCCTCTTCGTCCACGGTATGGAACATCCACTGGGAGTGCCCGAATCTGATCGTTGGAGGCTTGGCTTTGGGACCAGTGGGAGGTCGTCCCAAACTACTCAATTGTCGCAATCGTCGTCGCCGTCTAGCCAGGACGGCGAATGAGAAAGAGATATAAGATAATAAGAATATCCACGAGTACAAGTTGAAAAAGAAGTATGAGAGTCAAGGGTCGTTCGCGTTGTTGTGGGACGGAAGAGTAAAAAGAGGTCAACGGCACGTGCACCACCTGCAGGATTTTAGCGGCATACTTATATATCGTTTCATGACGCTCACCATAATGCATGTTTCATGATCAGAGAGGCGCCTGGAGTGGCGAAGTGGACTGCTCGCGCGATGATCCAGCGCATCATTCGATCGTAAAGCGGCACTCGCGCGATCCTAAGGCGGGGATGAAGACGGGGCAGATCTTCGGGATCTTGGCGTGACTTCATAATAATTTTGCCGAGATTGTCAACATTGGGAAGCCTCGAGTCGCCCCATCAAGTTCCTTCTCACTGTCTCACAATGATCCAACGATATCTGCTACGCCAGTCGTTATTAAGGACACTAACGTCTCGATCTATCTTACGCACATCGTTACTTGCCCCTCCCCAGCCTTCCCCGTTCCGCCTTCCAGTATCATCTATCTCAAATCGGACAACTCCAAAACATTATTCTACCTCCCCAGAAGCAGCAACTGGCGCCGAAGCTTCTCTTACGCAGGCAAGCGCGGCAGAAGGTGAGAACCCAGTGGATGACCCCTCGAAAAAGGAGCTTGAGACGAAGAATAGGGAGATCATTGATTTAAAGGTATGGCTTTTATACTGAATATTCCTGCTATTGGGTTCTCGTCACTGAAACGTTCTGTTCCATCTAGGACAAATATCTCCGCTCCGTCGCCGACTTTCGTAACCTCCAAGACCGAACGAAACGGGATGTCAATGCTGCCCGCGATTTTGCGATTTCGAGATTTGCGAAGGATCTTCTGGAATCGATAGATAACCTGGATCGAGCGCTCGAAACTGTCCCTGCTGATAAGCTTGGCAAGGATGAGAGTAACCAAGATCTTGTGGGCTTGTACGACGGGTTGAAGATGACTGAGTCGATTCTGTTACAGACACTCAAAAAACATGGACTTGAGAGATTCGATCCTAGCGAGCAGCAAGAAAGGTTCAATCCAAATCTACATGAGGCAACGTTTCAGACAGCGGTTGAGGGCAAGGAAGATGGCACGATTTTTCTGACGCAGCAGAAAGGATTTTCTTTGAACGGGCGTGTGATCAGAGCTGCGAAGGTCGGCGTTGTCAAGAACTCGTGAATTGCTGTTTGCTAGCGCAGGACTAATCTTGTGATATGTTGGGAATTCGGACACGAGATGGCAGCCCAGGAGCCTTTGTTGTGTATATACCCGCTCCTCTCTCGATTTGTTTATTTTGTGTCTATAGAATTTCGAAGTGGCACGGGTTCATGTCGTTTCCAGATTCAGACGGAAATGCTCAAGTCATGGACAAGCCATAATTCACATCGGATCTCTGAAGCTGAAGAGAGTAAAGTATTTGGTACTATCGAAGCTCAACCCCTAGTCTGTCGACGAGGTGGGCTTTCAAACGCTCATGAAGATCGTTAGCCTCCTCATTACGCAAAGTCCGCTCTAGACTTCGATAGTTGACCCTGTAGCAAAGACTTTTCCGACCTGTGATTGGATGGGAGAACTCGTCGACGAGCTTTACATCTTCAACCGAGTCACCAGCAACGTCTCGGACAATCTCCATGATATCGTTCTCGTGGAAGTTTTGGGCATTGATCCTTGATCCACCACCGGCGCTGGTGCTTGAGCTCCGCAGCCAAAACGACACATCTTTGTAACATGCTGGATATTTAGAGAACGGGACGAATCGCCGCATGGGTCTGCTCGAGGAGAATTGTGATAAGAAGCGGGTATCCTGAGACCAGAAGAGACGGATATCTGGTATCCCGTACAGGAGCATGGCAACGCGCTCAAGACCAATCCCAAAAGCCCAACCTACCTTGTCCGGCACGCCAGCGCTGATAGGCAGCTCTTGCTTGACGACACCGCACCCAAGTATCTCCAACCAGTCCCCTTGCCAAAGCACCTCGAGCTCCCAAGAAGGACTTGTCCATGGGAAGTATGCCTCGATCCAGCGGACCTTGAGCGGCTCTTCTACGTCGATTTGGGTGTTTCCGGCTGCAATTGCAGCTTCCCTTGCTCTCGAGAACAGCGTCGTAACTACACCCTCCAGCGATCTTTTAAGATGGGCTGCAATAGCTTCGGCTTCTTCTATGCTATGGTAGGCGGCCTGCAATGGATTCCTCACAGGGTGAACCGTGGGATTTGCATCTTCAACCTTCAGCCCATGCCTTGGCACTTGCTCCAAGTCGCGCCACACTGCCATGGCGATGTCATTCCCGAGCACTCTCCGCCGACTCCACATCCTCGCCCCTTCCATTTGGTGAAAAACCGGATAATGACTTCTGTCGACGGCATCCCTCCGATAAACATCTGCACTGATTGTGTAGCCATCGCTTTCGTCCTTACGAAATATATCTGCCTCATGGGCGCTGGTGTGGGTTCGGAGAACCGTGTCCTTGTTGACGTAGTAGGTGTCCGTTCGGCTTCTTCCAGGGTGGTCCGGAGAGAACCCTAGGGAATCAAAGTTCTGAGCAACAGTCACAACAGGCGGAAGTGTATTGTAATGGGTGTAGATCGGTGGGGGAAACTGGGATTCGATGAGCTGGCGTGTAAGGGAGACGGGGTGGGATGGCTCAAGATGCAAGCGGCGAGGAAGAGCGGCAAGAATCGAGGATGGGACGTTAGTCCAGGAGTCGATTGGGTACTTTGTGTTGTTTATGTGTAGGTATGAGTCTCTTGCCAAGTTTGGGTCCTGGCATGGCACCCCTCCGTCAGTCGTCCTTTGCGGTTCGGTCGATAGGAATCTGCAGTAAGCCGCGGTGAGAGGTGAACTGCATCGATACGTAAACCAGGGTCTTTTTGTACCCGTCCATTTCAGTTGGGCACGAACGGCGATCCTGGCAGCCGTCAAAGACCCCATTTCATTGTCATAGCGAGCAGGAATTCAACAGGAAAGGGGTTCCGCGCTTGAAGCGTTTGACGCGCTTCAACTCGGGCCGGATATTTGCAACCGCTGACGAGTAATACGTCGACCAAATCATTGCTATTCCCAATAAGAAGCGGAAGGCAGAGGAGCATTACACCTCCTGATAACGGGTCGGACACCTCGACCAACTCAGGCCCACAGGGAAAGCACACTTGAAGTGTTTTGACCTGGATTGAGTGTGGGACTTCACGTTGAATTTCGCTAGGTGTGCAAGCCTCCACCAACGGTCGTGCTACTGGAGCGATAGACTCGTAGCCAGATCAGATGTCACAATGCCAATCCTCGGTCTAGTCTCCCGACCGTCCATCTATCCCTTTCCAGGAGCAATAGGTACTGACCTTTCCCCCATCGCCTTTGGATGAGCCACACGAATTTGCCAGCCAACAGCCAATCTCGTATTCTCAGACACTGCGATTGCAGAATGGCTCACAGGGCTCACAGAGCTATCCGATTGGCTCAGCCCGTGTGCAGATGGCCTCGGTCTCAGCCGTATTCCTCCAATTCTTCCGTCAATCCTACTGAGGTTTCACACTTCAACGCCCTTGCCTCCTCGTGGTGGGAACCCCATGGCTCCTCGCGTCTGCTACACTTGATGAACCCTTCACGGCACGACTTTATCTCCACCTGTTTCGAATCTCAGGCCGAAGGTCCTCCGTCGAAGAAGCTACGATATTTGGATGTCGGCTGTGGGGGAGGAATTTTTGCTGAGAGTGCTGCACGGTTACCCACTACGGCTGGTGTATTGGGCATTGACCCAAGCAAAGATGTTGTTAGAGTGGCCAGGACACACGCAACTCACGATCCTCTATTGCTGGAGTCCGGGCGACTGGAATATCGGAATGAATCAATCGAGAACCTTTCCACTCCGAGGGGCCCGAGTCAACAATTCGACGTCTTGACTCTGTTCGAAGTGGTAGAGCATATCGCTCATCCCGCACCTTTTCTGTCTCTCTGTCTGCCTTTCGTCAAGCCCGGAGGGTGGCTGATCTTAAGCACAATTGCGAGGACCTGGACTAGTTGGATGGTCACCAAGCTAATCGCTGAGGATATCATCAGGCTGGTTCCAAGGGGAACCCACAATTGGGGCCAGTATTTGAACGAAGAGGAACTACGAGCTTGGTTTGGCAACCAAGGCGGCTGGGGTGGGCACGGAGCTATTAAGAATACGGGTGTTATATACGTCCCTGGATACGGTTGGAAAATGGTTAAAGGAGGTCAACAGTGGGGCAACTATTTCTTCGGTATAAGAAAGCATCCCGAAGAAGCTGCCCTGAATAAAGACGCGTAAGGATGATTTCATCAGATCAAGATGCTCTAGACGACCGAGCAGGCGGAACCTTTTACTGTAGCATAGCGCGGTGTCACCTGCACAGGCATATTGGAAAGGCATGGGTGGACTTTTATGCACATAACACGAGAAGCTTCAAATCGCATTCTATGTTCGGGTATCTTCAGGGACTAGGCCGCTCATTCATAGCGATCTACCTTCGAAAGCGCCAACGCTATGCCAATACCACCAAGCCAGGCCCCTACAGTATGAACGTCAACAGTCTCCTTGCCCGTTTGCTTTGACTCATTACTTCCTCATATGCGAGTAGTCCCTTAGCATTCCCTCCATATGCTTGTTGGTCGTCTTACCGCCCTTCCTCGGTGCTTTCTTCTTCTTCTGCTCCTGAGGCTTCGGCGTTTTTTGAACATGCCGGGTCTTATTCGCAGGCGTCAGCCCTTCGCTTTCCAGCGCATCCGCCACGGCCTCTGGAGCGGGGATTTTGAGTTTATGCCATATGTCTTGAAATTCTAGATCGATGATGAACTTTAGAGACGGGTCATCTGGCCAAACCATCCGTGCGTGGTTATCTTTCTTGTTGCTTCGCGTGGCTAGCACTTTTCCCTTCGCTTCAAGCTTGTTGATGGCCTCCTCGGCACCGGCCCAACCATCCCGCAAGTCTTTGACCGGGAGACCTTGCGCTGTATGTTGCTGCTGTAAATAGGCGAGGAGCTGTTGTTCTGAGCGGATGTCATGAAGAGGCCGGTAGCTATACGTGCCTTCTGTTGGATTGTAGATGACTTTGTCATGATTCTTCAGGATCGTGGCTACTGTCTGCTTGGATTCATCATGACTATGCAGCGATAGATAACTGGCAACGTCTTTGAATTTCTGTGGTGTGCCTGCATTCTTAAGGAATTCGATGGCATAAGTGACCTGGACCATGACATGTTTCCCAGTGCCAGTATCTGCCGGTTGCGAATATACCACATTTGAGGCCTCGGGGCGTTTCCGCTTTTGGTCGATCTTGTCTGTAGCTGAGTTGGGGGTTTGTGATGGCGCAGGCGAAGGTGATGGCTTTACACTGGTGGCAGTATTTGGCTTGCTCGGCTTTGCTGAAGCTGCGGCGAGGCTTGCTTTGAACCCACCGCTCTGTTGGGGTGGTAAGCCAGACATGTCGGACGCCTCTCGGTCAGTCTAGTCTCGAATGTTGGGTACGAGTAGATGCGAGCGGTGACACAGAAAATCCTAATCTAATGGCTAGCAGAGAAGATCTCGAGTTCCGATAAGTGGCAGTGTTTGATGCAGGTCCGGTGAAAGTGAGAGTGAAACAATGAGTGAATATGGCTCTAACCGTATTCGGCGGCGAGTTTTGGGGCTAAGTGAAGGCACGGTCTGAGAGTGAGGGATCGCGATCTTTGAACGGACAGTACAGTGAGCAGCACTTTCTCTGCCCGAATGAACCAGCGTGCAACACTTGTGATCAGAAAGTCCGTCATCACGAGCTAGCGCGTGAAGTATGCTGCGGTCGGAATTACCAGCAGGTTGCCTCGCTCTCCCAATCTTGCCGAGGAATTTTCATTGATCAAGCTTCTACGAATATTCCTTGAACAACCACCTAAAGCTGTGGCCGGACTCCCCTGAATTCTACGAATGGCCTGATCCGTGGTGCCCAACTATTTGCCCTCTACGATGGCGACCGCGGAGGTGCTGGACATCGCCCAGCTATCGACCTTTTGCTCCCTACCTCAATCGTCTGTGCAAGCTTTGTTAGACGCCCCCACTGCCAATCTTGTCAGGACGCTTCTTCAAAACATCGCTACCAAAGCTGGCGAATTTGAAGAAGCCAGATCTGTCAAGCTCAAAAGCTCCGTTGAGTTGGAAAACGCAGTCCGAGGGGGTGATGCTAAAAACCGACTGTTGAAAAGCTCCGTCGACAAAGCTCTAAAGGAGTCGGCAGACCTGAGGCAAAAGCTTCAGGATGAAGGTAAGATCCAAGCCTGGGGGTTTTTTTGCGCTGTTACTCACTTGTTGCAGAACAAGCCAGAGCTTCATTGGAGGCCGAATTGCAATCCTTAAAATCGTCTACCTCCTCTTCAACGGAGCAAGTGAGCAGTCTTCAGGCGCGTATAGCCTCGCTCGAATCCTCCAACCGCGATACCGTCTCCGTTCTCGAATCAAAGTCGACTGCCTACGATAATCTGGCGGGAGAACTAACGGAGCAACACCAGAAGACGATCGAACTGAGACGCGAGCTTTCCGCGTTAGAGCAGTCGGTCCAGGCTGCGAGAACCGAATCCAACAACACGAAGCTCAAAGAACAAGCCTTACGACAAGAAACTGAGCATCTCAAGCGCCATAATGACTGGCTAGATACTGAGCTTCAGACCAAGTCTTGCGAGCACACCAAATTCCGGAAAGAAAAGAATGCTCGTATCGCAGAGCTACAACGACGAAATGACGATCTGTCAGGCAACCTCGATGCCCTCAACAGGACCGAAAGAACTCTCCGGACACGACTTGACGAGGTCAGCCAGAAGGCCGACGACGCGTTCTCTCGGATACAGCAGTTGCAGGAAGAAGCAGCTCGCAAAGAAGAGGCATGTGATGTCGAGCGGAATGCAGCGAATCGTCTTGCTGAGCTCATGAAGACTTCGGCGAACACGGAGCGGCAACGGCAGCAGGATTTACAGACCCAGCTCGAGGCAGCCAAGGAAGAAGCCTCAGAGGAAATTGGCAAGATCGCTGCAGAGTGCGACACCGAGCACCAGGAGAGGGAGGCTGGAGAACGTAGAATTGCCGATTTGGAACTCCAGATTGAACGATTGGAGGCAGATGTTGCGAGATTACACGACCAAGTATCCTCTGGCGACTCCCCAGCCCAGGGTGTGAACGGATCACTGACGCCCAACCGAACCGGTTCTCGTATGGTTTCTCCAAGTCCAGCACGACTCAAAGGTGGCATGAGCGTTACCCAGCTATACAGTGATAACAACAATCTCAAAGCGCAGCTTGAGCAGGAGAGACGCCAGAGACAGAAACTCGAGGAAACCATCGATAGCATGATGCAGGATTTAGAGGCAATGCAACCCCAGATTGACGACCTTCGAACGGATAACACTCGTTTGGAGTCAGACTTCAACGAGATCTCTTCCCTATGTGACGCTGTCGGAAAAGAGCGAGATCAAGCCGCCAAAGATGGAAGAAAGGGACAAGCCCAGGTTGCAGCGAAGATGAAGGAAGGAGAAGTCCTGAAACAGCAGCTTCGGGACCTGAGTTCACAAGTCAAAGTATTACTCATGGAACTTCATCTACGGGATCAAGGTGTCGAGGAATTTAGTCCCGAACGTCGTCTGCAGCTTGAGCGCTTGGCTCAGGGTCAGATCAACGAAGACCAGATGGATGACGCAACGGACACGGATCGCTTCATCAGTCAAAATCTAGTTACTTTTAAAAGTATCGTCGAGCTTCAAGAACAAAACAGTAAACTGGTAAAAGTAACGAGGGAACTCGGCGAAAAGATGGAACACGAAGAAGCGCTACGGAAGGACTCCGCGAACGCAGCACAGAGTCGCGAAGACTTGCAGCTGAAGTACGACCGATGCAAAGACGAGATTAAAGCCCTCGTCACACAGTCTGAAAGTTACGTGCGCGAACGTGACATCTTCAAGCGAATGCTCTTCCAGAAGGGCCACGATGTCAATTCAATCTCTGGTAAGTCCATTGATGGAGACCTACCCACAACGCCAAGTCGGTCTATCATGGATAGCGTAGAACGTTCACCCAACTCCAGGGACATGGCAGAGTCTGCTAGAGTCTTGAAAGATATGCAAGCACACCTGGATTCGTACCGCCAGGAAGCTGCTACGGATCGTTCGACCCTAAAGCAACAAGTTGACAGCCTCTCCAAACAGAACAGCGAACTACGTGGTGAGGCGTCGAGGAGCGGCAGTCAAGTTTCGCTAGCGCATGAGCGTTATGAGATGCTGCAAGCCAATTATGGGATGCTCAAGACAGAAAACGCCGAGTTACAGAAGAGGTCCCAATTCTATTCCGAAAATGCGGCTAAGCAGGAGTTGCGCATCCAACAGGTCACGGAGGATCTCATAGAGGCTAAGGGACTCGTTGACAGTATGCGTAATGAGACAGCCAACCTGAAGGCAGAAAAGGAGTTCTGGAAAGGCATAGAAAAGCGGCTTTCCGAGGACAACGGAACTCTGTCAAACGAGCAAAAACGCCTTAACACACTAAACGCAAATCTCCAGAATCTTTTGAATGAAAGGGAGCATTCGGATAATGAAGCTCGCCGGCGGCTACAGGCGCAACAGGAAAACCTTCAACGAGAACTAGAGGTCGCCAAAAGCAAGCTCACTGACGAGGTTGAGGAGAATAAGCGGGCAGTCTCTCGCCGAGAATACGAAAACCAACAGAACCAAAAACGAGTTGATAATCTGGTCTCGAGTCTCGGGTCCACGCGAGAAGAATTGGTTGCTGCGAAAGTCACTCGAGATCACTTACAGGCGAGGGTCGACGAATTGACTATAGAACTTCGAAGTGCTGAGGAGCGAGTAAGGGTTCTACGACCAACCTTGACAGGTGATTCCACGGCCGGGGCCGGCCAAGAGCTCAGCCATGACTCTGCTGGAGAGGAGGCATCTCATCTGAGCAAGGAACAAGAGCTTGGTGTTCAGGTCTCCGAACTCAAGCGTGACCTCGATCTGGCTCGAGGGGAATTGGACAGTGCCAGGAGCCAGGTGGAACAGTACAGGGCCATCAGCCAGGCCTCTGAAGAAGAGTTGCAAAGCTTCAACGAAACGCAAGAACTGTACCGTCAAGAAACGGACCAAGCCACCGAAGAGAACATTGCCAAAATCACAGAATTGGAGGACCGCGTAGCGGACACGAGCGCGGAGCTTACTTCAAGAGATACAGAACTTTCAGAACTCCGCAGCTTGGATTCAGAGCATCGTCGACGGTTGGAAGAGCAGAAAGCAGCCTTCGAGAGCGAGAAGGCACAATTGAAGGATGAAGCTGATCGGCAATCGAGTGCGGCGCACTTCTATCAAGAGGATCTCAAAGCTCAAGCAGATATTGCCCAGCAAGCCCAGCAAAACTACGAGAACGAGCTTGTCAAACATGCTGAGGCTGCCAAGACCATTCAGAAGGTGCGAAGCGACTACAACCAGCTTAAGCTTGAGATTGTGGAGTTGAGGACGGAAGCTGCATCGGCGAGAACGAACTTGACGCAGAATGAGCAAAGCTGGGTAGAGTCTAAGGAAAGATATGAAAGAGAAATAGCAGATCTGAAGGTAGGAAGAGAAGGCCTTACTTCGCAGAACAACCGACTTCTGCAACAATTAGACGACGTCAGCAGCCAGATTACGAAATTGAAAACACGCAAAGATACCGAACAGAACGAGGAGTCGGTCGACGCTACGCCATCCTCGAGTTTCGAAAACATGCAAGAAGTAGTCAAGTATCTCCGCCGCGAGAAGGAGATCATCGAGGTGCAATATTCCCTCTCAGAAAACGAGGGCAAACGATTGAAGCAGCAACTCGACTACACACAGTCACAACTGGACGAAACTCGACTCCGCCTCAATCAGCAGCGACGACTGGAGCAAGAGAGTGAACGGACTTCGCTCAACCACAACAAGTTAATGGAGACGATCAACGAGTTGAGCACTTTCCGAGAGAGTAACGTCACTCTTCGCAACGAGACTCGCCAAGCTCAGGCTTCGTTAGCGCTCAAGTCTCAGAGGGTCGAAGAATTACTAGCGCAGGTTGAGCCACTTCAGGCAGAGGTACAGGAACTCAAATTTCGAGTTGAGACGCAGACGGGCGAGGCAACCCTCTTGCGAGAAGACCGCGAAAGATGGCAGCAACGCACTCAAGACATCCTCCAGAAATACGACCGGATCGATCCAGCAGAAATGGAAGAACTGAAGCATAGGCTCCAGACACTAGAGACTGAGCGCGACGAGATTGCATCTTCGAAAGCCAGTCTGCAAGAGCAATATGACGGTATTGCCGGTCAGGTCGTGCAAGCCCAAGAGCAGGGCGATGAGCGGGTCACAGAGCTTAGAAAGAAGCTTACAGAACAGTTCAAGGCTCGATCGAAGCAGCAGTCCGAGAAGATAGCCGAAAAGGAGTCAGCGCTCCAAGCAGCTCTGAATGACAAGGAGGACCGCGAGCAGCGACTAGCCAACCTCCAGCAAGAACTTGATGCTGCCAAAGCTGAAAAGGAAGAGCTTGTTGCCAAAGCTGCAGCGCTTAACGGCCAGCCTGATATTGAAGACGGACAAGTTGACGATATTGCCACATGCAATCCTGCGACCGAGGACTTACAAAACCTACAAAGGCAGCTACTGACCGCTGAGGCAAAAGCGAACGAAGAGATCTCCCGGTCCTCCTCCCTACAGGAGCAGATCAACACCGCTCAAGTGAGAGTAACAGAGCTGGAAGCCCAGATCGTGAGTCTGAAAGGTCCAATATTATGTGCTCATTACTAATATTTGCTCACAGGCTCAGATGCAGCACACCATTGACGAAATGAATGTCGAGTTAATGGAATTACGGAGTCAGCAGCAACAACAAGCAACATCGTCTTCCATAGCTTTGGGAGAGCGGATTGAGGAGTTAGAGCGGAATCTGGTCCAGGCTCAACAAGAAACCGAGAGTATACGAGCCACCGTGTCCATCAACGAGTCTTTGGGCAGCATGTCAGCGGAAAACGGCGATAAATCGATCTCGGACCAGCTCACAGAACGTGTAGAAGAAATTCGTGCCGAACTCGAATCAAGGCACAATGAACGTTTGGCACACCTTGAAGAAAATTACGACAAGCGAGTAGATGGTATGAAGAAACAGCTGAGCACCAAGCTTGCGGAAGGGAAGGAGAAAGCGCGACAGTCCCTGGTGGCCGAGAGCGAGCGGGCGATGCAAGTGCTCAAGTCAACGCATGAGCACGATCTGGAAAAGCTCCAGACGCAGCATCAGAGCGAGCCTGCAGAGTTGAAGCAAAGCGAGGAGTCACGCTTCTCGCAATTCAAGGACGCCTGGATGTCTGAACATCCTGCCGCCGGTGGCAATGATTCATTGGCCAAGACCGAGGATCAAGCAGGCAAACCAATGGCTGAAATCTCAGAGGCGAACGCAAGAATTTTACTCGAGACCAATGCCCTTCTTCGAAGAGTATTCAAATCGAATGTCGATAAGAAACTTAGCGAGGCGAAAGAAGTAGTTGCGCTCCAGCTTAAAGAAGAGCACGAGAGGGATCTGGCCGATAAACTCGCTGAAACTCAATCCAAGGCTAATACTGCGAAAGAGCATGCTGTATCGATGGAACAGAAGCGCAATCAGATTAAGCTTAGTATGTCGGACAACAAAGCCAGGGTTGCGCAAGCGAAACTGGGCGTTGTGCAGACCGCAGTCAGCGACACGCCGCAAAAGCCGGTGGTCGATGTCTGGGAGATCGCGAAGAACGCGAAGCCTGAAGTCGCTGCAGCACCATCGTCAGCCCCAGCTGGCATCAGTGTTGGGCAACAGCCAGCTTTAAATCCTGCAACTGAAAAGCCAGCTGCCCCATTGGCACAGAACACCCAGACTCAGGGCCAGAAGTCAACGCCTGGGGTGCAGACCCAATCTCAAAAGTCGCTCACAACATCCTTTGGACAACCATCCGGGCTTGTCCAGGGCGCGCAGGTTCTGGGCCAAAAGCCATCTGCGTCCTCTTTCGGGCAAGCAAGTGGCTTTGGGCAGCCGACAAGCTTCGGTCAACCGAGCCACGTCCTCCAAAGAACCCAAAGCCAAGGGCAGAGGCCAGCACCTATCACTTCGTTTGGTCAGCCAAGCATCAAGCAAAACTACCAAGCTCAAGTTCCGAACAGTCAAGCCGTCGCCCAACAGTTGTCAGCACAGCAAAACCAGAACACTGCATCACAAGGCTCAGCTCAGCAACGACCCTCGGTTGAGTCCCCTAATCGAACTGCCATTTCTCAGCCAGCAGCCAATCAGGCCAACGACGCCGCATCCCGACAAGAGTCAAAGCCAGTCAACGGCACGCAGCAACTAACACGGCAGCCAGCAGCTCAATCACAGCCAGGCGGCAATATACCACAAAAGCCGCAAGGCCAAAACAACCCATTCACCCAGGGATCTGGTGCAGGTGCCGCGCGACCTCTGCAACAGTCGAATCTGCCGGTTGCAGCTAGAGGGGGGTCTACTCGTGGTGTAGGGAACCAGAGAGGTCGAGGTCGAGGTCGAGGCGGCAATCAATCCGTTGATACTCATCAAGCACAAGGACAGCAGCAAGGGAGGTCGAGTCCGACTAATGCCGGCATGAACCCAGGCGCGAAGCAATTTGTGCCCGGGAACAAGCGTCCTAGGGACGAAGGACAGGAAGGGCAGCATGGTGATGGTGCTGGGAATGGGAAAAGGATCAGAGGAGGTGGCGGTGGCTCGTAACGGGGAATTAGATACTCGCGCATGATTTGTTCTTCCCAGGTGGCTGTCTTACTATCTATCCAGCGTGGCGCTTCTGGAGGGAAATACGTTGTATGCAGGCATCGGCCTGTCAAGATTGCATCAGGCGCTTCAGCTGGGTTTATGGGTTTATGTACCACTAGCTGCAACATCAAACTGCAATCGATCGAATTTCGGTTTACATCACACCAGACCTGCTAACCAGCCTGCTCTTCCCAAGCCATGTTGGTTCGGTGTTCCAATCTTCTGCCAGTCTGAGTTTGCAAAAGCACGCAATCCGTTCATCCCAGCGCCGCTCAAAGCCACGTTGGCTTCAGATTTCGCTAATATCACGGCCGTCGAGGTCGCACGGGATAAACCCCTATCCCGCACGAACATCTTGCCGGGTTTATCCTCCTTTCCTTGCAATACCTCTGCACCCACCAACGAGCATCCAGCCCCCCGTCCCTCTTCGTCTGGTAGCACCATTGCTTCCCTTCCCTCAAAATCCCCCCTAAAAGGCCATCCTATCTGTACCCCCCCCACCGCTGCACCTTCACCGCATCCCCATACCCTTCAAAGTCTCCACATGCTTCTGAACCGCCTTCGCCCTCAGCTCCTCTAAGCCGGCCTTCTCCGTCCGTCGTTGGTTCTCGCCGTAGACTATCGTGTAGTCGGGCAAGGTCTGGTCTTGGGCAACGCGGTTATGGGGGCAGATCTTGCAGTACTGTCGATAGAGTAAGCTGTCAGGAAAGGGCTGACCGATGTATTGGCTGTGAAACATGAAGTGGATGAAGTATCTACCAATCAAGGGAACGAACGCAATTGGGGAGCAGTTGCAACCAAGGAAAATCATGGAGTAATGCATGCAGTCGACTCAAGAAAAAGGAGAATCAGCAAATCGACCCACCTTCCCCACCACTGCCCCTCTCCCCACAACGCCCCCCGCTTCAATCACCGTCCCCTCCCCTACACTCCCCTCCACCCTCGCCCCCGCCTCCACTACTACCCCATTCCCGATCACCACCCCAGTCTCCCCCACCCCCTGCAACCCAACGACAGCTCTTTCCCCGATAATACACCCGTCGCCGATCGTAATGGTGCCGTGCGCCGAGGTCAGCTTGGAGCGGAGATGGATCACGGTGTTGGCGCCGATGGTGACGGGGTGGATGCCTGTTATGGCGACGCCGCCGGAGAGGAGGGATGAGGGGTGGGCTGTTAGCGGGGGTTTGGGGGGTGGGGTGGAAGTGGAGGTGGGGGGTTTAGGGCGGGACATTGGTTATGTGAGATCTTAGGCTAGATTATGAGAACTGTTGGGAGGAGAGAAACATGGAAAGGATGAGGCGAAATCGAAAAGCTTTGATTGAGTAGATGCGGAAGAGGCAAGGTGTCTAATGCCCTCAAATGTGATTTCAAGGGTTTTTCAGAGTATGGAATCATTATACGAGTGGTTGACATTGATGTTTTGAAGTCGGTTCTAGGTCGTGAATCTGTTCTACTTCTAAACGTGTGGCGTCCTGTCTATCTCATTATAATCTTCCAATGCGTTACTCCGCTGGATTCTAATCTTCAGCGAGAGACCTCTTCATGTGTGGCTCTCTACGGATCGATCGATGCCTCGTCTTCAACAAGTCGGTTTTCCGACTAGTACCAAGGCATGGGTGGCGGCGATCTCCATCAGCATCGAGGACGCAACTCGATTTGTGACAGAGATGTTCTATCAACAATTGACACTAGAAGAATTAGGCTTTTGGGCAGGGGACGACGTGAGGACTCACCTACGAAAACCTTAGGATGTGGAAATCGAGATTAGCGCCCCCCCTGAAAAAGCCTTTTTTGCTGTCACCTCCAGCTTTCTCCATCATAGTTATCTCCCCGCCGCCCCTCTACGCCTCCTCCACTCTCTCACCCCACTATCGACCTCCGCCCTCGTCACTCCGTCTCGCACCAACCACATCGTCACACCTAGCACCTCCACATTTCGGTTCCTTGCCTCATCATCAAAGAACAGCATCTCGCCATAGTCAACTCCCGACTGCTTCTGTATTTTCTCGAAATGCTTCTTCTTGTCCCCAGGAAAGATCTGCATATAGTCAAAGACATCCAATGCTCGCTTCGGCGTGTTTAGCGAGGAGGAAAACTTGGTCGGCGAGGACCTGCCATTGGCAGGAGGATCTAGCGGTGACTGAGCCGGTAGAGCTGGGAGGTGTAATTGCTTAAGCAGTGTGTGGGCGAGGTCAGGGGCGTGCGTGCGGGATGCTGTGCCTAGTAGGAGGGGGCCTTGGGAGGTACATTTGGCAGCGAGGAGAACCGAGGGGACATCAGGATAGAACGTAAATGATTCACCCAAGCTAAGTAGCGTTCAACATTTGCATCAATGTGGAGGTAAAGGGCAAGGCGCATACCGATCTGTGCTTTTCGTACCACCGTCTTTAGCCTTCAGTGGAGGCGTGACATGCGTGTCTACCCAAAACGGCCAGAGCGTGTAGTCGAGGTCGAACACAATCATCTTCGGCAGTGGGAGGCCGTCGGTGAAAGTTTCGGGGGCGCGGAATTTATCATTGAGGATGGCGGCTGGAACACCACTTGTTGGCGGTTGGGCTTGGGTACGTACCATCCTGCAGTGGAGGAGGGAGGGCAATGCAATTGCAAGGACGAGGACGTAATTCGGACGAGTTGCAAGACGCCTCTGAAGCCCCATACACGGAATTCGTTGGTATCGGATGAGACGTTGAGATCATGGTGACGATGAATGCCAAGAAACCAGGATCTGATAAGATTCCTGAGACCCCTTTTACCCCTTTCCGCTGGACACCAAACGGTGTGTGGCAAGTGTGGTCTCTTGCTCGTTGTGACTTTCAATACTATGTCCTCTATGGTCGCATAATGCTTGAGAAGCACTATGAACCAGATAGTACTATGATCGTCTCAAGCGACAACCCGTCCTCACCAGCCTCAACCCAGCACGTCGCTCTTCCTTTCTCAAACATCAAATCTTCATCTTGTGAGCCAAGCAACCTGTTGCATCCAGGACCTTCCATATTTGAGCGCTCTTTGGCTTTCCGAGAGACTCGATCTCTTGCGCCAAAGTTCCTCTATGCATAGCCCAATCTACCATACCCCCTTGCTGTTCTTCGCTCATGACGCCGTCTGCATTAACAGCGTAAGCTACGATCCGCCGCCAGACATCAACAGTGAGCCCGAATAGGAGGTCTGTCCGGTAAGGGACTCCGATTTTTTTAAGTGCTGTTGAGCTTGGTGGTGGTGGAGTAGGTGGTGCAAGTACTGCTGGAGCGACGGGAGTTTTGGGGCTAGGCAAGATGGGGGTGAGTACCAATTTACCGTTGCGCCATTCTTGGCCGAGGCGAAGCGTGAGCGGTTGATTTGGATTGCGGTATGCCAGTGGTGCTGGCTTGGACACAGGAATGAACGTGGCGATAGAAGCAAGGCTTGGATCTGTGGCAGCAACGGGTTCTTCGGGCCCATTCTTGACCAGAGGCAGTACGTCTTCCTTATTCTTCGGAGCAGATGGCCCGTCGTCCTCTATGCATGGGCACAGAGCTCTGCCTACACACAGCATCTGCAGAGACGTTCGCCAGAGCTTATTGCTTGAAGGGCCAGCATCTCGAAGAGCGTTGCCCTGGATCCGATGCCTTACTCTTTCTAGCTCGCCTGTGACAGTCCTCATCTCGGAGCCCTCATGGTCATGTATAGGACCTGTGGTTCCGCTTCGCCGTCTAGCGCCAGATGCTGTTGGACTAGACCAGGAGTCTGAAGTACGTTTTACGGAGCTGACCTTTCGAGCTGGTAGCGGGCTGGCTTCACTGGATGCTTCGTCCATTTCATCTAGCAAGCCCCTCCTCACTGTTTCTGCTAGTCGAAGCGCCTTTGTGCCCGTGCTTCCAAGATTCGCATTGGGATAGTAGACGATGCCTTGACAATTTGTGTCCACGTCGTAGTTGAGTAGCTGCTGCATTTGTGCACCGGCTTTTGCTGGAGGCACTTGCTGCAACAATTGCTCAGGTGTGCAATGCAGTGCGACAACATACGACAAGTGCAAAGCACAAGTCTCAGTCATGCCAGTCTCTGGAAGGACGATGTATGGGACAGAACGCAGACCGCGGCTGGCTTGATAATGCCTTGGGCTGTCGCTTTGTAAGCTAGCTGGGCTTGCCTTGACTGGCGTTTTACGTTCTGCACGATTGACCACGTAAGCTTGGATCGCACCTGTCATATGGCTGCAGACAGACCTTTGCGAGCGTTCTCCTGCACACTTGGTGCTTGATCTGTAGCAGCGGTGTTTGGATCATCAGTATGTTTGTCTAAATCAGAAGAGACGCTCAGGTTCTTGAGTCTCTTTTCCACCGATGGAAAATCAGCATTGATACTGCAGCCCTTTGGTTCGTCGTTCTCAAGTTTCTGACACAAATTCGCTAAGCTGACGGGGTCAACTGGTTCTTCTTGGCCATAGACCTTCGTCAGTATTTCAAACGCCTTCGGGTTCAGTTTGTTGCCACTTAAATCGAGCCTTCTCAGAACGCAACATTCGCCAAAGCACCTCAAAAAATCCTCAAATACTTGTGCTTCGCTATCCGTGCTCACGCTGATTAGGTTGCTCGAAACGTCCAGGTCCCTAAGGTCCTTCGCTGCGTGTCTGATCACCTGACCTAGGGCTGGTAGAGAAGAGATATCAAGTCTATTATCCCGCAAGCAGAGCTCCTCCAATTTGACGACCCTCCCATGCTCGGCGTTGTACTGAATCGAAGTCACCAGTGCAGCTGCGACCTCCGCGAAGCCGTCGTTCCCGAGGGACTTTCCGTTTATGTCAAGCTCGACCACAGGATCTCTGATCGCAGCTCTAGATCCGAGCCCGGGCGAGATGCGCTTGATCTTGGAAGGTGGTCAGCACGCCTTCTACCCTTAAGTATGCAAATCCGGAGTAACGTACAAGATCCTTTGCTACAGCTTGGCCAAGCTTGATGCCTTCGATCTTGCGCTATAGAAGTCTTCATCAGCCTCTTGTGCCGCAACAAACAAACGAAGAGGCTCACATTGGTGTAATTCGGCCTACCCATCATGCAACGTTGTGCGGTAATCGCGTAAGGACGGTGCTTGCTGGGTGTGAAATTTGATGACGACTCATGGGAAGCGGCAGGTTACCGAATTACTGTTTTGCCGCGGGCCTTTGCAGGTCAATCAGCGTGTTTTTGCAGTGGACCATTCGAGCCTACAAAGAAGTTGAGTTTAGGTGCTTCCTGCAACAATCTGGCGGCTAAGGTAATGCAAGAATCAAAGGAAGACTGCTTTACGGCTTGTGAACCAGGTAAAGCCATGGGTTATTATCGTTCCACACGCGCCATTATAAACGCCAGATTCAGTCCTCTACACTACGGTCAACACTTTCTAGGTGATAGGGGCCAACGGGTCAACAACAATATCACGTAAGAGAATTTGGAATCAATTATTGTTACAGATACTAACAACTTGGTAGCAACTGATTACAGCGCAGAACCCTGCACTTTGACCAAGTAGATTAATGCAAGGAGAGGGAGGCCGAGGCCGTATGCGCTCGCTCAGGTGTGAAGCTGCAAACAGTCATCTAGGCCTTGCCAAAGAAATCTTAGTAGCAACATAGCTCAAGCTCTCCCCGAAATACTAGCCTATGAAATCGTCATACAAATTCTACGAGATGTCCATACTCTCTCAGAAAGTATTCGACGAAGGTCGGATTAAAGTCCTTCACCCAATCCGGAAGGGGTCTTCCCCCGTTGGAAACTCGTTCTGGCGTGGGCATCTGGTATGCTCCGGAAGTCGATGCCTTGAGTGTTTGACCGCTGTCCTCCGACTCATGCAGGCTGTTTGCGACTCCAGCCAGTTCGATTGCATCCTCGCCCGTGCCAGAGGCCTTTCTTCTCTTCTCTGCTGGCTCGTCCACAGGGCCTGGAGATGAAAGATCCTCATCTAGCATCGCATGCCGCCTTTTTAGTGCAATTGGAGTCTTCTCAGGGCTGTCAGTAGACAGAAATAGGCGCTCTTCCCGTCGTGAAGCTGTGGCAGGTCCGGCTTGATCAAGTGCGGCAGACGAGAAAAGATCTGGGGAGCAACTTCTCTTCTCATCATTCTGTCCAAGGCTGCAGCCATTATTCCCTGGTTGACATCCTGCCGCAGAAGTCTTACTGGTTTCGATACGATGGCTAGCCATTGTCCGTGAATCATCCAAGCCAATCAAAGTGGCTTCAAGGTCCGAGACGTCTTCTTCGAACGGGGAATAAGCTTCTTCTCCGAGAGCGCCAGTGGATTCTGGCAATCTTTCCGCTGAAGCATTGACTGGGCACTGAGTCGAAGTGCTATTGGGTCCCTTCTGGACGTGTGTCTTTTGTCCCAATAACACCGAGGTTGAGGGAAGATCATCCATCCAACCATCGCCGTAATCGCTTGACGTATGGTCGGTGTCCATCGGCATCCTGCTGGTGCTGCCGAGGAATGAGAATTGTGGCTGATCTCCTTGAGTATATGAAAATTTTGGCTTAATTTGCGGGAGTATACGTGCAGGTCCCGGCTTGTTCACTTTTTGATGGAGACGGTGGAGGCTTTTGTAATCTCGTGGACCAACCTTAGCGTATTCGTCGTCGTCGCAGACATTAGTCATGTCGAAAACGTGTATATCCTTTGATTGTCCGCCTGATGATTTCTTCCTTGCGGCTAGGTTGCTCTTAATTGGTTCTGCTGGTCGAGCTTCCCAGCCTTTCTCTTGCTTGGCAATTTTTGAGCCCTCGCTGGGAACTTCGGTAGATGCTGAAGTCGTTTTGGGTGGTTTTGGCGGCTTCTCAACTCCTTCGCGGCAGCACAAGTGCTTACATCTGGAAACGTAAGCCATTGACCGATTGAATCATGGGGTCGCATACGCTGTCTTGTCCTTGCACTTATGGTTACAAGCCCAATTGCCATTGTCAAGTTGCGTCGGGTTCCACGTTGCCTGATTACGGTCGAGTGGTAGTGTTCTTATTGGGCAAGAACTAAGCTTAGTGCTATTCCTTCGTTTGCTCGCCGTATCCTCTACATACGCATCAACATCGTTGAATTCGGTGGCCTCTGCTGCACCTAAGGTTCGTGACAGGATTCCAAGCGGAAGGGTCTGCAGACTTACCGGCTTCCATCAAAGCCTGGTCGTCCACCTCTATATCCAGGAACTCATCATTTTCAAGCGCCCCTTGTGCGCTCGAGAACTTTGAGATGGGAGCATGACTAGGGCCGATTCTGATACTCAAGTCTCGCTGGTCGCTAAGGTGCTTTGATTGCATCTGACGTTCGAGCGGGTTTTGCGAAGCTTGTAGAAATATTGAAGCTGGCAGCTCTGGTTTGAGCTCGGCGCGGCGCATAGTGCCGGCTATGGGACACTCAAGTTAAAACAATGTCGGCTCTACCAGACAACATATCACCCACCGATCTCGTCGCACATCACATAGGCTGTGATGTACTGTGTATTAGCTGTCAACTCTGCGGATAGCAAGATGTCTTGCCCATTGGCCAGCTTCGTAGCGCTGATAGCGGTCAGCATCGCGAATCCGCTGTCAGGGCTACACCTACCTCATGCGACGGAAGTCCACCAGCAGTCCATCAGATCGCTCAACCAGCAAGCACACATAGATTGGCCGACGGTGGAACACGGTTGGGGGACGGTCGTTGAGGAAGCCGCATTCGGCTTTGATTCTAACCTTGACTGGCTGCTTGGGCTTCACGTCCTTGATGTGCGAGCGTCAGCTCATTGCTTGTACCTTGGGTGGGAAGAACAAAGACGAACCTTGCCCATCATCTTGACTGACACACGAAGCTTCGGGAAGTCTCTCGTGCTAGCGAGCAATTTCTGCCCAAACGGTGGATTTCTGCTCATGAGCAATTCGATTCGATGTGGTTCGGCTGCCTCCAATGCTTCGATACTGTTGACCCCGCCCATTACTAATTTACGTATAGCCACCGAGCCAACATTTGGCAATTGCTTCATTTGATGTGGAGAATGGTCCCACACCCTTGCAGACAAGCTCCTTGCTAGCTCTAAACCATTGCGAACGGTAATGGCGTCCTGAAGATGGATCTGACAGTCGATCACACAACGTATCAAGCGATTGATGTGAGAAAACACAAAGGCCTTATCCTGGTTGTATTGCCTCTTGTGTTTGGAATACTGTTCGTCTGTCGGAAATTCCACACCCCCAAGCTCTGCCTGTAAAAGCAGACTTCGCTTGTGGGCATGGAGAGCCAGGTCGACTTTGATGGGAAACTTGATGCCGTTGGCCTTGTTCAACTCTTTGTACAGAGCCTTTTCACCACCCTTCAGTCGGACCTCGCGAAATTCTTCCGCTTGTGACAGAGCAGAGAGCTTTGAGCGTAAGAACGTCAGTGCTGCACGCCCAAGACACAGAAGTGAGGCTGAGAGCTTACCAGCTCTGACATCTTCGACTTTTGTTCAAGGCTTAGTAGTATCTTCATGGTGTCAAATTTGACATAGTAGCGCGCCATAGCGTCGCCAAACTCGGTGGATTTGAATCTTGCATCAAGAATTGTGGAGCTCAAGAGGTCATGGTCTCTGAGCAGCTGTAGATCGCGTTGACAGATTCGTTGTAATCTGTCATCCAGACTGCAGCTGGGAGCATCGCCATTGATTTTGTAGTGATCCGGGTTCCGACTCAGTCGAATTGCGAGAAATGTACCCCCGAGCCATGTCTTCGCAGACTGCAAGTCATAAATGGTCCCAAGACCTACTTCAGCATTCTATTGTTGGTCAGCGTTCAGTATACCTTTCTCACCCTTGTCATTTCAATCACCAAATGGTCTATCAGGTTCAGGTGCAGACTACTTGGAATTAGTGCAGTCCTGGCATTTTTCGTACAAGGATTGCGAACCAGCTTTCCAACACCTCCACACCAGAAATCATCTTTTCGTACTTTTGAACCTTCTCCTGCTTCGTAATTATGACTGCGACAGCGTTGTCGTCGTACTGTGGCCTACGCGGTTCAGTCCCTATAAGACGATGCTGACAGTAAAACTGTACCGTCCTGCTCGTCCTAACATCTGCATAATCTCTAGATCGGCGTACTCTTTGATGCCGTCATCTTGAAAGCAGACGGTGTTCTTGATAATGACGAGGTGACACGGTAGATTAACCCCAACTGCAAGCGTTGACGTACAACATATAACATGTATCTGGCCCTCCAAGAAGCCTTTTTCAATGGCATGTCTGTCTGGTAAGTCAAGTCCAGCATGGTGAAATGCGACGCCCGACGTCAATGTGCCTGAATAATTTTAGTATCTCCCCAATTACATCTGCAACGCGTCGCCTACCTTTCAGGTCAGGGTCTTGAACCGCCATCCGGAACGTGGGACCTGGCCACAATCGATCTTGAGGTGCCCTTGTAGCCCAAAGGTTCGCTAAGAGTTTAGCTGTGGATATGCAGGATCTCCTAGTAAAACAGAATACCATCATCGGCTTCTTATGAGTGTGTTTAGCAATAATATCGGGAAGCCTGTCAGACATCAGTAATGAGCTGCATTCGAGTGCCGAAGAACCCTCACCTCGGATCACAGGCGGCCTCGAAGGCAAAGTCACTGCCTCTATGAGAGATACCGTGCACGAATCTCTGCAACTTCACAGGCCTGAACTCTTCCCCGAACCGTTCTTGGCGTGCTGGGAGTTGCTGATTGCTTGAGTCCTTGCCCAGCCATTGTGCGATATCTTCCGAATTAGGGACAGTTGCGCTCAGTGCGACAAACCGTACGTCAGTCCCTACAGACTTCATGCGGGAGACGACTGCTTCGAGAATGGCGCCACGGGTCTCTTTCAGGATGTGGACCTCGTCGATTCTACAGCCATATCAGCGCGGCTCCGACTGAAGTTCCAAGGGTGATGTTGCACACAGGAAAAGCTTGACCAGCTGCATCAGCTTGGCGTGGTCTTTCCACTTTCGGGTCATGCTGTCCCACTTTTCCGGTGTGGTGACGATGATACTAGCGTTCTGGACATGCCGTAGCTGTGCATGGTCGGTATCACCTGTCAACTCGGCACAATTCAGGCCGAGAGACGAGAACCTGGCTTGCCAATCTCGCTGCCTTTCAGAACACAGTGATTTTGTTGGCGCCATGTAAACGATTTTGTATTGACCTCCTTCGCATTTCAACAGTGATCGGCAGACAGCTAATTCCAGGATCACCGTTTTGCCGCTTCCTGTGGGTGCTGAGACCACGACATTTTCATCAGACCCGTATACTGTGGTATAACATTTGGACTGGACGGCGTTGAACAATGGGAACGAAAAGATGGATCGGAAGCGGTCAGGCAGGTCATTCGGAGCGACAAGTCGGATTCCTTGCACTATAGGTGGAGCGAATTCAGGTGAGAGCTGCTTGGGCTGAGCTCGAGGGTGTGTAAATCTAGGAAATGGAAGCACCGCTTGTTGTCGGCCAGCCATGTGATGTCCCTCTGGTGCTTTGCGGCGCTGAGTCACCTCCAAAGAAGGACTCGATGGCATGCATGTCGGTGGGGAAGAGCTGGGATCATTATTGCGGTTCGGAGGAGTATGCATCATAAAGTGAGCTACATTCCATCAGCCTGGGGGACCTAATAATTCATTCGAGTATCAAATCCACCCAGACTTGACCCAGGTTGTTGCTGTATCATAGCTGGGAAACATCAGCGTCGTTAGGTTGTTAGAATAGAGGATGATGAACCGTTGCTACGATTACGATCACCAGTGGGTCCAGGCGGTTGCTTGAGCATGACACGGCCATCCTTGATATGTTGATTATCTCTAGGAAAGGTTGTCCTCGCTAGCAGAGCTCGATCTGATCCGTTAGCAAGAATACCTTGCCCAAAAAAGGACCACGTACCGTAAGCATCAAGATGGGCATCTGACTGGTTGAAGAGAGTGCAGCCTGACCCCTGCGTGCTCTGGGACTCGTATAATGGCGCTTGGTGTTGGATACGATCTCGGACACTATCCTTTCGTGGAAAGCGTTCGTAAGTATGGCGAACGTCAGTAGGAAGAATCCTGGGTTGAGTGTATGGCAAAGACGCCTGAGGAGCATGCTCGCGGTAATACTCGCTCCCGTCGTCAGGGTGGAGTTCTCGCAGCAGCGCGTGGGTGTCGGAGTGTGTAACATCCATGGTAGACTTGTCGTAGATGCAACCCCTACATGATTCTAGACTATGGACAAGGGAAGACGATGCTGTAACGGATGGTCGCTGACACTAAGGTGAGTGCAGGTGGCATAGCAACTCCATTCCCGTATGAGGAAGAAAGGGAGGGAAAAGGTCGTGGAAACCGGACCGAAGAGAAGGCGTAAGCGAAGCCGCCCAGGCACCACTTGATTCTGGGTGAAGACAGATGGACGACATGCGAATGAACTTACCTATGTACAAGGCTCTAATAAATACCATAATAGGCTATGTACAACCTTTCTTCCTGGTATCCACATCCAGCCATCTACCCATGCCAGCGCCGGGATGCTATCGTCATACGGTAGAACATGGACAGTGAAAAAAAACAATGTTGGGCCTCCAAAAAGCTCGAGATGAGCTACGCCAGCCCCAATCGCGATGCATCTTGCGGTCTCGCTAAGTGAAAGAGATTGACATCACGCCCGGAATGGTGTTAGTCTTGATGGTTTTCACCGTAATGTCCTCTGCTAGAACCAACTCGTACATGGTGACGGACTGGTGAACCTGGCCTCGACGTAGACAAGCCGCCTTCGCTTTTCAAGGGAGTAATCGGCATCTTGAATGATGGATCTTTCTCACGCGCGGACCGAGTGTCGACCGTAGTCTTCTCGTAGCTATGGATCCGAATGGGTGGTGGACGGAGACCTCGATCGGAGCAGTTGTAGAGGTATGTTGCGGACAACACGATCGAAGTACCAACTAAGAACTGTAGCAGCTGATATTAGCCCTTGTTGCTCGGAAACTATCCTTGTTCCGAAACATGGCTGTATCCTTCCACGAACTAAGAGTGCCATTAAAGCAGAAAAAATTGGATGAAGCCATGATTCGGCCCTAAGGTGAGCTTGTAGCTTCCCGAGGCAAGATGATCCATCCTGGTCACGAAGGAAATGGGACATGCTTACGTTACGAGTGACCTCAAAGTCAAAAAACCAGACACTAATGCACAGACTGATCAAGATGCTGATGCAGATGGCAAAGCTCTTGGCAATGTTGTCGGCATAAGTAACGCAAAGAGATATGAGGATGCCTCCCAGTGCTTGCGAAGCTACAGTGACCCACACGATCCAATTGTAGCCGCTGAAGAATCCGTTCTGAGCAACGTGCTCACCGTCGACAAAGATTACGCCGATGAAGAGGGCGGGAAAGAGTGAATAGAACGAAAGCTGGACGTTTCTGACCCACAAAGAAACCGGAGTGTTCGAGTCTTTGACTATGCGCTCGAAGTATACAGACGCCGCTGCAGATACAATGCAACCCGAAATCGCGGCGGTCAATCCAAGCGGAGTATTGAGGATCGGATGCTCCAGTCCCTCGTCTTCTGCGATCCCCTCGTACGTAGCTGATCGTTTGTGCAGGATGCCAGGACCGGCGTTGGCGCGCCATCTCGTCAACGCTCGAGGAAAGTTGATCCGTGGTGGAGCTTCCTTTAGCGAGCTCAGTGTCGTAGAATCGGAGACAGGTAGCTGGACGATGGCCACACCAAACATCAGTAGCGCGAGAGCTATCCATTTGCGCGCTGATAGTTTGCTTCGGAGGAGCAAGACGCTGAAGAGCGCGGTTGGAAGGATCTTGAGTTGATACGTGACCTGATATGTCGCGGTGTCAAGGTTTGATATCGCAATATATTGCAGCGAGCTTTGTAGGACGTATAAGCATGCAGGTATAGCCAGTTTCCAACTATCGCCCGTAAAGACTGAGCCTGTGAGGTTGCTAAATAGAGAAGTCGCAGGCAAGCCAGGCGATGAATTCCTAGCAATGTCGTACAGGGCGATGGTCAAGCAGACTGTAAACTTGAGAAGCTCATTGAGGAAAACTGCGGTAGATGTAATGTATCGTCGGCCGCCAACCAGTGGCATCTGACGTGAGTAGTGTAAGATCTGGTATTGAGGTCAGGCGCGCCGCTGGGACGATGAAAGCTAGAAGTTCTAGGGAAGCGGCATACAAGAATGAGTGCGGAGTTCTGCAACGTAAGCTGCAAACCGATTAGTGGTAGATTTGGAGTTATCATACATGACGAGCTCACTGACAGTGACCAGGGAGGCTTTCTTGACGGAGACCCCCATCCAAGTGGCTCGACGAGACACTTCACTCATGGTTCCCGAGGGCGATGCTTCGGGCTATACTGCTGCAGGACAAGATGTTGGAGCGCGATGGTGTATCACCAGATGATTCGAATAAGGAGTGACCATTGCCAATTGAAAGGAGTGTGAGGGAATGCGCTATTGAACGTACTTCTAGTCAGACCTGTGCCTGCTTTCCAGCCAGACACCGTTAGGTCACACTGCCATGATCCATCTTCAGCGCGATCCAGATTACGGGAGGGCTAGCCTCCTTTGGGCCTCGGCAAAGATTCCAGGGCATTTGGCTTGGCCAAAGAGAGCAGGAGCAGCCCAATTACGCGCTAGCTCACGTGGACGCCACGATCTATCATTTGACGATGTGGGTCCACCAGACATGCGAGGCATGGTTGGCGAATTACGTTGTCGTCAGCAGAGCAGAGATCCTGATCGAGACAGAGCACAGGGCAACATCGAATCGATGATAATAGGAGTGATTGTGACTTCCCTACCTTGTCAAGTGTAGTGTGTGGCAGAAGTAATCAAGCAGGCCTTCGTTGTCAGCATTTTCGCAACAAGCGGAAGCAGAGGGTTACTTGGGCCAGCGTAGATACTGTCTTCGATTCAGGTTCGGACCCTCGTACTCAATGGGTCCAACAGCTGAGTAAGTGGTGATGCTCTGACTGGTTGCCTCTTAGACATGGGTCTTGACTGCTCGATCACGTTGTTGTCACTGCCAAATCAGGTGCCAAGGGAGTGGTGCACCAATACCGGAGCACGGGATAGCATAGAGATGAGGTGTTTCAATATCTACAAAGATAATTATATCGCCAAGCCACACGACGATGCAGTAAGGTCCCTCATAAAGTAGTTGTTCGGCAATGCAGCCCCTGGTATGAATATTCCCGATGTCCACAACGCCCTACCCGAAATATGCAGGTGACGCTGCGTATGCATGATGAGGACCACCTACATGAGTCGGACATTACCATCTGTTCATTGCCCAGCCCGTGATTTCGTCTTCCTCATCAAGCTGCTGAGCTCTCTGCTCAGCCCCATCCAATACAACGACACTGCTGCTAACAGTCCTCTTTCTTTCATGCTTATTTTGGTTCGCGAGATATACCGGCCGCGATGGCGAGACCACATACTTGCCCGATTGCGCATCAAGACAGCCCATGCCGGGTGGAGGGGTGATGGGAGATCGGCGACTGCTGGGTGTCGAGGGCACGAGATCGGAGGCGCTGAAGCTGAGGCTAGGTGACTGCTTGGGTGGAGAGCTCAGGCTGTTGGGACCCCGTAGCCGCGCCGGTATGTCTGGCACCTTTGGAAATGCGTAATCGACGTCCCGCGTCAAGTCATCGACTGAAGCAGCATAGGGTACACTGAGGGATCTAGCTAGATCATCTGGCACATTCGGTGGCGCTCTTGATATCTCGGATTCGAAGAACCGCGTTCGCCCCTCGGCACCCGCTGTCCTTGGACGTGCAGTGGAGTCTTCAAGATGAGCTGCACCCTTAGCAAAACTTTCGGCGAAGACGTCTTGTCGGATACTGGCCCTCTTTCTCCGCATCCCCTCGAGCAGCTTCTCCTCGTCTGGAGTGACCGCCATCATCTTACTCCCTGACAAATTCATTTTTGACAGGCTGCTCAAGCGTGAGCCCGTGCCAGAGTCTTCCGACTCAAACGTGCCGCTGTCGGCGTAGTTGTCCAACGCCGATCCGATGTTCTGGTGTTCCTGCCATTTCATCGAGGATACTCTTGGGCTGAGCTTTCGCCTCGCTGGTGTACTAGGCATTGGCGGTACCGCTCCAGACCGGCTAGATTTCGATCGTCGGCGTGTTCGATTACTGACGAACGGCCTTGGCTTCAGAGATGTTACTCTTTGTGCATTGAAGACTTGAGTCTCTTCGCCCTTGTCTGCGCAGTCGATGCTCTCGCGGATGCAATGTCTGCGAAATCTGGGGTCGGTCGGAACGCTATCTTCGCTCTCGTCCTCAGAGGAAGATAGTGACAGTACACTCTGGTTCAGGAGATCCATCGTGGACAGTGCCTCTCCGCGTTCATTATTGGAGCGGATAATTGGTCGACTTGCAGAGCTTGGATTGCTTCGAATCTCACAACTGGACGGTAGAGCCCCGTTTTGTCGGTAAACTTGTGGGGGATTGGATTCCAGACGAAGATTGGTCGAGCGTTGAGAGGCAATGCTCCGCTGACTGTAATTTCCAAAGCTACTGTTCCTCGATCGACTGCGCCATTCTCGCGATATTTCATCGTACCCTGCCTTCAATGTCATCCTTGGGTCTTCTGGTGGTTGAGGCAAAACAGCAAGCCCATACTCTACAGCCGGACCATTAGTGGCGTGATTAGCACCTTGTTCAACGCTTTTGAGATTATCGTGGGCGGGCTGACCAGGTTTTGACACATTGAGCTTGTACGCCGGCGGGTCATCGGCTGGAGGAGGGATTGATGGCAGCCTCTGGCTATCGTGCACTTCACTGGATCTTGACTTCTTCGTTTCCCAGCCAAACCATTTTGGCCGCCCTGAAGTGGACCTATGGTTGCTGGATATCAAGGACATCCGCGCGGGTGACCTGGTGATCAAATGTGGAGAGTTGAGCGGAGGGTCAATGGGTATAGGAGTGGGGAACAGCGATGACAGGTCAACGTGCGCTGGTCGCCTTCTTGCAGGCTTCACTGTGTCTTGATCAACCTCCGGACCTACGTCTACCGGCGATACTGGCTCTGATGCATCTTGCGCCAGAGGACTGGAGACATTTGGCATGCCCTTTCGCAATGCCATATCGCGTACCGAGGAAGCGGACGTCTGCTGAGACACTGCGAGAGGAGATCTTGCGGGGTCATAGTAGGGTTGCAACGTCGTAGAGGACTGCGTATAGTGGACTTGTGGGCTTGATCTGTCCGAGCCACGACTCCGGTCGTCAAAGACAGTGGGGAGAAAGTGACCTAAGAGAGGAGAGGACGGTTGGTTTCGCGCGAGGGATGAACGTCGATCATACGCTCCCTCTCCTGGCGTGGACATCCCTGACCGAACTTCATCGTCTCCTCTGAGAGAATCGCTACCCGCATCTGATATCGTTACGCTCATGAAACTTGGATACTTTCGTATGGCGTTCTTCCGTGGTACATCCCCCAAGCCATCACTGTTCGACGCAGATGTACCGAGAACCTCTTCCGCTTTTGTTCCAGGACTCGAGAGAGGAATGTCGCCCGCGTTGTCGCTATACACCCGCTGCGGCGCCGACGGTTGCCTGTCGGAGCTTAATTTCCGGCGCGGCAAAGGGAAGGAGAATTTGAACGTTCGAGCCATGAGTGTCTAGAGACGGCCCTGCGAGGTGTTGAGAGGCGGAGACGAGAGGGTCACGGATATACCGGCGCCTTGGAGCGTTCAGAAGTTTTGACGATTTGGGTCTCGTGGTGTTAGCTTTGACTTGGAATGCTTGGCTTTGTCAACGATTTCATGGCTGCAGAGTGCTGAGTGCAAGGTGCGGCGAATGAATTGGTAAGGAGGAAGTGACGGTTCACAGCATGGACGGTTGTTCAGTGCGAGACGGGGATGCGCCCAAAAGGAGCTATTCTTCAGATGGGTGTGGAGAAGGGGCATGACTGAGGTGGTTTACCGTCAAATGTTCCGCTAGGGGCTGAGCTAGCTGCTACGGTGCTACCTAGACTCCTAGTTCATCGTCGACGGGCCAGCCTCGAACCATCCCACTGGCTGCGCATCTATCGCACCGCATGGCTCGAAACATTTACTTGCGAGCATCGACCTCAATAATCTTCCGTGCACTGCCATTTATGGCATTGGCACCTCCAGATCGGGATCTTGGAAATTCTCGGATCCATACAATCATGACACGCTCAAGAATGTAGAGCTATGTGCCTACAGGCAATGCGTTTCTTCGGTGCTTTGAAGAAAATTTCCCACTTACTTCCAAGTTCTACCTCCCTGCCTTTCACCGAGTAGAAGTAGAAGTACATACCCAAAACACTGGCAAGGATCCAACCCACTAAGCTCGGACTAGGGCGCTCTAGAAGAACGCTCGAACATCGACTTCTGGTGGCTCGTCCTGGGACCGTAAATACTCACATGCTGCGTTCTCCTCATCTTCGGTCTTCAGCAATAGTCTCCCGTACCCAAGCGGTAGCTAAAATCATTTCAGATACCGAACAGGCCGACACAATCACGCATGAATATTGACGTGTAGGCGATCTTACAACGAAGGCAGGCGATGATCGACTCTAAACGTACATGCGAGGACTCTTTATCGAAAGAAGTTATCGTGCAGGAGAGGCATATTAGATTTGATGGCATTTCATAGTCGATTGAAGTAGCGTGTCCATCGGCAATACCGTCAACACGTGATTGCGTCGGCTTGTTGGGTATTCGAGATGTTCTTGGCTGCCGCTGGGTACGGGAGACTATTGCCGCTTCCTTTTCGAGCATCATCCATGGCGACAGCTGCCTGACGTTCGATAGCCGCAAATGCAACATTCATGACGAAGACGGATCATCAGAGGACAAGCCAAGGCGAGAACATCATCAAGTAAACGAGCAGCGCTGAAGCCGTGACCAGAATACCCAGAAGAGGAACGAGCAGAAAGCCCTGGCTACAAAGTCCGGCACCAAGCATTTCGATTTTCGAGGAGACCGAGTCATCGACGGCTTCTTCATTCAACGCTTGCCTTGATTCTCATCACTTCGGGGTCGCTTCGTAGCTAGTCCTCGCGATGTCTCGGCGGGAGGTGAGGGTGTTGTGTCCTTCACAGCCTCGTACTGGGAAATCTAGTTGTCAACATACGATCCAGTCACAGCAATGGTCTTCAAGCCTACAACTTACCAGAATAGCCACGTGTGTCATCGGGTTTCCAAACCTTTCATGCCTCTTCTTGATCTGATCCACGCTGTTCACAAGCACCAATCTGGTGTCTTCGCGTGGCTGAAGGTATCCCTCCTCCTTTAGGCTGTTCAAGTACCGTTCTGTCGTATCACTATCATATCCTAGCGAGTCTCAGTATTACCTATGACAGGACCCTCGATCTTTGCTCGAACCTAGTTTTTTCGCCAATCCATGATTGTCCGGGTGCCAACCCTGATCATAAAACAGCCAGAGTATTCGTCTCTTTTCCGCTAATGATTTCAGAGCCTTCAACCGCGGAGCGTACGAGTCTTCTTGGAGTAGGCACAGGTAGCATACGTGCTGTCTGACTGACACGTGCGTAAGGAAACCGTAACAATGGCGGTGTTGCTATTCGACCATCAGCACCAGCCCTTTCACGCAGGATGTAAGTATTGCCTACTAGTTTATCACAGCCAAGGCATCGAATCTAGGATATCAGTGGATGACCGGTCAGAGGTGCAATGTCAATGTCACTTACAAGTTCACCCTCGCTCTTGATCGAAGAACATTGACAGCGAATCACATCTGCCTTTGTCGCATATTTACTAGCCGGTGAATGGCGCCGACCTCCATTATCGCGTTCTTGTATTTCTTGCATCTTCGCTGGCTTCAGCCGCCATTGGGGTGAAGGTCGATGTCCATGAAGGTTTGCTGGGAGCTCCTGCGTCGTCACCAAGCTGTTTTGTGGACTCACGACTGATGGCTTTGACTGTGGAAAATAAGCGACGGGTCGGTATTATGTTGTCTGGGACCTACTGATTCCAGTAAAGGTGTTTTCTTGCCATTAGTCTGTATGGCTTTCGTAGCATGGTAACCGTTTCTGGACACTGTCTCGTGGCCAAGTCTATCCAGACGAGCAAAGCGCTGTTCTGTTTTGTTATGGAGACCGCGTTCGCGCAGCGTCCTTGTTGATGCTAATGATGCGAGGCTTCGCTGATGCTCTTCTTGATCGAGAGGCATTGCAAATCTCGGCAGTACTCGGGTACATTCCATGTCTGAAGGGATCTTCGTGCCTGAGCCTAGGTTATCGATCTCACTTCTGATGAATTTCACATGGGCCACACTGAGTGCAACCCTGGAATTGTGAGCTGTATGTTCGATAGTTCCAATGCAGTCATGACTCACATATCGACACCGGAATTCCATAACCCCATGTCAAATTCAGTCCATCGCCAATCGTCATTGTCAGGCACCAGTATAGTCTGAGCCCTCCTCTGTTCAAACCCTTCCAACATATAGTTCGTCGAATGTTTTACATGGCATGAGAGAAAACGTTTGTCTTCGATAGTCAGTGAACCTTGTTCATGCATCTGATAATGTCTGGGACTAACCAGGTAGCTGAGGAGGAGTATGCATAGAGTAAAGAATGAGTCGTTTGATAATCGGATCCAGACCCTCCTTGACGCCTGTGGCACCCACTGGCTGACCTAAAGACCCTGACAGCGACATGCCGCTTAGTGACCGTCGTCCCGTCTGAAGATCTGTCCGATACGCGAAGAAAAATGTGTACGACTCGAGCACACTCGATAGATCTTCGCCACCTTTTGTGATTGAAAATTGGACGGCGGCCACCTTGTTCTCCTTGAGCCCCTCATTTATGACCTCCTAAAAGCGAAGTCAGCCTCGTGTCTATACTCCGCGGCCGTCTACGACTGAACAACTTACCAACCAGCGCATTAGTTGATCACATTGGCTTGTACGACCATGGGTCAGGACCATTAGATTGCACGAGTCGTCGGTTATCAACGTGCTCAAGGAACTGCGCTGATTGGCGGCCGTCGAGCCTGGGGAGCTGCGTTGGGAGAACATCGTTCCAGCGGTGGCTGGTGAGCTCCCATATCGAATCTCATCGTCAAGGGACGTAAAAGATCGCTTCACAAAGCAGTCCCCTGGGAACAAGTCTCTACGAGTTCGTCAGTACAATAGTGTACGCCCTTTTTGTACCCCATGTAAGCCTGCCTGATCCAGCAAATGCTAGCTATCTGGCACAGGTCGTTAGAGCAACTAAGTCAGAACTATCAGACGACCTACAGAAACTCGTAGCATTGCCTGTATAGCCATAAAACTTTGCTTCTCCGTCATATCAACATTGCTGCCTACAGCAATGCCTCCAACCGATGATATAGGTTCGGCAGCATCTTGCCTTTTGCGCTTTTGAAGGGTGGTGGACTGTAGCGCCGCCATGACGCCTTAAAGTCGTGCTTGTTACTGAGGTCGTTGAAATTTGCCGGATAAGAACCACCTGAAATTGGAGATTACTAGAGAGACTTGTGCTTGTGTTCAGAGTTGCTGAGCTTCAAAGACACGATGCCGCCTGGGTCGAGTGAGGAGAGGTGGTGTGGGAATCGAATCAGGCGAACTAGGCTAAGCGAGACGTAGGGTTTTCTCTAGCATCAGCGGTAAATCGATAGAGTAAGATAAATGTGGTCTACTGTATGGTCAAATATTCTCAACTCACGCGTGCATAGATATGAGACGAGTGCTACGTTACAGACATCAGCATGATGGAGAAAACATTTGGTCCTAGGTTGGACTACGGTCCGTTGTACGACATACACCGCTTTGACTGTTCAGGGCCTCCTGGCTGGCTGGTAAGAAATGGTGCATCAACACTTAGCACTTTCCGAAAGAACGTCTCGACAAAGCGGTCATCGGCTAATCAATTAAGGATGATGTATAGCAAAAGAGGAAGACATTACTCGCTCAAAATGCTGCATAAGACACTATCGGAAGAGACATTAGAACGCATGAGAAGCGAGGACTTAGCCACCTTCATCGGCCCTTGCACAGTGCAATTCGAGAAGCTTCGTCCTGCCATTTTTCTGTCTCTATGGGCAGCGCAACCTGTAGTTAAATCCACGCGGCCACTCCCAGAAACATTCATGATCTCAAACTTCCTAAGTGAGCAGTGAGCCATTCTCCTTCTTGCGTGCCTCCTTTGCTGAGACTGACAGACAACTTAAGTTACAAACACTCGGTCCTCTTACGCAGCATACGATTAGTACTGGACCGCAGATGCCGCATCTCCCATCAGCCATGATCGTAATCCTCTCCGTCAGTCTTCACGAATTCGTAAGAGAAGAGCCGAGCCCTAAGCTATCGACAACGCCCTTCAACCGGCCCACTATATGCAAGTGTGTAGGGAAATCGTCAATTTGCTAACTGCTTAGGCGTATTGGCGATACCAAAGGGACTTTTGTCGTAATAGAATAGGCTACCTACTTTGGTAATCGTAGCAGAGCGCACCTCACGGAATTTCAAGCCAATATAGGGCGACTGTAGGATCTATGGTCTTCCGCCAGAGAATTCGGGCTCGATCAGGCAATTAATTAGGCGAACAACACATGTTTGAAAAGAGAAGAACCTCAGAGACAGGAGGGTGAAGCCTTGAAGGCAAGGATCTGGACCTCTTTCATAACATGTGGTCGCAAGGGAAAAAGTCGCGACGTTGTAGGGACTCGAAGTCAGCACTTCGGATCTTGCAACCGAGTTGGACCTGGACGATGCTTGTACTTCGGGCTGTGGGATGACAAGCTATTTCAGACACGTCAAGTGATGCTTGATTTCAAGGGCATCCTCAACGATGACCCAGAGCACAAGCAAGCAGCGGTGCTTCTCTTGAACCTTCTCTGTCGAGCTGTGATAGTCGTGAGCAAGCGCACCTGTTACCCTGACGTTCCGTCCTCAACCTTTGCAGGGAGCGGAATAGACGAGTACTAATATGCAAACGCAAAGCCTATACTCAGTCATACTGAGAGCGGATCAAGTGTCATGATCAGAGGAATCAGAGGTAGTACCTTGGTGAGAAAGCGCTCAAGCGTTGGATGATGAAAATATATGCTAGAAGTCTTGACGGCCTAGGCGCGCTAGGGCTTGCCGAATCGGGCAACTTCAACCCGCCTTCCATTCCGTCACTCATTATCACCTCAGCAAACCAACACCTCCCTTCCTTCTGTGTCTCGTCTTTCCTTCAAGTACCGACAGATGGCAGAGCCAGACATCGAAGCATCCCTCGACTCCAACTCATCGACAAAGCTGAGCCGCCTCTAGAGATACGTTCCGCACTGTCCCGCAAGCTGAGCCGCATTGCTCTACATCCTTTCTGTGCCTACATACGACGAATGCACCCTTGAGATCGTGCCTCGAAGACGCGATACACATATACCGAAGAGGTTATGCCGCAGCACAAACTTGTGTAATTCGTGCCTACCTTCCGTTAGGCAAACGCGCCTGGCCCCGTGTCATCTTCGTGTCATACCGCCTTTTCATATCACACCTCCATGGATCCCCCTCTCCGGAATTTGAATACTCCACCGCCGTCTCTGCCGCACAAGCAGGCCAGCGAGCAGTATCTTGCGAGCAACGACATGGCAGCTCTGACACCCACTGTCTTCTCACCGCCAGCCGTGTCTACGTCACAACGGCGCAAATATCTAGATGTGTCCGAGCTTAACAAACAAGCAACGCAAGACTTGAGCCCCGACGATATACTCGGACAGTTTTCTTTCGCCCCAACCACACAGACGACGGTCGTCACAACGACCACTACAACCACAACGAGCTTTCCACCCTTGAAGATCAAGGCTCCTAGTAATCTTCATGAACTAGACCCGAAGCTCTATCCATTAGCATCTGCGCCGACCCCACAGTCTATGAAGAGGTTCTGCTTCGATGTTGGGGGGAAGCCTACAGTCTTCCAGGAGGCAGACAATACACTGGACACTTACAGAGAGGTACCTCTCCTTCTCACACTCGAACGCTGATGAAACTGATGTGTCCGTCATTACAGGTAAAGCAGCAACAGGATGCGTTACGGAAGTCTTACGGCGTTTTACGTAATGTTGCTGAGTTCAAATCAGACCTCGTGACACCACAGTCAAGCGCTCCAAAAGTCCAAAGCCCAGATCATGCCTCGCAAGACGCCACACCAATAACGAGAACAACCCCTATTCAGCAGCCTGCATCTCCCATATCTATCTCTGAAGCGGCCAAATCAGCCAGGCAGCAAGCGTCGCGTAAGAGGAAGCATGATGCAATGCGAACGGCACAGCGGCCTGCAATTGTATCGGCTGGCTCGTTCCCAGGCTCTCTGCAGTCGAGGCTCAACATTTGTCAAACTTCAACCCCAATCACACCTTCTTTTGACAGCACAGAGACTCTAAGAGACCAGCAATCGCAAGCACCGACGCGAAGGTCAAGCGGCGAATTCGGGATCGAGGACCATTCGGATGATACAGTTGTAAATGTACTGCCCAAAACAGCAAAGACTCGGAAGCTCAGTGCCCACCATGAACCTGCCAGGGGGCTTGCCTTGAGTGAAGGCGTTCCCGGCCATGAAGGTGGCATAGGAACAGTTCCGGAGAATCCAGCATTATGGAACCACACAAGATATCGAAGGAGTACTACACCTGACCTTTCCCATGACGATGCAAACGATGCTCTTTCTCCATTTGAAGTTCCAGATCGTGCCAACCGTCCCCGACCCCAGTATATTGATACCACTGCTCTCCAGGATGCCAGCCTTCCCAGTCCCAGTCTATCACCCGTCACCGCCGCTGCGAACTTACAGAACCGAAGAGGCTATTTCGAGGAATCAAGTGTTGAGAGCGACAGTCCGTACCAGAGCTTCAACGTTAGTCAAGAGCATAGTCAAGAAAGCATCAACATGCAGTCTCTGGAAGACAACCGACCAAGGTCGTCACGAGGACATGGAGAAAATGTGATCGCTACGAAGCCTGGAACCTCCATGGCAACGAATGAGCAACTCCGCACACCATCTTTGATGAGTTTCCCGACGATACTAGATTCATTTGAGGCGATGCCAACAGAGATGAAAAATTACGTCATGTATCAACTTCTCCGACGGTGTCCTAAGGCGGTTCTCCACACGGTCGCCAATGTCGTCAATCCCGCATTGAAGTGTGACTTCCTCTCTCTACTACCCATCGAGCTCTCCCTCAGCATCGTAGGCCGTCTAGACGTCAAGTCGCTCTGCTCTGCCGCTCAGGTGTCTATGAAATGGCGACAGATCATCGATTCTAGTGAGAGGGTCTGGAAGAATCTGTTTGATAGTGATGGGTACGAGCTTCCCGCATGGGAACTCCAAAGGGCGATCCGTGAGGGGTGGGGTTGGCAACATGCTTCTCGGCCGGATGACTGGGAGCAAGACCTGGCAATCGCGGGTCAAATACCATCGGATACGGAGTTCTCTGCACGTGGGGCGAGTGTCGACAACAATGAGACTGTTACGACGACCAACAAGCGCACCAAGAGGAAAGCTGGAGGGAAGTCTAGAACAAAAGCCCGAAAACACCAGAAGCGCAACAATGAAGATGCAATCCACTTCGATGCGGATGCGTGGTTGGAGAGCGGATCGGCGGCCGAAGGGCCCTATGCAGCTGCTACCGCAGCCGCTGCTGCGGTGCCTTATGCTCGTGAGGGCTTGCCCACCCTCAAGAATTTGCACCTTTTTAAGTCGATATATTTAAGACATCATATCATAAGGAAGAGCTGGATGCAAGACCAAACAAAGCCCCGGCACCTAGCGTTCCGAGCACATCAACGCCATGTCGTTACTTGCCTACAGTTCGATACAGACAAGATCCTGACCGGTAGTGATGATACGAACATCAACGTGTACGATACTCAGACCGGCGCTCTTCGAGCGAGGTTGGAGGGCCATGAAGGTGGGGTCTGGGCGCTACAGTATGAGGGCAACGTCCTTGTATCAGGCTCGACCGACCGATCCGTCCGGGTATGGGATATTGAGCGAGGAGTGTGCACTCAGGTTTTCCAAGGCCATACCTCCACAGTGAGATGTTTGCAAATCCTAATGCCCACTCAAGTTGGTACTGGTGTTGACGGCAAACCCGTTATGAAGCCAAAGCAGCCATTGATCATCACGGGCTCACGCGATTCCAACTTGCGGGTCTGGAAGCTACCCAAATCTGGTGATGAACCCTTTTTCCAAGCAGGACCAGCACCTGATGATGCCGATTGCCCTTACTTCGTCCGAGTACTGACTGGCCATCATCACTCCGTGCGTGCGATTGCCGCCCATGCCGACACCCTGGTCAGCGGGAGCTACGACTGCAGCGTCCGAGTCTGGAAGATATCTACTGGAGAGACTACTTACCGCCTTCAAGGGCACACCCAGAAAGTCTACAGCGTAGTGCTCGACCACACACGCAATCGCTGCATTAGTGGTTCCATGGACAACCTCGTCAAAGTATGGTCGCTTGATAATGGCTCTGTTCTGTTCAATTTGGAAGGCCATTCTTCGCTGGTAGGTCTGCTCGACTTACAAGGCGACCGCTTAGTTTCCGCCGCAGCGGACTCGACGCTTAGGATCTGGGATCCCGAGAGCGGACATTGCAGAAATACCCTCAGTGCACACACTGGAGCAATCACCTGTTTCCAGCACGATGGCCAAAAGGTGATCTCAGGCTCTGACCGGACGTTGAAGATGTGGGACGTCAAGACTGGGGAGTTTGTCAAGGACTTGTTGACAGATCTGAGCGGGGTGTGGCAGGTCAAGTTCAACGAGCGGAGATGTGTAGCTGCGGTCCAGAGAAACAATCTAACATACATTGAGGTATGCACCCCCCTTCGCACAGCAAGCTCACTCATAGCTGACCCTCTATCTACAGGTCCTCGATTTTGGTGCATGTAGGGACGGTGTTCCAGAACACAAGCGCGGTAGACGAATCGTCGTGAATGCAGAAGGGCAGGAAGTGGCCGACCCTCACGACACTACTATAGAATTGGACGCGGACGACTAGCCCTGCCACTCTATTCCAGGCTCGGCGGAGATGGTTGGCTCAGGATTATCCTGAACGAGGTAGGATTGCCAGTAGAGGAACAGCGGCGTTTTGAGAAGGCATTTTGGGACGAGCATTTCATTCCACCAGCACATGGCTCAGCAGAATACCCTCAGCATGGTTCTTTTCGCATATTTCTTTACAGCGGAGCAAGAGCATAGCGATGGCTTTTGGGGGGGCTTTCTTACTGAAATTGCATTTGCTGCGTGTCCTTTAGGTAGTTGACTAGAAGCTGGAAAAGAATTGTCTCAATGAAGCTTCTTTGACTGCTATCGGTTATGTTGTACTATAGAGGTACCGCCAAGTAGAGCTGTTGAACCGATAGCTAGATACGACACACAGCACCAGAGCAAGCAATCCCAGGAAATCTCTTCGTATCCATGTCCTGTTGTCTCAGCTCTCCCAACGCAGCCCACCATATTTCTCCAGCAGCAACTCCCTCAGCGCCCCGCCATCCGCGCACAGGTCCGCGATCGCGAGCGCCTTCTCCGCCCAGCGCCTGCATTCTGCGTCCTGGGACGAGCAGTAGAAATCGACGGCGCGGTTGAAGGTCGTGGTGGCGAGGTATTCGAGCTCTTCTGATGGGTAGGGTGCCGGTGTCTAGCGTGGTTCGGATTGGGGATTAGCTAATGTTGCATCGTGAATCGAGTCGGAGAGTGGGGGAGGGAGACGGATTGGGGAAACGAAGAGCAACGTACGGTCTTTGCGCCATTGGCTATGGTGACCACCTGCGAGAGGAGATGCTCCGCGAGCTCAGGGGCGGATGTCAGAGCGAGGGAGAAGAGGCAGCGGATCCAGCGCGAGAGGTTGGGGATGTTGTCGCTGTTGTTTTCAAGGCGCCAGGTGGCGTTGACGATTTGCTGGTTTCGTGTTTGAGATGAAGGTACTGCAGAGACGAAGATGGGGATCAGGGGGGACGTACCTGCAAGGTGGCTATCGTGACTTCGGTGGGTGCTTCGCACGAGAGGAGGATGTCGGCGACGATGGCGTAGATCTTCGGGTCTTCGCTTTTCTCCCCATCCTATGCAATGCGGCATCAGTCTCGACCCCAGACTGTCCGGACTGGGAGGGAGAGTGTACACTGATGAGCTGCTCAAAGCTGTCCCACGCCTTCAACCGTGCTGCCGCCTCGAAGTCAAAGGCTATGAGACTGGTGTGCTTGCGCGATAGATCATCCTTGGCTCCACCTTCAAGTAGGTCAAGCTGTGCTTGAAGGCGTGTTCGAAAGTCGTTGGCCACTTTTCGTACGTCAAGGTAGTGTTGCAACTTCGCGAGTCAGCCTTTTGCTATACATAGGCGTTGGTGTGGATATACCTGCGTTTCGATGTTGTCCTCACCTCGCGCCATCACGATCAGAAGCGAAGCGCTAAGGAAGTCACAGAAGAGTCTTCGGAGTGAGAGATCGGCGAGGACATTGGTATCCATGTCCGAAGGGTAGAGGTCGAGAAACTGTAAGAGATTAGATACGGTGGGTGCGATGGCGAAAGAGCTGCGTGCCTTCAGGCAAGCAGTTACCAAGCGTAGCGTTCGATGGGGCTCCCAGTCTGTACAGACTTTCAGAGCGAGATTGTAGCTATTCCTTGAGAACCAATTGAGCTCAGAAAGTGAGAAGAGCTCGTCCTTTGCGTTGCGGCGAGAAGTTTTGGCTTGTGCAGCGGCTTCTAAATGTCAGCTTCCCGTGTCGCTGAAGAGGTTTTCACGACATCTTGCCTCCTTCGAAGAGCTTGCACAATTCATCGACGCCATGCTCGACCCCGGGCTGAGCGTTTTCGATCTCTTGTATCAACATACGTGCCGTGCACCTACATCGTAAGAGTCCTGTACCACAAGGGTGCTTCGGAACCATACCGGAGAAGAGCGGGAAGATGAATTCCGCTGGGAGCACCATAATCGTATTTGTCGAGGACTCGTTGCATAGCGGCTACGCTTTGGGTACGATCGCCAGCACGCTGAGCCTCCAAAACACATGCGTAGAGGAGTGTAGCATCTTTAGTCGAAGCCGTGCATATACTGTCTAGACACTCTGTTGCTGTAATGCTGCAAATTTAGCCTCTGGATGAGCGGCGCGGTCGGGTTCGTACCTAGCCCTGTGTTCTGACATCTTAACGCTACTTTGTATACAAGGTATTGCGACGATGGATGCTGTTTATTCGTCTCCGACATTTCTAGATAAATCTCCCTTGCCCTTTGAGGGTTTGACATGCCAAGGGCGCACAAGATGAGTTTCCTAGTCAAAGTCAAGAGATGCCTGGATCGACAAGGAAAGACGATGCACCTTTGTAGCTTTCCTGTATTGAGCGTCCCTGAGCGTGCAAAGGTCGGATGTAGCGAAAGCGTACACCAGCTTTGGGCGTTCTCATACAGTCCTTGATTATAGCTGGCATCGATACGTCGGCACAATAGCTATATGCGCTGTGAGTATTACGAGCCTCGAGGAAGGTTTCCAGTCGGGCGATATAGGGAACGTACAATCTGTGCGGCATGAGTAGCTGACGGACTGATTGCTTTTCCAAGGTTCGTGTGCAAGGTGTTTAAGAAGTCTCCGAGGAGGCTGATCGCATCTTCCAATTCCGTGGATGTCGTGCAATTCCAGACAGACGTTATTAAAGTCTTCTCTAGCCACTCGAAATTTTCTACGTCCAGCCGCCTTTCCGTCGTAAGAGATACCAGAACTGTATGAGCCATTCGCGCGTTTCGAGCTCTGAGTTTCTGCACGTGGTGTAGTGCCGTCTTGACGTTGGTGTTTGTGAGATGCACAGTCCGCACAATCCTTTGAAGGACGTCACAGTAATCCTGGGGAGGAAACATCGGGTTAAGCGCATATAGATCGAGCTTTAACAATAAAACCGCCAGCTTCTCGCTATATCTGATGTCCAAATCCTGAACTATGTTCCATGCTCTCGCTATGTTCTCGTCACCACCCAGGGCCATCAAGGCTTTGACCATGCTGTGCATAATGCTGGCTTGTAGCTCAGGCGCATCGCTGGTCAGCTCGTCCAAGTCTTGGCCCGATATTGCTTCGTATGACTTTGTCAGCCATTTCAGCGCTTCTGTAGGATGCAACTTGCCGATCTGATCCTTTCCGATTTCGAAGAACAGGTCGGCCTGGATCTCAGCAGTTGATGAGTCGCGATCCGGTGAGCACGAGTGCATTTTGGAGAACATAAGCTCCGCCAAATCTAAGCGGTCTTGTCGCCATGCCTAGAGTAATCAGCTAGAAGCAGTCTGTCGGCCTGCTCCCTAGCTTACCAGAGAGATGCGCAGGATGTGGTACTCCTGCGACAAGCATTGAATTTGTTGCAGCTGCTCTTGTGTTGCCTCCTTCCCAAGACTTGAAAGCTTCTGTTCATAGCCAGCTGCTGGCTCAATAATTCTCTCAGCCGCATTTAGTTGTCGCTGTTCTGTCATCTTGATTAGTCAGGTGCATCACAAACGTGCTCCGTTGGACTACATACCTAGACAGTATTTGGCAGCTCTCAAGGCCGATTTGAACACTCGTATGCTGTCTGACGAATGCGCTGAGTCCGTCCGTCATTGCGCCATGAAGCATGTGCTGATGCTTACTGTTTAAAGGGCCTTGTGAGAACCGTTGTGCGCAATCGAGCAGGAGGCAAGCAAATACTCGAACTCCTGTAATGAGCAGTGTCCTCGACTCATATACAAGTGGAACGCTAACCCAGACACGTAAGCTCTGGCGTCGCTATATTCCCCTTTTTTAACGTGGAAACAAGGTTCCAAAGCCTTGTTCCTCGGGCGTCCAGATCATGGGTACGGTTCGCGCTAGCAGCGCCTTGAAGTAGAATTATCTTGTCGCATTGCCTGTATATTGCAGCGACTTGCGCGGGTGGTACCTTGTTCGATCGTAGGCTGTTCTCGAGGTCGGTTGCAAAGGCTACCAGATGTTAGGCATTGCATTTCTCTCCAGAGGTATAGATCGTATTCACCAAGTATCGTCTTCAGCCTGTCCTCCTTGACAGTGCAATTCACTGCAGGACCCATCGGTGTTCCTAGGCTGAAGTCTTGCTAATGTGGTTCTTGGGGATGTGTGAGAGAGGATGGACGGGACCTCTTTCTCTTGGCAGTCTATCGGCTATTGGTCCCTCCCAACCACAAGATATTGAGGACACACGCATATGATGGCCTCATGGGAACTTTATGATATTAGAATCATTTCGGCGGTAATGGGTCATCACTCGGAAGGTACGAGAACAGCATGGATTTGAGAGCCATGCAAGACACCACACCGGAGCAGCGTCAGCGTCCTAACGACAAGTGGCTCCTGCATGGCTTAAGGCTTCGTTCCGTTCCTTCTGAGGGTCCTTCGTATAGGATGACAACATACTGGCCGTGATCACTGCTTCCTAGACGTTTGGGGTAAGAAGTTTCCTACAATAAGCGCTGGACTGAGGGCCGTTAGTATGCACCTTTCCAACGTTACACAGGGAACCTACATGTTGTGTGGATCTCGTCGTATGGTGAAAGAGAAGCAACAATGGATTTCAGGGTCTTTGGAGCCTAAGTTGGGGTTTTTCAACGAGCAACTGGTCAACATGGCTTTCTGGGTATTGTCAAAAGCAATGGCGCCAAACTTCTCCCAGTAGCTGACAAGATGCGTCTCCACAACAATTTCATGTAGAGCTAGCTTCCCCTATGATATGGTCAGTGAATGTCCAATAAGTCGCGACTGTGTCCACACGTCTCTGAGTTGTTCGACTGGCACATGTATCAACTCTGCCATTTCTCTGTTCCCACGAAAGATCTCGCCCGTTCTCCGCCAGCAGCACGCAGGCACAGCCATGCTCGCAAAAACGCGGTCGTATTCCATCAAGCTCCGCTCGAACCACATTTCAGCGAGCACCAACTCGATATCCGTCAGTGCATGCATACGCTCCCGGAATCTAGGCCTGAACATCTCGAGTTGTCGTGCGATCTTCTGCCGCGACACCGGCTGCATATGCTGGTCCATGTACTGATTGAGACGTGCATATCCGTTGACGTAATTGAAGGGTTTTAGCAATCCTGCGTCGTATTTGGCCTTTAGCACCTTGCCCATGCGTTCCTCAGGTGTATCATTCCCCGAGGGGTCGGCCGCGGTCATGTAGTACGCTTCTTTGGCTTTGTCGGTCATTGTGCTTGGGTTGCGGATCTCCTTCCCTCCTTGAGCGGTAGATTTCGCAGGGATGTCCGACGACTGCGCCTGTCGCTGTTGCTGGGATATGATTTGTTCAATGTTACCATTCGTGATGCCCGCTACAGTGTTGATCAGGCCTGAGTCAGAATATAAGCCTTGGACATCGTCACCAGAGAATAGCGCGCCTTCGTCCAACAAGCTCGCACTTAAGAAATCGTTAAGTAGATTGTACTCATTTGTAATCTCGGGCGCATTGAACATATAAGACGGGTGGTAATTGTGCATATCATGGAATTGGTTCTGCCCACCAAGACCCCAATCACCGTGGTCGACAGCTTCAATAAGATTAGCAGATGTAGACGGGCGTAAGGGCATGAGCAAGCTTACTCTGCTGGCTCTCTACTTCAGGCAATTGGTTCTGAGCAGTCAAGGCCGGCGAGGACGGTGTCAGCTGTACAGGCTCCGCTCCGGTAGACGTGGGCAACGTAGACGTGCTCAGGTCCAACACAGGTCCCTGCAAGATTTGCTGCTCAACGGGCGGTTGCTCCGCGGTGCTCGAAGGCCCATTTGCACGTATCCCTTCGTGTTTGAGAAACCCTTCGCCGCCTCCAACCCCGTGGTCTTGCTCGACCTTCGTTGCTTTGGCAACCTCGCGCGGCTCGTCGTGGCACAAGTGGCCAATACTTCGCTTGACACATCTGGCACATGGTCGATCCTGTACGCCATCGGAATGTCCCAGTCAGTCTTGATATGGAAGGTTGAGGTGGTTTGTCAGGCACCCATCCAATCAGAGGTCTTACCAGGTCGCATGTCATATGCTGTTGTTGGCGCAAAGGGCCCTGAGTCAGCCTCTCGTATTCACAAGACCAAACTTTAAAGGGCAGCGCATGTTGTGTAGCATTGGGAGCGGAAAGCTATGGTCGGAGCGCAACCAAGGCCGCTCACCGAACGCCGACAGTAGATACATGCTGCCAGCACAGCGGTGTCAGCGCATGGCTCGAACGGGGCCCAGAAGGAAGTGGATTCCACGGCATACCACGATTCACCTTCCGCCGCTTCCTCGAACTCCCTTGGTCGCCTGGAGCTGGAGCTTGGACCTGCGTGCTTTGCCCGGCGTCCATTGCATTATCGCGTTTGGGGATTACCTCATTCGGCCGTGCTTTCAGATACTTTAGCCTTTAGGCCTGTTGCCTGTAATAGATCACAGAGGCGGATTGAGAGCAGCTGAACGCGCGCGGAGGTTGAACAATCCAATGGGGGACGATAATCGTCGGGAGGGAGTCCCGGGCTGATGCATCCGGGGGAGGGGATGCTGCACTTGCTGCAGCTCAACAACGTGCTGCTAAATGCTCGACCGCGGGACTGTGAGCTTTGGAGATTCTTGGCGCGGGCTTGGATGAAATGACTGGTTCACGGCTCAGGGCACCAACAGAGCTTTCCTGTTCCGATATCATACTTTTGCGCCTCATGCGATCGCATCCAATTAAGAAGTCCAGAGGACTTTGGCGCGTCCCCACAGTCTGGCTCGACCTTCGTTCCGACTGTCAAGGCTCGAAAAACACCCTGTCTACGACAAATCCTAGCTTGATCACGATGCCCATGGAAATTGACTATGACCTGCAAGGAATGAATGGCTATGTATCTAGAGGACCGCAACACCCATCCATGCTCCGATACGAAGAGATCGTTGTGTCAGCCTGAAGCCTGAATGCTCACCATCGCTTATTGTCAAGACCGTTGGCACTAATCAATACGCCTCGGCAAGGCGTCGTAGCCATGCAGTACTAACAATTGAGCTTGTCGAAAGCTCAAGTGGTTCAAGGTCTGGGCCTTCGACGTCAAAGTACTGATGAAGCGGAGCAATAGATAAAATAGCAGACTTCAAGCGGCGATCGAGATCCCGCTGGACAAGTCAGCAGATGCGCATACGGACCATGCGCGGTAGACCACTTGCAGGTTTCTCGCACAGAAGCAAAGTCAGCTCCTCTAGCCTTGAGAGGAAATGGCATCCGAGGGAGGCGCTTCTCCAGCCTATCTCATCATTGTCAGTAGGGAGACACCTATCTCAGCGAATGGGACAGCTGTGCTCAGTGTGGCTTGCATGTTGACAATCGCTCCAGTAGCCTTTTATGCGTCGACTGCCCGCCCTTCTCGATCTTAGATCGACAACAATGGAGCTCCCTATAGTCCGTGAAAGCTCCTCGACCTTTGATTGCAGGGGCTTATCGAGATACTTCCATTTCTTTGGACCGGTGTTCAGAAGACGTAGATAACGTCTTGCTCAAGATCTGATTTGTTGGGCAGGGCAACAGTCTCAGTAGATGAATGTGTGGGAGCCTTATCCGACATATGATCGTTCGTATCCTCAAAGGATGTCGACAATGATATGGTAACGATAGCACTTTCATAGTACGATCGTAGATAGGATTTATGATAGGTTCCTGTCGAGTCCAGAGAGCGCGTCGCTTAAGAGAGATGTACGCGTGTTCACGTGATACGGATCACTCACCCAATGTACTTGTCAAGGGCTCTTCCATCAAAATGGCTTTCCTGAAGGTAGCTTCGATGCTCGGCAGCTTTGACTGTACAGTTAACGATACACAAAAACCAGGAAGCCCGTGATGTCAACTCTGGACATCACCATCGAAGGTTTTCTGGTATATCATAAGTTACCGCTTACCCAGTATCCGACGTAGGCTGAAATATAGAATCTCTTACCTTTCCGTCATCGCTCACTGCACGCCCTAGTCGCAAAGCGAGTCTCTCGTCAATCATCTTCGCCAGCCATCCATCTATCGAGCCGTCCTCATTGGCTCCGCCGCTTGCCTGCTCGTCGCTCCTCCTTGTGGTGGCCTTGACCGCATGTATCGTCAGAGTAAGCTCCCTCTCCACCTGTTCGGCCTGGACGGAATTAAGGGACCTGGACGAAGCACTAATATGTCCTCTGTACTCGCGAAGGGTTTGACACACCTTCTCCGATAATGACACTAAGTTGTCAGAGCACTTAGTCCCAATTTGATATCGTGGACTTGCGTTCGAGGAGGAGCGCTTGGCCCGAAACGCTGCGGACTCCTTCTTAGGAGGCTTAGTAGCTGAAGGATGACGGGAACCTTCGAGGTCCTTTGCTTCTGATACAGAAGGAGTTGGCGAATGCTGCGTGCTCTTCGCCCTCATTAGGGCGTTCTGCTTAGGTGTGCTTGCAAGAGTAAGCCGTGATGTCTTCTTTCGTACCCGAGAAGAATGGTTACTTCGAGTAGGCGTGCAAGGGTCCTGAGGAGCGTCTGAAGGATTCTGGAACCCCAAAAGCTCTGATCTCGACAGTATCTTTCGTAGGGGTTTAATAGACATCGAGCTTTCACTCAACGTGGTCCCGCAGGACACAGTACCGTCCAAGCCAACCTGATGGTTAGCCTGTTGCGAGAGATCCCAGATTATAACAGTGCCATCCAGACCAGTACTGACAGCGTGATGGGACACACAACCGTCCGCAAGCGTCCGCTGAAGATAAGCAATATCACTAACGACAAGTTGACCATATTCCCGGGCGAGCATTACTCCTGTCTCATTATCGTAAGCTCTGATTGACTTATCTGTCGACGAAACCCCGAACACGATAGGTACATGATAAGCCTCGCTGTGCAGATGTACAACCGTGATGGAAGTCATGATGACCGACTCGATCTTCGCTGAGTCGGTGGCTTTGAAGGTATGCATAAGGCTGCCCGTTCTGAGATCGAAATTATGGATTTGTCTATCCATAGTGGAAACAATGAGCGTATCGGAATCGTCCGCCATCGTAGTGAAAGAAGTAGGACTGGATTTCAAAATTATGACCCTCGTCGGAGACAAGGCTGCTATCCGACTGCTTCCGATTGCCATCGTACGTATAATGATAGTACGGTCTGCAGAGCCTGAAATCAGCATTGCGCCCTTGTTGACAAACATCAGACTGTTCACAGACGCGGCATGTTCGTTCTCCATGGTCTGCGAAATTTCTAGGCTGTCGCCAGTCAGTTGGAAGAGCTGTAACGTCCGATCTCTGCCACAGCTTGCAACTAAAACCACGCCATCCGTTTTACGCGCAAGGGCGAGGTCATTGACCTCTCCGTTGTGCGCTCTAAGAGCGTCCAATGGCTTCTTGACGAGACCAATATTCCCATACCTGTCTCCAAAGATAAATGTATCGCTAGATGCTCTTAGCAGTTTCAGCTCGTTCATAGTGCCGTGAGGTCCGGATGGCGACTGTTCTAGGCTTACTGCAAGCTTGTCTTTGCAGACGCCGTCCAAAGTCCAGAACAGAACAGTGCCTTGCGAAGACCATGTCATGAAGTCGGCTTCTTGAGGGTTCGGCTGTGATAAAGTATTTACTCCCCGCACAGCACTCTCGTGGGCCGTAATAAGCTTTGCATCAGTGTCACTGAAAGGGGAGAAGTCAAATGTACGTGGCCTCCTGATGGTGATTTGATGACTCGCATCAACAGAAACAACGTGATCACGCAAAAAACCGACAGCCAAAATGTCGCTACACAACTCAGGCCCTCCTGAAGTGGGAGAAATTGGACTAGGGCTCTCATTATTAGAGCCTGGGCTCGCACCTGGCACCAGACTCTGTATTGGCAGTTCCTGTGTTTTTCCGTCCTTACCTCCCAGAAAAACAGTGCCATTCTCCTTATGCACTGAGATGCAGAAAACCTTGAACGGAGCGATTGCGACTCTTTCGAGCCGCTGTTTCTTATCTGTGTCGTCAAGAAGACAGATATCGCCCCGCTCGGTACATAGTATGGCTTCCAGGTCGGACAACGCCGCCACACAAGTAAACGTCGCATCTAAAAGTGAGCCCAGAAGACAATTTCTTCCGGAAAAGGTCTTCGGTGCAGGGCTGCCAGATGATCCATCATGTAATCTTGACATGTCAGTGCGCATCTTCGTAGGCGAAGCGGGCAGCACATGCTCCAGTCTCCAGACTTTGACATGGCGGATGCCAACACTTATGACGCTGTTCCCCATCCAGGCGATAGCATGGACCGTTGATATACACTTGTTGCTTGAATGTAACCGGGCTGCGCCATGCTTAGAGACCGACCACAGAAACACAAAGCCGTCATTCACATCGCCCAAAGAGCACAGCCAACGAGTATCAGGCGAGAACGCAAGGGAAATCAGACCAAAGCTGTGCTCGTGAAGAACTGTTAGCGGTACATCTGACCCATCCTCTGCGATAGAAAAAATATTGATCCTTGGATTGTAGCCTGTCTACACCGATCAGTAGATATTTGACACGCTGCCATCGCTTTTACCTCTCCAATCGCGAGCAGTTGGCCGTCGGCACTTAAGGACACGCAGCTCGCACTCCTGGTCCTGGCGCTCGCTCTGGATCTTCCAGGGGAGACCGTGGAAGCATCGCCGATCGCAGCAGGGCTGCCAGTCCCGTAATTGCCATGTCTAAACAGGGTGCCCTTGGAGCTCTCACCCAAGATATTTGGTGTTGGAGGACTGTAGAACGACGTACTAGGGTTGACGGTGGCAGCACTAGGTCCAGCTCGATAAAATCTTTGGATAATGTTGAGCTCTTCGTCGACCCGGGCTACGATAACGGCGGATCCGGCACATACGGCATAAGTATTCAGCTGCGGCACACTGTCGAACCCATTTCCAGAGTCGGTTGTTGTCCCAATCACTGTCTTCAGTGACAGACCAAGGCTTGTATTGTCACGAGAAGATCTTACGTGTGGCTGGGTAGATTGAAGTCTACATTTTGGAGTAGGTCTCGAGCTGTTAATAGAACCCAGTCCACTCATTCTTAAAAAAGAGACCAAACAGCGCGTGAGCTGCACCAGCGAAGAACAATTCGAGCCCCAGAAAACCGCCCAAGGACATGGCGATATATCGGCATAGGGTCTGTTATATGCCCAACAGCCAAGCAGCCCGGATAGAAATTAGATATTATTGTTTGATAAGACTTGACGAGAGTGCAGTAGTAGACGAGCAATTTCCAAGACGGATTTTCTTCAGGCGACACCTACCGTACCTACGGTAAAGTCAATCTCTCTGAACCCTAGTCGAAACCCTAGAGGAAGCCTTCATGCTGGTATCATTTGCCTAGATAAATGTAGACATCTGTTGATGGAGAGTTGTCTCTGCTTTGTCCTCGATGGAGACAATTCTGGATCCATGTCTAATAAGTCCTCGTCGTGGAGAACAAGGAAATACTTATAGAATACGACTTTGCTAGGACTATGACTGAGAATCGCCTCAGGTCGCGGACAGAAAATGGAAAGGAAGAAAAATCATAAAAATCATAAAAACCATAAAAACTTTAATTTGTGATATTCTTGTACATGTCAAAATAAATTCCGGATTCGCCTCGAACCGAGCGAATGTAGAAATCATTAAAAAGGAATCAAATGGCGTGGAATGTTGCGACATCAATCATATTGCTGAACAGCTCTTGAACTTGATCAACATGCTCCCAAAGAGCCTTATCCAACAATAGCCGAACACAATCAGTATGCAACAGCCTACTGCCAAAGCTTGCAGGTTCCTCCTCTCAATACCTGGCTGCTTGAGACCGGTATCAACAGGATCCTCTTTTCGCGTCTTCTTGGAAAGCTCCGGAACATATTTGAATTCGAAAATGGATTCTTCTCCTAATCCACCCTTGTTCTCGATGATGATGGCCCAGAAAACCCTCCGTACAAGCTATCAATATCCATTAGCGAAAGACACATCCCAAGCCGTAGTGCTAACGAACCTTGATCTTCCTCCGGTCCAAGTAAGGAATCGATCTGTAAAAGTAGCACACTGCCATGAAGAACAGACATTGGCCCGCCGCCAAAGCCCAATAGTAAAGACTAGGTTTTCCAAGCCCGAGAGCGTCGCAAAGGTCGTTGCCGTTCAACCAACGGCTATTAGCTTCAAGAAAGGGCCTGGAAGCGTAGCTCGGTGGTTGGGCCACGAGAGATTGAACCACGTTATTGGCTAAGATTTTCGATGTTTCGCTTGGATTGACCTCGTAAAGGAAAAGGACCTCCATGATCATCTTGGACTTCTCCGGTGTCTCGAAGAATTCTGTCGGTGTACCCATCAGATATGCTACATATCGGAACAGATGGGTGTAATCTGCTGCCTCTTGTTGGGTCAGGAAGATTCCTTGCCGAGGCAGGCTCAACCATATCAGAGTTGCAGAGAAAGTGCCGATGGTCGCAATACAATCCAGATCGTTGATGGGGACTCCTAGGCTATGAACATCGTAATAGTCCGGTCTCTCTTGCGCGAGCTTCATTATCTTTCGACGGACCGCAGCATGTAGCAAACGCACACGAACAGCAGAAGCATGGCCTGCGCCGCCGGGCTGGAGGGACTGAAGCGACTGGGTCACCTGGAGAAGGAACTGGGTGGTCTCGAACAGGCGATGTCTTGCAACTCTTGTAGAAAAGCCGCCCTACTTGACAAATCTGATCAGCTGTACAATGATATAAAGAGTCTAGGGAAATCTGACTGTTCGTGCAAGTACCTCAACCACCCTAGTCGCGCCCTTATACAGGCCTTATCAGCCGATAGGTCTTGGTTTTAGTGGCTGACGAAACTTACCATCCCTCCTAGTAACGATTGAAAAGCCAGTCCTGTGAGAACAGGACCGCCATATCTATAGAATACGTCCTGTCCACGCGCGACCTGATCCCAATTCACCCACGAAGGTACTGTATGGGCTTCGGTCCACAATTGACCAAGGACCGGATCATCTTGAGCGTTGTCGCGAAGTATAATATACAGGTCTCGCTTTGGTGCTGTAGAAGAATCCTCCTTGCCGGGGGAATTCTTTCCACATTTTCCACGGCTCCGTTCCTCGAATCCGGCTGAGGTGGTCCTTGGAAGTAGAGACTGCGGTGCTTGGGAGATGGCATCCAAACGCTCCAAGGCTTCACCTCCCAATTCGTCAAAGGATTGTTTCATTGGAGCAATCTGTTCCGGCGTAAGGTGATCGCTCGTGAGCTGGAAGGTGTACCCCCAAGCCGTACGTGTGTTCTTATCTCGGTGGCGGAACGGATTGGGCCAAGCCATTGCGAATGGTAGCGACGTCGGCAACAACACCGAGCTCAAGTCCTAAAATGTCCCTTGAGGAGTAAGCGTCACCTGTCCAGCCCGGTATTGTGGCAAATTGCACTGAACGAGTCCGTACGAGTGCGTAGTAGTGAAGTATTCGGACACGGACAGACGTGTTCGTCCTTGAATCTTTGAAGACTCTCCATTTTCGTTCTCATTCACTAGACCTTGTTCTCTCTACTGGAGCGCTAGTAAATGTACGTCGTTCTATCAGTGGGTCATTACATTGAGATTTGCATCTAGATTCTGGAACCTAACCGCGGTCTCTGGGTACCGAGGGCACGTGCGAAAGCTTGGCGAGACTAACGATCTTGAGCTTAATTGTACACCATGGAAAGGACTTATTGTACTTGACAAGCACAAAAACTTGAGCAGCCTCGACCTATTCCTCACTGATGTCATGCTCGCCGTGTGCGACGGGTTCATTGCGCATCTTCCTTCGTGCAATCGTGGGTCTTGACGTCCCAAGCGCAAACCAGCCTCGTTTGTTCACCGCTACCTACTATCACCGACGGTGTTTCCAATTCAGTCGTCCCTTAAATCTGGAACAATCTTGCCCAACTCTCGAAACTTCTTCAACCTCCAGTTTTGCTTCATCGACGAGCCTCGTTGATACCTTTGTTCCATTCGAAGGGTCGGGCGTTGGCCCAAGAACCTACAGGCAGAGCGGATATCAAGCTGCATCTCAGGATCCGTTTTCCGTGACATCGCCCGTCTCAAAGAGCCACCACTCTACAAAAACGACCTTGAAAGCGAACACCCACAACCAACTATTTGTTGGCGAAGAGGACCCAGAGCCACGAAATAAGTTCTTGAATCTTAAAAGAGATTGTCCTAGTCTTCCAAAGGGTGACGCTGCGCCGGCTCATGTCAGAGCGCTGTCGAAGCCGAGTCACTCTCAAGCAGGCAGCAAGGGTGTGAGCGTGAGACATTGCGTGACCCCAGCGGCAAGAGACCCGGACAGGAGACGATCGACTCGAACTGCTGAAGCTCCCTGGTTGGACCGCGGTGATAGACACAAACGAGAGTTCTGGCAGGTCCAGAAAGATGCTCTGAAAGAGAAGTTTGGCTCGTCGGGTTGGATTCCTCGAAAGCGACTTTCGCCCGATGCCTTGGAAGGCATTCGCGCTCTTCACGCCCAATTGCCCGAGAAGTACACAACTCCTGAACTAGCGAAACAATTTGAGATCTCTCCGGAGAACATTCGCAGGATTCTGAAAAGCAAGTGGAAACCCAACGAAGAGGAAGACACCAGCAGGCGCCGGAGATGGGAAAAGCGAGGAGAATCTATATGGAGTCTGAAGGCCGAGCTGGGAGTCAAACCACCAAAGAAGTGGAGAAGGAAAGGCATTGGGAAGGATCAGGTAGCCTATCATAAGAGGGAAGGTCACAGATTCGAGCAAGGCGTGGGCACTGAAGGATCCAGGTCAACATCGGCGACAGCAATATCTGAAAGACGTACAAAGCCGTCATTGTCGCAGATGATACTGTAGAATTTCCTGCAGAATACTACAAAATCATATCAATGCTTGCGAGTGATCTGCAGCATTCGTGAATCGCTTCATATCCCAATTTTGTGAAACATCTAGATCTCGGTGGACGCGGCGGAGTTGAGTTCCAGCGCATCCCTCCTGTCTATTTTGGAATACGATTCTCGATGCTATGCAAGTCGCGCTACAATTTCACACCTGCAACATTACCTGAAGTCCAATCTCTGCAAATGTCTTAATGGTCGTAGACTATCCCGATGAATCTGGCTCGAAGAACGCCGAGTCACGGCACATCACTTGCTTAGATAGCCCCCTGTTTCTCATGGAGGATGACTCTCCTTTTCCGCCTCCCGCATAATGTCCGATGTCCACGTTTCGGTACAATGGAAAAGCTCCGCTGTGTTTGCTGGGGAAGACCTCGAATGCATAATAACCTTCAAAAATGTGTCGCAGGCATACCATGTGCAAAGTTCATCCTCACCCAACTTTAATCTTCGTGGTCAAAGCACTGCCCGAGAGCGGTGGAAAGAATCTTTACCACACCACGGCCCAAGCAAATCGATAGGCCACACTCGCAATAATTCGATCTCTAAGAGTGATCATGCTCAAGAGACCTCGAGCACACACTGGCCGTCATCGTACTTAGCCTCACCAGTCGACCCGAGACACAGCATCGGAACCGCCGAAGCACAGTCTGCTAAGGGGGACACGAAGCACGAGAGACATAGGAGGTCGGTTTCGATTGTGTCCCTGGGGAATGACGTCCATCAAACACAGAATACACGAACGGAGAGTCAAACGCCTACTGTTCGAAGACCTGGGAAAGGTCATGCTCGCGCTGCCAGCCTGCAAGTCTTACCATGGCGCAGTGGTGTGGTACAAAATGGACCTACGTCAAGTAAGATATGCTGCTCTAGGAGTTTTTGCTGGACTAATTGTCGTTCTTCAGCTCCGGCAAATGGTCGGATGTCTACACTACCCTCACCGCTACTAAGAGCATCAACGTCAGTGGGAAACCGAACCCCGAGTCCCAGCACAGACATCTCCAAATCACCGAACCTGGGGCAAGAGATAGGAGCCACTCCGCCTAGGGTTTCTCAGACTCCATCGAATTCCTTTTCATCCAACTACAGATTCCCCAATGTGCCGGCTGCTATACCGGAGGGCCAGGCCCAAAACACATTGGGACAGGCTTCAAGGTCGATATCATCACGTCCAAAGGAAGCTGTCCATGGACATAGTCACACCTTCCCTGTGACAAAAGTCCCCTCTACCACGAGTATTGAGGGTACACCTAAAAGTAGTCTGGACTTCTATTCGATGAGCAACAACTCCACAGAAACACTGGCATCAGAGTGTATTCATCAAGACAGAGCTCGTCAACATTTACGATCCGCCCATAGCCGGCAGATGTCATCACTCAACCCAAATAAACCACCTAGGCTACCTGAGACTTTGATGATGGGTTACGGCCACATAACGGGGTCCTTCACACTCGACACGTCTCTGGTAAATCAAGGTGCCTTTGAGGAGGTGAAGAAAAAAGCCATTGTAGGTGACCTGGGTGGAGGAGGTGTGGTAAGGGTGGAGTCAACCAAACGAGACAGTGGACTGTTTGGCTTTTCAGGATGGGGAAACATAGGAGAATCTCTTGGAGGACTCCTAGGTGGAGACGAGCTAAGCAGTATCAAGGAGTCGAAGTCTAGCGGCAACGCAAGGTCAATACCGATTCTCTCAACCCCCCAATCCGTACTATTCGTCGATCTACAACTCGCACCTGGGGAAAGTAAGAGTTACTGCTACAAACACATACTACCCAGAGGTATACCGCCAAGCCACAAAGGTCGGGCCATGAGAATCGCTTATAGTCTCGTTGTCGGATCACAAAGAGCCGGGACGGCTACGCACAAACATAGTCTCCAGCACGTAGAGATTCCCTTTCGGGTCTTGCCCGGAGTGAACGGTAAGTGTGTGTGACCTGCTTCCATGCTATAGCTGAAACCTCTAAGCGCAGGGTGACACGCTGGGCCATGACTTGATGTCGCCACACATTTTCTTGAGAGACGAAGCTCGCATTCGCAGTGTCGAAAAGCAACAAAAAGGCAAGCCTTGGGCAGGTTATGGTACCCATCGCAAAGGGAATTCATCTTCTCAAGACTTCCTCACATATGTCGAAACAATGCTTGAAAGAAGACGCCAAAGCTCCGGTTTTGGCCTACTTTCTCCATCGGAAACCGGCTATAGACCCTTCACGCCTACTTCTGAAGAGCCTAAATCCATGAAAGAAGCTATCGACTTTGCGATCTTGAAATGCAACTTGGCCAGCTCGAGCAAGAGAGGTGCCAATCGCTTCGAAATCTCACGAGGAGGTGATCGTATAGCTGCCATTATGCTTGCGCGGCCCGCTTATCGGCTAGGGGAGACAATTCCAGTCGTCCTGACTTTCGACGAGTCAGACATACCATGCTATTCTTTGCGCGCCACCCTGGAGTCGTCTGAAACAGTCGATGCTGCCATCGCTCTGCGTTCAAAGGCTAGCATACAGCGTGCCACACGTTGGGTCCATGCCTCGCACACTGAGTCTACTATCTTCGCAAGAAGAGTCGTCTTCAATCCAGTCATACCTATGAGCTCAACCCCTGAATTTCTTACTTCCGGAGTTAGTCTCGAGTGGAAACTGCGCTTCGAATTCGTCACACATCGATTGAGAGAAGGTGAAGAACCAGAGAGCGGCTTGGATGATCTGATGGAAGATTTAGCACAAGATGAACGAAGTAACGAACGAGGCAGCATTGCAGCTGGAGTCCAGATGATGCCCTGCGAGACTTTCGACATGACAATCCCGTTGCAAGTTTACGGCGCCACGGCAGCATTCGACGAAATGTACGAAGTAGGAGACTATCCAATATGATGTTCCTTAAGCAAAGGTAATCTCACAGAGTCTCATGTGCTGTTACAAACGGGACCGTCAAGATCAGTCTGAGAAATTATTCGCACTGTTACATATTCGCATCATGAAAGTCGGAGTCCTTGCGAAGTAACTGGGCGGTCTTGGTCGGCCTTTAGGCACAGATACCCTTGTAAGCGTTATCAGCTCGCAATTGCCGCATGACTTTGGCGTCCTCTTTGCTCACCGATACTGAACATTGTCTTCTCCATCTGCGGTCGTGGGCAGTGGCGTACGATCCTGCTAGGGGTGCGGTCAATTCATTTGTTATGGTCCTGCCTGACAATGTCGAACCGAGTGTTCTCTACATCTTGTCGTCTCCGCAGCCGTGATGTATGGAGGGTCATCGTAAAGGAGCCAAAAGCTCTTATATTCATCGGAGTCGGAGAAGGGGAGCTTGGGTACGGTAAACTAGCGCGGATAGATTCCCAGTTGCATGATTAGAAGGCATGTATACATGTAGACATATGATTAGATTTAAAACGTTTCATAGTCTAACAACATGAATACGATACCTACCTTAGGACTGCGTGTGACCACTCAAACCCTGCCAGACACTTAGGGGCTGATCTTATCTAATCATGACCGGTATCCAAAGTCAACAATGGCAACGCATCCCAAACACTACCATGCACAGCGGATTACTCCCAAGACTGAAGAACTTAAGCAGAAGTAATTTACCTTGTAAATAGCTTAGATCTTCTAGCTAACTTCACTGTGGCTTCGGTCCCTCGACCTTTCCCCGCTCCAGACCATGTCCTCCTTCATTACCACAATGTTCGTCTCTACCCCCTTCCCCAACCCCTCTCCCAAGGCGCTGCCTCCGGTCTTCACCTTAGCACAATCATCCTCTGTTCTCTCATTGAATAGCCACCATGTTGCATGCGAGCCAGAGGAGCATGTCTTCCACTCACCAACAGAGCTGGGCTCGGAACTGTCAAGCTTACCCCCTCACCTAAACAGAAATGCGCGTACGAGGAACCAGTTCAAACCGCGCAATACGAACAAAGGCTCGAGTAGCTACCAGCTTCGACAGTTTGCTGAGGCGACGCTTGGGAGTGGCAGTTTGAGGAAGGCCGTCAAGCTACCGAAAGATGAGGACCTGAATGAATGGCTAGCTGTCAATGGTAGGCAACTATGAACGATTTGAAGTGTCGTACGACTGATTGGCTCGAAGTCGTCGACTTTTACAACCAGATCAACCTACTCTACGGCTCGATTACGGAATTCTGCTCTCCACAGTCATGTCCAGAGATGAAAGCTACGGATGAGTGAGTGCTACTGCGGTTCCCAAATGAGACTTGTATTTATACAATATAGGTTCGAGTATCTGTGGCAGGACTCAGAGAACTACAAGCGCCCGACTAAGATGCCTGCACCCGAATATGTCGAGCATCTCATGGCATGGGTTCAGAGCAATGTCGACAACGAATCTATGTTCCCTAGCCGCATTGGTCAGTCCCCCCTTCTTTCTCACCTCTACTCCTCACCTCATCTCAGACGATCGCTGACGTATTCAACCCCAGGTGTCCCATTTCCGAAAACATTCCCCACCCTCATCCGCCAGATCTTCAAGCGCCTCTACCGTGTCTACGCCCACATCTACTGTCACCACTACCCTGTCATTGTCCAATTGGGTCTGGAACCCCATCTGAACACAAGCTTCAAGCACTACGTGCTGTTCATCGATGAGCATAGCTTGGCGAGCGGCAAGGACTTCTGGGGCCCGTTGGGAGACTTGGTGGATAGCATGTTGAAGAGTGATTGAAGGACGATTGTGGTTGGGCTATCGGATTTCGGGGCACAACTATGGCGCTGCTGCTTTTGGAGGGATTGTTGTTTGCAAGGGAGGTATTGGAGGATGTGGTTTGGGAGCATCATGATTAGGACAGTATGAATTACGGAGGCAAAACATGTATGTCACGACCATATCAGGGGTCAGTTTTGACATTGATTGTATTCCGAAAATGTTACCCAGCGCCTGCCATGCCTCATATTATTGGTGGCATCAAGAGGCCGCGGTAGAAGATGTGAGACAAATTGTTAAACGCGCTCTACTTGCGTATCGCTCAGTGATATTGAACAGGCATGAGCTATTTCGCGCAATGCGAGGATGAAATCATCCCATCCATGTCACCGCCACCCTCGCTACCCTGGGTATTGACCAGACACCAACATAAATCAGGAACGTGCAAAAGGGTGCACTTCTCCCAGCTCTCTCATACCTTCAGAATGGCCAAGTCTCTAGCACTCATGCCTCCGCCTCATCATCACTGACTTGCACCTTTCCTCCATTCCTCATGACGGTCACGACAGGCCTCTGAATCTCCACCTTCCTTGCCCCACATTTCCCCTCCAACTCTTCAAGCATCATTCTCTCCATCCTCGCCTTGCCTACAACCTTGACTGCAAATACTTTCTCGACCTTCAACGCTAGCAGTGCCTGGCAAAGCACCCCATCTTTCAACAGACGGAATCGGTTCCATCCATACCACGTCATGCCAAAATCCTCCAGCCTAGCTCCCACAAACATCTGTAGTAGCTGCGCAACCCACTTGTCTTGCTCGATCTCCTGCTCTCGGCTAATGACACACACTTTGATGTGTCTTAGCAGAGGGAGATACTTGGCTGGGAAGGGGATTGGCCTGGGCTTCTCTTGGTGGTCGCTGCGGAATTTGAAGATGTTGCTGCCGTACAGTATGCCTGTCGCTTCATCGTGCACTTGTCGGCTCGTGGAGATGATCTCGAGGAAGATGGTCTTGAAAGCCCGGCGTTGGCGCTTAGAGTGGCACTGGGCAAATTGGGCGGAGCGTGTCGCGGCGGTGCGGCGAGTAGGTGGTAGCTCGACGGGGGAACCGTGGGTAAGGAGGAGGCTGTAGACTTTGTTGCGGAGTTCTGGAGGAAAGTTGAGGAAGGGGAATGGAGTGCGTTTGGGATTGGGTTTGCGTAAGGTGAGAGGCGTCGAGGGCGAGCTTGTGGAGGGTGTCATTGAAGGGTTGGTGATATCGATCCCCAGCGGAGATTTGAAAGAGGTGCTTGAGGTCTCACTGGGTGACGTTGAAGAGAGAGCGGTCTTCGATGCTTTCCGTTTGGCTTTCTTAGAAGTAGCTGCTCTCTCTAGATTGTCTGCCCTGCGACCCCGAGGGGTCGTGCTGCTGGCGCTTTCTTCAGGGCGAGGTCGGAGAAGCTCGATGAGAGAGGACATATGATCCTTTGGGGCATTCACAGGGGGTTCGTCGGGATCATCGGTCAAATCAATGACTTGCTGTCCCCCACTTGCTGATTGAACAGGGTGCACCACTTCCGGCTTAGACGTCGCCATTGCAGCAGAGGAAACCCTGTCTATACACGGTGGAGCAGGCGGTAGAGTCTACCTCAACGCCGTAGAGGGCAAGTCTTACAGAGGGGTCTGAATCGGTGGCCCTCCGTGAAGTTTGTAATGAAGTGAAGGAGGTGGAGTGATTGCGTGGAGCCGTGGAGCGCGTGAAAGACAGCATGGGCCCGTGCACGCTAAGATATGTAACCGTGCCAAGCTCCGATAAGGTAGGTGCTCCATTCCGTTCGATGTTTCAACAGAAGTGAGAATGAACAAGCTTTCTTCCTTCGACCGCAGCACCTGTGTCGTACTTGCTGCTTTGATCGAAGGCCAATAGCCACCTGTTGGGTAGAAGTTTGCTCTTCGCCCCGTTTTCGAAATGCATCTTCTTCAGCTCTTGTGCATCGCTTCTCCTAGTTCCCCCATGCTCATTCTTAATTCTCCCACCTAGTAACATAGGCTTAAAGTAGTCTAGATTGAACCTTGCATCACTCTTCTAGATCTTGGGCCCAGCCAGAGCAGCTTGCTTTGTCACCAGTCAGGTCGTTGCTACCATGGTCGTCGTTGATCAGCATGAGTACCTCAGTGAAGAGGAGAAGCGTCTGAAGGAAGACAGAGAACGCAAGAAGTACTGGAAGAAATGGTACACCAATTCCGACGCCCTGCTTCCTCAGGTTTGACGGTTCTATGAAGGGGTTCTTACGTGGCGGAACGGCAGTGGGCCACAGGTAAGCTGACTTCAGCTGTTCGGCTGGCGAGCAATTGCTGACCCTTCATAGTTAGAGAGGATTACTCGTTAGTAGCATCGATTTGGCAAATGCTGAAATTCTTGCTAATCGCTTGAACAGCGAGAACGGAGATGCGTGGAGCCGTAAGTTAATACAGCATATGGATAGGTCGCACGAGCGACTGCTAAGTTGTTGTAGACTTCTCCTACGACCATGCCAGGTCCAGAGCTTATCGATGGGGTGAGGATGGCATAGCCGGAGTGTCGGATTCTCATGGCATACAGAACATTGCTTTCAGCTTCTGGAATGAGAAAGACGACTTCCTGAAAGAGAGGTTATTTGGGCTATCAAATCCTCAGGGAAACCATGGTGAATCAATAAAAGAGGCCCATTTCCACCTTGACAACACACCTACCCACTCCTATATGAAGTACCTCTACAAATACCCCCAGAAAAAGTTTCCCTATGAAGATTTGATCGCAAGAAACGCTAAGCGTACGAAGACTGAAAAGGAATACAACCTCATCGACACGGGTATATTTGATGAGGATAGGTACTGGGACATATTCATTGAAACAGCGAAAGAGACCGAAGAGGAGGAAGAGCTGCTCTTTCGGATCACGGCATACAACAGAGGACCTGACCCGGCGCCCTTGCACATCATCCCTCATGTCTGGTTTCGCAATACGTGGACATGGAATCTGGAGCAAAAGAAGGCCAAACCGATAATTCGTCAAATCGCGCCGCTGACTGCGCAGTCAAAACACCACAGATTAGGTGATCGCTTTCTCCAACTTTCGCCCTCACCGGGTGCCGGTAGCAGCGGTGAAGATATTCAACCGAAGATGCTTTTCACCGAGAATGACACCAACTTCAAGGCCCTCTATGGCGGCAAGAATCAACAGCCGTGTACGTCTTTTCGTCCTCATGTTTTGTTCTGTAGGCAAGGCGTGAAGTACGAAAATGTGTCTTTGCGCTACCAATTATAAAGTGTAGCATTGATGCCGTTTCATTTCCTTCTCTTCTTTTAGCGCTTCCATAGGAAGCGAAAAGCTGACTCGGAGTTTGCCGGTAGTCGTCAAAGACGCATTCCACCGTCACATCGTTGATGGGGAGATTGGCACAATCAACCCACATTGTCGAGGGACCAAGTGTGCCGCTTGGTATGCTTTCGACGAAGGCGAGGGAGTGCCATCCGGCGAGTGTGCGGTTGTACGGTTTCGCTTGTCCAAAAAGCACCAGGGCTACCTTGACGAAGAGCTCTTTGATGATATCATTGAACAAAGAAGGACAGAGGCCGATGAATTCTACTGGCGCATCAGCCCTCTCCCGATGGCTGACGATCTTCGCAATATCCAACGGCAAGCGCTGAGTGGGATGATGTGGTGCAAACAATACTATCACTTTGTCTGGGACCAAGTCAGTATCGTTCCTGTATAAGAAACGGTGGTCCAAAAGAATGGTTACTGACATTTGAATAATGTAGTGGGCGAATGGAGATCCAGGACAACCGCCTCCGCCTTCGGGAAGAAAAGGGGTTCGTAACGAACATTGGAAGCACCTGCACCTTGACGATGTCCTCTCGATGCCCGATTCATGGGAATATCCGTTCTTTTGCGCGTGGGATACTGCGTTTCACTGCATCCCGCTGGCTATGATTGATCCAGAATTTGCAAAAAAGCAGCTTGATATACTTACCAGAGAATGGTACATGCATCCTAACGGGCAGCTGCCAGCTTACGAGTGGAATTTTGGAGATGTCAATCCTCCTGTCCACGCTTGGGCAACTTTTCGTACATTCAAGATAGAAAGGAAGCTGTATGGACGTAGTGACCTTGATTTCCTGGAACGAGTGTTCCAAAAGCTACTCCTCAACTTCACCTGGTGGGTCAACCGTAAAGACTTTGACGGCAAGAATGTTTTCGAGGGTGGCTTCTTAGGTCTGGATAATATTGGACTCTTCAATCGCTCAGATCCACTACCAACGGGTGGCACACTTGAGCAGGCCGACTCGACCGGATGGATGGCTTTCTATTGCCTGTCGATGTTGAACATCGCTTTGGAGCTTGCCAAGCACCGCCGAATATACGAAGACAGTAGGCTTTTGCAAGCCTTCGACTGCATTCCGTACTAACGTCTCGACAGTAGCGTCGAAGTTCTTTGAGCACTTTGTTCTGATCAGTGATGCAATGACTTACAAAGCGGGAGGTAAAGAAACCTCACTTTGGAACAGCGACGATGGGTTCTACTATGACGCGATATCGTGGGGTGGTCCGTATACTCAGCAGATGCCCGTGCGGTCGCTCGTCGGACTCATCCCTCTGTTTGCTGTCCTCACCCTCGAGCCGGATATGATCGATAAATTTCCCTCCTTCAAGAGGCGCCTAAATTGGTTCATCGACAATCGCCACGACGTTGTGGAGCGTAATATTGCCAGCATGAAAGTTCGTGGAAAAGGCGATCGCCTCTTGTTATCACTGGTCAGCAAGGAAAGGTTGGTCAAGATCCTCAAGAGAATGCTTGATGAAACAGAATTTCTGGCAGACCATGGTGTTCGATCGATGTCGAAGTTCCACAAGAACCATCCCTACTCGATGAATGTGAACGGGCAAGAGTTCAAAGTCGAGTACCTGCCTGGTGAATCTGACAGTGGACTCTTTGGTGGCAACAGCAACTGGCGAGGACCTATCTGGCTCTGCGTCAATTTTCTCCTCGTCGAGTCGTTACTTCGCTATTATATGTTCTACGGGAACTCCTTGGAAGTCGAATGCCCAACCGGCTCCGGTGACTTTATGCACCTGGGTCATGTTGCAGAGGAGATCCAGCATCGCCTTCAGCATCTGATGGCTCGAGGAGATGATGGTCGGAGAGCTGTCAACGACGGGAATGAAATATTAGACTTCGATCCGCATTGGAAAGATTACCTCTGGTTCTACGAATACTTTGATGCAGATACTGGGCGTGGCATGGGTGCGTCACATCAGTGCGGCTGGTCTGGACTTATTGCAAAGATGATCCATGATACAGGGTAGGGCTTCTATGAGCGCTGAGACCACGTAGTGTTGCTGATCGATCTGAGTAGGGTAAATTGTCGTTTACCGCAGACGCCACGGACACCTACGTCAGCAGCAGCGCACTACTTTGATGATGTTTTCACCCGCTCTTCGAAGCCCAGGGGCGAGCAGCCTGGAGTCAGGCGTTCGTCTACAAGTAGGTCCATTGGCAATCGAAGTAGCTTCAACGTATCGGCCAATGGTGACGACGACGCTCATTCAGCTGATGGCTCCGCTTGTACTATTGGCGACGAGAGGGTAAGACGACAAAGCGAAGCCGACCAACATATTGCTAAATTCGTGACGGACCAACTTGAGCGGATCCGAAGCAACGAGTCTGTTTTCGACGAGGACGAGTTCGAGGCGCAATTGGAATAGAGATACCCAACCTTCCCGGCAATGCGCAGGAAACTTGCTTTGCGCTCGCTCCTGGACTGAGTCTAGGTGGTAGACTGAGCGCTGGTGTTCCGGGAGCCCGGTGTTAGATATAGAAGTAGAGCGATTCCAAGTAGAATGTGAGCAGCATCAGATGGGAGATCCCATCATCTTGCCATCTCAGCATGATAGTGCTTCATGGAATAGCCAGAAGGTCTCTCACCGTCCCACGACTTCCTAGCGTTCCCGCTATATTAGGCAGCTTAGCCGACCTTGCCAAGCCCGACTGATGCACCTCTGAACAACCACCGATCGTCCTTCAACTCTCCGGTCTCCCCTAACGCCTAACAAGACCATTGACTTGCCCCCGTCCTACCAAGATGTTGTCAAGGCAAGCCAGGACCATTGCGTCGCGCAATGCGGCTCAGCCCAGCTTCTGTGCTTCCAGAGCCCCGTTATTCCGGGCCTATGCAACACCAGCATCTGCGCAGGACACAAAGCCTCCCGTTGCCGTCTATGGTCTTGATGGAACTTACGCAAGCGCGTTGGTACGTAGGAGCGAGACTAGTATTCATTGACTGCACGGCGAATCAATCCACATCGTCCGACGAGCCCTCTGAGATTGCATATACTGACCCGCTTTATCTCCCGAAGTACACCGCAGCCGCCAAAACGTCTTCCCTCGATCCGACAGCCCGTGCACTGAATACCCTTTCCGATATCTTTAAAAGGGACCCCAAATTACCTCTCATCTTGAATGCTCCAAGCATGTCTCCAAGCGACAAGTCACAGATCGTGCAAGAACTACAGAGACACATGGGCAACTTGGAAAAGGGCGAGACGGTCAAACAGTTCCTCAAGACCTTGTCGGAGAACAACCGACTGGGAATACTGGAGGGTGTCTGTGAAAAGTTTGCCGTGTTGATGGGTGCGGCAAAGGGCGAGCTGGAAATGGTGGTGCAGAGTGCTAGCGTAAGAACCCACCATCACGTTTGGATCGGCAGGAACAACGCCTATCGGCATTCTTGAGCAGGGTATACTAACCTGGGGTGTGGCAGAAACTCGATCCCAGGATCTTGCAACGATTAGAGACGGTGGTATCTAAATCGGAGTATAGTTATGGTAAAAAGCTCAAGGTAGTCACAAAGGTATGTTTGTTAGCAGACATGTTCTCAAGGATAGATGCTGAAACACGTCTACAGATCAATCCAGACATCGTTGGAGGCTTGATTGTGGAAATCGGCGACCGGACGATTGATCTTAGTGTATCTGCGAAGATTGCGAAGATGAACAAGCTCCTCACGGATACATTATAGGTGACGCTGTACATTCACACGCCTTTTCTTTCGAACTTTGGGTTGGTTTAGCGGTTTCGAGCTGATTAAAGCCAAGACGTGTATTCTAAGGATCTCTAATCGAGTCATCCTGGTTCCTGGTCCGGTGATAAACCGTCACATCTTCTTGAACTTCAGACGATGCACTCCACCCCAGATTTAGTCGATCTCTATTGCATTGCCCTGAGATGTAGTCCGTCAGACGATGTGCTTATGTCGAAGAGACGATATCCTCCCCTTTTCTACGGCAATCCTTCTCCTCGAGGCCCTACATCCAACTTCTACAGGCAGTCCTCAAAACGGCCTGCAGAAAGGTTCAAGCACCACGCGTTTTAGTAAGACGTGCACCACTTCCTCCACAACGTTCATCTCTGGACTGGCTTGTCAGTCCACGCCAATTCGCGTTGGAGTGATCGCAGCAAATCTCTATGGTGAGTTGCTCGTGACCTCACTTGCTAGGACACAACCGCAAGCTCAATCGCTCAGCCCTTCTTTCCAATCCACTGCTCTGGTAGATCCATCCCCACCCTCCTCGCCGTCAACCGCACTTTATCCTCCTCATCTATCGACATCCCCGGGTTATACCTCTCGAGTAATGTAGCATACATTCGTTGCGCCTTGACGTACTGCAAATATTGTTCGCCTTGCTCAAGCTGTTCTGTTGGGTCTCCAGCCGAGGCAGAAGAGATGCTCGACCGGATGCGTTGTTGAACGGGCGAGGGAGTGGAGAGGGGGCGGTGAGGCAGCTCGCGGAGGAAGGAGCGGTAGAGGGAACGGAGGTGGGAGGGGGAGGTGGAGGCTGGCATGACGGGAAGGCCGATGAGAGTTGTGGCCGATAAAATTGAGAGAAGGGCTCATGGTGTACGTCGTGAGACTGGGTCCGCGGAGTATCTTCGGGGAAATATCTCCAGGCCTGGTCAGCCCTGTATCTGTAGCTGAACAGTTGCTGGTCATCCCAGAGATCACCAGTCGTCGTGTGCATGCTCCGTGGATCGCAGGCTGCTCTGCAGCATCTGACATCCCACCATGGACATCGCCTGATGCTGCATGTTGCTTGCAGTGGAAAGACGGCAATATCCTACAGATCAGCAGTCACGGTAGCATCTCCACCAGCACCTCCAGTATCCACACCTGCCCCAAATCCCGCAAAGCATACAATCAGCTTCGGCGACTACTGGGAAACGTCTCCACCCTCGTCCTCTCAATTGCGGGATGCAGAACGCTTCTTCGATCGCGCACCTCCCGAGCTCCTCTACTCCACAGCTGACTTCCGTACCATAAAGATCTCTGCTGTACCTGAGGTGGCATTCTTGGGCCGTTCGAATGTTGGGAAGTCAAGTCTCTTGAATAGAGTCATGGGCAGGAAGATTTGCTACACGAGTAGGAAGCCGGGCAGGACACGGACTATGAACTTCTTTGCTGTAGGTGGAGAGGACGGAGCAGGGAATCCGGGGAAGTTGGTTGTCCTCGATATGCCTGGATATGGAAATGGAAGCCGTGCCGAGTGGGGAAAGGAGATCATGAAGTATCTTGTGGGACGGAGACAGTACGTTGGGAGAATTTCGATTGAGTAATGGGAAAGCTGATGGCAGTAACTAGGCTAAAGCGAGCGTTCCTCCTCATCGACTCTCAGCATGGCCTTAAGACCTCGGATGCAGAGCTTCTGCGACTTCTCCGCGAAAATGGCATCCCACACCAGGTGATTCTGTCCAAAGCGGACAAGATCGTCTTCCATGGATCGAAGAACCTGAGCAAGCATCAGCTTAAGAACAATACCCAGAATCTCAAGAAGATTTGTGAGGGCTTGCGGGAGAAGGTTCAGCCTGTTCGCTGTGAATACCCGGTGGCGCTAGGCGAGCTGATAGCCTGCAGTGCCGAGAAGTCGGTTGAGGGAAAACGTATTGGGATTAACAACCTGAGGTGGGCGGTACTTACTGCAGCTGGGTTGAATGACTTGAGGAAAAAGACGCCCGTTTTGCAATTGCCAGTGAAGAACATCGAGCTGGACGAGGTACATCATAATATCGTTCCCGACTAGCTCATACATCCTCCAGATCTGACAGCGGAAACAAGCTCTCTCCTCGCTCTTCCACTGGATTCCTATCGGCACCGGCGTTGTCATGGCGCACAAAGCAGTAGGATGCCTCCTTAGCTTTGTTCTTTCGCCCCTGAGACTTGTCAGCAACTCTCACAGCTAGTTGCAAAGACGAGCCTACCGGAGTCCTTCAGCAGAAGGCTCGTCGAATCATCAGACCTCAGATTTTATAAAGCCTACGTCGCTTGATGAACAGCCTCATCCGGATCCAGGACCACAATATCTTCTTTTTGGCTATACAGTTCCCGATCCTCCAATGTCCCAGAATGTCTGACTCGGTATGGAATTCTTGCTATTCCAAGGAGATATCCTTCACAGAAGCCGGGTCCTTGAGTACAGTCTGAAAGCAGCCTCAACCTGCCTCAAACAAGGCCTCCTGTTAAGCTCCACAATAAACCCACATTCCGCATCTGATAGCGAGAGGTCATCAGATGGTCGATCCAACAGCCTCGTGAACAGAGGCTACCAAAGACCTCAACCTGGCGGCTGCTGTAATGAGCGGTATGGCCGAATAACAGACGTATCGGTGTGTGTGTGTTCTCTCCCGATATTGATGGGCGAATGGAGATGGTTTTGTATATGATCTCCATAAGTCCTACATGTGTTCTCGCTCCGACGCAATTCAAGGCATTGATCGTGTGAGTATTTTCTAAGATACGTTGGAACGCCTCCCGTCTGACGATCATATAAGAGCAGCAGCAATTCAGAAACTCAATCCCAATCGTCGTCACACCGTTGCGGCCTTCAGGCAAAGCGTCGTTCCGCTGAAGCAGAAACTGCGGCATGGCTGGAACTTGCCCTTGATATATGAGTGGTGGATGATCTTGAAAGGTAGCGTCGGCTTTGAAGGATATAGCAGGTCAAGGTCTTTTCGAATTCCAAACCCCTCCGTGAGCGACTATGGGCAAGTCGATAAAGTGGTTGTTGCATTGCTGAATATGACACTCTGAAGGACTCGTCATTCTTCTGAACCTTGTGTGCTGATCTCAGGTTCGCTGGTCATTCAGATATATAGATATAGCTCAAGTGATATATTCCGAGGTGTACATCTGGCTTAGTTCTGATTGTGATGTGCTGTTACCTACAGTGGCGAGATTTGGTGCTCCAGGTTTTTGTCAGAGGAACGAACGTATGAACAGCGGTAGGAAGACCAATGAAGACTCATCTGAAGATAGACAGACCGCGAAAAGCATGTACTTCGCTCAATGGAAAAATCCAGCGTAAGGGTGAGGCGAAGGCATTGAATATGTGTCAGACTCAATGAACCCCTGAGATTGCAGCTTGCCACCTGATGGAACAGCATCATGAATGCAAAGGATTTATCAGAGCCCCGCCTTCTGCAGCTACTTATCTTACGCCGGTTCCCCATTATCTTCTCAATCATGAAGTGTATTTCTGCTGTCTACTCCGGATAAGTACAATCTGTTTCGAACCAACTCACACACCTCCCTGCTCCCTCTTCAGCAGGGCCACAGCCTCCTCCGCAGCCCTGGTCTCCACCTCCAGCACACTTCTCCCACCGAGCACACACACAACCTCCCGCTCCCCCACCCAAACCCTACATCCCAGCCTCCCCTCCCTATCATCACCGTCAACTCCCTCCCCATCATTGACCACCACCTTAAAAACCTCATACCTCACGCTCTCCTCCCCCGCCACAACGCCCACCTCCTCCTTCGGATGCTTCACCGCCACCGCCCCCAACCCCTCCCTCCTCATCACCCGCTGCGCATACTTCATGACCCCCAACCTCTCCAAAAACCCCTCACACGCCTCCCACGACCCCTGGGTATCAATATATATCGCCCCCAGCACCGCCTCCACGATATCAGAGAAGAACTTCGGAGCATCGAGCGCCGCGAGCAGCGTCCATGGGTACTTGGGTCCGGAGTCTAGAGCAGTGAGGATAGGCCCGCGAAGGGCCTCACAGCGCTTGAGGCAGGCGGCTTGGGCGGTGCGGATGGTGGGCGAGGAGTGGCGCATGAAGGTCCATAGGAGGAGGGGTCTCTCGGTTTGGATAGCGGAGAAGGTGCGTTGGTTGGCGGAGGGGATGATGTCGCTGCGGGTGATGGTGGTGAAGAGGTTCATGCACAGGAAGGCGAGGAAGTTGGCGTTGACGAGGGCGGTGCGGATGAGGTGCAGGGTGTGGGTTTCGATGGGCGGGGTGTGGGCGTAGGTGAGGGTGGTGATGATGCGGTCGAGGAGGGCGTCGCCGAGGAATTCGAGGCGTTGGTAGGAGGTGGAGGTGGGGGAGAGGTGGGAGGGGTGGGTGAGGGCTTCGAGGACGAGGGTGGGCGTCGTGAAGGTGTGGTTTAGGAGGTTCTGCAAGGGGAGGAAGGGGGGAGGGAGGGGGTGAGGGGACGTGTAGACTGCGTGGAGGGTTGAGTTGAGCTGGGGAATGGGCGTCCAGGGGGTGGATGGGAGGAGGGCCTGGAGGCAGACGAGGGCTTTGGGGAAGCCGCCGTCGAGATAGGCTGCGCCGATGAGGGACTCGACTACGTCCGCAAGGGTTTTGGTGGACATTTGGCGGGTTTGCGGCGGCTGAGGCGTTAGGAGTGAGGAGATGTAGTGGGGACGCCATTTGTGGCCTGTGAAAGGTTTGGTGAGGATGTATCTGTCAAGGCCGGCAGAGAGGGCGCTGTGGGCGAGGTTGGCGTTTGAGACGATGTGGTCTTTTTGATGTGATAGGTAGCCTTCGTGCCAGTTGAGATGTGTCGATACGAGAGTCAAAGATGTCAAATACTTTAGGATGGAGTCGCCGAGAAACTCAAGGCGTTGGTAGTTGGTAGGCTCTTGAGCTGCGGAAGCGCTGATTGCTGTGAGGACAAGTTGTAGGTCGTTGAACTGCACGGTAGGTAGGACGTTGATGCAGAGATGCTCGGTGAGCATATTGATTTCCACGACGTGTAGGAGAGAAGGTATGAATAGGGCAAATTGGGAGTAGATGAAAGGCAGATTGTCCACTTCGCACTCGCTTGCGAGCAGATACCTAATCCCAGGACCGACTTTATCGATATTACCCGTAGAGATTGGATGCAGGAAATCCGTGCGTTTCGGAAACTTTTTCACTCTGAGGTAGGCCATCAATTCGGCACTCTCTGTTTCCTCACTGCTGAGCATGGCTTCATCAAGCTGGTCGACCGCTAATCGAGGTTGGAGATATTCGACACCATGGAAGATATGAGGCGTCCCATCGTGCAAAAGATCTCGAACAATACCACTACCGTCTCCGGGCAAGCCCTTATCAAGCAGCACGTCAGCCTTCTGGGCGCCCTGGTAATTCCTAGTCCAGCTTTGTAGATCATGATCATTATTTGGTCCAAAGACAGCGATGTAGTCGTTTCGGTCCTCCTCGATTCTTCCTTTGAAGACAGATCGAAGCAGTAATGTGGTCAGTGCAGCAGCGTCATCGCGACTGTAAAGTACTTCGATACCCGGCTCCACAATCGCCCCTAAAACCGTGGAAGCACTCCAGTACAATGCAAGACGCATTGCTCTGGACAATTTGCGGGGAAGCAGCATCCACATGTGTACTTGCACCTCTTCATTTAGGGCAACAGAGACAGTCGAGGCATACATCTTGGCTGATGATTGCCACTCACTGGCCACTTCAGTCCAGATGTTGAGCTGCTCTTGAACCTCGATAAGACTCGCAATCTTCTGGACCGTAGCTTGCGCATCGGCCACAGCGGGGTCGTATACACGTAACGGCAAGAGATTATCAGACACCAATCCTGCGCGATAAAGATTGACATAGGCTTTGAATGCAGCATCTCTTCTCGCCATCTTCTGAGAAGCCCAGCCGCAGCTGCTAGAGGCCTCGCGGACGGCAGCATCGACCGAGCTGGGTAAGATTACCTTACTGTATATCCCACCGGCTTTTGCATCTCCAGAGAAGGTAAAAAGTGGTCTGAGATCCGCATAAGGGTCTGCTGGTAATGTGGCGCAAAAGTGGTACAGATGCTGTACTGCATCTTCAAGCGTAATCTTTGCGCTATTCGAAGAAAGTAAGCGATATGCACATGGATCCACGCATTGAATGCAAGCGTAGATGCCTGCTGTGGGTCATACTTTCCTCTTTCAAGAAGGCATTTTAGCGGAGCAGAAGGAGATCAATCTCTGACGTACCCGGTAGACTCTACCTTGAGCTCCCGATTTCCATTGTCTCCCTCTTCCATCTTTCGAAGCTCTTGCAGCTGCCTCATCTCATCCATATACAGTTGCCGCATCTCCTCCTCAAGCCGTTGCCAGGTTGCCAGTGCATTCTTGGAATCCTCCTCTGAAAACATGAGAACGTACTTCGACTGCGATTTTCTAGCACGACCGCGTCGTTGTATGAAGGACTTCAGGTTTGGAGGCTTCTCGAAACACACGACCAAATTGCATGCTGACACGTCAATGCCTTCTTCTAGGGCACTCGTGGTAATAACGAGGTTCTTCTGGCCACGACGCAGATCGTCAAGTGTATCTTTCTGGTTCTTCACATCCACCAGTTCCCCAAGATCAAATTTCTTATTGGCGTTTGCAGACATACCAACGAAAGTGCTGATCCGCAGGGTGTCCCTCGTCTGAACGTGCACGGAAAGAAGATGCGCGAGTACTGCACAAGCAGCACGTGTCTTCACGAAGACCAGTCCAGTAAAGTCTGCACTCTCGATACTCATGAGGAAATTTATGAGACATTGCACTTTTTCAGACAGATGTAGCCCATTCTCCAAGAATGTTTGTTGTGGACTTGGGTTTTGAAACGAAAGCAGTATGTTCTTCAGATACACTTTCTCCGCGTCGTCAAGCGTGTGGAATGAGAATACGCTGTCGGTACCCTTGGAACAGAACTTCTGAGTGATCGAACTGATGTAATAATCTGCGGCCCATGACCCCAGCTCGTCAAATATGTCCTTGGATTTAGTGAATAGGCTTTTCAATTGCTCCTGGCAGTACGTCTTCTGGCTGAAAAGTACCTTAGTAAGATGCGAAGGATTAGTGGCTGGATCGGATCTCAGCTTTATCATGTACGGGTCTTGCTCTATGTCAATGGATGAGTAGAGGTCCCCTAAGCTCTGCAGCGCTTGTGAACCTAAAGAGCTTAATACGGCACCGGGGTAGAATAATGGGACTAGCTCCGGCTGGAACACATGTTTAAGCAGCTCTTCGCGGGCCAGTCTGGGCGTCCTTGCAATGGCATTGAGGTTGGCTTCAATGACACTACCAAGATCAGCGTGTCCTTATGCCGTATCGTAGAGCGTTGCGACCAACTCTAGAGACTCGGCCTTGCTCGTCTTAACTGGACTTGCCGTCAAACCTAAGATCGCAGGCTTCGAGGATGTCCTGGCGTGATAGAAATCACGCATGATTCGATTCGCGGGGTGGGATTGAACACAGTGATGCGCTGTTTCTTAGCCACATGATTCCCGTCAAGGTAACGGAGGCTGCAATTATACCTTCGTCGAAGACAATAAGCGCTAGATTGGTCATGTGGATGAAGCCATGTATGAGCGTGTCGAGAAGTATCTAAAGCGTCAACGTCTGAATGTGTGAGAAGTGACTTCTCCAAAAATCCTTACTTGATAAGTGCATACGACCACCCGGACGTTGGACAGTGCTTCATCCCAAATCCATTGGTCTCGCCAGCGGTCCACGCCATCGGCTCCGGACAAGAATTTGACCTGCACGGACGGTAGCTGAGCAGCGATGACGCTGTTCCATTGTGCCGCCAGAGCTACAGTGGGTACGAGGACGAAGATGAACTGGACTAAGTAAATAAAAGGCACCAATGGCATGGAGAAACTAATCCACTGACTTGATCGGCTGGGCAGCGTTCTAATTCGTATTGTATCCGTAGAACTGCGCTACAGTTGCGTCAGACTCTGATCTTTGGAGACGTCGAACGTGCAGTTACATTAGGGACTTCCCACTCCCCGTGTCCATCTATTTATTGTCAGCAACGGAAGGCATCTCCTAGTCCTGAGTCGATTGTACAGCGACAATAATGTTTCTCTAGCCTATAGATCAGTACACAGGCATTGAGGCTTGGAATGTCGCTGTCTTGACGAACCTTGAGACTCGCCTCCAACATCTCCGTCTGGTAGCCCCGAGGCGATAGAGATGGTGGCTCATCACCTTCAGTCGTTGCAGGGTCACATCCTCCGATTTCCAAGGAGGTTGTTTTGTCCATGATGGCTATGCCAAGCTTGCTCTGTGTCTAGGACCATCAGCGCCAGCCTTCTATCCTCGCACAATCACAGACCAAAATATGGATTCTCCATTGAAACAAATCAAGAGAATTGATTTCAAGAAACAGGAGTGTATCGTAAATGCCAGCACAGCGTGAAAGGACTTCGATTCCATATCATGCAAGGTTGCATGCAGGTGTCCTGAAGCGTGAGATGGCCGAGGTCCATGTGTGCCCAACAAGATCCATGTGCTCTAACCTCCCGAATAACACAGGCATCACATTTTCACAATTTGCAAGGTTTAATTTACGCGTCGCTGGAAGTAAGGTAAGACATGGTAGTCTCGATATGGGCGCATACCTTTAGGGTTGTCGAGAATCGTAGGTCCATAGCGCCAGAGCTAGCCCGATTTGACACAAAAGGGGTACGGTATAGGTAGAGTGGAAGATCCAGATTGTAACCGCTGTTCATACTGATATGTATTCCAAACATAACGCTGGGGTATATCCTCAAATCCTCATAAACTCATCACACGTCCATCCCATAGGCCCCTTTTATACGTTCAGAGAAGGCACCCCACATATCGCATCATTACCCCGTTAATTTCTCGGCATCGTAGTCATAACCAGCATCTTTGTCGGATAGATCCTCGTGCTCATACAACCTCTCAGGCTCCACGTGCTGCCTCATCAGATAGCGCTTGATGAAGTAGGGTATCTGCCTGAGCCCGTATGCTATGTGCGCGTGGGTCGGGACCGAGAAGACCTGGTCTAATTCCTCAAGCGTTTTGCCCTTCGTTTCAGGCATGAAGAGCAGGACGAGGAAAAAGCCGATAATGTTCCACGTCGCATACCAGGCAAACCCGCCGGGGGTTGTGAACGTCGCTGAAAGACTGGGCCAGGTAATTGATAGTAAGAAATTGAAGAACCATGTAGTCGCTGTTGCTAACGACATGCCGTACGCACGAACATATAGCGGGTATGCTTCAGCCGAGTAGGTGAACGGTACCGGTCCTGCTCCCGGTGAGTAACAGATGCCGAAAAGGTATATACCAAGAGCAATACAAGCGATTCTCGCTGTATGCATGGTGTCGGAGGGAATGTAGAAGCTGAAACCGGTGAAGAACATGAAGATCGACATCAGTGGAAAGGTCGTCAAAAGAAGGTTTCGACGGCCAAAGGTATCGATGGTGTATATGGCCGGAATAGCGAATAGCCAGTTGATGAGTCCGAAGCCTAGCGACGCTGACAGAGCAGATATAGGGCTGAAACCTCCGTCCAGAAAGATCTGAGACGAGTAATACGCTATCACATTGACACCACAGAACTATATATAAGTCAGAAAACGCTGTTCAAGGATGATAGAGACAATCTGATTCTCACCTGCTGCATGAACATCACTATCTCGGACGCGATCAGAGCTCGGCGATTTCGTGGTACGGTGATCATCTCCAGAACCTTGTTCCTCCCAAGCTGGATATCATTCTCCGCCTCCAGCAGGGTATACATATAGAATGCATCCCTGGCGGCCTGCACCTTCAGGTACCGCAATTTGCACATTGACTCGTATGCTTTATAGTGTCGGCCTTTACTCATGTACCAACGGGGCGACTCCGGGCACAGGAAAACGAAGCAAACCACAACGACAGCAGGCAACATGGCGGACGCCATCATCAGTCGCCAGTTTAGGCCGATGATCCCGGAACTATCTGCGACTTTGTAAAAGGCCAGATCCGAGACGTAACCCAGCATGATACCAAAGGCAGTCCTGCGAAGCACTCAGAGTCAGCAATTTATTTTCTCTAATAGACCTTGAACTATGCAAAACACTGATATAGTTGGCGGGTCCGTGGTATGATGGGATTTCCACGGTATTCTTGGTATCTGGCGCCATGTATCAAGAGTACTCACCACATCTGCCACTGCATGACCTATATGAAATCGGAGTCAGCATTCCCTTCTTGAATCCAGGAGAATAATGGCACAAGCCATGTGTTTCCGGCGGTTACTCGCTCGACATGTCTTAAGACTATGGAAACGCTCATGCAAAGGGGGGTAGAAGATGCTTGGAAAGGATTACGTACGAGAGCTCCTCGGATTGCCGGTGGTGTTGTCTCTGCAGCATATATCGGCACAGTCGCCGACTTGGGTCCAATCCCGAATCCGAGGAAAAACCTAGCGATAAACATATGCCACCAGGTATTGGTAAATCCTTGCCAAAAGCAAGCTAAAGCAGAAAATAAACAGGTAATGAAGATGGTCCCTCTCCTGCCAAACCAGTTGTTGAAGGGGACCGTCAGCCAACAACCGATTACAGCACAGCACAAGTATGGAGCCGAGTTCAAGAGGCCTGTCAGCCAAGTCGACCGGGAGTCATTGCCGCCAATGCCAAATTGAGGTCGGTAAAACAACTGGCCGCCATTGACAACGGTCTCGTCTATAAGATGTCAGTTGAAGCCAATGCCCGTAGCCGTCACTGATTCTACCTACCCATTCCCTGAACAGCAGCGCAGGTTGAGCACAGTAAGATTACAATATACATAAGCTTTGGCTGCGACCACCGATTCGTGTACTCTTTGTGCAAAATTGCCAACTCTTCCTGTGTCAAACCCTCTACCGAGCTGTACTTTGAAGGCGCTTGAGCCAGGCAAGCCCCCATCTGAAATGCACGGATGTCTTCCTTGCCTCCGATCTGATGTTTCAATGCGTAGTTTTTCCCCATGTCCATCAAAGCAGTGTGAGTGATGCGAGCGAGGGGGTTCGCCAGCTTCGCATTGATATTGCGTCTTGCGCGCTCGGCAGCGCTCATGGAACCTTGTCTCGTGATATGTTCGCCGACATGGTTGAGCTCGTCGTGTTCGGGCGCGCAGTCGAGCTTTGGGTGCGATATTCCTGACGAGTTGCTGTCACGGTGTGGCAGATGAGTAGCCATTCTGGAGCTTCACGTCGGTGGGAGCCTGGCCCTATTGGAGACAGTCGGTCACGAAGGCTGGCAGTCGGCCTTACGCTTTGGAATCAGCCTGGCTCATATGGTATTCAATCTCGAAAGATTGCTCAGTGGCATGCGGGTTGTTGATGAACCTTCGTAGCTGGTAGAGACATGAGAAGCGCGAACGTGTCCTGGTTAAGAGAAGTATATCGACTATTAATAATGAGAAGAAAGGTGAGACCGTGAGAGGGCGCAAAGAGTCGAAAGAAGAGCTTGGACCCACCTGTAGTTCTCAGCCTGTTATAAAAGCGTAACATTACGGAGGCCGATTTAACACAAGGACAGGCTCGAAAGCGGAGTTGGACTTAGTGAAACTTGGCAAATGGGGCGCAGCGTACGGAGTATGGGACCATGAGTCCTCTCCCGAAGGCCATGGCACCCAGAACCTGGGGTATCGGCAGCAGCCGACACTAAGTCTACGATGACACAGTAAAAATCGAGATTCAGAGCTTGAAGGTCTTTTGTACAGGGAAATGATGGCCTCCAAGCTCGTATTTCTACACAGCCGGAGCCTAAAGACAAAAGACTCAAGTACGTAGTAGAAAGACGGGAACAGTAAGAACGAGAGAGCGGTCTGGAACAGACGAACATCTCGCTTGAACTTCGATATGAGAGGTCCGCGATTTACTGTGCGGAGATTTGCATCGTCTCGTGCATGAGCTGAAAGCTGTGGCAGCCTTGTGCGACGTGATATTGCGAAAGACCAGTCTCCGCTGCATGCTTCCTCTTCGGTGTAATCCGGGTGATGCCTGGACATGGAACACGAGCCACCCAAGAGCCAAACGGAAGCCAACCTGAACAGGAGCTTAACTCCCTGGTGGTGTGCGAGCACGGCGAAAAGAAATGCGCGAGGAATGGAATCATCTGCGATTCAGCCTACCTTACAGCCACCAGCAGCAGGCGCAAGCTAAGGTGATATACTTTACATTACATACTGTATTAGATTGTTATCTACTTTAGAGGTAGGTAGTCCCTCTGAAACACCCTACCTTCGCTTTCTGCTGCCCTGTGCGTTATTGTGCCTTAAGACCTCGAGTGCCAATGTCGATGTGGTCGTGCGACGGCAACTGAGGCTCATGTTGGCATGCTAGAGTAGGAATGACGTACGACATTGTTTGTACAAGCTATCTCAGGAGCGCTATGGTAAAGCCATGCCACGGGTTCCCTCCTTAGCAAATGCATCTTCATAGTCCGTCTCAAGTACATAATGCTCCTCGGTGTGCAAGCGTAGAGCCCACAATATGCGATATGATATCTATTTCTTTCCTTTGCCCCTCGTAGCACCCTTCGAGGGCCTACCTTTCTTGGGCTTGACATCCTCTTCGCTCTCACCGTCGTCTTCGGCGCTCTCTTGCTTTGCCTTTCCTTTGCCCTTGCCCGTGGCTTTCTTTGCCGCTGGCTTCTTGTCTGTCGCCTTCTTCGCTTTCGGCACCTTAACGAATTTGTCCTTTTTGAGGTCCAGCGGCTCCTCTTCGTCCTCCTGCGCCTCCACATCCGAACCAAGGAAGGCCGCATCGTTCTCATCCGACTCGTCAAGAGCCTCTTCGATATCCGGCTTCACCTTCTTCAGGTTCTTTGGTGCAACGACCTGGCTCGCTTTCATAAACGGCATGGGATGCGCTTGCTGATTGTAGATGCGCGTGAAGGTCGCTTTGGCCTGCGACTCAATCTTGACGTGTTCCATATCCATCGCGCCCACACCCAGCTCGAGAATTGCGTCCCAATCGTCTCTCGTCAGGTAATAACCGTCCATCAGCGCAATCACATCTTCGACAGCCTCCTTGCCATGCTGCTGTATCTCCTTAATTAGCCTATACCACAGCAAGGGTAGATACTGCTGTCTGATTTCATGTCGATCACCCGAGGCTCGAAGACGCATATGACCTTGGATCTCCTTGATGTAACGCATGAGCTTGCCTGATGAGACGTCAGCATCAATCCGCGTAGTTGAATGACCTTCGTACCATGCTTGGCATTGTTGCCGAGCCAAGTAGTGAATCTGGTCTGATTACCGGCTTGACTGCCCGAGACGAAGCTAGCAGGGCGTACGAAGCTGAAGACAGCATGCGTAGGCATCAAACTCCACTGTTGCTGCGACCCATGAATCAAGCGGTCGACCAAATCCCCGTCACTGATGCTCTCTGCGGCCTTATCGGTGAGCTCGAGCATCTTGAGATTCTTCTCCTTTCCAGTATATCCGTTGGAAAGCATAGGATTAGTTCCCAGATAGTTTTCCTGTACCATGAGCGAGCTGAATTCGTGGTCATTGAAATAAAGCTCAATCTTGTCGTTGAGAGTCGAGTTACTGCTTGAAGCGAACATACCTCCGCCAAGGATCTTGCTGACGATATCCCAAGGCTTCAGGATGACATGCTTCTCCCAGGCCTTCGACATGGCCTTGCCTTTGTCAAAGTCCATAGCCGTCTGGTCAAGCTTAGCGGTTGACAACATGTTAATGATCTGACGGATGTCTGCGCGGCTACCTTCGATCAGGGCATTGATCACATGTGGTGGAATCTGTAACCCTTCTCGATAGCAGATAGTCATAATCCTTGCTCGGACCTGGTCGTTGGTAGGTTTCCTGAATGGCAGATCGAAGGTTACATGGTCAAAGGGCTTCATCTTTGGTAATTTGCGATCGTTGCATATCAAAATCATGGGGATGTGGGTTTTCTTGCAGACAGCTGCGAGAGCTCCAACACCACCACGATCCCCTGCAGACATGCCGTCGACTTCATCCATGATTAGGACCAATTTCTTTCTCTGAGCTTCAACTTTCTTGCCGTCACCAGCAAAGTACCCAAGCAAGGATGTGGTATCAAGGACACCCTTCAGTCCAGTCTCAACCAGTTTCTTACTTCTGGTGTCGCTGGCATTGCTTTCGACGACGTCGTACCCCTCTAATTGGGCGACTAGGTGAGCTGCGGTCGTTTTTCCGATTCCTGGAGGACCATGAATCATTATTGCACGGAAAATTCCAGACATGTCGGCCCCAGGCTTTTTGAAGTTGACCTTTGCATTCGAGGGCCACGCTCGAAGCCATCTCTGCAGCTTTTCGACCTGGCCTTTGTTGCCACATATCATACCAATGGCTGTGGGCGCATATCTCACAGTCCAAAGCCGGGTATCCACATCTGAGGAGCTCGAGCCGTCAGATCTCTTTGGTGTCTTCAGACCCGCGCTTCCGATCGTTGAGGTCTCTGTTTTCTTCTCTTGCTTAATCATCTCTTTGGCAGCTTCTTGTACTTTTTTCGCCTCCTTTTCCTGTTTCTCTTTGAACTGTCCAGCTGCTTTGCCGTCGCCCCCATTAGCAGGCAATCGAAGTATGAGTTCGAATAGACCCTCTTCATCGATAGTCTTCAACTCGAATTTCGCAATGGTTTCAAGTTTCTTTGGGCCCGCGTCACTGCCTATTACGACGTAATTCGTCTTCTTGCTTGGTGCTGATGTTATTTTCCCTCCGTATTGCTTGACAAGCTCTTGCCCTTGGTCGCGACCTAGCCTACTTAGTACGCCCGTGAACACGAATGTGAGGCCAGCTAGACAGTTCTCGGCACCGACCGGCATCTCGACAGACTCGGAAGCCGGTGGAGGTTGCGCATTCTGAGCATGAGCCCGATAGTCGAACTTCTTCGATTCGTCCCGCGGCGGTGGTGTCGGCGCTTTGACGGTTGGGATGCTGTCGAATATGTCCTGGACCTCGGCTCTCACGTCCTCTTGTTCATCCTTCTTCGCTTTCTTCGCTGCTGGCTTCTTCGCTGTGGTCTTCGACTTAGCAGCACTCGATTTTTTGCCTCGTGGACCGACATCCTCGTCCTCTTCGTCATCGGAGAGTTCGATGGATTTTCTTTTTCGGCCTGTTGTCGATTTCGTACCATTGGCGGCCCTCGACCTCGCTTTCGGCTCTGGGGTAACGTCTTTCATTTCAACGTCCTCATCCTTCACCGGGGCGTCTTTGTTTCTCCGAATCTTCTTCATAGCTGGTTTGACGTCTTCATCCTCGTCTTCGTCACTTTGGTACTTATCCATTGCTCTATTCTTGCCACCCCGGTACTCGGCCCCAAAGATATCTTCACCGGAGGCTTCATCGTCCTTTATGACCGTTGGAATAAAGCCGCTACCATCCCCTGCGTCGCTGAGCTCCTCACCATAGTTCGGCCTAGCTTTTTTCCTAGTCGAATGCCCATTTTGCGCCATTGTTGCCTTAGTTGTGGCTTTTCCAGCAGGCGTAGACTTTGCAGAAACTGCTCTAGACGGAAGATCGGTCGACTTGGGCTTTGTCGGCGTAGAGCGAGTCGGCTTTGATTTGCCACTTGCCGCAAAATAGTCGGAGGTAGTAGTAGCTTCCCCAAGTGGTGATTCTGGCTTTCTGTGTGGGTTTTCAGCGGCCGTCTGGAGGCTGATGGATCGGTCACTAGTATACTTACAGTCGCTCCTTTGCAGCGGGCTTCTTCGGGGTCGATTTCTTGGTCCTTTCGAATCTGTCAGTGCTGAACAAGCTTAGCTGCGATATTTGGGTAGACTTGCTTGACCTCCTGAACTTCATCGTCACTGTCACTGAGGACAACCCGCTTGCCTATGCTCAATCAGCTTGCGGATGATATTTGCTATGAAGCGAAGCCCCACCTCTGCCCTTTGGTTTTGTAGCCTTCGCCTTGAATTCCGAAGCGTCAGTATCCGCTTGCTAGATTTCGCGTAGATCATAAAACAACGGTAATGGATGACGAGAGAAGTCTATGATCTAAAGAACCCTCGGGGCTAAGTTGCGATGTCTCTGGCTCAAAACAGCACTAGGGACTCAGTGTACAGCGACGGATCTGAATCCCACCGTTCCTTTAGTACGTATCTGATTCTCCATACATACAGTCTCTTTTGCAGGCGTCTTCTCCTGGCTCGACATCGTAACCCCCTTCCCTCCAAAGAAGTTCCGAATGTCTGACGGCATCTTTACTATCGAGCCACCAATTGCGGATACAGACCCATGGGGCAGAGCCTCTGGATGACGGTTCTCGAAGCGTGTGAGCCTAGTCGATCAATTAGGAATTCGGAAAACCTTGGGAGAAAACAATATAGAAGAGGTCGAGGTAGCAACGGGGTCCAACTGGAGGAACGCGCTTCGCGTAAAGTGATGAAATCGTGACGGGGAACGGCAAGCCTTGCCGAGCCCGGAACGGTCACGTGTCAATGCAATGTCTCCTCAGCTCTCTCTCAAAGAATTCTAAGGTATATGCACAGCACCATGAAGCCTCGATTACAATGGCCAATAGGCCTTCGTATGCTTATCCAATCGTCTTCCAGACCTCGATTTCTCTGTATGATGCTCTCCTCTATTGAAGTTCCCAGTACACAGGGGTATTAATCTAGAATCAGGCCTCACAATCAAACCGCCCTCCACAGCTCGCACCTTTACCACCTCTCCCACCCCCCACAACTGGCTCGCACCAAAACGAGGTCACACAGATAAGAACCGCAAAGGCCGCCCGCATGTTTCAACCGGCGGCTCAACGCGCGGTACCACCGTCATCTGGGGCGACTACGGCCTCCGTATGCGAGATCACGACCGACGCATCTCGGCTGCGCAGATGAATATTGGCCTAGAAGCGATCAAGAAACGGCTACGAGGTCAGAGATACAGACTCTACACGAGGGTATGTTCGAACATAGGGGTGTACACCAGCGGAAACGAAATGCGGATGGGAAAGGGAAAGGGAAGCTTTGATTATTGGGCTGCGAGGGTAGGGGTGAATCGGATGATTTTTGAGTTGAAAGGGGATTTGCATGAGGAGATCGTGAAGGATGCTTTTAGGCTGGCGGGGAACAAAATGCCAGGTGAGTTTTACACTTCACTTCTTGTTTGATGGACCGGGTCCTGGGAAGGCGTAGTACGTGCTGATCATAATCAGGACTCTACGAGTTCGTACGGAAAGGCGACGCGCCCATTATGGGCATCACGAAGATGGAGAATGGCATTACAAGAGAGGATCTGATACGACCAAGGGTGAAAATGCCACCGCCGCCGCCGATAACGATATCTGCTGCCAGGATACCAGCAACTAGCCCTCCATAGATTACACGCATCCCATCACATCTCTTCGGCGCGCATACAAGCGTGTGCTCCGCATATCGGGATGGTGAACGCTTTATGCTCCGACTCCCGAGCCAGGCCCATAGCCTTGTTCCCGCCGACTCTCGACAGCCTCAGCGTCGCCGCCGTTGCCTGTCTGTTTCTCAGTACCACCATAGCCAGTGTCTGTTGCCAGTCCAGTCAGCTCTATCCATCGTCACCGACTCCAAATGACAGACACTACCCACTATGATTCGCTCCACCCTGTCCTTCGGTCGTCGTGCCACCCATGCCACCCTCAGAGATATTTTGGCCGTATCTGACATTCTCCGCAGTCTGCGCGCCCTTCTCTGCTTTCTCCTGTTCTTGCTGCGCGTCTACGGCGTCAACCTGGGTCTCCACGTCTGTGGCCAATGCATAAGCAATTGCGAAATATTGAACATAGTTTGCGCTGACCGCCCATCTGCCCACCTTGCTTCAAGTGGGGCTCTGTGACTGTTTTGATAGACTCGTATCTGCCAGGGATTGCTCAGCTGCTGGGGGAATCTCTTGAGGAATCGAGGAGCCTTTACTGTGAGGTTTCACCACCAGGAGCGCTGTCCATCATGCCTGATGACATGATTGTGGTTTTTGGTGTTTGAGTACTCAAAGTAAGAGTATAATCTAGTACAGCAATCTAGGGGTTGAACCAGAATGCAGTGACCTTCGCAATCGTTGATGCTTGGGTGAGGCTCTCGAAATCGCTAAATGACGTACGTTGGCGTGTTGAGCAAAGCTCTGCCGAGAAAGACCCACACGTTAAGATGTCGGATTCTTGACAACACCACCTTAGATCAACAAACCCACCAAACTTCGTACTGGTGTTCATAATTCGATCAGAACTCCATTCCCATCAGGTAGCTGAAACTCGTTAGCGGGAGCCCTCCCCTGTGGGTTCTGGTGGACTTACCTCTCTAGGATCCTCATAAACTTCGCTACAAAAGCCTCGAGATGAAAGATATGTTTCTACACAATTCAGCCAATAGCAAAAGCATTTCATAAGGCGGTACTTACACTACCCATCTTGATCCGGTGTTCATAGAATGCAGACCATTTGATGACATCTCCCTTAAGGGCGTCATCAATTTTCGGTATCAGCTTGAAAGTCAAGGTCTAAAGTAAATCAGTCTTGAAGGAACGTCGAAAGATCCGGTGCCTGCGATTTTTACCTTGAGGACAGTCGTGGCGGGTATGCAGTGACTGAGTAAGTCATAGAGCTTTGCGCGGACTTGCAGTATCCTGCCCGGTGTGTGCTCTTCCATTATCTCGTCCGCTATTTGGGCGATCAAAGCTTCCCAGTCTGGTGGTGGAATTGGAGTCTTGTCCGTAACCTTCTCACTACGACCCATACTGTCAGCAACGCGTAACATGATTGCCATAATGCACACGTACTTCTGCGCATGGACTGCCTCGAACATGAGCAAGGCTCGCCGTAGATTTCTCCCACTTTCCTTGGCTATCCTCCTATTTAGCCCCTCCGCTTCTGGCCAATTCTCTGCATTTCCCACTTTCTTCAGCACTTTACAGATATCATTATCCGTAGGCGCAGCCACCCTGACTAACAGCGTCCTTGAACGAATAGGCGCGATGATGTTGGCCGTACTATTGGCCAGCAGTATCAATCTCAGATTGGGGCTGTATTTCTCCATGGTCCTCCTCAGTGCCGCCTGTGCGTCTCTGGTAAGATGATCTGCCTCGTTGATGACCACAACCTTGAACCGTTGCCGTGCCGATTGATCCACTTGTTGTGTCTGCGCAACCTCCTTTAGAAGGTCTTGTACTACTACTCGATCGAAGTGACCGACGTCCGAAGGCGTGATCTCGAGATGGTAAACAGAAGCGACGATGTTGAATTCTAGCTTGCGGTTCGACGTGGTCTGGAAAACTCGAGAATCTATCTTGATTTTCTCAACGCCCGGCCCGTACAGTTCCCTGAGAGTTGCAACGATACGGGTTTTCTTCCCTGCGCCGGAGGGGCCGTAAACGAGAAGGTGAGGGAAGTCGCCGCTTTGCGCCTGAGGAGCGCATTCAGTATAGCTCGAGTCGCGACACTTGGGGACTTACGAGACTTCGCAGTCGTTCCGAGAGGTCCTCATGGTAGGTCAGAGTTTCCAGAGACCGTGGCCGGTACTTGTCGACGAGTAAAGCCATGACAATTCCGGTTGTGAATCTTACGGGCTCATCCGGGTAAGTTGGAAGACGCGTTCAGAGGATCGCGTTCGGCACTTTGGCGGGTAAACTTCGGATAAGTAAATTCAGAAAACAGAATTATATGACGATGGACTAAATTCTTCCTTGAGTGTGCGCTATTGAACTATAGATGTCTCCTTTCGAGACGCCTGTGAAGCTCGACTCGTACCCAGATCAAGGGTGCCACTATGATTACCATCCTAGGTCCCTTCACGGTTAACTCGACACATCAACTTGTCCCCTATTCCAGTTCGGGCTCGGGACGCAAGGCTTGTATGTCCATTATGCGACACAGGTATAGGTCTTCCTTTGGTTATCGTCGTTTAAGGAATTCAGGATCCACCGAGTGTGGATATCTCCTTACGCTGAACAGTCACAACCGTAATTTCCGGCGTATAGACTGCAGCTCCAAGACATCTCCTGCTGACCAAGGTATGGCGTCACGTCTCTTCGTTCACGTTACACATTTTTGGGTCAGAGGCGCCTTCGGGAATTTAAAGCGCGTCTTAGCAATTGATGGCGGCGTAGGATGCCGGAGGACCGAAACAAGTACGGCGCCAGGGAGGCTACCGAACAGTTGATTTGGGAATCCGGATGTCATCGATTTCAACCCATGCTCATTGGCATTGGTGTCAAATTTCCATTCTTGTCATATCGTGCTTCTGCAGCAGCGAGTCAGCCAACGCACAATTGTTGATATTGTGTTGGCACAGCTGAGAGCCGAGATTGCTCAAAAGACTTACTGAAGAAGGTGTAGGATAACGTAATGGTGTCGATCTTGTTCATCGTAGGATCATTGCAGAAGTCCGGGTCGATGAAGAAGAAAACCGGCATGTCGACGGTTTCTCCTGCATTGAGACGCTGCTCCTCGAAGCAAAAGCATTGTATCTTACTGAAATAAGGTGCTACCTGGGCAGGCGTGACACTGTACGTAGCGACCCCTATGATGTCTTCCTCGCTCTTGTTTGTAGCCGTATAGAATGCTAGCGCTGTCTCTCCCGGCAAGACGCGCACTTCTCTCTGCTGGGGGGTGAATTTCCATGGCATGACATCCGACACTGATCCGTTGAAGGTTATTCGTAATCGACGAGAAGAGGTCACAGGCCTTAGACGGTCTGCAGGGTCCTCCGCGTTCGAGTGGATGGACGCCTTGATAGGCTGGCCCCCCCAACCGGTCTGTTGGCATATCTGATAAGTATGGTAAGCCTTCATCCATCTGAAATCTTCGGATTCTCGTATACCATCTTGTACATAGGGACGGACCCATACGATAGCGCAACAGTTCCCAGGATGACGCTTATGGTATAGTAGCTAGATATTGTGAGCAGGTACAGCTTGAACGAAAGGAGTCTTATTACAGCGTGGAGGCGTTCTTCTTGGAGGAAGGCTGCCGTAATTGCTCCAGAGATGGGGCGACACCCTGTCTCGCCTTTTCTGTGCTTGAAATGTGCCTTCGTTGGGAGATGAGCCTAGCTTTTGGTCCTGTAGATATACGAGCCTGCTGGATGCATAAGGCACAAGAATAGGTCCGAGCCAAAAGCGCTCGAGAACAGCGCATATCGAACTGTCAGAAGACAGAACAATCAATGCAAGATGGTGATGACATTCAATGTTCGGATACTTTACCCAAGAACGCTTTGCCGAACATTTCCCGATTGGTGGAGCATGTGAAGCCCAGAGCATAATGTACCGTATGTACAGTCGTAATTCCGCAATGCGCAGGTGACTGCACTACATTCCTGCAGTAGAGCGTCTTTGAAATGTACTGTAGCTACACCTCGGCTCGACTTCGCAAGTACATTGAACCTATACAACGATGCTAAGCCGCCAGAATGCCGTGTGTTATCCTACCAAAGACTCCCCTTACTTTATCAGGGCTCTGATGAGCCCAGGTTAGAAGCGTCGCAGTGCTCACTGAGAAGACAGCCCTTTCGACCCAAAAGTACTAGAAATCTTGTCAAATCGTGGCGTTGCACCTCTAAATTCGAAACCTTACCTGCTCTGGGTATCGCCGTGGGAAAAATGTGGCCGCTGCCCTAGGAGCGACGAATAATGCGAGTTCCTGTCGCCTCTTCTCCACCTCGGCAAGGATGGACCACCCGCACAACAAGCAGCCTGCCCGTACGCAAAGCCCTGAATCCCACATCGTCGGAGTAATCGTGTTCTTGCTAAAGAGCCTAGGGCCAAGTCTTGTCCGCGAGAGACACACTCCGTAATAGAACAACGCAATGAACGCGCCCAGAAACGTGGACGAGCGCACCGCTTCCTTACAAGCCTTCCTCAAAGCCGCAAATGAAGGATGATTTGCCCTCAGCAATAATTGCAAAGGCAAGTACATCGCCATCGCGAATTTGAAGGCTTTGGCGAACCGCACGAGAGCATGCCAGTGACACGAAGGACCTGTTCCCATGTGCACCATTTCGCAAGGAATTGGGATGACCTTGGCAGGATCTCCCCAGTCTAGTGGCCAGCTGTAGTCCTTACACATGCCTATGATCAAGTAAGTGAGTGGCCAGCAATGACAAAGCCGCAAGCTTTTGAGGGGCGCTCGACACCGAGCAGGCTAAGGAGTATCTCCATTTTCAGAAAATATCAGTACAGCTTGCACTTCATCGACGGGGTCTGAAAACAGCAGGCTTCAAAGCGCCTGAGCCACGAAAGCTAAGCTGGCTAATGCGTGACGTCCAGGAGGAAGCTGTTGAGCACCTTGCAACACGAGGCAGGGCAACGCAGACTTACTTTGTAAAAGCGGCGCCTGGCCAGTATCCTCTCCATATACGAGTTGGCCATGTCGAACACGCCGTAAAGCCTCAATCAGGCGCTCATCAACCTGTGCAGCTGATTTGATCCAGGCTCTGTACGCACGAGGTAGCCGATTTGGGAGGTAGAACCAAGCCCACATGACTGCCCCTGCACTAGTCGCGAAGACTAAAGCATCTGTATGTCGGGAAATGATTTCATCCATGGCAGTCCACCGATTTCGCAAGATCCTTGACTTCCGACGGCGTACCCACAGACCATACACTATGGTGTCAACAGCCCGAGAGGAAGCGAACAAAGTAAGATCTATTGATCTGCCAACAATACCAGACGATGTTTGTCCAGATCTTTCTATATCCTCCGTCCGAACGAGCGTCCGATCCGGGTCACCCTCGGCTAGGGACAGAGAAGTCTTGCCTGGTTCCGCTTCGTTCAAAAGGCCGATCGAGAACCACGCAGAGCAGAATCCTGCGAGAAAGCGAGACACGAGTAAGATCACACTCCGATTGTCTCGCCATCTTTTGGCCTGCACGTATCTCACGATCAATCTCAATAAGATACGCAAAGGGATCTGCAAGAGTGTGTACCCGCTGATCAGAGCAGCGCAGAAGAATGGAAAGTCATGTACACTGCATGACCGAATCAAGATGTCGTATGCCTGTCACAATGTTCAGCTTGTTATTTTAGTACTCGTAAGCAACGCCAAGGTGCAGGGATCATAAGGCATCTGCCGCAAAACAGAGTTTCTATAAGGAGAATAAAAGAATCAATACCGATTTCAAGCAGCTGCCAAAGCTAGGTCTTTGTTTGCGGAGCGAGTAGAGAACGTCCAGGAGCTTTGGGCCGACTGTAGACGTATACGCAAGGCCGTAGGCTTTCAGGATACTGTGATATGGATGCTTCAGCGGTTTTATCAGATTATAAAGACTACCGGCAGGAGGCCCTAAGCCCTGCCTGGATGTGCTTTCCATGGCAAAACTCACGGTCTAAGTAGTCTTACGGCTGATCGGTCTTTATCAGCCAAAGCCAGCAGTGACTTGGTCATTCCAATCAATAGCAGCTTCTGTGTCCTCAATAGCGTGATATCCGTGATCAATGTGATTACGTATTGACGGGCAAACGTTCAGGCCTGGAATCCCTTTGTAGATGTATGTGGGCTAGGATGGCCGTCTCGCAGCTAAAGATCAAACAACCCAGTCAGCTTGGCGACTATGCTGAGGTGAAGCACTCACTCGGTCATTGTCACGAATACCAAACCGAAGCTCCGCTACGTTGGGAACCGGCTTGGGATATTGGAACAGGATAGAACTTCGACTGACCTTTCCTAAACATGAGGTCGCTTTTTTGCATGCTTCAAGATCGGAAAAACTGTGCATTAGTGAAGAAGATCGCATGTTTCCGTAGGTGTGCAGGTAGAAGGAAGGGAAGGTGAATTTGGAGACGCGTATGTCGCGTGACTGGATCGGGGCACAGACCACCAGCATTTAGACGCGGCAGGCGCGCCGTGGAGTAACGAAAATTTACATGTGACAGGATCCGTTGGGGATCCGCCGAATAGTGTCTGTGGAGCTTCCATGTCAGATTGTGACAAGGCTCCCTGTACGTTGAACACTCTTGCTCAGTGCTTCTACCACCAATCGGACAGATGTCTAGGGTTCTTTCTCGGTCCAAGCGGCGACTTCCCTTCCACCACCCACAAAAGCCCTTAAAATCCCGTGTTTCCGGATCCTTGACATGACAGATCTGCATTGGGGAGTCTATACCTAGACCTACAAGGCTGGTACGTTAAAAACGATCCACGGTTCTCCCTACATACTAATTATCCTTCGGTAGCTGTTTCCACCACATAGCACACCGGAATGCCCCCTGAGGCGCATTCTACGAATCACTATGCAATACCGTCTGAACCAATCGAGGCATTTGGCTGTAAGTCTTGCACAGCTGATCTGCCGCTTTATATTGACTTTAGAATAGACAGAAGGTTTGAAAGCGCCCAAGATTTTCCAGAACCACCACCGTTCACCAACAGTCACCACCAATCCACTTACCAGACCCTTCAACCACATGGAGGGGACAATTGGATCGACGGATTCCTTCAACTCCCACCTGAACCAGATGGATTCTTCGAAGAGCTACCGGAAATGTTCGTTGGAATGTCTACGACGCTCTCTCCTCAGCAAAGCGATCGGGTCTTGGCCGGAGCAACTGGGTACGTCAATGGCACCCAGAGTCCGTTTCAGGTAGCAGCAGCAGACACCATGTCACAGGTGCCCAGGAATACTCAATATAATCTTTATGCGGGACTTCAATCTGGAAATAAGCATGGGGACCCCAACCGGGGCTCTTTCAATGGTTACGAGAACTTCGAACCTCTCTTCGGACAATCGTCAATCACCTACGACCCTAATTTTGCCGCGACACAGAACAATAACCCATTCTTTCCTACACCTCCTCTATCGACCTACGCTCCGAACTTCTTCGACAATACCAGTTTCGGTTCTCAGGCACCCAGTCACAGAAATGTGCAAACCCCTAGGCAATTACAATTTGGCTCCGACGCCCGCTTCGAAGGCCAAAGCTTCGTAGCTCCTCCAGAGCAAGAAACTCCCGAAACTGTGGAGAAACGTAAGATGAACCACCTTGAGTGCCTAAAACCTGAAGACAGCCCTGCCAGCACGCATCCGTCAAGCCCAGCAATACCAAAGAAAAGCCGTAAAGCCGGCACCTACACCGCCGATTACCGAGAACCGCTGATCCCTATCACACAGGAAATGGACCAAGACGAAACCATCGCAGAGACCCCAGAGCCCAAACCTCGAAAACGTCGAAAAACGAATCCGGACTCGGACCCAGACTTTGAGGCCTCACGCAAGCCTACCCGTCAAGCCTCCAAGCGCGGCAAAACTTCATCCGCAAAGAAGCCTCCGCCACCCCTGGCAAAAACCTCTCAAGAGAGCTCGCCATCGAAGTCTCGATCCTCGGACGCCAAGCCAAACCGTCAGCACCTGACCGAAGACCAGAAAAAGACAAACCACATCATCTCGGAGCAGAAGCGGCGAGACCTTATCAAGCAGGGATATGACGGTATTAGGGAGATGGTGCCGGCCCTGAAAGACGTCAAGTACAGTAAAGGTGCTATGCTGGAAGCCGCAGCCGATTGGTTGGAGGACATTGTGCATTGTAATCAGGTTCTGGAGGCTCAATTAGCGTCTTTGAACTAAAGGTAAATATCAGGATATGGAAAGGGTGGAGGGAAGAGAGACGTTGGATGGTGTTTTTCCCATGATACCCGGCCGTCAATGGCCTTTTAACTGCTGGAGGTCTTCTGTTAGATTCGGTGCAGGGCGTTGTGAGGCTTTTTGCGGCCAGTGTGGCTCCTGTAGCTTAGCTTCGCGTGCTGGGAGCATCTTGCTTCTGCTTCTACTTGTGAAAAACATTTCTTTCTTCCGCCATCTAAAATCCCCAAGTGTTCCCTATGCAAGCTTTGCCAATTATTCATGATCCCCTGGGTACTAGAGAGAAAGGAGTCGAGGGCTCCCAGGTTTACCGCATCTCAGTGCGCCGGCAGCGTGCATTCTTCAAGGGTCATCCCGAACGCTCGTGGCACTTCGATGAAAGCCACTGGTTTTCACGGAATGGCGTTGCGCTTAGGACCAACGACGACCCATAGCTTAGAAAAGCAAACAGCTAAAGCTCATCGCGTACTGGTTCCCAGCAACCCTCGAAGAATTTGTCTTAGTGCTCAAATCTTCTTTGCAAAATTATGTTTGATGTCTAACAAGTTCTAATTCTAGAATGAACTCTACATTCAACTCTAACTATTTATAAACGACGCTACAAGATATGATGCAATAGCTTCGAACGATCGACGAGCGCTATAATAGATAGTGTGAACTATCTATAAAGAGTAAACGTTAACATCAAAACATAATTTTGCTAAAAAATTTAAAAACAACATTCAATATTTGAATGAAAATCGATTACGATAATAAATAAGTTTTATTTGAGCAAAAACACACGACGACGTTTGTAAATACGTTCAAAAATAGTCTTATAACTTGTATAAAATAAAGCGTTATAGTTAAAATAACGCTATTTACAAATGCTATGTATGCGTTTGTTACATATATCGTATTAATAATTGTTTACATCTTGTCGATGTTTATTAATTAAAAAGTATTAAAAATTGCGAAATTACTCTATTGTAAAATGCTACAAGTTGCGAGATTATTTTATTGTAAAGTGTTCGAATGCGAATCAAAATTGCGCGAATGCGACTTTAACTTCAAAAACAACTTTAAAAGAAGCAATAATTTTGCTTGATTCGTTAATAAGTTTTTTTTTAATATTTAATTTTTTAAGAGATTGTAATATGCGTACGTTATCTAATTAGTTTTAACGTAAAGAAATTGTAAATAAAAGTTAAATTAAAATGCTTAACAATTAATTTTCTTTATTTAGCGATCGTTTGACACAAGAAATTGTTAGATAGTAAATAATTAGAGATTATGACGCTTTAACTCGTCGAATCAAAAATAATAATAAAGATTATAATAAAACTTTATTGTTAATGCGATTCTAAAATATTATCTTGAAATTTCGAACTTAATCGTGATTTTTTTAATACATTATTTCATTTTATAAGCATTAATGTCAATAGTTAATTATTAACATATCGACAATAAACTCAAATTAAAATAATTTATTTAGCGTAATTTTTCATGACATTGTTAGTTCACGTTATGTTTGACAAATTATCTTAAATTAAATAAAACAAAAAAGAAAAAAGAAAATTAATAAAAAGAGATTTTAGCAATTCTAAACAAAGCGAAAGACAAGATTAAGATTGTTAACATTATTGTTAACAAAGTTTTTAACATTATTTAACAAGACAAGTTATAACGAATAAAGTCGAAGTAAACGTGCGAAAAAGATACAATAAAAGTGATTCAAATAAAAGATATAAAAGTTATTAAGATTATTTACGCAAAGCTTCGTAATAAAAAGACGAAGAAAATTAACGAAATTCGCGTTAATTAAGAAGCAAATTTCGATTATCTTTAGTTAGACAACAACTTCGAACATTAAGTTAAATAAATAATTTTAACAATAACGCAATTTTCTTTTATCGAAATTAATTAATTTTTTACTCAAAACGTCATAACTCGTTTGCGAAAAAAAAGAGAAAGCAATATTTCACGCGAGATATTTTGTCGTTCGATTAACAATTTGTCGCGCAACTTATGTCGTTAAAACAAGAGATCGAATTTCGCGACGCTTTAATGTCTTTCGCAAATAAGTTAAAAATGTTCGAAATAATTCGAGAAAATTTAGTAATCAACGACTTTTCGAAGACGTTAATAATCTTAAAAAAGAAAATAAGATATAAGTTATCAAGATTATTAAGAGCAACAATTGTAACAACAATAAATAACGAAGAGAAAACAAGTAACGATAGTGCGTTTAACAAATGCTTGTTAAATTATTTATTTTTATTAAGCGTTTAAGAACAAAAGAAATTAAAAAAATAAAAGATTATAAATGTCATTTTATAGATGTTAATCTTCTAAAATGAATTAGTCGCAAATCAAAAAATAAAATTAAAATGCGCATCGAAAATAAATATCTTTTTACGATTTATTTGATTATAAAGTTAACGTTAACAAAGAATTTTTCGAACTTGTGTTATGTTTATACTTGCAAAATCGTTAAATATATTAAGCTAAAGTTTAACAATATTAAACACAAAATTATCTTAAAGAGATTGAAAATTTGCTAATTTAAACAATTAATTTTTCAAAATTTAAAAATTAGCAATAAAATCTCTTTTTAATGACAAAAACAAAATCGATAATTTGTTTTAAAAGATTAGCTCGAAATCTTTATATATACGTACGTCAAATATTTTCTTCTTGAACGATCGATTATTAATGCGTGTTAAATTGTAATTAACAAGATTTATAACGATAAAATCTAATTAAAATAATCAATAAAGAGCAACATTGTTGTAAAAAACATGTTTGATTAACTTTAAAATAAAATATGCTTTAAGAAGCGAATTAAGACAAGAATTAAGAAATTTATAATTAAGAAATTTGCAATGTATCAACATTATTAGCGAAAACAAAACGACAAGTTCAACTATAAATAATTGCGAACGATGTTTTACCTTTTAAGTCAACAAGTTATTCGCATAAATTTAAGATATTAAATGTTATACGTTTGTCTTCGACTTAATCGCAATTCTTGTTTAATGTTGTATTTTTATTATGTTAAGTTCGTTATTAAGAAAGATAATACGAGCTTTTATTATATTAATATGTGTATATTTAAATATTTAAAAATCAAATACGAAGACGCAATTATTGAAGACTTGATTTCGTTAAACGACGAGAATAAACAAATTTGCACGAAGATAATGTTAAGTTTTTATTAAGTAATTGAAAAATAATAAAAGAATGTTGTTACGCGTGAGAACAAATTTAAGAATGCAAATATCGCATTTATTTATAATTTAGAGAAACTATAAAAGTTAAAAGATGCGCAAAAATACGACGACTTTATAAAGATATCTTTGAAGAGAAAAGATGTGCACGTTATTAGATCTAAGATTTTGCACGAATTAACGTCAAATAACATTTGTATTTTTCGACGAATTATTCTCTCATAATATGTTGACGTGCAAAAAGACGAAAAGATTTTAAACAATGTTAAGTTTAAAAGTTTAATTAATAAAGCGATCTTGTTGTTGCACATGCGACTTAAATCGCATTCAAACTTACGTCGTCAAGTTAATCGCATTAATATGTCGTTTTATTATGAAAATTTCTCGCATCAACTTAATTACATGTCGACTTTATCGTAAATTAAATATTTGTTTGTCGAACATTTTAAGATAATCTTGTCGCACAAACGTAAGCAAATTGACTTTTAAAAAAGAATTAAATAAAGATGGCGCAAATAATAGCGTTGCATTGAATGAAATTTTTGCAAAAGTTCAAAATTGTTTTCGAAAAAATAAAAAACGTAGAAATCGTCTATTATGACGACAATAAATATTTCGTGAATTAGAAAAAAAGAATGATAAGACGCAAAATTGCTTAATAGAAATAAATTAACAATAACAATAGAGTTTAGCGTGTGCGACTAATTGAGCAATAACGAAGCTTGTCAACTTAGTAATAACAATTATATGTTTATTTCTTTTACTTTGATTACGTAACTTAAATATCTTTAATATATTCAAAATTAAATTTCAATGCAAGAGTAACGTTAATTTCTACTTGATTTTATAAGAATTGCATAATTATTAGTTGCATCTCACGCATATCGAAAAAGAGAAACTTAAGATCTATTACTAGCACTTATTGTTAATAATTGTTTATCTTAACTAAGATAAAGATGCGACAAAATTGACAAGACAAAATCGCGCGAACGTGCTTTTGCTTGTTCTAGTTATTTTTTCTTGCTTCTTAAATTAAATAAGTTGTCGTTAAAATTAATCTTCTTTTTAACATACTTCGCATTCGAGTCGAATTCTCTTTTGTTATCTTTATTAATATCGTCTCTTAATTTAAGTTTCTTCTTATTTAATTCTTTCTTGTTATAATCGTTAATTTTTCTCTTATTTGTCTTGTTCTTAGTTGATCGAACAACATTTTTTTTATTTCTTTTTTATCTTGATTAAAGCTTTAATCGACTTTAGATTGTTTAATTCGCGAACAAAAACGTCGCGAAATCGAATCTTGAAAATGAAAAAAAAGTTCTTTTTAACAACGTTAGCAAAGCGAATGATTTAATTGTTTGTCTTCGACTTTTTTTCTTTAAATTTGAAAATAATAAACGAGTCTCTTTGTTCAAACATATTTTTGTTTGATTTCGTAATTTCTTTTGTAGAATCGCAAGAGTAATCGATCAACAATTGAACAACAATTTTGATTAATTTTTTTAAAGTAATTTGTTGTTATTAATTACTTGATCTTTATACAAGAAACGAACGAAATATAGACTCTTATTATACTTATTCTTTTTTATTAAACAATAAATGTTTTCAATTTAATTATAATAATATTTTGCTTAATTCAAATAAATAACGTGACTCTTGCAATTTTTTTCGCTTATGCGATAAAAATTTTCGAAATATAATCGAACAAAATACGCGTTGCTTTCGAAAAATCATTATTGTTAAAATCGACAAATTATATACTTTTTCGAATGTTAATGCTTAATTATTTAAACACAACGCTTACAAAATAATTGTCAAGACGAATTTTAATTTAAAATATATTAATTTTATTTTTATTTTTAAGAGTATTAACTTTTGATTTTATAATAAATTAATAGTTTTTAAATACTTCAAACTCGCGTTTCAATACTTTCTTTAACTTTTCGCACAAGTTTAATTTCATAACATTAAATATGCGATAAATCTCGCTATGTTATTTCTTCTTTAATTTAGAAAATTTACGATTATTGTTAATAATTGTGTTGTGCTTGTTTTTCTTAATCTTCTTCGAAAAAATGCTTGATTTTTTATTAATTTCGACGCGCTTTTTTCTCTTCGCGTTATTTAATTCTTTCGACAATTAATTTTACGCAATTACATTTTCTTTTTGCAATAAATTAGCGCATAAACTTGTATCTTTTTAATTTAATTTATACGAATCTTATTTTCATGTTAATATTATTACTTTTTATCAAAATCTTATTATTTACAATTTCTCTCTCTTTATTTATCTTGTTATTGACATTTATATATTTAGCTTCTTTCTTAATTATATTATTTTAATTAATGTGTAAGTCTTTGCTTAACAAGTTTATGTTAATAACATTTAATTTCTTAATTAACAATGTTGTCAAAAATAATAATATTGTTTGTTATTTTTAAGATTGAAGAACAAAAGCAAAAAGCGAAAGCAAAAGCGAGAGAAACAATTAAGTAAATAAAGAAAAAGATTGTATTCGATTGTTGTTCGTAAAATAAATTAATTTACAATTAAGTTTCGCATTTTCGAAAATCGTATTAATAAAATTTAAGTATCGCTTTGTTTGTTCGATAAATAAATTAATATTAACGCGTTTATAAATCTCGCTTTATGCTTTTGTTACAACACATAAAAGTAGAAAGATAAACGATCTTGTAAATTTAATTATAATCTAAATTTATAGCAAATAAAATTAAGAAAAACAATAATTTTAATAAATCGAACTTTATTTAATTCTTTATGTCGCGTAAAGTCGAAAAGTTGTCTATAAATACTTAGTTAAATCTAAATTTCTAATAATTTTAACTTAATCTTGAATAATTTTTTTTAGCATCAAATAAAGATAGTACGTAATGTGTTAAAATATTCGAGTTTATTTTTTTTCTTAATTGTGCAAGAATAACATTTATTTATCTAGTCTTATACGCTATAACTTATTATTATATAAGTGCGTTAAGTCACAATATAATTAGACTTAATATATTATATAATTGCTTTCTTGTTACGCATTGTCGAACGTCAAAAGAAAGAAAAAAGTTTCTTAAATTAATTGTTTTAACAATTGTTAGCAATAACATTGCAATTAAACTTAATGCGTTTGACAAAATTGTTATTAAGCAACTTGTTGCTATAATTTTTTTTTTTTTTTGAGAATAACTTGTTACGCTACTATCTAGCGATCTAGGATATTAGAGAGGGTTGTGCTTTGGAGAGATTTGTAGGCGTCTTTAGGCAATGCAAGCAATCACTTGGTAACAAGGGTTTGCAGCTTCAATAGTCGTAACAATAAGTCAAGACTTAAGATGAGTTGAACACGATTTATAAGGGAGTCGTATTTAGAAGATCTATATACTAAAGAAGATTTCTCTTTGTTCGTCTTGCTCGTTCGTCGAGCAAAGCGAGCATACCTTGCTCGTCTTGTTCGCTCGTCGAACAAAGCGAGCATGCCTTGTTCGTCTTGCTCGCTCGTCGAGCAAAGCGAGCATGCCTTGCTCGTCTTGCTCGTTCGTCGAGCAGAGCGAACATGCCTTGCTCGTCTTGTTCGCTCGTCGAGCAAAGCGAGCATGCAGGCAATCGTATCTCGTACTACGCCTAAGCGTACTTCCTATACTAGTACGTTCTTGCTAGGCTCGTAACACTATCTTTCTCTTTCTCAAGTTTTCGTTTCGAAAGCATTCTTCCTAATGTCTTCGCGCAAAATCAACGATCGTAATTTCTTCAAACGCAAGAAAGATTTACTTAATTTTGTTGATTCTTTATCACTTGCGATGCGTCTCTATAAGCGTTGTTCTTCGCTAGAAAAGACTTGTACTCTAGGTAAGATGTCGAAGAAGTATATCTATTGTGTGAAGGTAGACAAGCCCTATGATTTGGCAATCTCGTCGACTAAACTTCGTCGAATTCATAAGGAGCGACTTCGCGTACGCGATGCGATTCGTGAGATGAAGGCTAAGCTCTATCGATTAAAACATCAATTGCGACAATTGAAAAATAAGGAGAAAGAAATAATGCTCTCGAAATGAAGTGTCATCGATACGTTGAAGAACAAGGAGAAGGTCTCGTTGCCTAAAACTTCTAAGCTTTTCTTCGATGTTTTCTTCGAACAATTTCAATTTTCGAACTCTTTGAACTAGTCGCCCCTAATCGCTAATTCGCTCGATTTTGATGAAACTTCTAAATGAGATCGTCGCAATCGTCGAGATTCTCTCTAGATTCCCACGTGTTTTTTGTCGTAAAATATTTTTTTCACTTGACAAGATATTGCTAATCTTTCTTTTCTAGAATCTTTTTCACTTCGAATCGATTTTTCTCTTGTGATTTATAATGAAATGTTTCCTATATAAACGTATTGAGGTCGATTGATTTCAACAATAATATATAAAATACTAAAAATACTTTGGCGTCCTTAGATAAATCAAGTTCGTAATTAATCGATTCTTTGATTGCTTTAATAAAAAATGATTCGATCTTAACATAATCGAGCTTCTTGCTTCTCTTTTTGATTTTTAGATTTCTTGTTAGAAGATATATCTTATTCTTCTCTTTTAATTGAGATGCCATTTTTCGTTTTTTGTTCTAATACTTGGTTGATTTGATTTGCATCGACGTGATGTTATCGTATATCTTCTTAAGTGTCGCTATTCTTTCGATGACTAATTGAGTTGCCAAATGTCTTTTTTCTTGGCCAAAGAGATTTGATTCCTTGTCAAAGTTGGCGAAGAAAGATGTTACTTTAATAGTATCTAAAATCTTCGCGTTTAAGGCTAGCTATGCTATAGATAAAAGTGATATCTAGTTGTTCTAAATATTGTTGACGTAGTGCCTCAAATACTGCTTAAGACTTTGGTTTGTTCGCTCTATTTAATCATTTGTGACCAAGTGATAAGCAATTGACATGCGAAGCCTTGTACCTAACATTAATATAAATGTCTTTCAATAGTTAGACGTAAAGAGCTTGTCTCTATCATTGATTAATCCTTTGAATATATTATAATATCTAATCAACCAATCTAGTACGATGTATTTTAGTTGTTCTACTATGAACTTTTCTTTGCATGCGATAATATGTGAGTACTTGATAAGTTTGTCAACCATTACTAGTATCGAATTATATTTGTCTTCAATTGCTAGATTCGTCGACTTGAGCAACTTGATAATAAAGTTTATCGTAACTTCATTCCATAACGATTCGAATAATTCCTAATATTGAATTTCGTCATAGTTCGCATGTGTATCATGTTTGTTTTGCTAATAGCTAAGACATCGTTTAACATATATCTCGACAACTTGTCTTATGTTGAGAAACTAGCAATGTTGGCGCAAAAGCTAAAGTGTCTTGGTCATCTCTAGATGTTCTTGCAATGATTCGTCATGATGCTCTTTTATATATTTGTCGATTTTGTTGATTAGTATTTGGAGTTTTCTCTTCTTGATTGAAAACTTCTTTAACTTATCTCTTAGAATTCGTAAGGTCGCGTTTAGCTTATGCTTGTTGATCGACAATGATTTGTCGTCGTTGATCTTAAGTATACTATGGTTGAACGATTTCTTCGTTTTCATATAATTACTTCGCCTGCTAAGTGCGTCTACTTTGTCATTTTCTTTCCCTAGAATATACAATATCTTGAATTTGTATTGTCTCAACTTCTTAAATCATCGCACTTGTCTTTTGTTAAGCTCTTTCGTTGTGATGAAGTGCAACAAGTTCTTATGATCTATTAGAATAGTGAGTCTTGATGCTTCCTCTATGTATACTTTTCATGCTTCAAGGGTTGCTACTATCGCAAGTAGTTTCTTGTTATGAATGTCGTAGTTTTGTTTCGCTAACAAGAGTTTCTTAAAATAGTATATCACTAGGTGTCACATGTCTTCATATAATTGATTGAAATATGCATCGATAACTAGATCTAATGCGTCGATTTTCATTCGTTCTAGTTTCTTGAAATTGAACATCTTGAGTACTAGTTCCTTCAAGCACTCTTTTTTCAACCCTTGAAATGTTGCTTCTTCGCTTGGCTTCCATGTTCAAGACTTGTCTTTTCTCGTTAGATTTGTTAGTAATATTGATCTTTTCAAGAAGTTCTTGATGAACTTTCTATTATATTGAACAAATTCTATGAAGGCTTAAATGTTCTTGATATCGATTGGCGTTAATTATTCTTTAATTGCCTTAATTTTTTTTGAGTTCATTCGAATTTCATGTCGTTCTACAACGAATCCTAGAAAGTCAACTTCCTTTCGATGGAATTCGCATTTCTTTGGTTTGAGACGTAGATTTCTTTGATTCAAACATTCTAATATTTAGAAAACATGCTACACATGTTCCTTTAGCGTGATTGAGTATATCATGATGTCGTCCAAATATGCTATGACAAATATGTTCAAATATTGTCGTAGCGCATCATTGATCATTTCTTGACATGTTGTCGAGGCGTTAATGAGCTCAAACGACATTACCATGTATTCGTAAAGTTCATATCGTGTACGAAAAGCTATTTTTTACTCTTCTTCTATCTTTATCCTAATCTAGTTATACGCTTCTCGTAAGTTCAATTTAATGAAGTACTTAACTTCGAATAGTCAATTCTAAAGCTCGCTAATATTGAATAGTGAGTATCGATTCTTGATCGTTATGTCGTTTAGCTTCCAATAATCGACACATAAGCGAAGTTCTTCGTCCTTCTTAGATGTAAAGAGGATCGAGTATCTTGTTCGTGATTAAGATTTTCTAATAAATTCTTTCTTTTCGTTTTTTGCTAGGTATTTGCGAAGTATTGACAATTCTTTCTTCGATAGAACGTAAATAGGTTCAAACGTGGGTTCCTTGTCTAATTCAAGTTTGATTTCGTGGTTTTACGATTGATGTTTAGGTAGAACCTTTGTCGTTTTCTCTTCTTGAAATAGGTGCTCCCATTTGTTATATATTCGTGATATGTGTTTCAACGATTTCCTCGCTTTACTAGATATTTCAAGGTTCTTAGAAGGTTCGCAAATTTCTTCACATACTTTAACGTCTTGATTTAGCTAATCTTTGCTAATGCTTGTCGAATCGAACTTAATGTGTTGATCGTTCTTTTTCGAGAATGCAAGTTCGCATCTTGCGATCAAGTTTCGACTCTATCTTTTATTTATTATCGAACGCTATCGATGCGTAGATTGAATGTGAATTGCGTGATCACATCGTTCAAATCTAAGTACTCGTGTATTCTAGTCAACTTCTAAATTGTGCTATTTTAATCAAAGCATTTCTAAAACGATATCGTGAGTGATTATTTCCACTATATCAAAGATTAGCTTCTCATGATGTTGCTAAATAGCTATCGATAGTAACTTTGTTTCTTTATTCACTTTTTCATTCTTATCAAGTAATGGGTTTTTATCTACAATTATCAAGTTGTAGACGTTAGGCTTCTTTTGAGTAGAATAATCTTCCTTCTTAACAAGAGCTTTGGTCATAAAATTATCTATTGCACTAGAATCCATCATTGCGATGAATCGACGATCATTGACCTTAATTGATGTGATAAAACATCGTGCGTGTGTTGTTAAGTTTAGTTGTTGTTGTTGGGCTAACATATTGCACTCCCTTGATATGCCCTTTACTAAA
>JAABUQ010000138.1_pt1 | contig 153445 bp, 140 predicted proteins | sample 5560001 | NCBI WGS metagenome assembly JAABUQ01 (sample SAMN10711888, study PRJNA513371) | rock metagenome | isolation source: Antarctica rocks | place: Antarctica: Victoria Land, Finger Mt nord | collected 2015-12-18
CAGGCAATCGCCCAACCGCACCGTCACCTCCAGCGTCGCCGCGTCGTCAGCCGTCTTACATGTTCTGCTCATGCCCCTCACTCTACCAGAGCCTGCCCCGGGCACGCTCTCTCCGACAAGCTGCTAGGCGAGTGACACGGGTTGCGCGAAGCGGTCGGGCCGGAAGAGGTCGATGGGCAGGTCGGTGTGGCCCTTGAGGGCGAGGTCGGCGGCGATCTCGCCGACGACGGGCATGAACTTGAAGCCGTGGCCGGAGCAGGGGCTGAGCAGCGTGACGTTGGGCAGGCCGGGCGCGGGCCCGATCAGGAAGTGCTCGTCGGGGGTGTTGGTGTACATGCAGATCAGGCCGCGCGTCGCCACCGGCCGCACGCCGTTGAGGTAGGCGCCCACGAAGCCCTCGATGGGCGCCAGGTCCTGCGGGTGGATGGCGCGGTCGATGGTGTCGGGATCGGCCGTCGTGCCGAAGTGATGCACCGCGATCTTGACCTCGCTGCCGTCCAGGGTCGGGAAGCCATAGGCGTTGAGTCCCGATGGCGCGTTATGGAGGTAGACGGGGCATCGTCCCGGCGCAAAGGCCTCGGGCTTGTCAAGCGGGAACCAGGCCAGCACCTGCCGCTCGACCTGCAACGGTAGATGAAGGTCCGGCAGCAGCCCTCCGAGCCACGAGCCGACCGAGACCACAGCGTGGCGCGCATGGTAGGTCCGGCCCCCGGCCGTGATGCGCACCCCGTCGTGGTCAGGCTCGATGTGCTCGACGACCGTCTCCCTCTTGACGATGGCGCCCAGTTCCTCCGCGCGACTCGCCGCGGCCCTGACGCTGGCCTCGGGGCGCAGGAACCCCGCCTGTTCCTCGAAAATGGCGACCTCATCCGGGTCCAGGCGATGCTGGGGATAGCGGCGGCGGATCTCATCCGCGTCTAGCACCTCGTGCTCGAGGTTGTGTTCGCGCACGCTGACCAGCGTTCCGGTGATGACGGCGCTGTCGGGCAGGCCGATCATCAGAGCGCCTGTCTGGGTCAGCAGCGTCGAATTCGTCTCCGCCTCTAGCTCACGCCAGAGGGCAAAGGCGCGGTGGAGCAGCGGGACGTAAGAGGGATGCTCGAAGTAGGCGGTGCGGATAATACGCGACTCGCCGTGCGACGAGCCCTTGTCGTGCCCCGGCGCGAATTGCTCGAAGCCCATCGCGCGCGGAACGCGCGCCGCCAGGCGCCACAGGGTCGCGCTGCCCATCGCGCCCAGCCCGATCACCGCCACGTCAGTCTCCCGCTCCTGCTCCATGTCTATCCCTCCGTTGGGGGGCATCCCCTACTTGCACGACGACTTCTTTCATCAGCATAATGTGTTTAGAAGATGTACGCTCAGTGATAGAAAGGAAGCCGATGTCCGCATCCGGTAAACGACTCGACGAGATGGACGACTTATGGGACATGGGACGCTTTCCTACCAAGATCTACATCGGGGCCACCGCCAATATCCTGCAGACGATCGTGCTAACCTACCGGCTGCACCGGCGCTACCCTAGGCACGCCAGCCCTGCTGTTGTGGCTCCTGACGATTGTGCCGGCGAACGTGTTGCCGGTGATCCTGCTGCGGCTGCGCATGGACGAGCACACGGTTTACCCGGAGATCGAGCGCATGAGCTTCTTTGGGGACCAGCACAAGTTTGCCACCTGGGTCTACGCCGTGGCCTCGGGCAACATGATGTTCTGGATCGTGCTGGCCTGGGCCGCCTTCAGCTACAAGCGAGGTCCGAGCACGCTCACTGCGGTCCTGGCCCTCGCCTTCGTCTGCACCTTCTTCCCTGCCTGGCGCCGACTCGTCATCTCCGAGGAATAGCAGGAGGGAATGGATTCATAGATTCGGATGGCGAAACCCGCGCAAGCGCACGATATATTGTCGACATAGTGAACTAGCACGAGGCGCGGGGATACTCGCGAGCGTAATGATGGATGACTAAATCGTACCTCAAGCCAACTTATGCAGCGATGCGGGTCGATAACCCTATTCGGCGTCCCGAGTTTCGCCCCTATCGGCCGGAAGTCCTCGCTGAGCCACGGCGCGGTCGTAGGCGAGGCGGAAGAGGTCGAGCGCGCCACGGATGCCCTCCTCGTCACGGATGGGGTAGCTGACCCAGCCGGTGTCGGGCAGAATGTGGTGCGCTTGCGCCCGGCCCTCGCGTACCAGCTCGTCCCGCACGGGCCTTGGGAACGGCAGGTCGGCCAGGTGGCCGCCGTGCAGATGCCCGAGCTCGCGCCGCCCCAGCAGGAACTCGACCCCGCCGAAGCGGTGCGGCGCGACTGTCACGCCGGGCCAACTCGCCACCTCGCGCCAGATCCGTTCGCCGGCCGTTGTCTTCGGTGTCTGTTGATCGTCCGTCGTGCTGGTTGTCTGTTGATCGTCCGTCATGGAAGTCCTCCGTACCTACATGATATACTGCGCGTAGGCGATGGGGCAGGGTCCCGTCACCGCGCACTGGGACGCCGCGAAACCCGTCAGATCGGTAGAAGCAGCGGTAAGCGAGCGACTCAGGGGCGTGCGTTGAGCGGGGCCCTGCCCCATCGCCTTTGTGCGCCCGTTCCATGGCTGCTTTGCGCCCGCCCTACACGCGTGGGCAATCTGTCCACCGTTGCTTACGACTCCGTCAAAGAATCTGGCATCCTAATACAGGAGAGACACGACAAGGTTGGCCTGACGGGCCCCATGATGCGCCGCTGAGTCACCGCGGTTATACCCCAGCGGTTAATGCGCGCGACGCGGAAAGAGAGCGATCGATGAGTCAAGTGGCCATGAGACCGGGCGCGGGGGCCGCGGCCCCCGGCGGACAGAGCAGCGGGGCCGTGGCCCCCGCCGGACAGAGCGCCAGCGCGGCGGGCAACTATAAATGGTGGGTGCTGATCACCGTCGTCTTCGGCGCGTTCGTCAGCATCCTGGACAACACCATCGTCAACACGGCCATCCCCAAGCTGCAGGCCGTCTTCGGGGCCGACACGCACGAGATCTCCTACGTGGCCACCGGCTATACCCTGGCTCAGGGCGTGGTGGTCCCGGCCACGGCCTTCCTGGCCGCCCGCTTCGGCATCAAGCGCATCTACCTGGGTTCGCTGACCCTCTTCACCATCGGGTCGGCCCTGTGCGGCCTGGCGCCCAGCACGGCGGCGATGATCTTTTTCCGCGTGCTGCAAGGGGCCGGCGGCGCCGCCTTGTTCCCTCTGTCCTTCGCCATCCTGTTCTCGGTCTTCCCGCCCGAGGAGCGCGGCCGCGCCAACGGCTTCTTCGGCATCCCCGTGCTGTTTGCCCCGGCGATCGGCCCCACCGTTGGCGGCTATCTCGTGCAATACTTCGACTGGCGCTGGATCTTCTACGTCAACGTGCCGATCGGCATCGCTGGCGTGCTGTTGGGACGGGCCGTCTTGCGGGAGGTGGCGCCGCGGCCGGGCCTGCGCTTCGACCTGCCGGGTTTCTTGTTTGCCGCGGCTGGCTTCGGCCTGTTGCTCTACGGCCTCTCCAACCTGGCCTACGACGGCTTCAAGAGCACCAGCACCGTCTCCGGTCCCATCGCCATCGCGGTGGTCCTGCTGATCATCTGGATCGCCGTCGAGTTGCGCGTGAAGCAGCCGCTGCTTGATCTGCGCCTCTTCAAGCGGCGCAACTACTGGGCTGGCAACGTTATCACCTCCCTGGGCACGATTGGCATCTTCGGGCCGGCCTTTTTGCTGCCGCAATACCTGCAGAACCTGCGCGGCCTGGACCCCTTCCCCTCGGGCGTGCTGCTGTTTACCGCCGGTGTGGGCACGGTGGTTGGCACCATCCTGGCCGGCCAGCTCTTCAATCGCATCGGCGCGCGGGCGCTGATCATCATCGGCGCCAGCCTGACCATCATCTCAAGCTGGCTATTGGCCGGTTGGTCTACGGTTGACTCGCCCTACAGCGCGCTGCCATGGTTCCTGTTCGTCCGCGGCGTCGGCCTGCCGTTCTTCCTGCAGTCGGCCAATACGTCCGCGCTGGATGGGATCACGGGCCGCGCCCTGCCTGGCGCGACGACGCTCAACGTGGTCGGGCGCAATGTGATTGCCGCGCTGTCCATCGCCACGCTGTTGAATATCCTGCAGAACCAGATCACCATCCATCGCTTCAATCTGGCCAGCACCTTCACGCTGACCAACCCGGTGAACGCGATGACGTACAACAACTTGGTGACGAGCCTCATTCACAGCGGCACGCCCGCGGCGCAGGCGGGACGCCAGGCCATCGGGCTGCTGCAACGACAGCTCGGCACACAGGCCGCCGCGCTGGGCTACCAGGACATTTATTACCTGACCGCCATCATCACTATCCCGGTCATCGTGCTGGCCTTCCTGATCCGGCCGCCGCAACGCAACCGCCAGCAGCAAGGTAGCGGCCATATGAGCGCCGGCGAGTAAGGGTCCGCACGGGAACCTGCTCAGCGATCAAGGAACGGATTGGCGCGGCGCTCGCGTCCTACTGTTGTCTCAGGACCGTGGCCAGGCAGGACGCGCGTGTCGTCGGGCAGCGGCAGGATCTTGGCGCGGATACCTGACAGCAGTTGGGGGAGCGATCCTCCCGTCAAGTCAGTGCGCCCGATGGAGCCACGGAACAGCACGTCGCCGCCGATCAGCAGGCCGTCGCCGACCAGCACGACCGAGCCAGGACTGTGGCCAGGCACGTGCAGCACCCTGAAGCGATGCGGTCCGAACGTGAAGGTGTCCCCCTCCTCCAGGGTGTGCGTGGCCGGCGGCGAGGCCTCGACGGGGAGACCCAGGCTGGCTCCGATGGCATCCGCCCGCAGGGACATCTCTTCGTCGAGCGGGTGACGGTAGAGCGGAGTCCCCGACTCTGACCCGGATCCCACCTCTGCCGCGCGCAGGAAGAGGGCATTGCCAGCCACGTGGTCGAAGTGGCCGTGCGTATTGACGACCGCGGCGACCGTCAGGCCGCACCCCTGTAGCGCCCGCAGGATGTGGCCGCTATCGATGCCGGGGTCGACCACCGCACAGCGGCCCGTGTCTTCGTCGATCAGGACGTACACGTTGTTGTCCAGGGGGCCGGTCTTGAAGCTCTCGATGGCCGTCGCGGTTGTGTTCATGGTGTTGCGCTGTTTCTCCCCTACCTATCCGTTGGCATCCGTTCGTGTCGTCTACCGCTCATTGTCGCAGGTTTAGGCGGGGCGCGGCGGGCCGTGCGCCCGGCGCGGCAGTTTGACAACAGTGAGTCTGTTGTAGTATTGAATATATGGCTATCGGCGTTTGACTGTGCGACAAGGGAGAATGGTATGGGATGGATATCAGCACGTTCGCTCGTGATGTTCGGGATGGCCACGCTGCTTATCTACGGAACATCGGCATCTGTCGCTCAGGCAAAGGGTGCTCACCCACTCGTGCAGAGCGACTTCTACAACGCTGTCAACGTGAGCATCGGGTCGGATAGTAGCAGCAACCTGCGGCTCGAGTTCGGCGAGTCTGATGCGCGTATCTCGTTCGATACTAGCCGTTTCTCGGGCTACAACGCCGTCACGTTCGACGTCGACAACTCCAACGGTCCGGCTGATGCAGGGAACGGTATCCGTGTCCTCGGCGATGGGAAAACGCTTGCCACCATCGATTTCGGCAACCCGGCCACGGCGCGGCGCCAGACAGTGCGCTTCGCGGGACACCGCGTCATCACGTTCGTGCGCCATTCGACGGACTCTTCCGGCGCGTACTACGTGAGTGCCCCGACGCTTGTAGTATCGGGAGCCTCGCCAGCACCCATAACTGTTCCCGCAAATGCCAAAGGCCACTCGCTCGCGCAGAGCGACTTCTACAACGCCGTCAACGTGAGCATCGGGTCGGATAGTAGCAGCAACCTGCGGCTCGAGTTCGGCGAGTCTGATGCGCGTATCTCGTTCGATACTAGCCGTTTCTCGGGCTACAACACCGTCACGTTCGACGTCGACAACTCCAATGGCCCTGCCAATCCGGGGGATGGAATTCAAGTCCTCGGCGACGGAAAGGTACTTCTCACTGTCGATTTCGGCAACCCGGCCACGGCGCGGCGCCAGACGGTGCGCTTCGCGGGACACCGCGTCATCACGTTCGTGCGCCATTCGACGGACTCTTCCGGCGCGTACTACGTGAGTGCCCCGACGCTCGTCACGTCCGGCGCGGCGCCGGTACCGCCGCCCACTATCGTCCTGGCGAGTACAACTGTTCACGGTGGCGCGCAGCAGACAGTAGATGTCAGCACCACGCCCGGTCGCCCGGTCACCATCGTCATTGTGTACGCCAACGGCGAACACCAGGTTTTTGGGCCACAGCAAGCTGGTCCCACGGGCCATGACATCTACACCTTCTCGGTTCTACACGGGTCCAAAGGGACTGCGGAAGTCGTCGTTATCGTGCGCGGCCTGAGTGTCGCTCAAACAACCTTCGCCGTCTCCTGAGCGGTGCATAGCCATGCCGCGGCCGTTTAATTCGCTCTATAGCCACGGGTTTATCCGCGCGGCCGTGTGCGTCCCCTATGTGCGCGTTTCCGACCCCGCCTATAATGCCGAGCGGACGCTGGGTCTGGCCCGCCGCGCCTCGCAGGCCAACGCCGCCGTGGCCCTGTTCCCGGAGATGGGCCTCTGCGCCTATACAAACGACGACCTGTTTGGGCAAGACGCGCTGCTCGCCGCGACCGAGGCGGCCGTGGCGCGCATCGTTGAGGCCAGCCGCGTCCTGACGCCGGTCCTGCTCGTCGGCGCGGCGTTGCGCTTCGAGCACAAGCTATTTAACTGCGCGGTCGCCGTCTACCGGGGTCGCGTGCTGGGCATTATCCCCAAGACCTACCTGCCCAACTACCGCGAGTTCTACGAGAAGCGCCAGTTCACCTCGGGCCGCGACGCCATCGCCCGCGCGGTCCCCTTCCTGGGGCAGCCCGTCCCCTTCGGCGCCGACATCGTCTTCCATGCGGACAACGTGCCTGGATTCGCGCTGCACGCCGAGATCTGCGAGGACGTGTGGACGCCCATCCCGCCCAGCACCTACGCCGCCCTGGCCGGCGCCACCGTCCTGACCAACCTCTCGGCGAGCAACATCACCGTGGGCAAGGCCGACTATCGGCATCTGCTGTGCGCGGCGCAGTCGGGCCGCTGCGTCGCGGCCTACCTCTATTCGGCGGCCGGGCCGGGCGAGTCGACGACCGACCTGGCCTGGGATGGCCAGGCGCTGATCTACGAGAACGGCGAGCGGCTGGCCGAGGCCGGCCGCTTCTCCGCCGAGGAGCAGGTCATCACCGCCGACATCGACCTGGAGCGCCTGTCGCAAGAGCGCATGCGCCTGACCAGTTTCAACGACACGGTGGGGCAGTACCGCGAGCAGCTGCGCGCGGTGCGGCAGGTGGGATTCGCCTTCGAGATTCCCGAGGGAGACATCCCGCTGCGGCGAGACGTGGAGCGGTTCCCCTACGTGCCGGCCGGTGGGGCCGAGCGCGATGCGCGCTGCTACGAGGCCTATAATATCCAGGTGCACGGACTGATGAAGCGCCTGACCAGCACCGGCATCGAGCGCGTCGTCATCGGCGTCTCGGGCGGGCTCGACTCGACCCACGCCCTGATCGTCTGCGCCAGGGCCATGGACCGGTTGGGTCTGCCGCGCGCCAATATCCTGGCCTATACCATGCCCGGCTTTGCCACCAGCACGGTGACGCTGGCCAACGCGCACGCCCTGATGCGCTCGCTGGGCGCCAGCGGCGAGGAGATCGACATCCGGCCGTCGTGCCTGCAGATGCTGCGCGACCTGCGCCACCCCTTCGCCGAGGGCCAGCCGCAGTACGACGTGACCTTCGAGAACGTGCAGGCGGGCGAACGCACCTCGCATCTGTTCCGGCTGGCCAATTACCACAACGGGCTGGTGGTCGGCACCGGCGACCTCAGTGAGCTGGCGCTGGGCTGGGCCACCTACGGCGTGGGCGACCAGATGTCCCACTACAACGTCAACGCGTCAGTGCCCAAGACGCTGATCCAGTACCTCATCCGCTGGGTCATCGCCTCGCGGCAATTCGGAGATGAGGCCAACGCGACCTTGCAGTCGATCCTGGACACGGAGATCTCGCCGGAGCTGGTGCCGCATACGGGCGACGCGCGCGACGCGCCGGCGCAGAGCACCCAGGCCAAGATTGGTCCCTACGAGCTGCAGGATTTCAACCTCTACTACATCACGCGCTTCGGCTTCCGTCCCAGCAAGGTGGCCTTCCTCAGCCACCACGCCTGGCGCGACCGCGCCGCGGGACCCTGGCCGGGCGACTTCCCCGAGGCGGAGAAGCGGGAGTACGATCTGGCCACGATCAAGAGTTGGCTTGAGGTGTTCCTGTTCCGCTTCTTCCAGATCAGCCAGTTCAAGCGCTCGGCGCTGCCCAACGGACCCAAGGTTGGGTCGGGCGGCTCGCTCTCGCCGCGCGGCGACTGGCGCGCGCCCAGCGACTCCGAGGCCGCGCCCTGGCTCGACGAGCTGCGCGCCAACGTGCCGGACGACTAGGAGGGGTAACGTATGACAGCCCAGCAGGAGATGACGGAAGCGATCAGCCCGATAGGCACGTCCGTCACAGACGATATTCACCGTAGAGGCGCGCAGGACCCCGCCTTCCGCGCTCGATGGGAAGCGGGGACGGAGTTCCGTGAGGTCGCGTGGCTGCTGATTAAGTATCGCATGGATCACGAGCTGACCCAGCAGGAATTGGCCGATCGGGTTGGCACAAGCTCGACCCACATTGCACGTATTGAGAGCGGTCGCCACAGGACGAGCCTGACGACCCTGCTGCGGATTGCCCATGCTCTTAACCTTAAGCTAGTCATCGGATTCGAGGAACCGTCGCGCGAGGGGACATCGGTGCGCCAAACAGTTGCGCTCTGAGTGTAAGCGTGTGGATGTATAGAGCGCGCACATCGACGAAAGGTGAGGGGAGGCCATCATGCCCACATACCGATCAGCAGCGTATGTTCCGGCGCTCGTGCAAGACGCCCTGGCGCTGGCTGAGCGCATGGATTTCGCGAACTCGTGCCTTGAGGAAGTTGGCCGCTTGCTGCGGGTGCTGGCGAGCAATGTGCGGGATGGCGTGATAGGGGAGATCGGCGCGGGAACGGGCGTGGCTGCGGCCTGGATGGTCGGCGACCTCGCGCCTACCGCTCGCTTCGTGACCGTGGAGCTGGATGAGTCGCGGGCCACGGCCGTCCAGGAGCTGCTACAATCCGTACCCGACGCGCGGGTGATCCATGGCGATTGGCACGCTATCCTGGAGCACGGTCCTTTCGATCTGCTGTTCGTCGACGCGGCGCCCGCCAAGGCGTATCCGGGCGAGGGCGCCAATCGGGAGATGGAGCACATCGTGCGCGCCATGCGCGTCGGCGGCTTGATCGTGATGGACGACCTCTCGCCGCAAGAGTATTGGCCCGAGGAGTGGCGCGGACGGCCCGACCCGCTGCGCGAGCTCTGGCTCAACGATGCGCGGCTAGCCGCCACCGAGGTTCTGACGACGCCGCGCACGACCGTCATCCTGGCCACACGGCTCGCCTGATACATGCCCGTGCGCCTGTCAATGATGGCGATGCGGACGGGCGCGACAGGCTGCCCCTGCCGTAGCGAGTCGAGCAGCAGGCGCCTCGACATCGGTAAACAGGACACTTATGCGCGCCTACTCAGCCGCGCCTCACGTCTCGTCCTCGAAGACGACAAGCTGCCGTCCCTCGATCACCGGGATACGCGCGCACGCGTACGGCGGCTCCCAATTCACCTCCAAATCCGTCCCCTGCGGCGCGAGATACGCCCGCGCCGGCGGACGTTCCGTCCGTAGCCACAACGTCCGGTCGTGCAGCGGGATGACATCTTCGAGCACGTCTAGGCCGTCGGCCCGCCGCTGCGGCGCGTAGTGCAGCAAGTGGCAGACCGTCCGGCGCTGCCGGGCCTGACGCAACACGGTGACTTCGGCCGTCGTCGGACCATCGAAGCGGACCAGCGGCGTCGCCAACAGGCGCCGGAGGCACGTCGCCAACACCTGCCGATGCGCCCGGTACCCGTGCCGCCGGTACATGCGGAAGAGGGGATGGGCGCAGTAGATGACCTTGCCGCCCGGGGCGCTCACGGCGGCCGCATACGCGGTCGGCGTCGGGTCGGGCGGCGTCTGACGATGCGAGGAATAATGATCCCAGCGCCGGTTGAAGTAGGGGTGGACGACGGCGGCCAGGACCGTGGCCCCGGCATGGGGCGTGACGGCGCGCCCTTGCTCGTAGAGCACGTGGTCCATCGCCGCGAGCGACGCGTCCTCCGCGTCGCCCGTTGCCGCCCAGCGGAGGTACTCGGGGGCGAAGGCTGAGGGTCCATGGTCCTCGACGCCGAAGAGGTCGAGGGCGAAGCCCGCCCCGCCCGGTCGCAGCCCGCCCCGCCCGGTCGCAGCCCGGCGTCCCCCGTCAGGAGGAGAGCCCCTCCTTGCTCCAGGTACGCGGCGATGCGCGCGGCCCGCCCCGCGTCGAGCGTCACGCTGTCGGGCGCGACGAGCACCGCGTAGGGGGTGAGGTCGGCCTGCCAGTCGAGCAGGTGGAACTGGATGGCGGTCTCGGTGAAGGCGCGCATCACGCCCTCCAGGGTCGCGGACAGCGCCCCGTGCCCCCACGTGGACCCGTCCGGGACAAGCACCCCGACCTCCGCCCGCGCGACGGCGTCGTCGAGCCACGGCTCGATCGCGTCCAGGTCCCCGAACACGGCCCCGATGCGCTCGTAGGTCGCTGGGGCCAACACGCCGCGCGGGTGCAATTGGTCGCCGATCGAGATGGCCGCCCCCGCCGCCACGACCCGGTTCGCCTCGTAGGCCAGCGCGGCCGCGTTCTTGACCGTCCCGAAGTCGCCCCACTCCTTGTGGAAGGCCGTGGTCATGCCGACCAGCGGCCGGTCGATGGTCTGGACATAGCGCGCGAAGACGGGGAAGTGGTTGTAGCCCCAGCCGCCGCTGGGGACGGATTCGATCTCGACGTGCGTCAGGTCGCCGAGCTCGGGCCGGATGCCCTCCTCCTCCTCGGCGGCGATCACGAGGCGCCCGTTGTAGAACAGGCTGGCCTCCGGGTTGACGCTCCGCACCAGGGTCGAGGCCCGCCGGAGGAACGCGCGGCCGATGAGGCGCGAGTGCCGCGCCAGGTCGACATCGCTGGCCGCATCGAGCCCCAGGCGTTGCATGGCTGGGAGGCAGTGGTTGCAGAGGCAGCCGGAGTTGGTCTGCCACACGATGTCGAACCACACCCCCTGCACCGGGTAGCGGCGGCAAAATTCCTCGGTGTGCGCGAGCAGATGATCGACGTAGGGGCTGTTCATGCACAGGTTGCGCCAGCCGGCCCCGCCTTCCCCCGCGCCCAGCGGAGGGCGGCCGACGAGGCGTCCGTCGCGGTCGACCTGCAGCCAGTCGGCGTGGCGCGCGGCGGCGAGTTCGTCCCACACCACGGTGGTATAGGCCACGGTGCGCAGGCCGCGCGCCTGGCAGGCCGCGACCTGCTCGCCCAGCAGGTCGCGGCCGAGGTGGGGATGCATCGTCCCGACGGCGGTCGGGTAGTAGGAGTAGCCGTGGTGGCACTTCGCGAACAGGTTGACGGCCTGGACACGCGCCCGCGCCAGGGTGTCCGCAAAGCGCTCCGGGTCGAAATCACGCCCGACATCCGGGATGAGCGGGGAGGTATGGAAGTCAAGATGGACGTGGCGCCGCGCCAGCCGGATGCGCCCCATGGACGCACCTCCCGCAGTCTCACCATTCACAAGTCATCTCCCATTCTCGCCATTCACAAGTCATCTCCTGTTCTCCCGCGACCTACTTCCCGCGCCGACGAATGTCGCTTTGGGCATCGGTCAAGGTCTTCCTCACAATCAGTCACACTTTGAGCGCGCCCGACGTCAGGCCGGCGACGAAGTAGCGGCTGGCCACGGCGAAGATCACGAGCAAGGGGAGGGACGCGAGCGTGTAGCCCGCCATGAGCGGCCCGTAGTCCGTGCTGTAGGCCGAGGTGAAGCTGAGCAGGCCGGTGACGATCGTTTTGAGAGAGTCATCGTCGATGACGACCGCCGGCCAGATGATGTCGTTCCAGACGTAGAGCACGTGGAAGATCGCCAGCGTCGCCATGATCGACCACGACAGCGGTAGCACGAGCCGTAGGACGATCGTCAGGTCCCCTGCCCCGTCGATGCGCGCCGCCTCGAACAGCTCCTCGGGCAGCGAGGCGAAGAACGAGCGCAGCAGGAAGATGCCGAACGCCTGGCCCCCCGAGGTGTAGGGGAGGATCAACGCCCAGCGGGTGTTGAGGAGGTGCAGATCCCGCACCAGGATATACTGCGGGATCAGCGTCAGGATGAAGGGCACCATTAGCAGCCCGATGATGAGGTAGAAGAGCACCTCGCGGCCCGGGAAGCTGTAGCGGGCGAAGACGTAGGCCGAGAGCGTGGACAGCACAATGACGCCCAGGGCGGAACTGCCCGCCACGATGACGTTGTTGAGCATGTAGACGCTGACGGCCTGCCAGGCCGCGCCATAGTTCTCCCAGTGGAAGGGAAGGGAGAGGTCCCAGGTCTGCGTCGTGAACTGTCCGAGGTCCTTGCCGCTGATCAGCGCCATCGCGATGAACGGATAGAACGTCAACACCAGCAGGAGCAGCAGGACGGCGTGTTTGGGTAGCTCGCGCAGCCACCCGCGCCGTGCCCGAATGCCGCTCCGTGCCCGCGTCGCGGCAGCGGGCGGCGCTCCACCCGTTGACCCCTCGGACGCCTCGGTGATCGTCTGCTGTATCACGCGTCGTTTACTCCTTAGTATCTCTGTGTCTCTACGCGCGCGTCTTGCTGCCCGCTTGATCCCGTGCATGCGCGCCGGCGCGGCTAGCCGGCCTCGTACTCCACGCTCGACCGCACGTAGCGCAGGTTCAGATACGTCGCGGCCAGGATGACGAGGAACAAGACCAGCCCGATCGCGCTGCCGTAGCCGAAGTGTGTGTTCTGAAAGGCGTCCTGGTACATCAGGTAGCCGGGCACCATCGTGGCGAAGCCCGGACCGCCCTGTGTCAGCACGAACTGCAACCCGAAGCCCTGCACGCCCGCGATGATGGCCAGGATCGACAGGATCTTGACCTGGCCCGTGAGCAGCGGCAGGTCGATGTAGCGGAGGCGGCGCAGCCCGGTCGCGCCGTCGAGTTGCGCCGCGTCGAGGACGGAGGCGGGCATGCTCTGCAAGCCCGCCAGGTAGATCAGCACGTTCACCCCCTGGACCCAGGGGAAGCCCACGAGCACGAGGGCATAGAGGGCGATGCGCGGGTCTCCCAGCCAGTCGATGTTGGGATTGCGTCCCTCCACGACGCCCAGCACCGCGTCAAGGACGCCGTTATTCGGATCGAAGATGAACTGCCACAGCAGGATGGTGACGATCTGCGGCACGACGATAGGCACAACGAAGAGGAGACGGTAGAGGTAGCCGAGGCGCGCGTTGCGCAGGCTGAAGATCAACTCCGCCACGAGCAGGGGCACGGTCAGCCCGGTGATCAGGCTGGCCAGGACCAGGACCAGGAGGTGGGGCACCGAGCCGAGCAACGTCGCATCGTGCAACATCTGCCCGAAGTTGCCCAGGCCGACGAACGTCAGTTGCTGGTAGCCATCCCAGTCGAAGAAGGCATGGTAGAAGGCCGAGAGCGGGGGATAGTAGTTGAAGATGGCCAGCAGCAAGAAGGTCGGGACGAGATAGAGATACAGGTGTTTCTTGCGCCGGAACGTCCGTCGGAGCGTGCGCTGTTGTCGCACCGCCATGAGCCTGTCCTTCCACTCGGTCGGAAGGGGAGCGCGGATGCCCCCGCGCTCCCCTTCCGACACTACGGGGCCGAGTTTACCATCGGGTCAGGTCCCAGGTCCCCGCTTTGGTCTTTGCCTTGTCGTTCTGGGCGATCAGCTCGTTCGCGGAGTGCGCCATGAGCCCGTCGAGCTGGGCGAGGTAGTCGTGCTCCGACGCGGCGCCCTGGAGATAGAGCACCGTGTCGCGATACCACGCGTCCGTGTCGTCGGGAGCGAGGGCCTGGAAGGGCGGGCTGATGGGGAACTGGCCGCCATATTTGGCGGTGACGGCCTCGCCCGTGAAGAGGCTGGCGATGGCCGGGGCGCCGGCCGCCCCCTTCACCACCGGCAGCGAGTCGGGGTGCTCGTTGACGACGGTGGCGTCGTTCGCGGGCGTGGTGATGTACTGCAGCCAATCCAGGATCAGCGGCAGCTTGGGGCTGTGCGCCAGGGACGCCGGCGCCGCGTAGGAGATGCCGCAGATGCAGCCGACGCCGAACGGCGTCAGCGCCTGAGCGGGCGCCAGCGGGCTCGTGGCGCGCGTGACCGGCGGGAACCAGAACGAGCCGAAGGGGAAGGGGAGGGTGAGTTGCTTGAGCGACGGCAGCAGCCAGGTGCCGTCTCAGAAGAAGGCCAGCCGACCTCTGGCGAAGAGCTGCTGACCCTTGGTGTCGCCCGTCGTGTCGCTCGCCCAGCCGGGAGCGAAGTAGTGGGACCAGGTCTTGAAGTTGCGGATGGCGGCGATGAAGCCGGGGTCCGTGCTGAGCAGATAGTGTCGCTTAGTGACCGCACGCGCCCAATCCTCGGCGGTGACGACGCCGGGCACGTAGTCCGGATGATAGGTCAAGGACGCGAGCCGGGACTGCTCGCCGAGCATGAATTGGGACCCGATGGCCGTCCAGTACCAGTGGCACTTGACCAGGCAGCCCGTGTAGCCGTACATCGCCAGGTAGCCCGCGTCCTTCACCTTCTGCTGATCCTGGAGGAACTCGGCCCAGCTCGCCGGGGGCATGCGCAGGTGCAGCTTGTCCGTGATCGCCTTGTTGTAGTAGACGCCGGTGCTGACGATATTCTGCGGGACGGTAGCGTATTGGCCGGACGCGTTGCGCCCGTAGGTCTGCCAGGGGGACTGGAAGGCGTCGTTCCAGCGCCGGTTGCCGGGGATGTACTTGTTCGGCCCGTTGAGATACGGCGTCAGGTCGAGGATGAGGCCGGAGCGGAGGTAGGGGTCGAAGGTCTGGACATCCGATTGCATCCAGAACAGGTCGGGGGCGGTCCCGCCCGTCAGCCGGGTGCGCAGCGCGGTGAAGTAGGCGTCGTTGGTGCCCCCCGCGGCAGTGAGGTCCACAAACTTGATGGTGACGCCGGGGTGGCTCTTCTCCCAGGCCATCGCCAGGGTGGACAGCGCGTTATGGTTGACGACCGTCTGGCCCGGTGTCGTGTGCGTGGCCAAGGGCGGATTATACCCCTGCGCGTACACCGTGATCGTGCCCTGGTAGCCGGCGTGGGTCCGCGCGGCGCGGACGACCCCTGGCGCGGCCGCGGGTACGGCGAGCGAAACGGCGACCAGGGAGGCGGCCGCCATGGCCGACAGTCGATAGGAAAGCTTCATTGCGTGTGCTCCTCGTTACACATCGTGGTGGTTACGCATCGTGACGTAAGATCAAGACCAGTGCGATCACCGTGGAAGACAAGGACGCGCTGTGCGTCACCGGCTGAACCAGTGCGGTCACCTCCTCCCGTGCTCCTTGACGGACACCCCTCCGACCCGCCATACGACGAGCGGATGACCATAGAGTACAGCATATTGCATTCAGAATGCAAGAGGTGCTGGAAATGCAGCGCGACGATGGTGGCCTGCGCCGTCTTGTCCGGGCTTACCTCCTTAACCGCATGGAAGCGCGTCTGACACCGCTACGACACCACATCGGCCACCCCACCAAGTGACACAGTCTATAGAAACGTGCAAACGGTGTCAATTTGGTCCGCCGTTTATTACGATACAGCAGTCCTACATACGTTGTCAAGAGCCCAGTGCAATCGTATCTTGTCTGGATGGACGCGAACAAGGGACTTGACAAGAAGTCGTCCGGCCGCATACCATTGCAATCGTTGCGGTTTTATATTAGGGGCGGACAGTCGACGCGCTCGTCTATTCCGTCGGAGAATACGCTTGGCGACGACTGATGAGTAACACGTTGCGGGATCTCTCGGCCCAGTTGGGGCTCTCCGCCTCGACCGTGTCGCGCGCCCTCTCGGGCCGCGACTCAAAGCGGCCGAGTACGCGCGATCGGGCCGAGAGGATTCGCGCCGCCGCGGCCGAGATAGGCTACGCCCCCAACAGCATGGCGCGCAGCCTCAAGACCCGGCGTCGTCAGGTCGTCGGGCTGATCCTGCCCAACATCATGAACGACTACTACGCGATGGCGGCGACGCTGGTGCAAGAAACGCTGGCAACGGAAGGCTACCGCGTCCTCCTCAGCGTGACGAACGACGATCCCGCCGTCGAGACGGTCCAGTTGGGCGTGCTGCGGGAGGAGCGCGTGGCCGGTATCGTCCGCGTGCCGAGCATGCGGGCGCCGAGGACCGGTCCGCGTCACGTCCCCGTCGGCGTCGCGCCAGCGACACCAACGGTCGAGCTCGTGCGGCAGGACGTCTCATCGGACGCGGACGCCGTCTTGATCGACGACGTCGACGCCGGACGGCAAGGGACGGCGCACGTGATCGCGCTCGGGCATCGCCACATCGGCATCTTGACCGGCCCCCAGGTCCTCAGCACGGCCCATGATCGCCTGATCGGATACCGGCGCGCGCTGGATGAGGCCGGCCTGCTGTTCGATGAGGCGCTCGTCGACACCGCGCCGTATCGCCGCGCCGCGGCGCGCGCCGCGACGATGCGCATGCTCCGGCACGTGCGGCGGCCGACGGCTTTCATCGCGACGAGCAACGAATTGGTGGTCGGCGTGCTGCAGGCGTTGGCGGCGTGCGGAGTGCGCATGCCCGACGACCTGTCCGTGGTCGGCTTCGGCAACCCCGATTGGTTCGCCTTGCTCAGCCCGGCGTTGACGACGGTGGCGCTGCCGATCGAAGAGATGGCGCTGGCGGCCGTCCACCTGTTGCTGAAGCGCATCCGCGCCATGGACGCCGCGGACGCGGGGACGGCCGACGCGCGCGCGCCGGTGATCTCGCGCTATCAGGCGCGCCTCATCGTGCGCGGCTCGACCCGGCAAATCGAGCCGCCTGCCCAGGACGACTAACCCGACAACCGGCGCCCTGTCACTGCCCCTGCAAGCTGCCGCCCAACAGGCCGGCGGCCCAGTAGCGCCGCACCAGAATGAAGAGCACGATCACCGGCACGGTGACCAGGAAGGCGCCGGTCAGGACATCCATCACGCTAATGGCGGATCCGGCAGCCGAACTGGCCTGGCTGCCGAGCGTGGTCTGCGCCGCCATATTGCCCAGCCCGACCGGCAGCGGCATCAGATCATCGCGCGACTCCATCAGGAACGGCAGGAAGAAGTTGTTCCAGTTGCCCACAAAGGTCAGCATCGTCACCGTCGCCAGGACGCCGCCCGCGCTGGGCAGGGCGATGCGGCCGAAGATCTGATACTCGTTGGCCCCGTCGATGCGCGCCGCGTGGATAATCTCGGTGTTGAACTGATAATTGAAGAAGTTGAAGCAGATCCAGACGCCGAACGCGCTGACGCTCGAGGGCAAGATTACTCCCCACGGCGTGTTGACCAGCCCCAGCTTCGCCCCTTCCAGGTAGACCGGCACCGCCAGCGCGGTACCCGGCACCAGCAGCGCGAAGACCACGACGAACAGGAGCACGGTGCGGCCCCGGAAGTGATACTTGGCGAGTCCGTAGCCGGCGCCGGCGCTGGTCAGCACCGCCAGGGCCACCGACGGCACGGTGTAGAGGACCGAGTTGCGCATCCAGGTCAGGAAGATACCGTCGTTGTAGTTCAGGACGTGGCGCAGGTTCTCCCAGAGCTGGAACGACGACCCGAACCACAGCGGCGGGCTGGCGAAGAGATCCTCCTTTGTCTTGGCGCTGGAGAGGAAGAGCCACAGCACGGGGGCGATAAAGTAGTAGCACAGCACGACGAGCACCGCGGTCACCGCGAGGTTAGCGAACAAGCGGTTGCGGCGATGGACCTCCGCGCTCCTGGGCTGTCTGGTCCGAACGACTTGCATAGGGGTATGGGCTCCTCTCCGTCACGACTGGTGGCCGGCGCGGCGGCGCGGCTCAGCGATCCTGCAAGCGGTAAACGCCGCTGCGCATCACCAGGGTCAGGGCGAAAACGGTCGACACGGCCAGCATCAGCATCGCGGCGGCGGCGGCCAGATTAAAGGCTCCGGACTGGAAGCTGATGTTGTAGGCCCACATATTCGGCGTGTAGGTCGCCGGCACCTGCAAGGCCTGCTGCAGCAGGTACGGCTCGGTGATGAGGGTCAGCACATAGCCGACCACGCTGATCACCATCAGCACCAGCACCGGGGCGATCAGCGGCAGCTTGATGCGCCAGATGATCGAGAGCGCCCCCGCGCCCTCGATGCGCGCCATCTCCACGATCTCGGTCGGCACGCCCGACAGCGACGCGGTCAGCACCACCACCCAGGCCCCCAGATTCTGCCACACCACGATGTTCATGATGGTGTACGGCAACGTCTGCGGGGTGCCGAAGGACAGCACGTTGGCCGTGCCGGCCCAGTGCAGGATGGGGGCAAAGGCACTGGAATCGGGAGAGTAGTTGAACGCCCAGATGATGGTCGAGGCGGTGGCCGGCACCGCGAACGGCAGGAAGATGAGCAACTTGGCCAAGCCCTTGCCCCAACCGGCTTTGCCGTCGATGATCAGGGCCACCGCCGTGGCGACGATGCAGAAGAACGGCGCCAGCGTGTAGATCGCCTGCCAGATGACCCCGCCGGCCGCCTGGAAGTCGGTATCCTGCAGCACCGTCTTGTAGTTGTCGAACCCTACCAGCGCCCCCGTGCGGTCGGACTGGAAGCTCATCACAAGCGAATAGAGCATCGGGCCAATCGTAAAGGCAGCCAGTAGGAGAAAGAACGGGGAGATAAAGACCCAGGGCGCGACGCGCGTCCCCGTCAGCACCGCGCCCAGGCGCCGCGTCGCTCGCGCGGAGGCGGTCCCCGAGACCGCCGCATCGCGTGTCACCATCTCTTGTGCCTCGTGTTTCGCTAGATTTGGACGGAGGCAAGGCCGCACACTCCCATGCGGCCTCGCCTCTCATCCTTTGCCGGGGATGTTACCTGACGGAGACGCCCTGCAACTTGAGGTTGGAGATCACCTGCTGCTGGAGCTTGGCGAGTTGCGTGTGCACGTCGGCTCCGTTGACCATGGCCGCGGTCGCCGCGGCGACCTGCGTGTCGACGTACGACTGATTGGGACTGAAGGCCCAGCCGGTTCCCGTGTGCTGCGCCGAGAGCCGGAGCTGCGCGGCGGTACCGGCCGAATCGGCGAAGAAGGGGTCCTTCTGGAAAGCGCCGGCCACGTTGTAGACGCCCGTGTACGATGGCACCGTGGCCGCCTGCGCCTGGAAGGTTGGCGAGGTGCTGCAGTAGACCGCCAGCTTCTGCGCCGCGGCCAGGTTCTGGCTCTGGGGGAGCGCGTAGAACGCGCCGCCGCCCCACCACCCGACCGAGGGCAGCGAGGCCTGGAAGCTCCACTCGCCCTTCTGCTTGGGGTAGCCGGGTTCGATGCCGTAGTGTCCCAGCCAGTTGGGAGCCATGGCATAGGCGACTTTGTGCTGGGCGTAGGCCTTACCCGAGACCGGGCTGAACGGATCGTCGGGCAGCAGGCCGCCGCTGCGGATCGCGGCGACATAGCTGGTGGCGAGCTTCTCCGTGATCGCATTGTCGATGTTGACTGTGTAGGACCCGTCGCTGTTGGCGGTGAACCAGTTGGCGTGCGCGCCCCAGGCCAGCGATTCGAGGGCGAACGCGAGGGTGCCGATCCCCGAGATGGCGTATTTCTTCGTCTTGCCCAACGTGGCGGCATCGGCGAAGACTTGCTCGAACGAGTGCGGAATCGAGAGGCCGCTGGCCTTGAGGGTGTTGACATTGTACCAGATGCCGAGCGCCGCCATGTCGTGCGGGACCCCGACCAGCTTCCCATTGATGGTCAGCGGGCTGAGTGTGCCCGGCGCGTACTTGGCTTTGACCGCGGCCGGCACCACCGCGGAGAGGTCGGAGACGAAGCCGAGCTGCGCGTAGTTCGCGGCGTACTCGATGTTGTCGAAGACGACATCGGGCAGGTTGGAGTTGCCGGCCCGCTTGAGCACGTTCAGCTTCGGGATCGGGTTCAACTGCTCGGTGTAGAGCACCTTGATGGTCGGGTTCGCCTTGGAGAAATCCTGCGCGCACAGGTTCCGGTCGGCCCAGGCCCACATGTGCAGGGTGATCTGATCTTGTGGCCGCGCCGCGCGCGCGGCTGCCGGCCCCGCCAACGGAGTCCCGGCGACCAATGCGGTGAGTAGGGCAGCGGCGACGACGCCGGCCCAAGTCTTGATCCTCTTCACGACCAACTCCGTTTCTTTACAACGCCGTAACGGCGCGACACGATGCGCCAACGCGCGTAGCCGCCCGCTGATCGCCGCCGATGCCGCGCCGGTCAGCCAATGGTACGCCCTGACACTCCAATACGCCTTGATACGCTTGGCCACCCCTCCTTTCGCGTCCTTATCGCGACGCAACCTGACAGCGCGACGCCGTATCGTGCCGCATAGCGACGAGAGTTAGACATCGTTTGCATATTTGACACGTCCCTACTGTAAGCCGAAAACCCTGCCGCTGTCAAGTTGACAGAGCCGCCACGGGCAGCCTTGCATAGAGAAATAGTCGATCGAGCAGGTGGGCTACTGCTGTTAGGTTGACAGCGCCGTCGCGAGCGGGCTATACTTGCAATCGTTACTAATTCCGAAAGGACCGCTATGGGCGTTCACCTGATCGACTCGGCGCTCTTTGGCGACCAGTTCGGCACGCCGGAGTTGCGCGCCATCTTCAGCGACGACGCGGTGCTCCGCTCCTGGATGCGGGTCGAAGCCGCCCTGGCGCGCGCCGAGGCCCGCGCCGGCATGATCCCGTCCGGCGCGGCCGAGGCCATCGCCGCCTGCGTCGAAACCACCACGTGGGAGCCGGCGGTCCTGGCCGCGGGCATCGCCGATACGTTCCACCCGCTGGTCCCGGCCATTCGCCTGCTGGCGGACCGCTGCGGCGAGGCCGGCGCCTATGTGCATTGGGGCGCCACCACGCAAGACATCATGGACACCGGTTTGGTCCTGCAACTGCGCGCGGCGTTCGGGGTTCTGATGCGTGACCTCCGGGCACTGCGCGACGAGTGGGCCGCGCTCGCCGCGCGCCACCGCGACACGCCCATGCCGGGCCGCACCCACGGGCAGCACGCCCCGCCGATCACCTTTGGCTTCAAAGTCGCGGTCTGGGTCGCCGAACTCGACCGCCACCTGGAGCGCTTCGCCGCCTGCCGCCCGCGCCTGCTGGTCGGCCAGCTCGCCGGCGCCAGCGGCACCCTGGCCTCGTTCGGCCCGCAGGGCCTGCAGGTGCAGCGCCTGATGATGGACGAGTTGGGACTCGGCGTGCCGCCCATCGCCTGGCACACCGCGCGCGACACCCTGGGCGAGTTCGTGGCCCTGCTGGGGCTGCTCTGCGCTACGTTGGCCAAGACGGCTCTGGAGATCATTCACCTGCAGCAAACCGAGGTGGCCGAGGTCGAGGAGCCGTTCAACTGGGGCAAGGTCGGCAGCTCCACGATGCCGCACAAGCGCAACCCCATGATCTGCGAGTTGATCGTAGCCCTTGGACGGATCGTTCGTCAGGACGCGGCGCTGGCCCTGGACACGATGGTGCAGGAACACGAGCGCGACATGGGCGCCTGGCAGGCCGAGTGGGAATATATTCCGCGCGCTTGCCTGCTGACCGGCAGCGCGCTGGCGCACTCGCTCCGCGTGGCGCGGGGCCTGCGCGTCGACGAGCGGCGCATGCGCGCCAACATCGACCTCAGCGGCGGCCTGGCGCTGTCGGAGGTCATCATGCTCGAGCTGGGGCGCGTCATCGGGCGGCAGGATGCCCACGAGGTGGTCTATCGCATCGCCATGCGGGTGGCGGAGTCCGGCGGGTCGTTCCGGCAGGCGCTGCTCGACGACGATGAGGTGCGCGGGCGCCTGGACGCGGAACAGATCGACGCGCTGCTGCAACCGGAACGCTACCTGGGCGCCGCCCCGGCCTGCGTGGATCGTGTGCTCGCCACCGGAGTTCAGCCGACGCGGGAGGTGATGCTGTGAGCGCGACGCAACCGGCGAGTTCAACCCAACCGGAGCAGGCTTGCACGCAACGGAGCCACGACGAATCCCTCGCGCTCTATCGTGCCATGACGCTGGTACGCCAGTTCGAGGAACGCTGCCTCGCGCTCAGCCGCCGCGGCCTGCTGGCCGGGTCGATCCACCTCTGCATTGGGCAGGAGGCCGTCGCGGTCGGCGCCGCCGCCGCGCTGCGTCCCGGCGACGTGACCATCGCCACCTACCGCGGTCACGGCCACGTGCTGGCGCGGGGAGTCGATCCCTATCGCGCCCTGGCCGAGGTGCTGGGGCGCGCGACCGGGCTGTGCAAGGGCAAGGGCGGCTCGATGCACCTGACCGACGTAACGCATGGGGTGCTGCCGCCCAACTCGATCGTCGGCGCCGGTCTGCCCATTGCCACCGGGACGGCGCTGGCGCAGCTCCGCCGCGGCGCGGGCGCGGTCACGCTCTGCGCCTTTGGCGAGGGCACGCTCAACCAAGGCGCCGCGCACGAGGCGCTGAATCTGGCCGCGATCTGGGCGCTGCCGGTGGTCTTCCTCTGCGAGAACAACGGGTACGCGGAGATGACCCCGGCCTACGAGACCATCCGCGGCGACAGCTTCGGGGCGCGCGTGGCCGCCTACGGCATCCCCACCGCGGCGGTCGACGGGATGGATGTCGGCGCGGTGGCCGACGCGGTGGCCGAGGCGGTGGCGCGGGCGCGCGCCTGCGGCGGTCCCGGCTACGTCGAGGCCGCGACCTACCGCTTCATGGGGCACTATCAGGGCGACCCCGGTACCGGTTACCGCCTCGCCGAGGAGGTCGAGCGGTGGCGGGCGCGCGACCCTATCCCGCTGCTACGTCGGCGCCTGGAGGAGCAAGAGGGGCAGGATGCCGGGCTGGCCGCGACGCTGGACGCGATCGAGGCCGAGACGGCCGCGCTGCTCGACCGCTGCGAAGAGCGGGCGCTGAGCGATTCACCGCCGGCCCCGTCGAGCCTGGAGGAGGATCTCTATGTCGCTCTCTAGCCGGCCTACCCCGACACCGACAGAGGCGCCGGCGTCCGCGGCGGAGGAAGTCACGCTCACCTATGCCCAGGCCATCAACCGCGCGCTGGGGGAGGAGATGGAACGCGACGAGCGCGTCATCGCGCTCGGGGAGGATATCGGCGCGTACGGCGGGGTCTTCGGGGTCACGCGCGGGCTGCGGGATCGCTTCGGCCGCGCCCGCGTGCTCGATACGCCGATCTCGGAGACCGGATTCCTCGGCTGCGCCGTGGGCGCGGCCATGTGCGGTCTGCGCCCGGTGGCGGAGATCATGTTCGTCGATTTCAGCCTGGTGGCGCTCGACCAGATCGTCAACCAGGCGGCGAAGTTGCGCTACCTCTCGGGCGGGCAGGTCAGGGTGCCGCTGGTCATCCGCACGCAGCAGGGGGCGCGACCCGGCGTGGCCGCCCAGCACGCGCAGTGCCTGGAGGCAATCTTTGCCCACGTGCCGGGCCTGCGCGTGCTGGCGCCGGCCACCCCGCGCGACGCCTACGGCCTGCTGAAAGCGGCCATCCGCAGCGACGATCCGGTCATCTTCCTCGAGCACAAGGCGCTCTACGCCACGGTCGGGCCCACGCCACGGAGTACGGAGCCGCTGCCACTGGGCAAGGCCGCCGTGGCGCGCCCCGGGCGGGACGCGACGGTCGTGACCTACGCGGCGATGCTGCCGGTGGCGCTCGATGCAGCGTCGATTCTGGCTGGCGAGGGCATCGAGGTCGAGGTCATCGACCTGCGCTCGCTGGCGCCCGTCGACGACGCCGCCATCACCGCCTCATTGGCGCGCACCAACCGCCTGGTCATCGTGCATGAGGCCTGGCGGCGCGGCGGGTTCGGGGCCGAACTGGCCGCCACGATCGAGGAGACAGCCTTCGACCTGCTCGACGCCCCGATTGCGCGCGTGGGTGCCGCCGATACGCCGAAGCCGTACGCGCCGGCCCTCGACGCGGCCTACCTGCCGACGGCCGCGCGCGTGTGCGAGGCGGTGCGCTCCACCATGGGCGCGCGCTGACGGGGTTGGCCAACCGCGACGTAGATAGGGTAGGGAGGAGGACGACATGGCAGAGAGCTGGCAACTCGCGACCGCGCCCCCGTTGCCGCGGCGGCGTGACTATCCGATCAGTATCGTGGGGGCCGGCGGCATCGTCAACGACGCGCATCTGCCGGCCTACCGTCAAGCGGGTTTCGACGTGGTCGGCATCTACGATCTCGATGGCGCGCGAGCCGCGGCTACGGCGGCGCGCTTCGCCATCCCCACCGTCTACCCGAGCCTCGACGACCTGCTGAGCGGGCCGGCCGCCATCGTGGATGTCGCGGTACCGGCGCGGGCCAATCGCGAGCTGGCGGCGCGGGTCGCCGCCTCGGGTAAGGCGTTGCTGCTGCAAAAACCGCTCGCGGAGACATGGGAGGACGCCGAGGCCATCGCCGCCATTGTGGCGCATCATGGGATCGTCGCGGCGGTGAACCAGCAGGCGCGCTGGATGCCGGCCGCGGTGGCGGCGCGCGACCTGATCGCGCGCGGGCTGCTCGGCGAGGTGTATCAGGTGTCGTTCCTGGTCAACGTGGACACGCCGTGGAGCCTATGGCCCTGGATCGTGGCCGGACCCACCGTCGAGGTGATGTACCACTCCATCCACTATCTCGATACCATCCGCTCCCTGACCGGGCGCGAGCCGCGCCTGCTCTTCGCCGATGGCTCGACGCTGCCCGGCTACCGTACCGGCGGCGAGACGCGCACGGTCATCCAGCTCATCTTCGATGGCGACCTGCGCGCGACCGTCATGGACGACCACCACAACGCGGGCGGGCTCGACGACCAGATGGCCACGATGCGCGTCGACGGGACCGCCGGCTCGGCGGTAGCCGAGTTGGGCCTGCTCAAGAATTATCCCACCGGCGCCCCGGACCGTTTCCGCTACCGCAGCCGCCACCTGCGGGACGGCGCCTGGATAAGTCCCATGCTGCGGGGGAGCTGGTTCCCCGATGCGTTCATCGGCACGATGGGCAGCGTGATGCGCGCCCTGGACGGCGAGGCCGGCGCGCCCGAAACCTCGGTCGCCGACAACCTGCATACGCTGAGCCTGGTCCTTGCCGCCTATCGCTCCATGGCCGAGCGCCGCGTCGTCGATCCAACGATACATGACGCCGTGGGGACAACAGCGGTAGCATCAGCGGAAGGGACGGTATAAGGATGGCCGAACAAGGATTGGCCGAGCGCGGCGTGGTGCTGGTGACCGGCGCCGCCGGGGGGCTGGGGCAGGCCATCGCCGCCGCCGCGGTCGCCGCCGGCTACACAGTGGCCCTGGTCGATCGTGCCGCCGAGGCGTTGCGCGCCACGGCGGACAAACTCGGCGCGACGGCGTACCCCTGCGACCTGCTCGACACAGAGGCGCTGGCGTCATTGGTGGGGCGGGTAGAGGAGGAATGCGGCCCCTTGACGGGGCTCGTGAACAATGCCGGCCTGGTCAAGACGCAACCGTTCACGGCCGCGACGGCGCGGGAGTGGGACACCGTCTTCGGGGTCAATGCCCGCGCGCCATTCCTGCTGATGCAGACAGCCGGCGAGCGCATGGCGGCGCGCGGGCAGGGAGCCATCGTCAACATCGCCAGCGTGGCCGGGCGCTCGGCGCGCCCGGAGCAGACCCTCTACGGCGCCAGCAAAGCGGCCCTGCTGCACCTCACCAAGTCGGCCGCGGCCTTCTTCGGGCCGCGCGGGGTGCGCGTCAACGCGGTCTGCCCGGGGGTGGTCGATACGGCCATGACGCGGGAGGTCTGGCGCGACCGCAAGCCCGAGGATGTCGCGCGCATCTTGCGCGATATCCCTCTGGGGCGCATCGCGGCGCCGGAGGAGGTCGCCGATGTGGTCACCTGGCTGCTCGGCGAGGGGGCCAACTATGTCAACGGGCAGGCGCTTAACGTCTGCGGCGGCTTGGAGATGGATTGAGATAGAGAGGGACGCATGACGCACGCGGAACACACGCCCCCCGAGGGGGCGCAGCGCCTGGGCCTGGATCGGCTGCATGCCTGGGAGGCTCTGGGCTACGGCATGTTCATCCACTTCGGCATGAGTACCTTCGACGGCGACGAGCTGTCCCAGGGCGACAAGCCGTCGACGCTGTACGCCCCGGACGGGCTCGACGTGGACCAGTGGATTCAGGTCGCGCGCGACGCTGGCATGAGGTACGCCGTCCTGACGGCCAAGCATGTGTCCGGCCACTGCCTGTGGCCGAGCCGCCACACCGACTACCACGTGGGGACGAGCGGGAACAGGACCGACGTGGTCGAGGCGTTCGTGGCCGCCTGCCAGCGGCATGGCCTCATGGCCGGGCTATACTACTGTTCGTGGGACAACCACCACACCCTTGGCTCACTCACGCCCAGTTTCGCGGGGACGCAGAGCCCGTTCACCACGGCGGCGTACCGGGAGTTTCAGATGGCGCAGGTCGAGGAGCTGCTCACGCAGTACGGCCCGATCGGCGAGGTGTGGATCGACATCCCCGTGGTCCTGGGCGGCGACGGGCGGCGGGCGCAGTACGATCAGATCGCCCGGTTGCAGCCGGACGCCGTGACGATGATGAACCATGGCATCGGCGATGGCTCACTTCTGAATCTGGATCAGGCGTGGCCGACCGACCTGATGGCCATCGAGCGGTACCTACCGTCCTCGCATCGCGGCTACAACCCGTGGTTCACGCTTGCCCCCAGCCGGGACGAGGCGCGGGCCTACTACATTCCGGGCGAGGTCTGCGACCCCATCGGCTACGAGTGGTTCCACGTCGAGGGCGACGCCCCGCGCGGCGACGCCGAACTGCTGGGCATGCGGCTAATCTGCCGGGAGCGCGGGGTCAACCTGCTGCTCGACGTGCCGCCCGATCGGCGCGGCCGCATCCCGCGGGCGTCCGTCGACGCGCTGATGCGATTGCGGCGCAACGTGGAGGCATTGGACCCTCCGCGCGAGGGGCAGTCATGATCCGCGGGGCCTGGCACATGTCCTTCACCGTGCGCGACCTGGAGCGATCGGTCGCCTGGTACACGGACCTGCTGGGACTCGAGTACGTGCACGGGCAGGAGCAGGCCAACGCCTACACCCGCCGCCTCGTCGGGTTCCCCGACGCGCACCTCAAGGTGGCGCAGTTGCGCATCCCGGGCGCGGCCCTGGCGCGCTCCAGGCACCACCTGGAGTTGGTCGAGTACGTGGCGCCGTGGGGACACGCCCTGGACCTGGCGACGAACAACGTCGGCGTGGCCCACCTTGCCTTCGAGGTCGACGACATCCACGCCCTGCATGACCGGCTGCGGGCGCGGGGCGTGCGCTTCAAGGCGGACGCGCCGAACGCCATCACGGAAGGGGTCAACCGCGGCGGCTACTCTATCTACTTTCTCGACCCCGACGGCATCACGCTGGAACTGGTCCAGCCGCCCCCAGAGACCACGGACGATGGATGGGCATGAGGGCAAGGGCGGCGACGCCTGAGCGATGGCCCCGCACCTACGAAACGAGAGGAGGAGACCGATGGCCGCGACGAGGATAGACGCGCACCAGCACTTCTGGAACCTGGACCGAGTCGCGTACCCGTGGCTGACGCCGGCGTATGGCCCGCTCTATCGCAACTTCGAACCGCCCGAGCTCGCGCCACAGTTGCGCGCCGCAGGGATCGAGCGCACCGTGCTGGTGCAAGCGGCGAACTCCTATGCCGACACTGAGGACATGCTGCGGCCGGCCGATACGTACGACTGGATCGGCGCCGTCGTCGGGTGGGTCCCTTTACAGCAACCGGAGGAAGCCGGGCAGGCGCTGGATCGTTACGCGCGACATCCCAAATTCCGGGGGGTGCGCCACCTGATCCACGAGGAGGCGGACCCGGATTGGGTCGTGCAAGACCGGGTGATCGAGGGCTTGCGCCTGCTGGCCGCGCACGAGCTGCTCTTCGAGGTGGTCGCCGTGTTCCCCAACCATCTCAAGCACGTCCCCACCCTGGCCGAGCGCGTGCCCGACCTGACCATCGTGATCGATCATCTGGCCAAGCCGCCGATCAAGGACGGGGCGATGGAACCCTGGGCGACGCAACTGGCCGCGGCCGCGCGCTACCCCACCGTGTATGCCAAGGTCTCGGGCCTGAACACGGCGGCCGATCCGGCGACATGGTCGGCGGCGGACCTGAAACCCTACATCGACAGCGCGCTTGATCGCTTCGGCGCGGACCGGCTGATGTTCGGCAGCGATTGGCCCGTCTGCACGCTGGCGGGCGATTACGCCACAGTGTGGGCCGAGACCAACCGTGCCCTGGAAGGCCGGCCACGGCATGAGATCGACGCGGTGCTCGGCGGGACCGCCGCGCGCGTGTACAACATCACGGTGAGGTGAGCGATGCAACGGTACGGTCAGATCATCGGCGTCAAAGCGGACCAGATCGAGGCCTACGAGCGGCTGCACGCGACAGTGTGGCCCGAGGTGTTGGCCACCATACGCGCCTGCAACATTCGTAACTATTCAATCTTCCGACACCACAACACCCTGTTCGCCTACTTCGAGTACGCCGGCGACGATGTCGAGGCCGATATGGCGACGATGGCGGCCGACCCCAAGACACAGGAGTGGTGGGCGCTGTGCAAGCCGCTGCAAGAGCCGGTACCCGGGCGCCAGCCCGACGAGTGGTGGACGACGATGAAGGAGGTGCTCCACACCGAGTGAGGCACTGGACGGATAGGCGTCGTGCCCGTCCGTCGTCACCCTCTCCGGCACTTGACCACCGCTACGTCTGAATCCTGACGCATCCCCATTGCGTGTGCTCCTCAGGGCGCACCTCGAAATTGTGGACTGCGGCCGGAACGGGCCTGCGACTGCGGTCGCATGGCAAACCACGGGCCGACTGTGGTCGGGTGTGGTCCGCCGCCACGCTGCCCCTGGCCCAGGTCTGACACCGCAGTGTCCCCGGTTTGCCATGCGACCGCAGTCGTAGGTCGGATTCCACAATTGTAAGGCGCACCCTGCTCCCTATGTGTTTCTTGACGAACACCCCTCCGACCCGCCATACTACGAACGGATGAACATAGCGTACAGCATACTGCATTCAGAATGCAGGATGGACCGGGAATGAGGGTAGGTAGTAGGTGTGGGACACGGGCGCATGGGCGGATGTCCGATGCGCGAGGAGGGATGACTGATGGCGATTGCGATTGACACGTCCCTCACAGCCGATAGCTTCAGTGCGGAGCTTTTCCGCCTCGTGTGGGGGCAGGATCGCGTCGGGGTCCCCACCGCCGTCGATCACGCGTACGAGTACATCTGGAAACTGATCATCGTGGGGACCTTCAAGGAGGGACAGCGCCTCACCGACGTCGCCCTGGCCGAGGACCTGAGATTGAGCCGTACGCCCGTCCGCCACGCCCTGGATCGGCTTGTCCAGGATGGCCTGATCCACGCCGATCCGCGCCGCGGCTATTGGGTCCGCGTCTTCGCGGCGCAGGATGTACACGAGATCTACGACTTGCGCGGCTCGCTCGAGGTTCTGGCCCTGCGCCTGGCCGCCCCGCACCTCGATGTCGCCGACCTCGCGGCGCAGCTCGACACCCTGCGCGCGGTGCGCGCCCGCCTCGCCGAGCGGCCCCTCGCCCTGTTCCTGCAATCCGATCTCATGTTGCACAACCTGCTGATCCATGCCTCCGCCAACGGGCGCCTCATCCGCATCCTCGCGGCCCTGCGCAGCCAACTCAGCGTGTTCCAGGTGCGCGACGCGTCGTATCTCCCGCGCATCGAGACGGCCCTGGACGATCACGAGCGCATCCTCCACCATCTCGTCGCGGGAGAGATTGAGCCTGCCGCCGACGCGCTCGCCGTCCACATCGCGCACGCCAAGGCCGGCGTCCTGGCCGACCTCTTCGACAGGGCTAACGAGTAGCGCGCCGGGAGGGTGTCACCGCGCTCCCGTATAGACACGGTCAGGATCCACGGTTAGGGAAAGGATGACGGCGTGAAAATCACCAGGGTTGAGACTTTCATTGTCCACGTGCCGCTACGGCTGCCCATCGACGACTCGTCCAGCCATGTCACCCACTGGGGCGTCCCCGGCGTCCTCCTGCACACCGACGAGGGCCTCGTCGGCACGGGCTACAACGGCACGCACGCCGTCGGCGACGAGTTGATCACCGGGGTCATCGACCGCTACTATGGTCCGCGTCTGCTGGGCCGGGACCCGTTCAACGTACGTCAGATCTGGGAAGACCTGCATTGGGAGCCCCTGCACTGGATTGGGCGCGTTGGGATCACGACCATGGCCCACGCCTGCATCGACATCGCCCTCTGGGATCTCATGGCCCAGGCCGCTGGCCGCCCCCTCTGGCAACTACTTGGGGGGCACAAGCCCGACCGTATCGTGACCTACAACACGGACGGCGGCTGGCTGAACTGGCCGCGGGAGCGGCTGGTGGAGGACTGCCGGCGTATCGTGGACGAGGGGTGGCGTGGGGTCAAGATCAAGCTCGGGCAGCCCGAGCCGGCCGAGGACCTGCGCCGGGTAGCCGCGGTGCGCCGGGCCATCGGCGACGACATCATGCTGATGGTCGACGTCAATCAGAAATGGAGCCTGCAGACGGCGCGGGTGTGGGGCCGGCGCCTGGCGGAGCACAACGTCTACTGGCTGGAGGAGCCGATCCATCCCGACGACGTGGAGGGGTACGCGCAGCTTGCCCGCGAGCTGGACACGCCCATCGCCACCGGCGAGCACATCTACAGCGCGTTCGGCTTCCGCGACCTGATCGCGCGGCAGGCCGTCGGCTTCGTACAGGTGGACGTCACGCGGGTCGCGGGCATCACCGAGGCGCTGGCCGTCACGAACCTGGCGGCCTGCCACAACCTGCCGGTCGTCCCGCACATCAGCGACATGATGCAAGTGCATCAGCACCTCGTGGCGGCGTTCCCCAACGCGCCGATGCTCGAGTACATCCCGTGGCTGCTGGACCTGTTCGAGGAGCCGGTCCGGGTGGAGGACGGGACGATCATCACGCCGACGGCCCCCGGCGCGTCCACTACCATGCGCGCCGACGCCCTGGACCGCTGGCGCGTGGCTTGAGGAAGAGGAGTATATAGTGGCTGCGGATAGAAACGACAGGGGTCAGGCGATACGGCGCGCCAACTGGATGGCTGAGCGCCCTCGTCTGCTGCATCTCGATTACCATCAACCGCCCTGGATGCGCGGCGTCGCGGCCGACATCGACGAGGGTGAGGCCGCGCGGCAGGCCCGCATGTTCAAGGACGCCGGCGTCGAGGCGGTCGAGATTTTCGCGCACGATCACTACGGGCAATGCTTCTACCCGTCGGAGGTGGGCGTCGTCCACCCCGGTCTGGCCGCCGATTATACCGGTCTCATGGCGCGCGCGCTCAAGGCGGACGGCCTCAAGGTCATCCTCTACCTGAACGTTTTCACGTCGGTACATCTTTTCGCCCGTCACCCCGATTGGTTTATCCGCGGCGAGGACGGCAGCCATCCCGGCGGGGCGTGGCTCGCGCACCCCGCCTCGCATCTCTGCGCGTCGTCGCCTTACCTGGAGCGCTACTTCATCCCGCTGCTCCAGGAGGCCGTGCGCCGCCACGGCCCCGACGCCGTCTGGCTCGACGCCGGCTGCTGGCTGATCGAGACGCCGTGCTGGTGCGGCCATTGCGCCGCGGCCTTTCCCGCCGCGACGGGGCATGACCTGCCGAGTGGACTACCGCCATCCCCGTCCGATGAGCTCGACCGCGAGGAGTGGGTGGCCTGGCATCTGTGGCGGCGCGGGCAGATCGGCGCGTACGTGGCGCGGGTCGTGGACGCGGTCAAGGCCGTCGACCCCGCCGTCCTCGTCGCCGACAACAACCTGGGCCGCTTCTCGACGGGCGTCCCCGAGGTCGTCGAGGGCCGGTTGCGGCGCTGGCTCGCGCCGGCGGAGCTGGGCGTCGACTACCTGTCGTGCGACCCGGTGCCGATGGGCGGCAACCACGAGTTAGTCTTGAGCCTGGAGGGCCGCTACCAGGGGACGACCGGGCTGCCGTTCAGCTACATGAATGAGCGCTTCAACGCCTGGGGAGAGTGGCAAGTGCGCGCCGCGACGGACTGGGGGCTTGAGGCGCGCACCGTGGTCGCGAACGGTGGGTCCGCGTTCTTCGCCGATCAGCCGTATCCGCAGGGCACGCTGGAGCCGTCGATCTACCGCGACCTCGGTCAGGTCTACGGGGGCATCGCGGGGATCGACCGCTACCTGCGCGGCGCCACGCCCGCGAGCGACATGGCGATCCTGGCCAGCCTGCCGAGCGCGCTGCTCGGCCCTGCCGGCGGGGCCGAGTGGGGACGGCGCTTGTTCTCCAGTGGCGCCGAGGTCCGGGGAACCAGCGGGGATCGGACGGATCGCATCCGGGGGGCGCACCTCGTCGCCGTCGAGGCGGGCCTCCAGGCGCTCATCTACGACGAGGCGACGTTGCGCGGCCAACTGGCCGACCAATCCGCCGTCGTCGTCGCGGACCAGTGCCTGCTCGCGGACGACACGATCGCCGCGCTCCACGACTACGTGCGCGCGGGCGGACATGTCCTCGTCACGGGGGGCGCGGGCCTGTGGGACGACGCGGGCCGTCCGCGCGACGGCGACCCGCTCGCGGCCTTGCTCGGCCTCCGACGCACGGGGCCGCTACCGGCGCCGCTGCACTATCTACGGCCAGACCCGGCCTGGGCAGGGGCGGACGCGGTGGGCGAGGTTCCCATCCAACTGTGGGGCCCCGCGATGGCCGTGGAGTTGCGCGGCGCCGAGACGTGGGGCTCCCTGTACGAGCCGCGCGCGGACGTGTGGCGCGACGGCGTGCGTGACCGCGAGCACTGGCAGCATTACACGGTGTTCGGCGCGACGCCGCCCGGATCGACGGTCGCCAGCCCGGGCATCACGGTCAACGCCTACGGCGCGGGACGGGTCCTCTACCTGCCCGTCGATCCGTTCGTCCCGTACTACCGGGAGGGGCAGCCGTCGCTACGCCGGCTGATCCTTGCTTGCCTGGACCATCTCGTCCCCATCGACCAACGCCTACTGGACGTGACAAAGCCTCTGCATGTGGAGGTCACGCTCGCCCGCCAGGAGGGACGGCTGCTGGTCCACCTGCTCAACTACGCGGCGCAGAAACGCGCCGGCGTGCTCGTCAACAATGAGGAGCTCACGCCCGTGCATGACATCGTGGTGCGGGTCAGCACGGGAGCGGCGCCGGCGCGGGTGTCGCTCGTCCTTAGCGGTGAGCCCCTTCCCTTCGAGCAGGACCACGGCTGGACGCGCGTGCGCCTCCCACGGCTGGACGCGCACGCGATCATCGTCATCGAGGTCTAGTGGCTGATCAAGAGATAGCGCGCTGTGTTCCTGTTCCTCTTGCGTGACCCCTCGTGCCTCCGCGAGGCGTGTGAGCGCCAGCACGTCGATCATGATCTGCTTTTCCCGCTCGACGCGTGCCCGACGCTCAGGGTCGGCGTCAATGTCCTTGCGCAGATTAGCAAAGGGCTTGTGTCCACTCATGGTCGTTCTCCTTCCTGGCGGAGCGTATCCAGGTGTTCGTCGTAGGGTTGGTCAATGCGCGTGAGTGCCAATCCTCCAATGCTGCCGGGGCGATGGGCTACCCCTGCCGTAGCGCGTCGAGCAGCAGCCGGTTCGTGTCGTCGGGGCAGACCAGTTGCACCCAATGGCCCGCGCCAGTCAGGTAGTGTATGCGCAGGTCGGATACGTAGCGGCGCAACATGGTGTTGCAGGCGCGGTCAAGATAGGGGTCGCCCAGACCCCAGATGAGTGCGGTCGGGACGGTAATGTCCAGTCGCGGCAGCCGGGGTTGGCGCGCGGCGCGGCGTCCCATGGCGCGGTACCAGCCGAGCATCGCCGTCAGCGCGCCCGGCTGGCCCCAGGACTGTTTGTAGCGCGCGATGTCGGCGGGCGTCATATGGATAGGATCGACCTGCGCCAGGCTGCGCTCCAGGGAGGAGTAGTCGCGCCGGCGCAAGACCCACTCGGGCAGACGGGGGAGTTGGAAGAACAGGATGTACCAGCTCTTGAGCAGTTGCGCCGGGTGGCGGAGCAGCGCGTCCTGGTAGGCGTTGAGGTGCGGGGCGTTGAGTATTGCGAGCCGGCGCGTGCGGCGCGGATAGCGCGCGGCGAAGGCCCAGGCCACGGCGCCGCCCCAGTCGTGACCCACGATGTGGCTCGACGTCAGGCCAAGCGCGTCTTGCAGGTGGGCGATATCGTCGGTCAGCGTCTCGATGTCGTAGGGTCCCTGTTTGCCGCTCCGGTTATAGCCGCGTTGGTCGGGCGCGATGGCGTGGTAGCCGGCCGTGGCCAGAGCGGGCAGCTGGTAGCGCCACGAGTACCAAAACTCCGGGAAGCCGTGCAACAAGATCACGGGCGTCCCGTCGGCCGGCCCGGCCTGCACGTAGTGCAGCCGCACCCCGCCGGCATCGACCGTGTCCGACGACCAATCCCCATGCCCGTCCACTGTCACGTCGTGCTCTCCTCTGACTCAGCATACCTGTTTCGACATCCTCGCACGCGGCGCGGCCACCACTGATCGAATGATGCGACGGCCAACATCGCGCGGATGGCCCATTTGGGTCATGCGTAGAAATGTCGAGGCGCGGTACCATTGGAGTGGAGTTGCACGACAAAGAGCCCGTGGCGACAAAACCCTCTACCATACCGACCTGAAAGACAAGGATAGGCCCTGATGTCACCCTTTCCAGCGCATCGTTCCGTTCGCCTGGCCCTGGGCGCCGCCGCACTCAGTGTGACGACGCTGGCCGGATCATGGGGCGCCCACAGCGCCAACGCCGCGGTTGCGTGTCGGTCCGACCCTATCGCGATACTGTCCAACGGCGTCGTCCTTGACTTCAGCGCCACCATCGACGACACCGTCACCGACGTCGAGCATATTCGATACACGCTGCACGCCCCGCGCGGCGCCCACGTGGTGCGCGAACTGGCGACCGACGGTCTCGTCGGATACAAAGAAACGTTCGTCTTTCGCAACGACAGCTACTTCGCTCCCGGCTCGGTCGGACCGGCGGGCATCTATACCGTCGATATCCTGGTGACGACGCGGACCGAGAACAGGGCACTGACGCTCAACCTGACGGGCGGGTATGCGTCGGCATTGGGTATCCATCCGCGCATGGTCGGGCTCTCGACCTTCAGGTCGCTTGTGCGCAGCGGGTATAATCCGGGCGCATCGTCGCCGCCCAGGGGACCGCAGGCGCCGCTGGTCTTGCCGCTGACCGTCACCGACGGGCTGCGCAACTGGACGCGCCACGCGGTGTGGTTCGCGACCGTCACCTCGCCTCCGGGACGATCCGGGCGCATCCTGTCGGCGTCGGCCGAGTTGTAGGCGGGCTCGGAGACGTGGAGACATGGAAGGGGCGAGCGGCGGTGGAAGTGGAATGACCCGGCGCGTCCCGCTGGTACACCTGGAGCGCGTGCTGCCGCAGCCGATCGTGGCCATCGCCACCACGCTGCTTGCCGCGCTTGCCCTGGCGGCGGCGTGGCGGGCGGGAGGCGCCGTCTCCCAGGCCGACCTGTGGCCCATGGCCGCGCTCGCCCTGTGTCTGAGCGGCGCGGTCGTGGCGGCCTACCGCTACCCCATCCACGTGCGCCACCAGACCAAGGTGCTGCTGGTAACGGTGGCCTACTACCTCCTGGCCGTGCTGGTACCGCCGCCGCTCGCCGCCCTCGCGGCCGGGTTGGGAGCCTTGGGCGGTGAGGTGGCGCAACGCGGACGCAGCGGCGCCTATGCCAGCGACATCGCCACCGAGGCCGCGCGACGCGTGGTGGTGGTCCTGCTCGGCGCACTCGTCGTTCATGCCGGGATAGGCGTGCCGTCGCCATCGGCCCTGTTGGTGGGCGCCGCCCTGGCGATGGCGCTGGTCGACGCCGTCACCTTCGCTCTGGTCTACGCGCCGATGACCGATGATCAGCCGTGGCGCGCCATGGTGGTGACGGCGCGCGCGACGATGCCCGCGGAGGCGGTTCAGTACGCGGTCGGACTGCTGGGCGCGATTGCCGCACAGCAGGACTGGTGGACACTGATCCTGCTGCTGATCCCCTGCGGCCTGGTGTACAAGTCCTTCAAGGTCCTCAAGGAGATGCAGGACGGCACACGCCAGTTACTGGAGAACATGGCCGACGCCGTGGACCTGCGCGACGCCTACACCGGCGGCCACTCCCGCCGCGTCACCGCGTATAGCGCAATCATCCTGCGCGCGCTCGACCTGCCGGCGGACAGCCCGGAGGTCACGCTGATCCTGGCGGCGGCGCGCGTACACGACATCGGCAAGATCGGCGTGCCTGACGCGGTGCTGAACAAGCCCGGGCGGCTCAATGATGACGAGCGCGCCCTGATGGAGGCGCACCCGGAGAAAGGGGCGGCGCTGCTCAAGCGCCACGCCGACTTCAGGCGCGGCGTGGAGATCGTGTTGCACCACCACGAGCGCTGGGACGGCGAGGGCTACCCCGCAGGCCTCAAGGGCACGGCGATCCCCTTCGGCGCCCGCGTCATCGCCGTGGCCGACAGCTACGACGCCATGACCAGCGACCGGCCCTACCGTCGCGGCATGCCGGCGACGAAAGCGGCGGCGATTCTGCGCGAGGGGCGGGGCACGCAGTGGGACGAGACACTGGTGGACGCCTTCTTGCGCGGCCTCGCCGATCGTCTGGACGCGTCTGCTCCGCCCGACCTACGCCTTGTTCCTCCCTCACCCGCGCCCACACCCTCCGTACCGTCGATCGCGGCTGGCGCCGCGACGGCCGCCATCGCGCCAGGACCCGGCGTCGCCACCTCCGGTATGCACAGTGCCTGAGCCGGGGTGCGTTGAGCACACCATGACGTGGTCGTTGCGGCCGACTTCGACGTGTTGTGGTTCAAGCGGATGCTGACGCTGAGGGCAAGACCCAGCATGCACATAATAATTAGTGCGGTCAATAATCAACGGGTAACAGTTACAGAGGTATCAGACCGAACACGACGACACATCAGTGTGGGTCGAGGTCGATCACGGCGTACCGCCCGTGCCGTAGCGACCCCGGGTTGACGACGAGCACGCGCCCGACCATCTCCTGACCCTGTCCGTCCCGTGTGTTTGCGTCCACGACCACATCCACGTTCCGCGGAGCGAGCGGACCGTCGGTCGACGGCCATTCGGTCATGTTGCCTTGGTCCGCAACCCCTCCATGCAACGATAGGCGCGCTGCGAGAAGGCGCGTGTTGGTCTGTCGCCCTGGCGTCTTGGCGCCCTGCTCGTCACCATATGGCTGCGCCGCCGCCCGGTCGCTGCTAATGGCGCCGATGGCGACCTCTCCCCAGGTCATGACGGTCCCACCGAGAAGGACGGGCGGCGCTCCCTCACCTCGCGCCGCCAGCGCCTGCCGCACGAGCGTGGGGGAATCGTGAGGGCCTGGCACGACAGCGGTGGGCAGCCCCAGCGCGGTGAGCATGATCACGGGCACGTCCGAGAAGGATCGGATTTCCTTGAGCGCCGCGACGCCGTCCAGCTCCGGCATCACCACATCGAGTATCACCGCGCGCGGTCGCACGGCGCGCACCGTGTCCACGGCCTCGGTCCCGTCGGCAGCCTGCAGCACCGCGTAGCCGTGCAGCTCAAGGTAGCCACGGATGGCATCACGAAGATGCGGTTCGTCATCCACAACCAGAATACGTTGGACCTCTGCCATTGAAGAACTCCTCCTGTTTCGCCGACGCTCAGGGCCGGTGCGCTATTGTCACGGTCGAGGCGGATGGACATCTCCATGCACGTACGCTTCTATGGGATATGGCACGATACTCCGCTCTACTATACAATCTCCATGAGTGTTTGTATAGGGTCGCTCTCGATGGCAAGGGAGTGACTTCTTACACGATACCTACACGACTCATACGCTGCTCTAACACCGTCTTACCTATGCTAGAGATGGATCAAGGAGCAAACAAAGCCCACGCGAAGGTGGTGGAAAGCACATCGAAGGGCTGCCAGAGGCAAAGAGATTGTATGATGCTGCCACGGCCGATCAGCAGCGCCTGGATACGTGCCAGCCACACGCCGATTGCCTGGTCATCGGATGGGTCGGCAGGAGCGCCGTCGATAAGCTCCTGTATGCGGTGCCTCATCACGTGATTAACCATCCAAGAACTCTCCCCTCTGCCGTTCACTATTGTATAGACTATACCATTCATCTTCTCTTTCGGTTCCAGAGCGACAGCGCGGGCGGACGGTAGACGGGCTGCCCGTGGTATAGTCAGCTACCGGCGGTGAGTGACGGGAGCGGCATCGTGGGCGCTGTGCCCGCGTCCGCTCACCGTGAGGCCCGGTGTGTGCCCTACATGTCTAGCCTGTCTCACGCGCCGCATCGGAGAGCAACTATGGCAGAGGAAACTATCCGCGCCATGACCGATCGCGGCTTCGGCTTTATGATGATACGTTCCGCGATCGTCGCGTTGGCGGTCCTGACGGCCGCTTTCAGTGGGATCGTGCCCGGTGTCAACGCGCCACCTACGATCCACGGAGTCGTCGCGACGACGATTCGCGTCGGAACGTCCACCAATGGACCTCTCGGGATACCGGCAAATCCCTACCCGCCGGCGACATCGATGCATAACCTGTACTCCCTGCAACCCGGACATCCTGCATACGTCCTGGCCATGACGTTCCGCGTGGAAGCGCTCGCCGCATCGCCGCACGGCCGCTATATCGCCCTGGCGGAAGGAGAGCAGGGGCTGTGGATCGTCAATAGTGCTGGGACCAGCCTCCACCGCCTCCTGCCCGTGCCCATCCGCTCGACGGGGCAGAGCCATGTCGCAATCTCCGCTGTGGCGTGGTCGCCCGATCGCTATATCCTTGCCTATGCTGTCAATGACACGGCGGGGGTATCGACGGACGGGCGGCTCGGCATCTGGACGGTCCGTTACGATGGTGGGAGCCCGCGCCACTTGCTCGCAGGCGCGCGCTATGCCGCGGTTTCGCTGTCCTGGTCGAGTGATGGGCGAACAACACTGGCAGCCGGACTGCGGGAGGGTCTGGTGGGGATCGACGCCGCGACGGGACGGACTCACGTGCTCGTCGCGGGATCGATTGATCGCGGGTCAGGGCCGCAATATCCCGCGTTTGCGCCAGCGGGCGTGGCGCTGGCCTATGTCGTCCGACGCTTCAGTCCGTCTGGACCCACCTCTGATCTGTACCTGATCGACGCCGAAGGACGCCGCCCCCGAATCATCGTGCAGACACGGAACGACATCTCGGCGCCGGTCTGGGCGCCCGATGGGCGCAGCATTGCGTACGTCTGGCGATCGGATGTCATGGCCGCGTCAGGCCCACCGCCGGATATCCACGCCGTCGATCTAGCGACGGGGAGCGCTCATGTCTTGGTCCAGGGGGCGCTCACGACATACGGATATGTCACCAATTTCGTATAGATGCCTGTCCGAAGCTAGAGCAACAGCATGGCACCCATTGGCGTACATGATGTGATGGCAAGCGCCTCACACCCACGATAAACAGCGTCTATGGTACATGCGGAGTACTACCCTGCTAAGCCGTGGTCATGGGACGGCCTCTGTAGCGGGTGGCTTGGTCCGCGTTGCTCTCGCTGCCCGCGCCCACCCAGAGACGTCTCTTCCATCGCCGTAGCGGCTACTTTCACAGACGCTATCACAATGCCTGAGCGGGTGGACGGCAGACTGGCCGCTCGTGGTATAGTGCAGTCATCGGTGTTGAGGTACGGTTGCGGTATCGGGGGCGCTGTGCCCTCGTCCGCTTACCGCGAGGCCCGGCGTGTTCTCACCATGCCGGGTTTTGTATGTCTCACGCGCCGTATCGGAGAATAACTATGGCAGAAGGCACCATCCGCACCATTACTGATCGCGGCTTCGGCTTTATCCGGCCAGAGAACGAGAACAACGACATCTTTTTCCACAGTTCCGCCCTGGTCGGCGTGACCATCGACGAGTTGCATCAGGGCGACCGCGTCAGCTTCACGGCCGAGGACGATCCGCGCGGCAAGGGCAAGCGGGCCTCGGACGTGCGCCTCCTCAACGGTTAAACCCCCCGCTTCTAACTCGCTAGGACGACGCCAGCCGGGGCATCGCGCGCGATGCCCCGGCTGGCGTCGTCCTATATTGACAATCCCTGGCGTATCCTCTACTATTCTTTTGTGCGTTATACCTTTGGACGGTATACGACGTAGTGGACTATGGGGGGTGCCTGTGAACCTCGATCTGGCCGAATTGGGGCGTTTCTCCGAGCCCGCGCTGCTGATCCTGGTGAGCCTTGCACCGGGGGCCAAGCACGGCTACGCGATCATGGAGGACATCAAGGCCATGACGGGGGCGGAGATGCGCGCCGGCACCCTTTATGCCGCACTCAACCGCCTGGAGCACCATGGTCTGATTGAGCTATTGCCGACGGAGGACCGGCGGAAGCCGTATCGCTTGACTACCGAGGGCGCCGCCGCGCTGCGCCAACAACTGACGAACCTGGGGACCTTTGCCCGGATGGGCTTGCAGAGGCTGGCGACAGCATGAGCATGCGGTAGATGGAGGGCCTATGGCGAAGCAAAGCATACGCATCGACAAGCCCGGCAAGCAGGGGCGGTCGCGCCAGGGCGGCGCGGAGCAGGTGAGTCGTGGCCAACAACGACGGCAGGCGCGGACGCAGCCGCACCGACCGTGGCGGCGTGGCCCGGCGCCGCTCGTCGGCGTCGTGGTCATCGTGCTCGCGCTGATCGGCGTCTTCTTCATCATCGCGCAACAGGGCAACGCTGGCACAAGTACGCAATAGAGCAAGTCTGGCACAAGCGCGCAACAGGGCAACGCTGTCGCAAGCGCACGCATCGGCCAAGCCGTCTCGGCGCCCATCATGCGCGAGGTGACGCACGTCAGCCCCTCTGTCATCGCGGCCGTCGGCGCCGGCACGCTCCCGACCGGCGATCCTATTCCCGCCCCGTACCGAGCGATCACCGGACCATCTCTCACCGCGCACGGGAAACCCCAGGTGCTCTATATCGGCGGCGAGTTTTGCCCGTATTGCGCGGCGGATCGCTGGAGCCTCGTCAACGCGCTCAGCCGCTTCGGCGCGTTCACGCATCTGCACTATATGCGCTCGGCAGCCGACGACGGCGACATCGCCACCGTCACCTTCTACGGCAGCAGCTACACCAGCGCGTACGTCACCTTCACGCCGATCGAGAACGAAGACCGCGGTCAGCGGCCGCTCCAGCCGCTCACCGACGAGCAAGCACAACTCCTCTCGACACTTGGCGGGAACGGCTACCCCTTCGTGGATATCGCCGGGCGGTACGCCAACGATGCGCCTAACTCGTATCCGGGAGGCTATGACCAGAGCGTCCTGAGCGGGAAGAATTGGTCTCAGATCGCCGGCGCGCTGAGCAACGCGCACGATCCCATCACACAAGGGGCGATCGGCAACGCAAACGACCTGACGGCCGCCGTCTGCAAGGTGACGCGCAACCAACCCGGTAGCGCCTGCGCCACGGCCGCCATTCAGCACATCGAGCAACAGCTTCCATCAAACCAGTAAGGAGGTCTCGCGTGGCGCAGGACTCTCGTCAGACGATGAGCTTGGGTGGAACGACAGGCCGGCACAGAGGCGTGGCGATCCAGCAGGCGCCGGACCTCGCCGCGCTCGTCGTGCTGGCGCTCGCCGGACTTGCCATCTCGATCTATCTGACCACCGTCCACTACGCGCACGCGCCTCTGCTGTGCTCGGCCGGCGGTATCGTCAATTGCACGCAGGTCACGACGAGCGCCTACTCCGTCGTGCCCGGAACGCAGCTTCCCATCACCATCCCCGGCATGCTCTGGTTCCTCGTCAGCGGTGGTTTGGCGATCGCGGCCTGGCGCGCGCAGGCGCACGCGGGCGTCGCACCGCTCCGCCTCTACGTGGCCCAGGTTGGCTGGGGCGCCATCGGTCTCGTCACGGCGCTCTACTTGATCTACGTCGAGATTGTGCGCCTGCACGCGCTCTGCGAATGGTGTACCGCCGTGCACGTGCTGGCGTTGCTGTCCTTCCTGGTGGCGGTCTATCGCGCGCAGCAACTCCCCGACCGCGCGCACGTCGATGATCGTCAGGGCTGACGGATATGGGTCTCTGGGGGTGAGCGAGAGCGACGCCGCGCCGCCCGCGTCCGCGGCGTGGCGCCTATCTGGCGCGCCCTTTGCTCGCGACGGAGGCGGATGTATGGCTTCGCCAGGCGCTCTACACTGGCCAGCGCGCCGGCGCGTGAGATCTGATACCCTTGCCCTCGACATCCTACGACGCAATCGTTGCCCGACCTCCAGTGGACCATGCGCGCGAATCGTTATAGTGGGCTTTCAAGGCCCGGGATGAGCGGCGCCACGTCCCGCACGATGAAGATGAAGAAGACGACGTGCGCCGCGATCACGGCCAGGTGGAACAGCTCGTGGTACCCGAAGACCCGCGGCCAGAGCGTGGGCCGCCGCAGGGTATACACTATCGCTCCTGCTATGCAGAGGGCGGCGGCGAGAGCTGGCAAGCCCGCGCCCGCGAGGCCCAGCCGCACCACGATCATGGGTGTGGCCAGCAGCGCCAGCGCGGAGAGAGCGCCATAGAGGGCGATGCGTATGCGGCGGGACGGCGGCCTGACGACCAGCAATGCGACGCCGCCGAGCGTCATTCCCCACACGCCGGCCAGCAGGCCGGCGCGCCACCACCCCGTGAGCAGGATGACGGCCAGCGGCGTGGCGCCGGCCGCGATCATCACGCAGATCAGGGCATGGTCGAGCCGGCGTAGCGCCGCGCGCCCGCGAACTGGCCACGCGCCCAGGTGATAGAGCGCGCTGACCGTGAAGAGCGCCACGGAACTGACGCCGTAGAGCAACAGGGACGCGCGCGCTGGCGAGACGCCGCCCGTCAAGCGGATCAGCAGCGCCAACGCGCCCATGGCCACGACTGCCGCGACGGCGTGCGATTGACCCCGCAGCAGCGGCGTTGGGATAGGGGCAGGAACTGGCGGATGTTCCGCTCGCGGCGCGCCGGTTCGTACAGTGATGTGTCTATCCTCTTCCAGTCAACTACCGCACCCGCGAACGGATGGTCACACTCGAGACCGGGGGTCACGTCGACGCGGTCGCGTCAGTGCCATGATAGCACAACGCATCGGGCCGCGTCCACCGGACGGAACGACCGAACGACTGGGATACGCGCCACTTTGTCGCGCCTCCTGGGAGCGCCGGCTTCCAGCCGGCATGCTGTCGCAGGCGCGCGGGGGGTGTCCAAGCTGCGGGTGGCGTCCGGGCCATAGGTGGCTACCCCGCCGATGGCAACCGGGGCCGGCAGGATGCCGGCGCTCCCAGGGGGTACGGCACGCTTGCGCGCGATACAGTGGCGCGTCCCGCACCCGCAAAGTTACGGCAGCATATCATGACATAGGGTACGCCGATTCGCGCTACCGGCAGGAGCATCCGTGCTACAATCGACCTGTCAGTTGGTCTCGAGCAGCGAGGGAGATGAGGGGATGAGCAGGCCTGTCGAGCTATATATGACCTCCGGTTGTGAGCACAGCGCCGCCGCGCGGGAGGACCTGGAGTGGCGCGGGGTCGCGTTCGTGGAGTATGACGTGGAGCGCGACGCCGCGGCCCGCGCGCGCATGCTGACGCTGACCGACGGCGCGCGCACGGTGCCCGTGATCGTGGAAGAGGGCAAGCCGATCCAGATCGGCTGGATGGGCCGGGGCTGCGTCGTCTAATCGACACCTGAGTAGGTGCTGGCAAGTTCTTGCGGCATAGCGGTACAGGATGTCCCCCTGGGAGCGCCGGCTTCTAGCCGGCAAGCGATAGCCGGCTAGAAGCCGGCGCTCCCAGGAACGTGCCAGCACCTACTTAGCCGGCGTTGATGTAGTCCTGTAGTTGCTGGATGTGGACCGCCTGGTCGGAGATGTGCGCCTTGACGACATCTCCGATCGACACGACGCCCACCAGCCGGCCATCCGTGAGGACGGGGAGGTGGCGCACTCGCTTGTCCGTCATCAGCGCCATGCACTGCTCGATCGTCTGCCCTGGGTCGACGTGGAAGACGTTGGCAGTCATGATGTCTCTGACGGTCGTGTCTCTGGACGACCGTCCCTGCAGGATGACCTTGCGCGCGTAGTCGCGCTCCGAGAGGATGCCCACCAGTTTGTCGGCCTCGACGACCAGCACGGCCCCCGCCTCTTTGACGGCCATCAACCGGATGGCGTCGTAGACCGTGGTGTCCGGCGTCACGGACCAGATGTCGCGTCCCTTGGCGTCCAGCAGTTGTTCGACGGTTGTCATCACCTACCTCCTTTGGTCGGTTAACCACGAGCATCATTGCTCGATACCCTATATCCTGGCCATCACCACCATACGCGCCGGCGAGGCGGCGATGGCCACGTCCACCTCGCGCCGGCGCCGCGCTCCTACTGTTCTCCGATCAAACGTCGCAACACGTGATAGGCGGAGGCCTGCGCCTCCTGGATGCGCGGGATGTCGTCCGAGCGCACCACGACCGCGTGGTCGGCCAGGCGCTCGGACACGATCCGGCCGCCGTCGTAGCCCACGAACGCCACCGTCAGCAACCCCCGCTTGCGCGCCTCCGCCAGCGCGGCCAGGATGTTGGTCGAGTTGCCGCTGGTGGAGAAGGACACCGCGACGTCCTCGGGCCGGGCGTGGGCGATCAACTGGCGGCTAAAGATGGCCTCGACGCCGATGTCGTTGGCGACGGCCGTGATATTGGCCGGCTCCGCCGCCAGGGATACTGCCGGGATGGGTGCGCACCCCGGCGGGGGCGCCACGCAGTCCGCGACCAGATCGTTCGCGTCGGTGGCCGAGCCGCCGTTGCCAAAGGCGATGACCTGCCCGCCCCGCGCCACCCGCGCCGCGATGTCCACGGCGATCCGCGCGATGGCGCCCGCCTCGTCCGCGGCGACCGCGGCGCGCAGGCGGTTCACCTCCTCCATTTTCTGCAGCATTGACCTCCACACCTCGTCCACCACCGCCCCGAGGTCTTGCTCCTGGCGGCCCAGGAACGGATAGAGGAAGGAGGATGCTCCCACGTCGTGCCCCTGCTCGCGGTGCTCGAAGTAGACGTGGACGGTCTCCCAGAGCAGGTGGTAGAGTACCTCGAAGACCTCCTGGCACACCAGGGGGTCCTCGTCGGGCGGGGCGAAGGGGTAGTCGCCGTCCGGCCCCGCCAGGGCAAAGGTCAGCGCGCCGCGCTCGCGGGCCGCCCGCAGCGCGCGCGCCACCTCCGCCGCCTCGGCGGCCCTGGCGTCCGGCGACTGCGCGGTCGGGAAGCAGAAGCCCAGCACCATATCGTCCGGGCGCGCGATGACGGGCAGGCGAGCCGCGGCATCCGGACCGACGTCCAGCGCGGGCAGGGCGCGCTTGCCCACGATGACCGGATGGACGAACTCGACCGAGACGTGCTGGGCGTCGGTGGCCGCGGCGCCCTCCCCGAAGGCCAGCAGCCGCCCGCCCGCCATAAAGCGGCGCGACATCTCGTGGCAGGCCGTGGCCAGGCGGGGCGCCTCCGCCGCGAAGAACGCCTCGCAGACAGCGTTGCGCCGCAGCAGCGCGGCCCTCGCGCGCTCGACGAGCGTGTCGGTGTCTGGCATCCTTGTTCCTTTTGTTTCAACCGGGTTGCCTGGCCTCTACTGGGGACTTTATCATGGTCACGGACAAAACGCTTGTTGTGAAATAAAACGGCCGAATCTTAGCTGGTTAGCATCCGAGGATGCCCACCGCGGGGAGCGATGGCGACCGCCGGGAGGGCCAACCAGGCAAACAGGACAGGCACTGTCCCGAGCGGGCTGGTCTCGTCTATGGAAACGGACAGAGCGATGGCCGTCAGCGCGCACGCGACGGCCAGGATGCCCGTCGGTAGCGGACGCGCGCGGGTCGTGCCGGCGCGGTACGCGCCGACGGCCATCGTTATAGCCGCCGCGATGACGATGGGGACGGCCACATCGGGCGGGATAGAGGTGGGCGCCCCGATGGCGAACGGCTGCGTCCTGGCGTGCTCCGCCGCAAACCAGAGCGCGGCCACTCCGTAGTGCGCCCCCAGCGCGATGGCAAGGCTGCGGCCCCACGGTAGGCCGAGCGTGCGCAGCGGCAGCGTCCCCCCCAATGCCATGAGAGCCGGGAGGGTGGCGAGGATTGCCCACTCAGTCACGGTGGGGCCGTCCGAGCTGGACGCGAGACCCACGATCAGCGCTAGCGTGAAAGCGGCCATCGCCAGGGCGAACGCGCCCGCCCCCGCAGCGATGGCCAGGGCAAGCCTATTCATTGGGACTATTCTCCTTGTCTCCTCTATCTGCCCCTGTCCCAGAATAGGCGCACACGGCCGTCCGCGCAATCACCCGGACGGGGTGGAAGGGGGGACCGCGACAACGCGTCGCGGTCCCCTACCCAATCACATGCCCAATGTGGCGAGGCAATGCTCCGTCGATTAGTGCCCGATCGTGTCGACCTTTGAGTTGGTACGGATGCTCGGCGTCCCATGCTCCGTTCTGACCGAAGACGCGCAGGTAGTACTGGCCCGCAGCCGGGGCCATCCGAATCGATTTGCTAGATGTGCCGACCGACGTGTCCGACGCGATCTTCGAGCCGGTGGCGTCGTACAACTCGAGCCCGTAGGGCGCTGTCAAGCCCACCAGGTCGGCCTTGTACGTGGAGCGGCCGTCGGCGGCGAACGTGAACCAGTCCTCGTCCCCCTGCGGCGCGATGAACCGTCGGACCTGGCCCTTGACGGCCAGCGGTTCGGCTGTCGCGCGCGTGTTCGGAGCGTCGTCGACGAGCAGGGTCTGGACCGACTCGGTATTCCCGGCGTTGTCGACCGAGAGGAAGCGGATCGTCGTGCCAACTGGGACCGTGAATGGCGCCGTGTAGCGCACGCTTTGGACCTGCTGACCTACTTCGTAGTACGTGGCCGCGACGCCCGAGCCCCCCGGGTCGTCCTGGCCCGCCAGGGCGACAGTCATGGTCGACACGACCTTGGACGCGTCCCCGGCGGGCCGGATGGTCGCCGTCGTCGTCGGGGGCACCATGTCGGTCACCGCGGCCCCCGTTACGACGGAGTCCGGGGCGACCATATTGCCCGTGCCACCCGCGCCAGGCGGCACGATTTGCAGACGGACCGCGCCGAGATCCTGCCCCGGCGACAACGTGAGGTGCAGGGCAGCGCCGGGGGCCTGGACGTTGAATATCGCCATCCCAGTCATCTGGCTGTTGCTGTAGCTACGCACGCGCAATTGGACCGACCCGCCGCCCCCGACAGTCAATGTCGAGGTGTAGGCGCCGGCCTGATACACGAAATAGCTCTGCGTGTCGTCGATCGCGTTGTAGATGCCCCCCGGCATCTCGCTCAGGGCGCCGATGGGCCCCGCGCCTTGGGGCTGACCGATGACGTTCCCGGCCGCGTCGGCCACCGTCCCGCTAATCGGACCTATCGCCTCCAACTCAATGCCGCCGAACTGGCTCGGCGTCGTACTCAGGCCACCGAGGTCGATCGGGCCGGGCGCATCCTGCGGGGCCGTTGCGGGCATGACGTGCGGCCGGGCGCCACCGATGCGGCCGGCGCTGCCGCCCCCGCGACCAAGCCCGATGGGGACCAGATGCGCCCCCGCAAGCTGACTGTCCCGCGCTCGCGCTGGCCCCCACTATGGGCCACGCCGGGGGATGTGCCCCGGGACACGACGTGGGTGCCATGGTCGGCGCTGTGGCCGTGTGTCGGGTGCAGCAACCCCACGAGCGCCTTCACGGGCATGAGGGGCAGCTGCACCAGCGCGCCGAGCAGGTTGGTCGCCCCGGATGAAGGCGGCGGGACGGGGCCGGGCGAGGGGACGCCGGACGGGGCGGGCGAGGGGCTGCCCGCAGGCGCCGCCGTCGGGCTAGGGCTGGGCGGCGGCATGTACTCGGGCGGCGGCTGCGGGGTCGGCGACGGAGCGGGCGCCGCGATGCCGAAGTACGCGAGCGCGAACTTGTCGATGTCCGGGTTGCCGGGGAGTTGGGTGTGCTTGACCCCGTTCACGTAGAGGTTGGGGATATCGCCGCGCAGGTCGACGTGGGTGTCCGGGTTGTACACGTCCGCAGAGTGCTGCGGCACGGTCCCGTCCCCGGTGCCCATAATCGTGTCATACCTGAAGCCGCAGTTGAAGAACGCCAAATCGCAGGCATGGTACTGCCTGATCGCCCGGACCGTCGGCACGCCGCTGCCGATGATGCGGTAGAAGGTCACTGAGGGGTCGGCGGGCCTGAACACGTCGCTCTGCTGGTGGAATTGGTCCGCGAGGTTCATCAGCGCGGCGTTTTGATTCTCTCGGACCTGGGCCGCCCACTCGTCGTGAGGGACGTCGATCGTGCCGTACGGGTCACCAAGGTCGTCGACGACGGCGGGTCCCACGAACTGGTCGTAGTTGGCGTCCGGCATCAACTCGTAGGCGCCCGGGATATTGCGCAGGGCCTTCTGAAGCGTGGCCTGGTTGACGGCGCAAATCGGCCCGTCGACGAAGCAGGGCGTCTGGTACGCGACCTCGCCCAGCGCTTTCGCCGCCCCGAGGATGGGCGTGCCCAGCGTCAGGACGCGGCGCACCTTGCCGATCGAGGAGGGGTCCGAGAGCGCGTAGCGCGTCAGCAGGCCACCCTGCGAGTGGGCCAGGATGTCGACTTGGCTCGCGCCGGTCATCTTGAGGACGAAGTCGATGTAGTTGAGCAGATTCTTACCCTCGCTGCGGTCGTCCAGGCGCCAGTCGTACGGATACGGGAAGAGCGTCGATGCGGCGCCGCCATCCGGGTAGCGGACGTAGCCGGCGTTCTGGAGCGTCGTCAGGAGCGTCGCGTAGTAGTCGCCGTACTGATGGTAAAGCCCGCCGAGGACGGCGACGTCGGTATTACTGATGGGCTGGCCCGCCGTGATCGGGTCGCTGGGGTCGATGGGCGAGACCCCCGTCGGGCTGCAGGCCAAGCCGGAGCAGGAAATTGTCGTCTGCGGAGGTCCAGAGATCCTCGGCGCGCGGCCACACCTCCGCGCCGGTTTTGTCGACGAGCGTGCTCCCGCCGACACCCGGGAGGACGATTAGCGGCGTTTGCTGTGACTTCGGCTGGGCACCCGGTTGGCAGCTGGCGGTCGGGGACGTCACGGTGACGAAGCGTATGTTGTCGACAAACGCGGCCGAGTCGAAGACGTGATCGCCTTGGTCGAATATCGACAGGTACAGGGAGTGCGCCCCCGGCGTGACCGGCGTGGCCGCCTGGAGCAGCGTGGTCGCCCCACCGTACGTCGTGCCGCCTGCGTTGAGCAGGCTCATGCCGTCCGCGCCCGTGCTGTTGATGCTGACAACCTTGCCGTTCGCGTCGTGGGCGAAGTTGTCGGGAGCGTCGATCGTGCTGTTCGTGGCCTGCCAGGTCGACTTATCAAGCTCGGCGATGAAAGCATCGTTGAATGAACTGCCAACGTAATTCGGATACTCGTTGGAATAGAAGGCGAAGTCGAACACCAGGCAGTTGGCCGACGGTGGAGCGTTCAAATCGAGGCGGAGGATGCTCGTGTCGTAGTCGGTCGAGCCGTGCCCGGAGGCGTTGGGGCCGCCATCGTCGGCGCCGCCGCCGCCGACGTGCGGCGTGTTGGCGAGAGTGGCGTCGCCATTTGTCATGATGCCGAAGGTCGAGCCGGTGCTCGGGAAGAAGCTGAGCGGGGAGGTGGCGACGGCATTGGGCGTCCCGTTCGGCGGGGTGGCAATCCAGTGCGCCCCCTGCAGTGTCGACGGGTCGGCGACCATGGTCGACGCGATCTCTTGGGCCCCCGTGTCGTCCCCGCCAACGGGGATAATTGCGGGCCCAGCAGCGTGGGTCGGTGTGTGGAGCGGGAGCAGGGCGGCGATCAGGATCGCGACGGAGAGCCATCGTGCGGAGCGCACATGGCGCCGACTGCGGCGCGGAGGGGTTGATGGGACAGGCATCTTCAATAAGTCCGTTCTCTAAGCGTTGAAGGGCCAGCGCGTGATTGGTCCCGCGCAGACCTTTAAACGCTTGTTGTGAATTAAATTGGCTGATTTTGGCCTCGACAAGCCTGTTTGGCCCGAAAAGAGATGATGCATGGTCGTCGATCTGGGTCATGCGTTCGAATAACGTGCTTGCCGTGGTAAACGACAGGCGCTTTGCGTGTCAGAAGCGTCATAACCGTCACTTTCGGTCACGAAATGGGGCGAAATAACTCACAACAAGCGTTTTAAGGTCCGTACCCTGCTGTGTACATTGCCGATTTTCATGGGTGGGGGCGTCCCGCAGGGACATGACGATCTGCCATGCGCTTTCAAGCGCAGGTTGCCGGTTGCCCCAGGGCTAGTACCGCACGACGGAGATTTCTCCGCATGTTTAACACGGTGTCTCACGCCTCAGAGGCCTACCGCACGCCTGTGGAAACTGCGGAAGGTTTTCAAGCGAGCGGTACTAGGTCATTCCCGTGCTGGATGGTTGCGTCGGGGTAGGGGCGTATGCAATACGCCCCTACCCACCTCGCGATCAACAATGAAATAACCTTGGCGTTGCTCTAGCAGATCCTGGGCAGCGGGTCGCCCACCAGCATGTCGACCATGCGCGTGCCGCCGAACTGGGTGTGCATCAGGACCATGCGCGCCGGCTCTGTCTGGACCTCCCCGATAATCGCGGCGTCCTCGCCGCCTTCCGTGGCGCGCAGCGCCGCCAGCGCGGCCTCCGCCAGCTCCGGCGCCACCACCGCGAGCAGCTTGCCCTCGTTGGCCACGTAGAGCGGGTCGAGGCCCAGGATCTCGCAGGCCCCATGCACGACGGCCCGGATCGGCAGCCGTTCCTCCCAGATGACCACGCCGTGGCCGCAGTCGCGCGCCAGCTCGTTCAGCACCGTGCCCGCTCCGCCGCGCGTGGGATCGCGCATGAAGCGCAGTCCGGGTCCCGCGGCGTCGCGCAACGCGGTCATCAGCGGGGTCAGGGGGCGGGTATCCGAGAGCACGTCCGCCTCCAGGTCGAGGTTGCCGCGCGCGATCATGATGGCCGTCCCATGGTCGCCCAGCGTCCCGGAGCAGAGGATCTGGTCGCCCGGCCGCGCCGACGCCGCGGACAGGGTCAGCGTGGGGTCCGCGACGCCGATCCCCGTGGTGATGATGTACAGCTCATCGCCCTTGCCGCGCTCGACCACTTTGGTGTCTCCGGTCACGATAGAGACGCCGGCGCGCGCGGCTGCCGCGGCCATGGCCTCCACCTCGTGGCGCAGCACCGCCGTGTCCAGTCCCTCTTCGATGATCAGGGCGACGGACAGCCCCAGCGGGGTTGCCCCCGCCATGGCCAGATCGTTGACCGTCCCGTTGACCGCCAACTCGCCGATGGAGCCGCCGGGGAAGACCAGTGGGCTCACCACGAAGGCGTCGGTCGTCAGCGCCAGCCGCATGTCGCCATGGGACAGCAGCGCTGCGTCGGCCAGCGGCGCCAGCGCCGGGTTGGTCAGGGCCGGCAGCAGCAGGCCCTCGATCAACTTGTGGGTTGCTTTGCCCCCGGCGCCGTGGCTCATATCGATGCGCGGCGCCGTGAACGTCGGCGGCCGGCGGCGACCCTGCTCGAGGTGCTCCAGGACCTGCCGCTCGCGCTGTTCGTTCATGCCTCCGCCCCTACCTTCTCTGCCTCTACTCCTACCTTCTCTTTCTCCGCCGCCCGGCGTCCGAAGGTGAAGTAGGCGGCGCAGGCGCCCTCGGAGGAGACCATCAGCGCGCCCAGAGGATGCTCCGGCGTGCAGGCCGTGCCGAAGACCTTGCACTCCCAGGGCTTGAGCACGCCCTTGAGCACTTCACCGCACTGGCAGGCCTTGGGATCGGCCACCCGCACGCCGGGCGAGGCGTAGCGCAGCTCGGCGTCGAAGTCGGCGTACGCCGGGGCGAGCTTAAGCGCCGACTGGGCGATGAAGCCCAGACCCCTCCACTCGAAGTACGGGCGCAGCGCGAAGACTTCGGCCATGCTCTTGAGCGCCTGGAGGTTGCCCTCCCAGGGTACGATCCTGCTGTACTGGTTCTCGACCTCGCAGCGCCCCTCGGCCAACTGTTGCATCAGCATCAGGATGGACTGGATGAGGTCCAGCGGCTCGAAGCCCGCCACCACGCAGGGCTTGCCGTAGTCGCGGGGCATGAACTCGTAGGGCCGGCAGCCCACCACCGTAGAGACGTGGCCCGGCCCGATAAAGGCGTCGAGGCGCAGGTCCGGCGAGTCAAGCAGCGCCCGGATGGGCGGCACGATGGTGACGTGGTTGCAGAAGACGAAGAAATTCTTGACACCTTCCCGTTTGGCTCGCTGCAGCGTCAGCGCCGTGGACGGGGCGGTCGTCTCGAACCCGATGGCGTAGAACACCACCTCGCGGTCGGGGTTCTCGCGGGCCAGACGCAGCGCGTCGAGCGGGGAGTAGACCATGCGCACGTCGGCGCCCTGGGCCTTCATCTCCAGCAGGGTTCCTTTAGAGCCCGGCACGCGCATCATATCCCCGAAGCAGGTGAAGATCACCTCCGGCCGCTCGGCAATGGCGATGCCGTCGTCGACCCGCCCCATCGGCAGCACGCACACGGGACAGCCTGGCCCATGCACCAACTCGACCTGCGGGGGCAACAGGTCCTTGATGCCGTGGCGATAGATGGTGTGGGTATGCCCGCCGCACACCTCCATAATCTTGTAGTGCCGCCCTGGGTCCGCGAGCGCGGCGATTTCCGCCGCGATCGCCCGCGCGATCCCGGCATCGCGAAACTCATCTACGTACTTCATCGACGCCTTCCTCTCCGCGCCCACCCCGTGGCCGCTCTACCCCTTGCTCTATCCCTTTATCCCTCTACCCGGCCGTTATCCCTCTACCCGGCCGATGGCGACGCCGCCATGCGTCAGCAGCACGTCGCCGTCACACACCGGGGCCACCAACTCCACCGCGATCGTCGCCGTGTTGCCGGCGCTGTCCTGGCAGAGCGCGTCATCCCCGTCGACCGCGAGCACCCGCACGGGAATACCCGCGTCGGCGCAGACGACGCAGCCGTCGTGGTCCAGGGTGCAGGCCGTGCCCCACACGCCGTCCGGAAGCGCGGGCGCGCTACGCGCCATGACGTTCTCATCGCTCATCATGTATCATCACTCAATCCGCGAGGCGTGCAACTCCACCATCTCCTGCTCGTAGGCCTCGCCTATCTCCTTCAGCGCCCGCAGCGTGAGCTGCGCCTCGGCCTCGTCGATCTTGGACATCGCGAATCCCACGTGGATCAGCACCCAATCTCCGATCGCGACGGTCTCCTCATCGTGGTGGACCAGGCCGATATTGACGTTCCGGCGCACCCCGCTCACGTTCACCTTGGCCAACTGTAGATTCTCGTCCACGATCTCCACGATCTGCCCCGGTATCGCCAGGCACATGACCTTCTCCTTTCGAAGTGGCTAGTGATTAGTGATTAGTGACGAGTGAGGTTTACTAACCACTAACCACTAACCACTAACCACTAACCACTAACCACTAACCACTAACCACTAACCACTAACCACTAACCACTAACCACTAACCACTAACCACTAACCACTCTGCTAGCACCGCCTGGCCAAGCGCCAGGCCGCCATCGTTGGCCGGCACGCGATGGTGCCGGTAGACCACGAAGCCACGGTCCGCCAGGGACGCCATGGCGAGCTGCAACAGGAGGACGTTCTGAAACGTACCCCCCGAGAGCGCCACCGCGCCCGTGCCCGTCGCCTCGCGCACGCGCACGCAGCCCGCGACGACAAGGTCCGCCATCGCGCGGTGGAAGCGGGCGGCTATCTCTCCCACTGGCCGCCCGGCCAGGATGTCGTCGACGACCGCGACGATGATGTCCCCGGTCTCCGCTACCCACGGCTCCCCTTTCCCAGGGTCTGTGAATTGTCGGTCTGGGGGCGCGTGGCGCTCGCTGCGCTGCCCGCCCGTCCCGGCGTTGGACCCAGGACGGGCGGGACGCCCGCGCCCCCAGATTGCCCTGCCCCCAGATTCAGGTCCTTCTCCTTGCGACCGTAGCTGGAACGGGTAGGATTGTCGCGTCGGGGTGGCCGCGGCCAACTCCAGTTCCACGGCGGCCTGCCCCTCGTACGTGGTCTGGCGGCTGCCGGGGACACCCAGCAGCGCGGCCACGGCGTCGAAGAGGCGGCCGGTGCTGGAGGTGGGCGGGGTGTTGAGCCCGTGCTCCAGCAGCCGGGCCACCAGGCGCACGTTGCGCTCTCCCGCCTCCTGTACCATGGGCAACGGCAAGCGCACCGTTTCGTCCTCGCCATACAGGGCGATCAGGCGCGCCAGCGCCATGCGCCAGGGCTGCCGAATGGCGGCCTCGCCGCCGGGCAGGGGCGCATACTCCAGGTGGCCCCGCCGGACGAAACCCCGCGCGATGCTGCCCTCCAGGAACTCCCCGCCCCAGATGGCCCCGTCGGTCCCGTAGCCGGTCCCATCCAGCGCCACCCCGATGACCTGTTCCGCGGCTGGCCGCTCGTTGTCGGCCAGGCAACTGGCGATGTGCGCGTGGTGGTGCTGCACGCCTACCGCCGGCAGACCATTCTCCTCCAACTCGCGGGCGTACGCGGTGCTGAGGTAGTCAGGATGCAGGTCGTGGGCCACCAACTCCGGCCGCACGTCGAAGAGGCGGCAGTAGTGCTCCACTCCTTCTTTATAGGAGCGCAACGTGGCGTAGTTCTCCAGGTCGCCGATGTGGTGACTGAGGAAGGCGTGGCGTTCCCTGGCCAGGCAAAAGGTGTTCTTGAGCGCGCCCCCGCAGGCCAGCACCGGTCGCCCGACGCGCTCGGCCAGACCCAATGGCGCGGGCGCATAGCCGCGAGAGCGGCGGGTGAGCGAGATCTCGCCATTGACGACCCGCGCCACGCTGTCGTCGCAGCGCATATGGATGGGACGGTTGTGCGCCAGGACGTAGTCCGCGATGCCGCCCAACTGCTCCAGGGCGTCCTCGTCGCGATAGGCGATGGGCTCGTCGGAGCGATTGCCGCTGGTCATGACGAGGGGACCGCCGGCCTCGCGCAGCAACAGGTGGTGCAGGGGCGTATAGGCCAGCATCACGCCGAGCGTCGTCTGGCGCGGCGCCACGTCCTCCGCCACCGCCCTGCCCGCGCCCCCGTTCTCTCCCGCTCGCTCAACACCGTCGTGGCGCGTCAGGAGCAGGATAGGTCGCCAGGGGGCGGCCAGCAGCGCCTCTTCTCGCGGCTCCACGCGGCACAGGAGTTGGACCTGGGCCAGGTCGGCGGCCATCAGCGCAAAGGGCTTATCCTGGCGCACCTTGCGGCCGCGCAACGCGCGGACCGCTGTCGTGTTGAAGGGGTCGCAGGCCAGGTGATAGCCGCCCAGGCCCTTGACGGCCACGACGGCCCCGTCGCGCAGCAGCCGCGCGGTTCGCGCAATGGGGTCCTCGGTCCCATCCTCGTGCCCGGTGTCAAGCGCGCGGCCCGTCCCATCCAGGAGTTGGACCCGTGGTCCGCAGACCGGGCAGGCGTTGGGTTGGGCATGGAAGCGGCGGTCGAGCGGGTTGTCGTATTCCCGTTGACAGGCGGCGCACATGGTGAAGCCCGCCATGGTGGTCATGGCGCGGTCGTAGGGCACCGCGCGCGTGATCGTGAAGCGCGGCCCGCAATTGGTGCAATTGGTAAAAGGATAGCGGTAGCGCCGATCCGCGGGGTCGAACAACTCCGCGAGGCACTCCGCGCAGGTGGCGACGTCCGGTGAGATCAGCGCGCGCCGTTGGGCGCCCGCCCTGCTCTCCTCGATGCGGAAGCCGCGCTCTCCGCGCGCCGTCAGCGGCCGCCAGGACACCGCCTCGACCACGGCGAGCGGCGGCGCCTCCGCCTTGATCCCCTGCAGGAAGGTCTCCAGCGCGTCAGGGTCGCCCTCCACGTCGATCCGCACCCCCTCGGCGTCATTGCACACGGAGCCGGCTAGTCCGTGCCGGAGCGCCAGCGCATAGATGAAGGGCCGGAACCCCACGCCCTGCACGATGCCCCGCACGGCCACCGCGCGCCGCTCCCGTGCCGGAGCCTGCGTCATAGCATCCTCACCTTTCTCCATCGGTCCCGGGCTATGTGACCGACGCTCTGGAGTCGTCCGTCAAGACGACTCAGGACGACAATGACCACGTCGGCGCGTCTCCACCGGGGGCGCCAACGTGTCATCGCCCCTCTGACAAACCACTGACCGGCGTCGCGCCGGCGAAGGCGGCGAGCCACTCACACCAGGCGTCGAGCCCGGCGCCCGTGCGGCAGCTCACCTCGAAGATGCGCAGGCGCGGATTGATCGCGAGGGCCTGACGCCGCACCTTCTCCACATCGTAATCGACGTAGGGCAGCAGGTCGATCTTGTTCACGACCATGGCCTCGGCGACCGCGAACATTCCCGGATACTTGGCCGGCTTGTCGTCGCCCTCGGTGGTGCTGGCCAGGACGACGCGGGCGTCTTCGCCCAGGTTCCAGCCGGCGGGGCACACCAGATTGCCGACGTTCTCGATGACCAGCAGGTCGATATCCGCCAGCGCCAGGTGCTCGAGCGCCGTGCGGACCATGTGGGCCTCCAGGTGGCAGGTCCCGCGCGTGTTGATCTGCACGGTCCGCGCGCCCGCCGCCTCGATCCGATCCCCGTCCGCGCTCGTCTCGAGGTCGCCCTCGATCACGCCGATGGCCACGCGCCCACGGAGCCGGGCGATCGTCCGCTCCAGTAGCGTCGTCTTCCCGGCGCCCGGCGAGCTCATCACGTTGAGCGCGCGTATGCCGCGGGCCGCCAGCCGCTGCCGGATCTCCCTGGCAACAGTATCGTTGTTGGCCAGGATGTTTTGCGCGATGACCACCGTCTCCATGCCTGTTACTCCCGTTCGCGTTCCGGTTCGATCTCCATCTCGCGGATCTCGAGCTCCGTCCCTGAGATCACGTCGCTATCCCAGGCGTTGCAGGCCGGGCACTGGGCGATGAAGTTGATGACGGCAAACTCACAGGCGCAGCGCCGGCAGCGGGCGCGATGCGGCAGGCTGTCGATGACCAACAGCGCGCCGGCAATCGCCGGCTCGAAGCTCGCCACCATCTCCCAGCAGCCCTGCAGCGCGTCCGGCATGACGCCGGCCGCCTCGCCGATGCGCAGCCGGACGCTCGTCACGCGCGCTGCTTGACGCTCCATAGCGCGCGTGGTGACGGCGTCGGCGATGGCCTGCGCGATGCCAAGCTCGTGCATCTTCGGTCTGTCTCCGGTCCTTCTCCTGCGCTGCCCCGCTAGCGCGTCAATCGTCGCGTGTGCCCTTGCCACCGTAGGAGCGCGGGCAGAGATGCCCGCGCTCTCACGGCCTATCAGGGCGTTGTCAAGGTCGGGCTATCCGGGTCTATCGGCCCTTTGGTGTCAGGGCTGACGCTCGTGAAGTCGCTGGGCGTCGATACACCGGTGGCGCGGCCCGCCTCATTGGTACCGGTCTCCGGGCGGTCCTCCCCTCCCTCTCGCCCGCCGAGTTCCTCACCTTTCGTCGTGCCCGGCACGTGCGTGGGCTCGGGCGGTGTTTGCTGTCCTGCCATCGTCTATCCTCCCTGTCCTATTGTCGACGTGTAGTTCGTGGCCGGCTCCGGCCCTACATAGCTCGCATCTTGAGATAGCGCTGGATATCCGGCAGCAGCAGCGCGATCATACCGCCGGCCGCCACGGCCAGCACAACGAATCCCAGTCCGAGTCCTTTCATCGTACCTTCCCTCCTATAACGTCTGTCACGCCGACATACGCGGCGTTGCCGATGTCGTCCAGCAGCGACTCCACCATCCTGACGGCCTCGTCGACCGCCGCCCGCACCGGCGCGCTCAACTCGACCAGCACATCCTCGTCGTCCTCGCTGCCCAGCACGGCGGGTTCGCAGGCCACCAGGTAGGTGCGGGTCGGTTTGGCGCCCAGCGCCCAGGCGAGCTTGAGGACCTTGACCGGGTCCATCCCATGGGTGGCGAGCGTCACCTCTCCGTCCTGCTCGATCCGCGGCTCGATCAGGTAGAGCGTGCCCGGCGGCTCCCCGCGCGGGGCGGCGTCCACGAAGATGACCGCGTCGTAGTCCTCGAGCAACGCATAGACCAGGTCCATGCCGCGGATGCCGAAGTCCACGACGCGCGTCCTCGCGGGGAGCGGGCGCGCCGCCAGCCGTCGCGCCACCTCCACGCCGAAGCCGTCGTCGCCGAGGAAGATGTTGCCGATACAGGCGACCAGGATGCGCGGTGTCATTGGCCCTTGTCTCTCTCCAGCGGCTCGACTTCCGCCAGGGAGAAGAAAAAACGGTGCCCCGGCTGCCGCGCGTCGCCTAAGTCCCGGCCGGGGTCGTCCTCCACCGTCACCGCGACGTAGATGTTGTCCTCGAAGTCCTGCTCGATGGCCTCGATATAGGCCACCCGCCCGGCCAGCGCCAGGTCCATGATGTCGCCGCCGGGACGCGGATGGAGCCGTACGCGGCTGCCCGCCGTGATCTCGACCCCGTCGACCACGGCGCGTCCCGGACTCGTTTCCTCCGTCACCGAGAAGAGATCCACGATTCTTTATTCCTCCCTTCGTACCGGCTGCAGACCGCGAATGGCCCCGTGGAGCTTCATCAGTTGCTCGGTAGTCAGCGCCTCGGTTCGCTCCAGGACCTCGCGCCCCCGCGCGTCCGACTCGCGCATCTCCTGCTTCTCCTCGTCCGTCAGGGTCATGATACTCAGGGTCAGCAGCTCGTCTATCTCGGTCGTTTCAAAGAGATCGCCGGTGGTCTCGGGCGCGATCTGAGGGTAGTCATAGAGGATGATGGGCGAGGAGAGCAGGGTCTGGCGCTCTCCCTCCGCGCCAGCCAGGACCGGCCACGTCTTGACGTTCTCGCAGCCCTCGGCCGCCGCCTGATACGCGGCCGGCGGCTCCAGCAGCGAGACAAACGCGCCGTCCCGCACCCGCAGGATGGTGTGCGTGGAGACAAACGTTCGCCGCAGCGCGGCGCCGCGCGACCGCGGGTCTCCCTCACCATCCGGCCACGTCCACGGCGCCGTGTTGACGACGCGCACGGTCAGCCGGTAGCCGGCGCCCGCAACGGCGGGGTCCATAGACCTCTCCTCCAACGGCTCGGCCGCTATCTCCACGACTCCCTGCAGGGCCTGCCACTCACGGACGAGCCTGCCCACGACGTTCCCCGCCGAGTCGCGTAGCGGCTCGTCCGCGCAACCCGCGGGGATAGAGAACTCACGCTGCCGGCCGCGCGCGGCGAGCTCGCCCAGCCGCAGGGGCTCGTCGTCACTTCCACCGATCAGCACCTCCCGCTCGATAGCCTCCTCCCACGGCCGGTGGACGTGCTCGCCGACCCGCAACTGCTCGACAAAGCGCCACTCGACGGCGCCGTCCTCGCCCGGCGGCGCGGAGACGGGCTGTGCATCCATGGGTTGCGCCAGCCTCTCGGCCACCGTCCGGTCGACGACCTGAAGGAAGCGCACCTTCACCTCGAGCATCGCCTCGCTTGTGGAGTGCCCTTCCGGGTCCCCGCTGTCCCCGTTGTCTGCCACGACCAGGCACTGGGTCTGCATGAACCAGGGATCGGCGCCGCCGCTGCCCTCGCTGTAGCGGCGCGGATACACGCCGCCGAACGTCCAGCGTTGCTGGTTTTTAATAGCCGAGCGGCTGTATGGGTAGAGGAGATAACCTTCATACAGCACCACGTTGGCGATCTGCTCGACCGACTCCACGCTCATCGCTCCACCTCCGTCTCGTGCTCCCGCAGCAACCGGTCGAGCGTGGCGTCCCAGGTAGGTAGGGCCTGACGCCCCTTATAGGAATAGAGGCGGTCGAAGACATCCTTGCGCACGCGCAGCCAGGCGCTGTTCGGGAAGTAGCGGTCCATCATCTCCTTCCATATGCGGATTGGCAGCCGGAAGGCCGCCTCCTTCTCCCAGGGGAGCTGCGTGATCTGCAGCCGTCCCTCGCCGTCGGCATAGAAAACCGTGCCGCTGAACAGGAACAGCAGGGGGACCTCGCCGTCCTCTAGGGCGTAGAAATACTTGGCCGCGGCGACCTCGAAGTCGTAGGTGCAGACGACCGGCAGTTCGGCCACGATACTCTCGCTGAAGCGGGGCACGATCACGTTGACGTGCGTCCACAGCAGGCTGCGCAGTGTCTCACCCCAGCGGTACGGCTCGCCGAACAGTTCCAGCAGCCGCGCCTCGGCCTCCGCGTCATAGTGCCGCCGCGTGGCCTCGATGCGGATCTGGGTGCGCAGCATAATCGAATGCACCTGCTCGTCCGCCGGCGCGTTGCGGATATGCAGCTTGAACAGCATGGTCGGGCTGGCGGCGAAGGAGAGGACCTCGGCGTCGACCAGCGCAAAGTCGAGGTCAGGCATTGCTCCTCCTGAGAGGGACGGCCCGTTCCTTCAAGCCCGCGAAGAAGCGCTCTATCTCCTGCCAGACCTCGCGTCCCCCGCTAAACCCCGTCCACGAGGTGCGGATGAGCCCCACCAGCCGGTAGCACTCGTCGATGGGGACCAGGAAATAGTCCCTGGCGTCGCGCACCCGGTTGACCAGCAGCGCCTCGACGTCGGGCGCCATCTCCATCAAGACCGGGTTGCGCCGCGTCAAGTCCTCCCAGGTCTCCAGCGGCAACAGCGATTCCGTGGCCCCCTGCGGGCCTGGATAGAGCGCCACCACGCGGCCCGCCGCCGTACTGTGAGAGAAGAACGCCATATTGACGGGGACGCGCAGGCCCTCCCACTGCGCCTCGGCGATGTCGAAGTCCGCCAGGGAGAGGTAGCGCGTCGGCACCAGCCGGCGCGCGCCGCCCCCGGCCGCTGCCTGGTCGAAGAGGATGGCGCAGGCCCGGCACGCGCACAGTAGCCCCCTATTGGAGAGGTCCAGGAGGTGCCGGTGCGCGGGTCCGATAGGCTCACCGCACAGGTCGCAGTGCTCCTCGGCGTTCCGCGCCGCTTCCCGCGCCAACCGGCGTAGCGTGGCGAAGGAACTCTCACCCTGCGAATCTAGCATGTCTGTCCCCTGTCTCGCCGCCGGCCTGCGACTGCGGTCGCATGGCAAACCACGGCCGACTGCGGTCGGTTGAACTGCAACGTAAGCTCCTTAATCATGCACGAGCCGTCACTAATCATGCACGAGCCGTCACTAATCATGCACGAGCCGTCACTAATCATGCACGAGCCGTCACTGGTCACTGGTCACTGGTCACTGGTCACTCGACCAACTCAGGTGGTCTTTGGCCGGCGGGTCAGGGACGCGACCGGCACGAAGCCGGCGGGACGGTGCGGCTCTGGCGCGGCCACGCCCTCGGCTTCGATACCCTCCAGGTCGGGCGCCGCCTTGCGGATCGCTTCCTCGATGGCCAGCTTGAGCGTCACCGTCGACGAGGGGCAGCCGTTGCAGCTACCCTCCAGCCGCAGGCGCGCCACGCCTCCCTCCACCCCGAGCAACTCCACGTTGCCGGCGTGTGAGCGCAGATAAGGGCGCACCTCCTCCAGCGCGCGCTCCACCCGCGTCCGCAGGTCGACGGGATGCGCGTCGTGGAGCAGCAGCAGGTGAGAGACCAATTCGTCGGCGGCGAAGTCCGTCAGGATCGCGGCGGCGGCCGGTTGATCCTGATCGGCGCGCTGCCCCACCATCGCCACCATGCGTCCCAGCCCTTCACCATAGAGCGCCAGCAAGTCCTGCACGATGGCGATGACCGTGGCGCGCGTCTCGGGGTTCGGTAGGGACTCGACCTCCTCCAGCAGCGACTCAATCCGCGCCGCACGCACAGTCGTCCCGCGGTCGTCCAGCAGCATCGCCATGCCCCTTTCGAGTGACTAGTGGCTAGTGGCTAGTGGTTAGTTCTAGTCACTAGTCACTAACCACTAGTCACTTACTATGCGCGCCCACACCGAACGTGGGAGAGTGGATCGTCTTGACGACCTTGCCGTCGCCGAGGTACATATGCACGCCGCAGGGCAGGCAGGGATCGAAGCTGCGCACGGCGCGCATGATGTCGATGCCCTTGAAATTGTCGGGGCCGTTCTCCTCGAAGATCGGCGTGTCCTGCACCGCGTCCTCATACGGCCCGGGAGTGCCATAGGAGTCGCGCGGCGAGGCGTTCCAGGGCGTGGGCGGATAGGGGTGGTAGTTGGCGATCTTGCCGTCCCGGATGACCAGGTGGTGCGAGAGCACGCCGCGCACGGCCTCGTGGAAGCCGCAGCCGATGGCGTCGTCCGGCACCGTGAACTCCTGGAAGACCTTGGTCTCCCCTTGCCGCACCAACTCCAGCGCCTTCTCCACGAAGTGCAGTCCCATGGCGGCGGCGTAGGCCAGGAAGTAGATGCGCGCCCGATCGCGTTCCAGCGCGTTGGACCACTTGGGGATGTTCCACTCGAAGTGCGCCTCGGGCATCAGCGCCGTCTTGGGCAGGTTGATCTGCACGCTATGGCCGGTCGATTTGACGTAGCCGACGTCCACCATGCCGGCCAGGGCCGTGGCCCACAGCCGCGCGATGGGGCCGCCCCCGGTGTCCAGGGCCAGGTGGTCGCCCGTGCGCTTGTCGAACCAGCGCGGGCTCATCACCCAACTGTAGTTGTTGTCGAAGTCGCGCTTCTGGGGTTTGGGGGTGGTCGTCTGGTTCCAGGGGTGCCGCTTGTCCACCGGATTGCCCAGCGGATCGCGCGTCACGAAGGTCTCCTCGCTCGTCCAGTCGTCGTAGTAGGAGCTGCCAAGGAGGATGCGCAGGCCCAGGTTGATGTCCACCAGCTTCGTGGTCACCAGCTCGCCGTCGACCACCACGCCAGGTGTGACGTACATGGCCTCGCCCCACTTATCCATGGTGCGATAGTTGTAGTCGCAGACGGTCGGGTCCTGGAAGGAGCCCCAGCAGCCCAGCAGGATGCGCCGACGGCCCACCTCTTCGTAGCCGGGCAGCGCCTCGTAGAAGAAGTCGAAGATGTCGTCGTTGAGGGGAACGATCTTCTTCACGAAATCCATGTACTTCATCAGGCGGACCAGGTAGTCCGTGAAGACCTGCACCGTGGGCACCGTCCCGACTCCACCGGGGTAGAGGGTGGAGGGATGGACGTGGCGGCCCTCCATCAGGCAGAACATCTCGCGGGTAAGGCGGCTCATCTGCAGCGCCTCGCGGTACATCTCGCCCGTGAACGGGTTGAAGGAGCGCATGATATCGGCGATGGTGCGGAAGCCGTGGATGTCGGCGTGCGGAGCCTCCGTCCGCTCGGCCATCGCCAACACGCTGGGGTTGGTCTCCTTGATCATCTGCTCGCAGAAGTCCACGAACACCAGGTTGTCCTGGTAGATGCAGTGGTCGAACATGTACTCGGCGGCCTCGCCGAGGTTGACGATCCACTCGGCCAGGGGCGGCGGCTTGATGCCGTAGGCCATCTGCTGGGCGTAGATCGAGCAGGTGGCGTGGTTGTCGCCGCAGATGCCGCAGATGCGGCTGGTGATGAAGTGCGAGTCGCGCGGGTCCTTGCCCTTCATGAACACGCTGTAGCCGCGGAAGATGGAGGAGGTGCTATGGCACTCGACCACCCTGCGGTTGGTAAAGTCGATCTTGGTATAGATGCCCAGGTTGCCGACGATGCGGCTGATGGGGTCCCAATTCATGTCCACGATGTTGGCGGATTGGCTGCCGACGCTCGGGCGCGGCTCCACGTGGGTGACCATGTCGTCCTACTCCTCAAGGTGTGCTGCGGCCGCTGGTGTGACGCGCGAGGGTGCGCGCCTGCCGCGGCGGTGGGGCGCTACCAGCGCGGCCGGTAGCCGGTCGTCAGTTCACGACCATTGTGGCGCCACTTGGTTTCCTTGTCCAGCGTCTGGTTGGTGATGCCGCGCAGCTTGCGGATCACCGAGCCGTAGGCGCCGCTGGCGGCCGTGGAGAGCTTGCTGCCCGGGGGCTCGTCCATGAAGGGCATGAACTTGTCGGGGAAGCCGGGCATGGTGCAGCCGATGCAAATACCGCCGACGTTGGGGCAGCCGCCGACCCCGTCCATCCAGCCGCGCTTGGGCACGTTGCAGTTGACGACGGGTCCCCAGCAGCCCAGCTTGACCAGGCACTTGGGCGAGCCGTATTCCTTGGCAAAGTCGCCCTGCTCGTAGTAGCCCGCGCGGTCGCAGCCCTCGTGGACGGTCTTGCCGAAGAGCCAGGTGGGGCGCAGGGCGTCGTCCAGGGGGATCATGGGCGAGAGGCCCGCCGCCTGATAGAGCAGGTACAGCACGGTCTCCATGAAGTTGTCCGGTTGGACCGGACAGCCGGGCACGTTGACGATGGGGATGCCGGCCGTGGAGCGGAAGTCCCAGCCCAGGTAGTCGGCCAGGCCCATGGCGCCGGTCGGGTTGCCGGCCATGGCGTGGATACCGCCGTAGGTGGCGCACGTGCCGCAGGCGACCACGGCCCAGGCTTTGGGCGCCAGGCGGCTGATCCACTCGGTGGTCGGGATGGGCTGGCCGGTCACCGGGTTATTGCCCATACCAGCCCAGACCCCTTCAGAATGGATGCGTTCGTTGGGGATGGAGCCCTCGCACACGAAGACAAAGGGGTCCAACTCACCGCGCTCGGCCTTGTAAAAGGCCTCCATGAACTCGTCGCCGGACTCGTAGGCCAGCACCTTGTTGTGCAGGACGACTTTGGGGAGCCCAGGTATGTTGCCCAGCACCACGTCCTCGATGCTGGGTAGTGTGGCCGCCGTGATCGACACCGAGTCGCCGTCGCAACCCAACAATTCCGATGTCCACAGGATGTGAACCTCTTCCACGCCTGCCATGCTTCGCCTCCTCCTATCGTCCCACCGGCGGCGCACAAACGCCAAAAAAACCAGCGTGCGACGATACGGTCGTGGCCGGTTTCACCATGTGCTCCTTGCAGTCCCCAGTCAGGAGAGCCCAGGGCAAGGGGGGCGCGATCAGGAAGGGGCAGTGAGTGGGTGTCGTGGGACTCGTGCTCCGACCCGGTAGCGTCACGTCCTTTCCGGAGATTGCAGTTCAACACGGCCACGTATCGAGCGACGAGACACCCGATAACAGCTACGGTACCACGCCTACCCCGATCTGTCAATACGTGCGGCTCCAGATTCCAGAAAACTCTACGAGGAGGTTAGAGGCGGGTAAACAGCCGCCTGAACACCTGCGCGGATGGACCGGGGCGTGCGTTATGGTCAACGAGAGGCAGCGACCGGCCCGACGAGCAGGGCATGTTGCCGTCGATAGCCCTCCAATAAGAGGGCTGTGAGGGCTCAGGCGCCGTGTGCAAGAGCATGAGCGGCCCTGGTTGCGCCACAAATGGCGACTCAAGAAGTTTTCTGGAATCTGGAGGTGCGGGCACGTTCGGCGCGTTCGGCACGTTCGCACGCTCTCCCTGGCATGAAGGATGCGCTGCGCATAGCGAAACGACGGCAGGGAGGGCGGTAGCGGATGACGACAAGGGTACGGCGCACGCGCGAGGCAGACGATGGGGGCTATCCATCCGCCGCCCGGGTGGCGCTGGCCGCGACGGCCCTAGAGGTGACGCGCCGGCTGGTCGCGTTGTACGGCGAGCCCCATTGGTCCACGGAAGGTCCGCTCGGCGTGCTGATCGGGACCATCCTGTCGCAACGGACGCGCGACGCGCAGACAGGCGCCGCCTACGCCGCCCTCAAGCGGCGCTTCCCTTGCTGGGAGGCCATGCGCGACGCACCCCTCGCCGAGGTGCAGGAGGCCATCGCGAACGTCAACTGGCCGGAGCTCAAGGCGCCGCGCCTGCAGCAGATCGCGCGGCAAGTGACGGCCGAGCGCGGCGCGCTCAGTCTCGACTTTCTCTGCGACCTGCCGACGGACGAGGCCCTCGCCTGGCTGCTGGGCCTCACCGGCGTTGGACCGAAGACCGCGGCCTGCACCCTGCTTTTCGCGTGCCGCAAGCCGGTCCTCCCCGTCGACGTGCATGTGCATCGCGTCAGCATCCGCCTTGGCCTGATCGCGCCGCGCGTCACCCACGAGGCCGCGCACGGCCTGCTGCAGGCGCTCCTCCCGGCCGACGCGCGCATCGTTTACGACTACCACAATAGCCTGCTGCTGCACGGCCAGCGCGTCTGCATAGGCGGCCGTCCTCGCTGCGACAGGTGCGTCTTGACGGATCTGTGCGCGTATTATCGGGCGAACGCGACGAGCAACCCGCCCTGATAGCGAGGGTCGCCAACGGGCCTGCGACTGCCCGGCTGGACCGGGACCGGTTGCGGCCGGTCGGGGGCGGGTCAAGCATACGTCGCATGGCAAATCATGGACCGACTGCGGTCGGACAGGGCTATGTAGTTGTCGATCGCGTGGGCGATTCCCAGGGGGTAGGAGCGTATCGCATACGCCCGGTGGCGGCGCGACCTGGGCGTATGCGATACGCTCCTACCCCGATCCAGCAGTCCTGCTCCAAGAACTAAGTGGCCTTGGCGGTCGGATGTGGACGCGCGCTGCAAAGTAGACCGCCTGCTTTTGCATTCAGTATGTGTTGGTACGTTCTTGCGGCATAGAGGTATAGGAGTTCCTCCTGGGAGCGCCGTCTCTCGCTGCGCTGCCAGCCGGCAAACGACGAGCCGGCTGGCAGCGCAGCGAGAGACGGCGCTCCCAGGAACATACCAGCACCTACTTAGGCTCACAACCCAGCCTGGTTGAATCGCTGCAGCAGGCTTGGCTTGCGGGCATGCTCGTCGCGCAGGCGATCACGGCGCGCCTCGAACTCGCGCGTGCGGTCGGCGCGGGCGTAGAGGTCGCGCAGGTCGGTCAGCAGCCCGACGGCCCGGTCGTACTCCGCCGGGCGTTTGGTCGCGATCAGCGCATCGACCTGCCCCCATAGGTCCGCCTCGCGCCCGGCGAGGCCGTCGAGGTAGCGTGCCCGCGCGGCCGCCTGTTCGCGCTGCTGGCGTTCGCGCTCCCGCGCGGCGCGCTCGGCCTCGGCGCGTTGCCTCCGCGCAGTGCGGCGCTCGGCGGCCGCGAGCAGCTCGCCCACGGTCCGGCGCGGGGCCTCGTCGGCGCTCTCCTCACCGCGCGCGGTCGTCGTCTCCCGCCGGAAGCGTTGCCGCAACTCCGCCCGCAGATGGGGGTCCCCGTCCGCCACGAGGCGCAGCAATAGCGCGTCCTTTTCGTCCACCGTCAGGCCCGCGACCCACCGCCCGAGAGCATCTCGCGACGCCGCGTTCTCCTTGAGGGGCGCGTTGCCCTCCGTCGCGACGGCGATGAGGTCGTCGCCGAGGCGCAGGAAGTCGGCCAGTGCCTGCAGCGAAGCGGACAGCTCGGATAGTCCGGGCGGGGGAGGTGGCTCCTGCTCCTCGTCGTCCAGCAGTCCGTCTTGCGCGCACACGAGCCATCCCAGGTACAGGGCTCGCACGTCTCCGGCCGCGAGTTCGGCGCGCAGAGGCAGCAGCGCCGCCATCCAATCGTCGCCGTCCTCGTCGTCCTCGGGCTCGTCTTCGGAGCGGAACTCCACGATCGCGTGGTCGCCCGCGGCGCGCGCCCGGGCGAGTTCGCCCACGCAGTAGAGGTTCGCTGTGTCGAGGTCTAGCAGGCGTCGTGGCAGACGCAGCATGAACTCGCGCATGCCCCAGTTGGCGACATACACGAAGGCGTCGAAATAGGTCTCCATCAGGGCCGCCGGGTCGCCGCGAAAACTGCCGTAGTTGTAGGTGTTGACAAAGCGGGTCGACGTGATCGCGGCGCGGGTCGAGAGTGCCCGCAACTCGTCCATCTCGCGCGCGTTGAGCGGACGGTCGACCGCCTGAAACTCGTAATATTGGTACTCGCTCATCGTCCTTGCCCTGTGTCCTCCGTCCCCTGTCTTTTGCCGTCCGTTCTCTGCCGCGTCGCGCACGCGCATCCACTCGCCGCGATAGTCATACGTACTGCCAGTATCGCACTCGGCGCGGGTGGATGTCGCCGGCTGTGGATCGAGAGGCAGGGTCTGTGAATTGTTGCCGATGCGTGGACCACGTGGGAGCTACTGGGAGCGCGAGCGGCCCGCCCGCTTCCGTCGCAACCGCGCGGCTTGGCGCCCCCATCGTTATGGACGCGGTACCAGGCGGGCGGGCCGCCCGCGCTCCCAGGAGGGCGCTGTACAATTCATAGGCCGCGGGTCGAGAGGAGGGAAGCCGGTGGAGTTTGATGGTGGGCGCGGGCATGCTACGATAGGCCAACATGGAGCATGCCGCTGGCGACGCGGCGAGGAGGGATAGAAGCAAGTTCTGCCATGCCCATACATAGATTCACGTTGCCTCCCTCTCTCGACGGCGCGCGCCTCGATGTCGCCCTGACCATGCTGCTGCCCGGACTGAACCGCCTGCGGGCGCAGGCGCTGATCGACCAGGGCCGCGTCACGGTCGAGAGGGAGCACGCGCCTCCGCGCGCCCGCAGGCCCGTCGTCGCGGGCGAGACGCTCACCGTCGAGGTGGCGGAGGCGCGCGCGTTAGCTCCGGCGAGCATGCGGCTGCGGCTGACCATCGTGTATGAGGACGCTGACCTGTTCGTGGTCGACAAGCCGGCCGGACTGGTCGTGCATCCCGGAACGGGACACCGCGACGATACTCTCCTCAACACCCTGCTCGGCCATGTGTGCGCCCAGTGTGACAGTCGCGCGACGTCCGCCAGCCCTGTTGTCTGGGGCGGCGAGGACGCGGATCTCCCGCGCCTGCACCTCGTGCACAGGCTGGACAAGGACACCTCGGGCTTGTTGGTCGTCGCGCGTACCGCGCGGGCGCAGCGCTACCTGTCCGACCAGTGGCAGCGCCGGACCGCCGTCAAACGCTACCTGGCTCTGGTCCGTGGCCGGCCCCAACCCGCCGATGGATACATCGACCTGCCGCTCGGACGTGACCCTCTCGACCGCCGGCGCGTGGTTCCCCTGCCCGATGGCCAACCCGCGCGCACCCGCTACCGTACTGTTCAATGCTACGACAGATTCACCTTGCTGGACGTGCGGCCGGAGACGGGGCGTACGCACCAGATCCGCGCGCACCTCGCCGCGCTCGGCCAGCCCATCGCCGGCGATCTCGTGTATGGCTCTGAGGCCGCGGCGCTCGGTCTCGGCCGCCAGTTCTTGCATGCCCACGCGCTGGTGATCCGCCTGCCCTCGACACGCCAGCACCATGAGTTTACGTCTCCCCTACCGCCGGACCTCACCGAGACCCTGGCCCACCTGTCCCCGCTGCGGTGAGACGGTCAGGGTATAATCCAGGAATATGAATAACCTGGATTATTCATGACGAGTGCGGCGGCTGTGACCGTCCCCCTGGGAGCGCCGGCTTCCAGCCGGCCCTGGTCGCTTGACGCGCCGGCGAACGGCGAATGAGTTGCCGCGGAGGTCTGCCGGCTGGAAGCCGGCGCTCCCAGGAGTTCTTCTCATGAATAATCCAGGATAGTGAAGAGGGCTGTTTCAGAGAGATCATTATGATGGATCACCGGCCTGTGACTGCGGCGCGGCACACGCCGACCACGGTCAGAGGTCTTGACGCCGACGGATACATCGAGCCCGAGGTCTCGCTCTCGCGCCTGCAAGCCCCGTTCGTCGCCATCACCGCGCGCCTGCAAACCCTGTGCATCGAGCGCTTTGGCGCTGTTCTGCACAGCATCTATCTCTGCGGGAGCGTGGTAAGGGGCGCCGCCATCGTGGGCGTATCGGACCTCGACGTCCTGGTAGCCCTGCGCGCCGACCCGGACGAGGCATGGCGCGAGGTCGTGGCCACCATCGCCGCGTCATTGGAAGCTGAGTATGCTGTCGTGACTGGCGTCGGCATCGGGCTCGATAGCTGCTCCAACCTGCTCAGCCCGGGGGAGCACTATGATATGGGCTTCTTCCTCAAGACGCTCTGCGTCTGCCTCTACGGGGAGGACCTGTCGACGCGCCTGCCCCGCTACCGTCCGTCGATTGAGGTGGCGCGCGCCACGAACGGGAACATCGGCCCACGGCTCGTCGCGGCGCGAGACAGACTTATGCTGACGGAACAACCGGCCGAGATCAGGTTGATCTGTCGCGGCATCATGCGCAAGATCGTACGCACCGGTTTCACGCTGGTCATGCCCCGCTACAATGGCTGGACGAGCGACCTCGACCGGCAGGTGGACATCTTCGCCTCCTACTATCCCGAGCAGGGCGCGGCCATGGGCCTGGCGCGCGACCTCGCGCGGCTGCCCTCGGACGACAAGCGCGCGGTGCTCGACACCCTCAACACCCTTGGCGCGTGGCTGACCGAGCGCTACGATGCCGTGATCATGGGGTCGTAGATCGCATCATCATCACCTCGTGATCCACCCAACCCGATGCATCCCATCGACGTCAGCGCATGGACGATGGCGCCATAGGGCTAGAGCCCGGCCGTTTATCGGAGAGAAGAGGGGAATGGATCAGAACGTACCGCACTCGTTCGCCGCCGAGGTACAGCGCATCATCCACCTTCTCGTGGCTGGCCGTTACACGCAGATGGAGGAGCAAGGACTCCTACCCGGAAGTCTTACCGCCGCCGACATTCGGCGTATCCTGGACGATTACGGTGCCACGCTCACCGAGTTGCCCGACGAGGCATTTGCCACGGCCCGTGTGTATGCGCAAGCCCCCCAGGGGTGGTACCATCAGGTCACGCGCGACCTGCGGGCTGCCACGCTCGCGGAGGCCGCTCGGGACGCGACCACTCTGAAGCCTCGGGGCGGGACGATCATTCTTGATCTTTGGACGGTGGAGGAAGGGCACAGCGATCTGAGCGTCGAACTCTACGTCGGTATCGATGCGCGCCACCCCATTCAAGTCCATGAGTTGCATGGATTCCCCCCTAAGCTCATTCCGGCGTTGCAAGACGTGGCGCATCAACTCGTCATCGGCAACTATGCGGGGTTGGCCGCCGACGGGCGGGCGGGGGAGTTCAGCGCGGCGCGCCTGGAGACGGTAATCACGGAGTATCGGGACACGGTTATGGCGCATTTGACCCTGGCTCCGGGGCAAGAGTATGCGCTCGTCGACCTGTCGCGGAATGACTTTAAGCAAGCCCATGTCTTCTCCGCAATCGACGGAGAGTGGGAGGTTGACATTCGTCTACGATGGTCACAGGAGGCCGATGGGCTCTCGCTCCGGGCCTCCATGTATGAGGCATCCAACGGTATCCGGGTCGAGATTGAGGGGCTGGAAGTGATGTAATGTCGCTGGCCACGCTGTGACACCTGTCCTATCCCGTTGCAACTCGTCCGGGTAGATGGCGATATCTCCTCCTAACTCTGGTTAACGGCTATTTGGCGTCCGCGCTGTCCGCAACCGGCGCTGCCGTACCGGCGTTGGCCTGTGCGGCGGCGACCATGGCCGCGGCGTCGGGTCGGCCATCGCGCAGCCTGGTGGCGATGGCGTCGATGCGGCTGCGCACCGTGGGGTATGAGACGCTCAGGATCTGCTCCAGCGTGCGCATGTTGCCGCGCGCCTGGATGAACAGCTCCAGGAAGTTGGTCTGCTCCACGGTCAGGCGGCAGAACGGACAGGGATCGTAGTGCGAGCGGATCTCGGTTCCGCACTGACGGCAGTGGATTTCACGGATCTCAAACTCGCCGCCGCAGTTGGGACAACTTTCCAAAAGTTTGGTCATTGAGGCTCTCCTTCGTCGCGAACGCGCGTTTTCGCTACAGCAAGTGTAATAAACATCTTCACTATACTCCATTATGCGCAATCATGATACCCTATGGCAGGCTGTCCCATCGCGCGCCGCGCGTGCGCATCCTTTTCATCGGCACGTGAGATGTCCGAGGTGATCTGGGAGCGTGGAGCTGCGAGCGATCTCGCGCGTCAACACACATCAAGGACGAAGGAGTTTTCGATGACGCCTACCGGCGGGCTGCTCGGTCATGCCGTTTTTATCGTCGCCCTGCTGGCGACCGTGGCGCTGGTATCCGCGCGCACGGCGCGCCTGGTGCGCTTCCTGCGCCTCGGCGCGCCCGACAACCGTTTCGACGACCCGATAGGCCGCCTCAAGACGGTCGGCCTTAACGTGCTGCTCCAAAAGCGCCTGCTCTATAACCCGCTCGCCGGCGTCGTCCACCTGATCATCTTCTACGGCTTCCTGCTGATCACCCTGGGCACGCTGCAGCTGATTCTGGGCGGCGTCTCCGAGGGGCTCGTCCTGCCGGCCATCGGCGGCAACCCGGTCTACCAGATCGTGCTCGACGTCATGGCCACCCTCGTGCTGGTCTCCTGCGGCGTGGCGCTCTACCGTCGCCTGGTCATCCGGCCGCCGCGGCTCGACAACAGCGGCGACGCCTTTCTTATCCTGGGGTTGATCGCGCTGCTGATGGTCAGCCTGCTGCTGGCCGAGGCCTTCGGCATCCGCGCCGGCCAGAGCAACACCGCCGCCGCGTCGCCCATCGGCGGCGGGTTGGCCCTCCTCTTTGGCAGTCTCGGCGTCGGCGCGGGCGCCGCGGGCCTGGCTTACGCGGTCTGCTGGTGGGTGCACATCCTGACCGTGTTCGGCTTTGCCATCTACCTGCCCTCCTCCAAGCACCTGCACCTGGTGGCCGCCGTGCCCAACACCTACTTCCGCGCCGACGGTCCCAAGGGCGCGCTGGCCAGGGTGGACAATATTGAGGAGCAGGAGCACTTCGGCGTGGCCGCGATCGAACAGTTCGGCTGGAAACACCTGCTCGACCTCTACTCCTGCACCCAGTGCGGCCGCTGCGACCGCAACTGCCCGGCCCTGCTCAGCGACAAGCCGCTCTCGCCCAAGGAGTTGGTGCAGAACCTCAAGTACGAGTTGTTCGACATCGGCGATAGTCTGGTGGCGGCCAAAAAGGCCGGCGCCGACGGAAACGCGCTGCCCGACCGCACACCGCTGATCGGCGGCGTGATCGCCGATGAGACGCTGTGGTCCTGCACGACTTGCCGCTGGTGCGTCGAGGCCTGTCCGGTGATGATCGAGCACGTGCCCAAGATCGTGGAGATGCGCCGCAACCTGGTGCTCGAAGAGTCGCGGTTCCCCGCGGAGATCGTGCCCGTCTTCAATAACCTGGAGAAGAACGGCAACCCCTGGTCCACGCGCAAGAGCACGCGCGGTGACTGGGCCAAGGACCTGGGCGTGCGCACCATGGCCGAGGTGGCCAAAGCGGGCGACGAGATCGACGTGCTCTACTTCGTGGGCTGCATGGGCTCGTTCGACGGCCGCAACCGCAAGGTGGCCACGGCGGTCAGCAAGGCGTTGCAGGCCGCCGGGGTGCGCTTCGCCATCCTGGGCAAAGAGGAAGCCTGCAGCGGCGACCCGGCGCGGCGCATCGGCAACGAGTACCTCTACCAGACCCTGGCCCAATCGAACATCGCGACGCTCGACAAATACGGCGTCAAGAAGGTGCTGACCGCCTGCGCGCACTGCTTCAACACCATCAAGAACGAGTATCCGCAATTCGGCGGCGCCTATGAGGTGGTCCACCACACGCAGTTCCTGGCCGAACTGGTGGCGTCTGGCCGCCTCACGCTCGCTCCCGACGCCGACGTGGCCGCCATCCTGGGCCACCCCGAGGGCAACAAGAGGGTGACGTACCACGACCCCTGCTACATGGGCCGTTACAACGACAGCTACGACGAGCCGCGCAACACCATCAAGGCGCTGCCCATGGTCGCCAGTGGGACCGAGCTGGTGGAGATGCAGCGCAGCCGGCGCTCCAGCTTCTGCTGCGGCGGCGGCGGCGGGCGGGCCTTCATGGAGGAGACGCAGGGCAAGCGCATCAGCGGCGTGCGGCTGGAGCAGGCGCGCGAGACCGGCGCCGGCACCGTCGCCGCCGGCTGCCCCTTCTGCATCACCATGTTCGAGGACGGCATCAAGACGAAGGGCTGGGACGACCAAATGCAGGTCAAGGACATTTCCGAACTCATCGCCGCGGCCATCGCGCAACCACTTGGAGCGGCAGAATCGACCAATACCGGTGCCACCTCGACGGGCTAAGCGTGCCGCGCTCTTGTCACCGCAACCTAGACTGCAAGGTCGATCGCTCGATTAATCGGTCGGTCCTCCAGGCCGCGTGCGGTATATGGACATGACGGGATCACAGGTCGAGCAGCACGATCCTACGCCTGTCATCCAGGATCGTAGTGGATACCAGGCGACGCCGAGGGAGTTTCGGGTAGCGGGAGTAGACATCCCCGCTATCGAAGCGATGCAGGCGTGGAGGGTTCCTCTCGGCATGTCAGCTATGAGTGAGCAGACTCCATCTCCACTCGTCTCCGCCGACGATTGGGCGGCCGCGCCTACCGCCATGCGGGCGCTCGTGCAGACCCAGCAGCAGCAGATAGCGCAGCAGGCCGTGCGGATCACGGCGGTCTGGCACCGGCGAAGCGACGACCTCACCGCCACCTGTACAACCGCGCTCCGCGGAGACGATCCGCCCTCACTGCTCCTCCTGTCTCCCGCCCACCCGTCTGCGGTGTCTCGCCTGCAACCAGCCGCGTAGCCCCACCTGTGCGGGTACTCCAGAGCAGACTGACCTTCGATGGGACGTGGTAGTACAGTGCAGCCTTGGTCACGGCCACGGCGGCGATGTCAGCGATCGAAGTCCCTTCGTAGCCACTGGTACGGAAGAGGACGAGGGTGGCCCCACGGATCATCTGGCACGTTTCTTCGCCGGTCGGACGTGGCATCGTTATTACTCCTTACTCCAAAGTCAGTCCATGATGCGCGATCGAGCGATCGACTACTTGCTTGACATACGTAGGTAATGAGTATACGATGCCTATGGACAGGGATACAAGTGGGTGCCACACGACGCATTCGCTGGGCCCTTAGGGACGGGGGAGTAGACTCGCTATAAGCGAGGCGACCCTTTCCGGTAGTGTTAAGGACTGACGATCATGTATGGGAAGATGCGCATCGTCGCGCTGTTCGCCGCATTGTCCGTCGCTGCGTTTGGGACGGCGCGCGGACGCGCAGAGAGCCAACCTCTCCGTGCGCCACGCGAACACATGTTGGGCGCGGGGCACAGTGTCGGGCTAACCGGCTGCCTGACCTTGGCAACACAAGATTCGTACGTGGGACCGCCTGCTGGTTTCAATCCCGTCGGCGCGACCGATGCGGAATTGAGGTGCTACGGATTCCCAGGCCGCCCAACGAACCCAATGCTTCTCCCCAATTGGACGCGGACGATGTCCCATTTCAAACGCTGGGTGCAGCCCAAGCCACTCTCAACGACAGTCTTGCCGAACATTATCGCGTCATCTTCCTCAACGACGCGCCTAGCCAACCGCAGCCCCTATCGCGCTCGATTGAGCTCCGTACAGCCCGCTGCAGCGTCACGACAGACACGAGTTGCCTCGGGTGGGTTTACGCATAATACTATCAACGCATTCTATGGTGGATACTACGTCACGCGCAATCCGGCCCCGCCTCAAGGACAAGTGACCCCTGTCGAACTGCTATATACCAGCGTCATCGGCCACTGGACCCAACAGGAGGAAGCGGCGCAGGGACACGGGGACGGGCGACAGATCATAGATTGGGTCGGCCTTGGCGGTATCGATGGCGATGGATTCCTATACCAGGCGGGAACATCGCTGATAGACGCCACATGCGGGCCGCTCAATATCATCTGCGGCAGCCCACAATATACTTTATACTTTCTTCTTCGATTACCCCAAGTGTCCTCCGGGCTCCGGTACCTATGATTGCACTCCACCCCACCAGCGGACCAACGTTATCCTCGATCCGACCGAGATGCCCTTGAATCCCGGCGATCATGTTGTAGGTGTCGTCGAATACATCACCAATGCTGACACTCCAGATGTCGTGACGGAGATATTTCTGATGAACCTCGATCAAGGCAACGCGACGACCATCGACCTGCCCGCCTCGAACGGCGGGGACAGTTTGACGGCCGAATGGGAAGTCGAGGATTCGAGCGCGTCGTCAGGAAATGGGACACGTGCCCATGGAGTCTACAGCCCCGTCGTTTTCTCCGACGATTTCGCCACGTACCGTGACTGCGATTCCTGCAACTCAACGACCGACGATGACATCCAGAACCTGTATCCCGGCGTCAACAACATGACCGATGTCGCCAATCCAACTGGTCCCTCGCAAATGTTCCTGGTTCCCAGTGGTATCTCATACGACCCGAACATGGGCAGTGACACCTTCGCTGTCTACGATCCGGCGGCATCACCATAGGAGGCAAGCCCCAGATCGGCAGTACGCCCCAACGCCAGGGGGCGCGCACTGATCATGGTAATCCACGAGCAGCAGGGACGACCCTTCGATGGGCTATCGAAGGGTCGTCCCTGCTGCTCGTGGATTGGCGTGGGATACTGCTTAGACAAGGTTCAATCGGACTTGACAGTTTTACCATTGGCGATCGCTGCAACAGGGCCCTCCGCAGGTGTGACAGGGCCGCTGCGGATGTGTTTTCGACTGTTCAGACCGTCAAGTTGGAACGCGCCTCTGCTGAACTATGTCTTATCGCAAAATGGCGGCGGCGGCCAACACGAACAACAAGGCGTTGCTCGCTCATTCAAACTCTGCTCATTGCGGAGCCTCCGACAGCATGACAAGAACAGTAAGGTACGGCCTACGGGGACACGGGGGGCAATGGGTGATCTCGTGACTGCGGTCATCGTCGCGGATTGCCGTTGTCCCTTAGTGTAGAGAGCACATATGAAACGAGCGATCATTGTCGTGGGAATTGTGATCAGCATCACTTGCGTCATTTTACTATATAACTATTCCCTATGGGGGCGGCATGATGTCCCCGCCGGCCCCTTACCCCAGTACTCTGTCGCTCAAGTACGGTCAGGGCTCGCTCATCACAGGTCGGCGTGGATCGGGCATACGATACTCGTCCGAGGCATCGTGATGTCGCCATGCCCGATCGGTATCCTATACTCCGGCGGTGTATCCTCATCCCAGCGGGTGTCCCCCGCGTCGGGCTTGTGGATATGGACAACGGGAATAGCATGGTGGCGCAACTCCGACAATCACTCCCATTGTCTGTGGCTCCGGCGCGGATCGATAATCCCGTGGAGCACCTACTACAACGTGTCGGACTGATGCCGGCAGATCCGACGCCCGTCATATTGTTGAGATCGAGCATCCAAACATATCGCGTGCGCCTCACCACCCAAACGCCGTGTCTGCTCGAAGCGATCAACGGCCCATGCGACGTGGCTGATATAGGCGTGGCAGCCGGACCTTGAATGCGCGACAACACTGATCACATCCGCTGCTCATTCCTGGATACCGACGGCAATTACGGCTGCGGCACTTCATTAGCCGCTGAGCTCGATTGAGTGATGGATAACCGATGTATAAGCGTTTAGAGAGGCTATAAACTTGGCCTTGATCTTGCGCCGAGCGACTACGACTTCCAGTTGTCGAGCGATATGCTAGCACAGCGTCTCGTGGACTATGTACCTGGAGCGGGGGCGGCAAGACGGCACGTGGCACATCAGCGCCTTCAGTCATGACGTCAATAGCACCAGTCTCCCTGACGTTGCCGCGATGTGGCAACGACTTGACAGGCTGCTTCCGGCCATCGCAACGGATGTCGAAGACAAGAGTGCCGTGTTCCTCTCAACATCGATCTGAGCCGTACGCCGAATCAGGTCTATGACCGCCGCGCCTCCCCTGATTCTCATGCCCGAGCGAGTGGCATCATTATTGCATGCTCTCCCCAGGACGACGCAGTAAAGATTGACCGGGAGGGTAACGAATGAGCGATTTCGACGCGATTCTTCCAGGCGCGCGCGTGCGGTCCGACGACGGGATCATTGGGACCGTGGAGCGTCTGGACAGCACAACGGCCGCAACACCGGCGACGACGGCGACAGCGGGCGGCACGACGGCCCCGACGACTGGCCAGAGCCAACCCGACAGTATGATCGTGCGCTCCGAGGACGGGCGCTGGCGCTACCGTATCCCGCTGATGCTGGCGCACGGGGTTAGCCATGAGACGTTCAATAGCGTGGTACAGGTGGGGGTGCAGGCGGATGACCTGCCGCGCTACATCATGGAAGAGGTCGAGCCTCCGACCGAGGTGATGCCGGAGGTCGCAAGCGGCGAGTGGCGCTCCCGCTCGGATGGGGAGACCCTGCGTATCCCGCTGGTCAGCGAAGAACTGACCGCGACGAAGCGCGCCGTGGTACGCGGCCGGGTGCGCGTCCGCAAAGGAGTGGAAACCTTCCCGCAGCGAGAGACGCAAACGGTCTCGCGCGAGGAGGTCATCGTCGAGCGCATCCCCGCCGCTCAGTATGACACTACTGTGCCGCCCCGTCCCGACGATACTATTATCCCCGTGACCGCGGAGCAACTGTTCGTCGAGAAGCGCATCGTGGTCAAGGAATACATCCGCGTGCGCAGGACCCTGGCGACCACCCAGGAGAACGTGCGCGGCTCGGTGCGCCGCGAATTCGTTGAGGTCACGGAGCAGCGGCAGCAGACGGCATCCGACGGTAATGTTCCGCTTTTGCGGGATGCGACCGCCACGGCCGCCACGACCGCAAACACAACCACGTCGGTGTAAGGATAGGCTCTCGCCGGCAGGGTCTATGAAAAGTCGTCGCCGTGGCGAAGAGAGGCGTCTCTGAGAGCGCCACGCGCTTCCAGGCCGACAAGTCACAGTCCCTCTCTCGCCTGGTGAAAGGACGGCAGTTCTACCTGTTCCCGGCGGTTGATGCTCGTGGCACGCAATCTGCACCGTGTGGAAGGCGTGCCCTCACGGCGCGCCAACGATGGGCCAATCGTATATTGGGACACGGTACCAGGAGAGGATAATCTAATGGCTCGTAGTATCGTAGGACTGTTCGCCAATCGGCAGGCGGCCGAGCAGGCCATCGTCGACCTCAAGAACGCCGGCTTCGATCCCTCGCGCATCGGCGTGGTGATGCAGGACAAGAAGGAAGCGCAGGAAGTGGCGCACGAGCACGGTACCTCGTCCACGGAGGGCGCCGTCGGCGGAAGCATCATCGGCGGGACCGCGGGCGCGCTGCTCGCCGCCACCGGCGCGCTGGTGATCCCCGGCATCGGCCCCTTCATCTCCGGCGGCATCCTGGCGACGGCCCTGGTGGGCGGCGCGGCCGGATGGCTGGTCGGCGGACTGGTCGGCCTGGGCATCCCCAAGGAAGAAGCCGAGTATTATGAGGGTCGCGTGCAGCAGGGCAGCACCCTGGTCACGGTGGACGCCCAGGGGCGTGACGCCGAGGCGCGTCAGGTTCTCCTCAATGCGGGCGCCGAGGATCTGCAAGCCCAGGGTTACGGTGGCGGCTACGACGAGGGACAGGTCGCAACTGCTCCGATGACGCAGACCGTGCAGACACAGGTCCAGCAGCCGATGACCAACCAGGTGGCCACAACCGCCACGAACGATGCGGACATTCGCGTCCCTGTAGTAGAGGAAGAGTTGGTCGTCGGGAAGCGCCAGGAAGAGCTCGGACGCGTGCGCATCCACCGCGATGTCGTGGAGGAGCAGCAGAGCGTCGACGTGCCGCTACAGCGTGAGCGCGTCACTGTGGAGCGCGTCGCCGTGAGCGGGACGAGTGACACCAACCTCGGCGACGCCTTCCAGGAGCAGGACATCGATGTGCCCGTGATGGGCGAAGAGGCCGTGGTCGGCAAGCGCGTGCGCGAGGTCGAGGAAGTGCGCCTGCACAAGGAGGCCGTGACCGAGCAGCAGCAGGTCAGCGACACGGTGCGCAAGGAGCGCGTCATCGTCGATGGCTCCGACGATCAGAGCGCGACGACGAATCGGACGATAACCGACACGACCGGTACCACGCGCTCCTAAAATGGCATACCCCTTGCACGGTGGTAGACGATGTGCCGCGGTTGCGCGGCCGTTCAGTAGCCGATAGGGCTAGGAAGGACAGACCGGCAGATCATGACCAACCAGAGTATGAGCACAGGACAACAGTTCGTCGAGGGTATGACCGTCTTCGACTCGGCCGGCGAGAAGGTTGGCACGCTATTCGAAAACGATGCGCAGTCAGGCTATATCGTGGTGCAGAAGGGCTGGCTCTTCCCCAAAGATCTCTACGTCCCGACGAGCGCGATCGCGCGTAGCGATGCGGACGGGGTGTACTTGAGCCTGCACAAAGACGACCTCTCGGGCCAGCAGTACGAGCAGGCGCCGACCGGCGGCTCCATGTCCGCGGGCATGGGCAGCGCCGCCGCGACCGGAGCGGCCTACGACACGACCACGACGGATCGCTTCGACACGATGCAGACACGCGGCGCCAGCGCCACCGCCAACACCACTCAGACGGTGAACACGGATCAAGACGTCCGTGTCCCCGTGATGGAGGAGGAACTGGTCGCGGGCAAGCGCGAGGAAGAGCTCGGCCGCGTCCACGTCCACAAGGACGTGGTGCAGGAGCAGCAGACGGTCAGCGCGCCGGTCACGCACGAGGAAGTGGTCGTCGAGCGCGTCGCGGTGAACAGCGATGCGGCCGCCGTTGGCGCCGATGCATTTGTCGATAAGGACATCGAAGTGCCGGTGATGGGCGAGGAGCTCGTGACGGGCAAGCGAGCAGTGGTCACGGAGGAAGTGCGCCTGCACAAGCAGGCCGTGACCGAGCAGCAGCAGGTCAGCGACACGGTGCGCAAGGAGCGCGTCACGGTCGATAGCGACGGTGATCTGACGGACGAGCAAACCGGTGGCCTCAACAGGACCAATGCCAACCGGTAGGGTCGTGTAGAACGCACACACGGTGTCCCATCCGCGGAGCAAGGGGGCGGGGAGCGATTCGTCGCTCCCCGCCCCCTTGCTCCGCATGGCAACCGTACCCGCGGACGTGGGACGATATGCTGGCGCATTCCTTGCCTTGCGCGCCGGTCTACCAGCCCTACCGATGGTGAGCGGCCTGATTGGCACGAGACCTGCGTACGATAGTCGTGCTCCCCCCAGGTAGTGTGCTCCCTCATCGTCAGGCGCGGGGTATCGGAACGTCGCATGTTGGCACAACGCAAAAGGAGTGGCAGCGACCATGGCCCAGACGCAGGATCAGACCACGCAGCAAGACCCCAAGACGCAGGAACCTCAGCCCCCCGTGCCCGAACAGCCCCAGAACCCGCCCGGCATCGAGGCCCAGATGGACCCCAAGCCGGACTATGGCGAGGATACCTATCGCGGCAGCGGCCGCCTCGACGGCAAGGCTGCTATCATCACGGGCGGCGACAGCGGCATCGGCCGCGCCGTTGCCCTGGCCTTCGCGCGCGAGGGGGCCGACGTGCTGATTTCCTACCTGGAGGCCGAGCAGCAGGACGCCCAGGAGACGGTGCGCATCGTCGAAGCCTCGGGGCGCAAAGCGGTCGCGGTCCCGGGCGACATCACGCAAGAGGCGCACTGCCAGCAACTCGTGCAGCGGGCCGTGCAGGATCTCGGGCACATCGATATCCTGGTCAACAACGCCGCTTTCCAGCGCACGCATCAGGACATCGGCGAGGTGTCGTCCGACGAGTTCGAGTTGACGTTCCGCACCAATGTCTTCGCCATGTTCTACCTCTGCAAGGCGGCGATACCGCATATGAAAGAGGGCGCCACGATCATCAATACCTGCTCCATCGAGGCATCCAAGCCGGAGCCGTCGCTGCTGGCCTACGCCTCCACCAAGGGCGCCATCGTCACCTTCACCAAGGGCCTGGCGCTGGAGGCGGTGCAAAAAGGCATCCGCGTCAACGCCGTGGCGCCCGGGCCGGTCTGGACCCCGCTCATCCCGTCGACCATGCCGTCCGAAGAGGTCAAGACCTTCGGCCAGCAGTCGCCCATGCAGCGCCCGGCCCAGCCGCGTGAGCTGGCGCCGGCCTACGTGTTCCTGGCCTCGCAGGAGTCAAGCTACATCACTGGCGAGGTCATCGGCGTAACCGGCGGCATGCCGCTGCCGTAACAGAGTGATTAGTGGTTAGTGGTTAGTGGTTAGTGGTTAGTGGTTAGTGACGAGTGGGGGTTCACGAGCCACTAGAAAGAGGAGGGAACGATGGCCAGGCAAGGTCAGCACAGGCACGACGACAACGATCAGAACATCTCGAAGAGCAACAACGATCCGAGCAAGAGCCAGGACATCACCACGGGTACGTACAAGACGCAGGAGACGTACAAGAAGCAGGCTGCTTTGCACGAGGATTCGGGTAAGACCGCGCAGCACGCCAAGGCGCCGCATCATACAGATACGCGCGAGGACGTGACGCTGGAGGCTGACTCGGAGGAGCGCGCCTTGCGGGCCTCGAAGCGTAGCGGCAGCGACTCCAACGCCGACTCTGGATCGAGGGGACACTAAGCATGAACAAGCGAGAGGCTCAGACGCGGCCCCAACATACCGAGGGGCAGCCCTACGAACAGGACCTCAACCCCGATTATCTGGCCGGCGAGAACCATGGCCCCACCGACCCTCATCCCGAGAAAGAGGCGCGCTCGGCCTTCGACATCAAGGGCCTGCACGGGCAGCTTGCCGACCTGACCAATGCCGAGCTCAAGGACATCGAGATCATGCCCGAGGGTAGCCGTCTGGCGCAGGGCGCGACCTACATTGACCTGCGTCACCCCGACCGCGGCGAGTTCGTGGCCCTCGGCGATATGACGGCCGGGCCCGACAACTACTTCGTGCCCAAGAGCGAGACCGACTACCAGCTCTGGAACCGCCTCACCGGCGTGATTGACCCCGCTCGCCTCGACGAGGCTGGCGCATCGTAAGCGAACAGTCGGCTAGTTGGCCCCAGATGGTTAGACGGCCTGACCCGGAGCCGCGCGGTTAGGGGCGCGCCCAAGAATCGTGTTGATACGAGCGCGCTGCTGACCCTCGTCAGATACGCGACAGCGGTCAGAAGCATCACCCTCTGCCTAACTTCGCGTGTATGAGCTTGTGCTATGGCTGTACCCGCAGCAGCAACTTGCCCGTGTTTGTCGTGCTTTCCATACGACGATGCGCCAGAGTTGCCTGCTCCAAGGGGAACGTATCGGTGATGTCAAGGTGTATCTGGCCTGTCACGAGAAGGTCAATAGCTCGACGTGCGGTCGCGGCAAGATGTTTCGGGAGTGTCTGGCTGAGGTTGGTGATACTATAACCCATCACACCTTTGTTGCCGGTCAGAAGTGTACCTGGCGCTAGTGGCACGTCGGGATTGCCGCTCGCGTTGCCAAAATGGACCAATCGTCCGAATGGGGCAAGGAGGCTCAAACTCTGGCTGCGCGTTGGTTCTCCAGCGGCATCGAGCACCACGTCAACGCCTCGCCCGTCTGTCACCGAGCGTACGGACTCGACAAAACCATCGCGCAGGACGATATGATCGTAGCCGAGGGATTGCGCATAGGCGATTTTCTGCGCGCTCCCGACTGTCCCCACTACGAGTCCCGCTCCCAGAGAGCGCGCCAGTTGTCCCGCAACGCTGCCCACGCCACCGGCCGCCGCATGAATAAGCACCGCTTCTCCCGCTTGCAAACGAGCCATGTGGACGAGCACGTCATAGGCCGTGAGCATCACCGCCGGGAACGCGGCGGCCACGGCCATATCGAGCTGACCACGCGGGTTATCGAATGGAAAGGTGAGATCAGCTTGCGCGAGCACGAGTTCCGCATAGCCTCCGTTCTTGACGAAGGCGGCAACGCGTTGGCCCGTGTGCAATCCTTCCACCCCCTCGCCAAGCTCGGCTATATATCCGGCGACCTCCAGCCCGGGCACATAGGGGAAATGATCGACATGATAGCCACGTTGACGATCCATAATGTCCGCATAATTCACGCCCGCATAGGCCACGCGGATACTGACTTGCTGTGGTTCTGGATGAGGATCGGGCATCTCACACAGCGTCAGGACGTCCGACCCTCCGACCATCGGGATAACAATGGCACGCATCGCTTTTCCTCCTTTTTCCCGTCTTCACTCTCTTAGGGTTTATTCATTGCTGGATCGTTCTGGTGTTGCGCATAGAAATCGAGCTTCTGCTCCACTATAGAAATCGAGCTTGTGCTCCACGACCATGAGCAAAGTATCAAGAGCGCGCCGCTGTTCGTAGAGGTGCTGCTGGTGTCGCCGCAGGAGAGCTGTCCGTTTCTCTGCCACGAATTGAGGGATATCATCGCCCCGCTGGAGCCGCTCAAGCATGCAGCCATCCTCTGTAAACGCCATGATATCTTCCAGAGACATGCCCGTCTGCTTCAACTGCAGCAGAAAGTGCAGGAAGACAACATCAGCCTCAGAAAACTGCCGCATACCGTTTGGCAGACGCTTGATGCGTGGCAGCACCCCGGCCTTCTCGTAGAAGCGAATAGTATAGGCGGACATTCCTGTCCGCGCGGCAACTTCTTGGATAGTCATGCGCAATCTCCTCGTCGCTTTAGAACCTACATCAAGGAACATACATGTTAGAGCTAACTCTAAGTCAAGGGGAAAGATGAGCGAAATCGGGTGAGGCAATGAAAGCGTTGGTCGTCCGGGCCAGGAAGGCGGCCCAGATGCGCAGCACTGCGACGAAGCGGCCGAAGACGACGACCTTGCTTCAGTGCCTGGAGGTCAGGTAGGCGGCCACGGCGACGAGCGCGATGCCAACGGCGAGGTAGAGCAGGTCGAGCGCGCCCGTGACGTGCGTCCCGAGCGTGTACTGCAGGAACTCGACGACGAGGATCAGCAGCACCACCTTGACCAGGCGGTCCTTGAGGTCGTTGATGCTGCGGATCAGCAGCAGGCGCGAGGCGACCTCGGAGTGCTCTGCGGCGTCGATCTTACCGATGAACAGCTCGTAGAGCCCTAGCCTAGATTATTCATGGCCGGGACGCTGGCCGCGAACGTCTCCCTGGGAGCGCCGTCTCTCGCTGCGCTGCCAGCCGGCATCGTTCCGCGGCGGACACGGTCGCCGCTCACAGACGCGCGTGGGCGCACGGGGCCAGCTGGCAGCGCAGCGAGAGACGGCGCTCCCAGGAGACTCCCCCTCGTGAATAATGCAGGCTAAGTAGACACTGGTAAGTTCTTGCACAGCCGCCACGCTTGGGTGCGTACCTCGTGCAGCCTCTCCGGGTTGCACGAACTTCGCAACACCTACTTAGCGCGAAGATGAGCAGGATCGCGGCGAGCAGGTAGGTGTCTACTTTGCTCGAAACGAGTACCACGACCGTTAGGCAATGGCGTTGGTCTCGGTCGCGGACGATGCGCCGCACGACTCTCGCACCACCAAGCGGCAGGGCAGGCGGACGATGCCGCTCTCCCGTTCTCCTTTCATCAGGCCCAACATACGCAGACCGGCCCGCCGTCCCAATTCGTAGATCTGCATGTCGACCGTCGTCAGCGGAGGTCGTGTCTCCTCGGCGAACATGTCCCAATTGTCGAAGCCGACGACCGCTACGTCGTCGGGCACGCTCCGGCCGCGTTCGCGCAAGGCCTCCATGGCGCCGCTGGCGAGTTGGTCGTTGCCGCAAAAGAGGCCATCGATCCGTGGGTCCGTATCGAGCAGGCGACAGGCGGCCTCGTAGCCCCAGCGGGAGCGCCACGGTCCCGCGAGCACATGGTCGTTTGGCAGCGCCAGCCCATGCGCGTGGAGCAGGTCGCGCATGGCATCGCGGCGCAGTCGTACCGCGCCCCAATCCTCTGGGCCCGTGATATGCGCCAGACGCCGCCGACCGGCGCGGAGCAGTTGTGCGGTCGCGAGACGCCCGCCCTGGGCATCGTCCGGCAGCAGGCAGAGCGTCTCCGGCCGATCCACCGATGTGTACACGTAGAGGACGGGCGTGTGCGCGCGGCCGATATCGATGGGAGGGCGCGGGTCGATCTTCCAGCCCAGGACGATGATGCCCTCGACGTGCTTCGCGAGGAGCGAATCGATATGCTGCCGTTCGCGCACGGGAGCAGCGGGAGAATTATTGGGGGCAGGGCACAGGAACACGGAGATTCGCTCCGCGGCCAGCGCGTCTTCGACGCCCAGGAGCAGTGGCATGCTAAAACGCCCATTGTCGGTTGTGATGAGGCCGACGGTATGCGTACGCCCGCGTAAGAGGCTCTGCATGAGGTCGTTGGGCCGGTACTCCAGGCGCGCGGCCGCGGCCTGCACGCGCTCGATCGTCTCCGCGCGCAGCTTCCCCTGTCCGTTGAGCGCCTTGGAAGCGGTTCCTACCGACACACCGGCGGCACGGGCAACATCGTGAATCGTCGCGGCGTGGCCGCGCGCCAACCCGGGTGGTGGGTCATCCACGTCCCTGCCCCTCGCCCCTGTCCACGTCACGTCCTCGATTTTCTCTTGCCACTCCCGAACGACGACGATGATGTCGTGATTGAGTGTAACATGCGACTCGACGGTGAGGCGCCGGTTTTCCTTCCGACCCGCTGACAGTCCCATGCGCACGGCAATCACGCCGTGGTCGCACCGCGATACGGCTCGACTCGGCCCTCGTCCCCTGGTTATCGCTCCAGATTCCAGAAAACTCTACGAGGAGGTTAGAGGCGGGTAAACAGCCGCCTGAACACCTGCGCGGATGGACCGGGGCGTGCGTTATGGTCAACGAGAGGCAGCGACCGGCCCGACGAGCAGGGCATGTTGCCGTCGATAGCCCTCCAATAAGAGGGCTGTGAGGGCTCAGGCGCCGTGTGCAAGAGCATGAGCGGCCCTGGTTGCGCCACAAATGGCGACTCAAGAAGTTTTCTGGAATCTGGAGTTATCGGCCTTGACAAGGCGCGCCGCACGGTGTACGATAGCTATTATCGCATGAAGGAAAACAGTTTTCCAATTGGGCGCCAAACAGGGCGCGAGCCGTGACAGCGCGTGTCGCGTGGCGCTACCCCTGTGCCTTCATGTGTGGAGGAGGTGAGGCGGAGCGCGTGAGGAGATGGACCCTCGGCGGGAGGGTGGCCGGCAAGACGCGCCGTCTGACAGCGGCAGGCGGCTGGTCGAGGCAATTTTAGTGTCGTCGTAGTACAGTGAGGATGCTCGATGAAGAGGCAACAGTTCTTGGGGCAATCGGCGGCGCTGGGCGCCGGCCTGGCACTGGCGTCGCGCGCACCGGCCGCGCTGGTCGAGGCGGCCACGCCGCGCACGGCGCGCGCATCCGTCCCCGCGACCTTCACGTTTTCCACTTGGGGCGACTACCGCCTGTATCAGGACGCTTTCCAGCGCCTCCAGAAGGCGTATCCGCGGTACGCCCCGGTCCAGTTCAGCAACCAGGAGGCGGCCGCCCAGGGGTCGACGGCCGGCGCCGACGTCCTGACGCAACGCCTGCTGGCCGGCTACGTGGCCAAGGCCTACGCCACGATGCCGGACGTGTGCGAGCTCTCGAACGGCGCCCTGCCGGAACTCGCGGCGGCTGGCCTGCTGGTCGACCTGACCGACCGCTTCCAGCCCTATCTCAAGGGCCTGGCGCCCGCGGTCATCCAGGCCGTTAGCTACAAGGGTCGGATCTACGCCTGCCCGTGGCGCGCCAACACCTCCCAGCTCTACTATCGCGAGGATATCTGGAGCCAGGCCGGGGTCAAGGCCGACGACATCAAGACCTGGAACGACTATATCGCGGCGGGCAAGCGGATCAAAGCCTACAAGTTCTCCGATGGCGTGCAGCGCTACATCACCAACAGCGGCGCCACGCCGGGCTTTAACACCAACCTCCTGACGCAGCAGGGCGGCCAGATCTTTGACCAAAGCGGCAAGCTGCTGATCGACACCGATCCCCGGTTCCGCGCCGCGTTCCAGACGCAGGTCTCGCTCATCCAGTCCGGCGTCACGTCGCAGGTTACCTCGTTTACTCCCGCCTGGTTCCAGGGCTTCAAAGACGGCTCTATCTCGTCCGTGTACCTGGAGGTGTGGATGGACCAGATCCTGCAGGAGAACGCGCCGGACACGGCCGGCAAGTGGCGGGTGATGCGCTACCCTGCCTTCTCCGTGGGCGGCGGGCGCGACGTGGTCGACGGCGCGGCAATCGTGGTGGCGATCAACAAGCCGGGCCTGGACAAGGATCTGGCGTGGGACTTCATGCGGAACAGCTTCCTCAACCCCGCCGTGACCGTCGCCCTGTGCAACAAGTGGTTCTTCCCGCCGGCCTACTTGCCCGCCACGTCGAACTCGGCGTTGATCTATAATCACCCGTCCGCCTTCTATGGCGGGCAGGTGCTCGAGACGCTCGACCGCACGGTGCAGCAGCACGCCTATTCGCCCATCTACAACAAGGACTACCCCACGGCGCTGCAGTACATCAACCAGGCGTTTGCCGACGCCGTCGCGGGCAAGCAATCCGTGAGCGCGGCGATCCAGAAGGCGGCGGGGAAGATCCGCGCCGCCATGTCATAGCCCGCGTGTCCCGGCGTTCCGTGGAGCGTCTGGCGCGCGGCTCATGCAGGGGATGCCGCACGGCGACATAGGTGTTGGTACGTTTCTGGGAGCGCCGGCTTCCAGCCGGCCGTGGTTTGCCGGCTGGAAGCCGGCGCTCCCAGGAGGGCTTCCTGCGTCTCTTATTATACTGCAATAGTGTGTCGACACTTATGTGTCACGTGTTATTCACGAGGGGAACCCACGGGGATCGCCAGCCATCGGCGATAAATGATAAATAACGTAGGACCAGTGGCAGTGCGTGGCGGCGTGTGACGATCGTGATGGGGGAAAGCGTATGCAAGCAAGAGGCGTGAAGACGGGGGCAGTCCCCGCGGTGCATAGGAAAGGGTTGCTCGCGCGCATGTGGCGGGCGCGCAACGCCTATCTGTTCATTGCCCCGTTCTACGTGGCGTTCCTGATCTTCGGACTGGGCCCCATCCTGTTCAGCTTCTACCTGAGCCTGGTGACGTGGTCGGGCTTCGACCAGATGCGTTTCGTGGGCCTGCATAACTTCGAGCTCCTCTTCGGCGACGACCTGTTCTGGACGGCCCTGGGCAACACGATGTACCTCTGGCTGGGCCACATCTTCGTCATGCTGTTATTGGCGCTGGTGCTGGCGCTGCTGTTGAACGCGCGCTGGCTGAAGTTCCGGGGCGTGTTTCGGGCCCTTGTCTATCTGCCCAACGTGGGCGCCACCGCGGCCGTGGCCCTGGTGTTCGCCATGATCTTCGACCCCAGCTACGGCATCCTCAACCGCCTGCTCCAGGCGGTCGGCCTGCCGGCGGTCAACTGGCTTGGCAGCGTGGACTGGTCCAAGCCCTCCATCATCATCCTCAATATCTGGAATATCACCGGCTGGTTCATGCTGATCCTGCTCGCGGGGCTGCAGACGGTCGATCCCGTGCTCTACGAGGCCGCGGCCATCGATGGAGCCAACGGCTTCCGCAAGCTGCTGCACGTCACCCTGCCCGGCCTGCGCAGAATCCTGCTCTTCTGCTTCATCGTCGAGACGATCGGCTCGCTGCAGATCTTCGCCGAGCCGCTGGTCCTGACGCAAGGCGGTCCCGACAACTCGTCGCTCTCGCTGGCGCTGTACCTGTACCAGAGCGGCATCACCAACCTGCGCCTGGGCTACGCGGGGGCTATCTCCCTGGCGCTCTTTGTGCTGACCGTCACCTTTTCGCTCGTGCAGGCCTGGTTCTTCCGTGGGGAGGCGGTGGCCGAATGAGCAGCATGATCCGGCGCATCGATCAGGCGGCCGAAGGGCGACGCGTCCGACGCGGGGCCAGGAGCGGCGCCTGGCGCACGGCCGTTGGCCACGCCGCCGCCTACGTCGTCCTCGGCGCCCTGGCCCTCATCTTCGCTTTCCCCTTGCTCTGGATGATCTCGACGGCGTTCAAGCCGACGGGCGAGATCTTCAACCCCGGCATCAACCTCATCCCGACCCACCTCACGCTGGACAATTACGGGTTTGCGTTCAGCGCGTTACCGCTGCTGCGCAACCTCTTCAACTCGGTGTTCGTCGCCACGACGACGACGGCGCTCAGCCTGTTCGTCAGCTCGCTGGCCGGCTTCGCCTTCGCCAAGCTGGAGTTCCCGGGCAAGCGCGGCCTGTTCCTGCTGATGATCGGCACGCTGATGGTGCCGGGCCTGGTCGGCATCCTGCCCCTGTTCGTCATCATCAGCCAGCTCGGCTGGGTAGACACCTACCAGGCGTTGATCGTGCCCAGTATCGCCAGCGCCTTCGGCATCTTCTTCATGCGGCAGTACATCTCGTCCATCCCAAACGAGTTGCTCGACGCCGCGCGGATCGATGGCCTGCGGGATTACGCCTTCGGCCTCTACTGGCGCATCGTGGTCCCGCTGATCAGGCCCGCGTTGGCGACGCTGAGCATCATGGGCTTCATGGGCTCGTGGAACAACTTCATGTGGCCGCTGATGGTGCTGCGCAGCAGCGCGATGTACACCATCGTGGTGGCCGTAGCCGCCTTGCCGTCCGCGCAGTTCAACACACCCTATGGCCCCATCATGGCCGGCACGACGATCGCCGTGGTCCCGCTGATCGTCCTCTTTCTGGTGTTCCAGCGCCAGTTCGTGGCGGGCGTGATGCGCACGGGGCTGAAGGGGTAGCTGAGCGGAGAGATGTGACCTATCGCTCCCTCCGGGACTAGCCTGGATTAGTCATGACGGGTGCGTGGGCGGCGACCGTCCGTCCTGGGAGCGCCGGCTTCCAGCCGGCCCGTCGTTTGCCGGCTGGAAGCCGGCGCTCCCAGGAACGTACCAACGCTTACATAGGCGTCGAGGGGCTCGAGAGACAGGCCAGGCGCCACATAGAGCGTGGACGGATGGAAAAAAGAGGAGAGGCGGACACTCATGGCCACGTCTGACCAAACCGGCACGGTCCGAGATACAGCGGCTGTAGGGGCGCTGGCGTTCCATGCCTTGCCCCTCGGCAGCGTGATGCCCGGGGGCTGGTTACGGGATCAGCTCAGGTTGCAGGGCGCCGGGTTAACCGGCCATTTGGAAGAGATCTGGCCGGATGTCGGGCCGACCAGCGCGTGGCTCGGCGGCTCGGGGGAGGACTGGGAGCGCGGCCCGTACTACTGCGATGGGCTCGTGCCCCTGGCCTATTTGCTCCAGGATGAGGCGCTGATCGCCAAAGCGCGACGCTGGATGGACGCCGTGCTCTCCAGTCAACGGGACGACGGGCAGTTCGGGCCGCGGACAAACGACGATTGGTGGCCGCGCATGGTCATGCTCAAAGCGCTGGCCCAGTACCAGGAGGCGACGGGCGACGCGCGCGTCATCCCGTTTATGACGCGCTATTGCCGCTATCAACGGGACACACTGCCGAGCCGCCCGCTCCGGGACTGGGGCCAGATGCGCGGCGCCGACAACGTCCTCACGGTCGGCTGGCTCTATGAGCGCACGGGCGACGCCGTCCTGCTCGAACTCGCCGACCTGATCCTGGCCCAGACGTTCGATTGGGGCGCGTGCCTGGGCGACCTGCCCGCGCCGGCGCGCGAGCGCGTCACCGCTTTCGCCCACCAGACGCACGTGGTCAACGTGGCCATGGGGCTCAAGGCGCCGGCGCTCCGCTACCGGCGCGACGGCGACCCGGCGCACCTGCGCGCCGTCGATGCCGGGTGGGCCGCCCTGATGCGGTACCACGGGCAGGTCGAGGGTATCTTCTCGGGCGACGAGTGGCTGGCCGGGACCGACCCGGCGCAGGGCGTGGAGCTGTGCGCGGTCGTCGAGCTCATGTTCACCCTCGAGCAACTCGTGAGAGTCTACGGCGCGGGGCGCTTCGCCGATCGGCTGGAGACGCTTGCCTACAACGCCTTGCCCGCGACGATCACGGCCGATATGCGCGCGCGCCAGTACGATCAGCAGCCCAATCAGGTTCTCTGCACGGTCGCGCCGCGCAACTGGACGCAGAACGACGACACCGCCAACACCTTCGGGCTGGAGCCCCACTTCGGGTGCTGCACCGCCAATATGCACCAGGGCTGGCCGAAGTTCGTTCAATCGCTGTGGATGGCCACTCCAGACGGGGGGCTCGCGGCCATCGCCTACGGCCCCTGTATCGTGCGGGCGCGTGTGGCAGGGGACGCGGACGTGACCATCGAGGAGACGACGGAGTACCCCTTTGAGGAAAGGGTGCGCTTCACTATCCACGCGGACCGACCTATCGCGTTTCCCCTGTTGCTGCGCGTCCCCGCCTGGTGTCGTAACCCTACCCTGCGCCTGAACGGCCGGGAGAGCGCCGTCGGCAGCGCGGAGGAGGGATTCGTCACCGTCCAGCGCGCCTGGGCGGAGGGCGACACAATCGAGCTCGCGCTCCCGATGCCGGTGCGGGCGGTCGACCGACCGGGCGGCGCCATCGGCATCGCCATGGGGCCGCTTATCTTCGGTCTCGTGATTGACGAGGAGTGGACGCGCCTCCCGGGCTCGCGCGGCTTTGGCGACTGGGAAGTGCGCCCCCGGACGCCCTGGAACTATGCCCTGGAGTTGGACCCGGCACGTCCGGACGCCGCGTGCCGCGTCGAATGGCGCGGCGTCGGCCGCCCGCCCTTCGGGCACGATCAGGCGGCCGTGCGCATCCACGCGACGGCCCGTCGCGTGCCCGGGTGGGATCTCACGCGGAACTCGGCCGGCCCGCCGCCCCCGAGCCCGGTCGTCGCATCGACCCCGGCCGAGCCGGTGACGCTGCTCCCGTATGGGTGCGCGCGCTTGCGCATCGCCGAGTTCCCGTACGTCCTCCCCCCGGTCGGACGAGACGCGCCGGGCGTACCGGCGCGGACCGCCATGGCCGGCCTGGAGCGGGCGTGATGCGACCCCGGACCGATGGACGCCGCCCGCGCGCCCGTTATGAATAATCCAAGGTAGATTAGGAGAGATAGCGATGGCCGACTGGACGAAACATCCCGACAACCCCGTGGTGGGCCCCGGCTATTGCCGGCAAGCCGTCTTCGACTGCTGCGTGATGCCCCTGGGGGACGGGCTCCGGATGTGGCTCTCCTGGCGCGACCTGCACTCCATCGCGGTCAGCGACAGCGACGATGGCGTCCATTGGACGGCACCCCGTATTGCGCTGGAGCCGGAGCCGGCGAACGCCTGGGAACAGGATGATCTCAATCGCCCGCACGTGCTGGAGGTGGATGGCCGCTGGTACATGTGGTACACCGGTCAGAATCGCGAGCGCCAGAGCAGCGCGATCGGCCTGGCGACCAGCGCGGACGGCCTGCGCTGGGAGCGGGTCGGGGCGCGGCCCGTGCTGGAGCCGGTCGAGGCCTGGGAGAAGGACAGCCTGATGTGCCCTCATGTCCTGCACGAGCAGGGCCGCTTCCGCATGTGGTACTCCGGAGGCGAGCGATACGAGCCGGATGCGATCGGCTATGCCGAGAGCGCGGATGGCATCCACTGGGAGCGCGAGCCCACCAATCCCGTGCTCCGCCCCGCGAGCGGATGGGAGTCCGACCGCGCCACGGCCGCCTGCATTGTTCCCCATGGCGGCGCCTATCTGGCCTTCTACGTCGGATTCGCGCGGGGATTCGAGGAGTCTCGGATCGGTATCGCTCGGTCCAGCGATGGCGTGCATAACTGGGAGCGGTACGCCGGGAACCCGATCATCGGTCCCGGCCCGGCGGGGAGTTGGGACGACTGCAACGTGTATAAGCCCTACGTCGTACGCTTCCACGATCAGTGGTATCTCTGGTACAACGCCAGCCGGAAGAGCGATCGGCGGGAACAAATCGGGCTGGCCACCACCCCGGACCTCACCTGGTAGAGCGACGCGCCCGCTTGTGCGGGCCGTGCCACACCCTGACAAAACGACGACCGTACCGCGAGAGGATAGCGCCTTGTCCGTGCTGACGCCAGTCGAGGTCCCGGCGCGTGGGGCCGGCGACGATGATGGCGACGATGGGTGGCTCGCCCGCAACGTCCCTTCTTTCGAGTGCCCCGACCCCGACATCCAGCGGGCGTACACCTTCCGGTGGGATGTCTATCGCAAGCACATCAAGGCGACCCCTGACGGCCACGTGGTGACGGAGTTCTTGCCGGACGTGCCATGGGCGGGGACATACAACACCCTCAGTTGCGCGTCTGGCCATCACCTCTACGAGGGACGCTGGCTGCACGACCCGGCCTACCTCGACGACTACGCGCGCTTCTGGTTCGGTCCGCGGGGCGAGCCCCGCCGCTACAGCTGCTGGCTGGCCGACGCCATCTATGCCCGCTACCTCGTCACGGGGGATGCCGACCTTCCGGTGGCCCTGCTCGACGATCTGGTGCGGAACGACGAGGCGTGGGAGGCCGAGCGTCGCGACGAGAGCGGGTTGTTCTGGCAGATCGACGACCGCGACGGGATGGAATATCAGATCAGCGGCAGCGGATGTCGCCCCACCATCAACAGCTACCTGTACGGCGACGCCGTCGCAATCGCGCGCATCGCCGATCTGGCTGGCCGGCCCGCCATTGCCCGCGCGTACCGCGCCAGGGCGGAGCGGCTCAAGAGGCTCGTGCAGCGGCATTTGTGGGACGCGGAGGCCGCGTTCTTCAAGACCCTGCCCACGCGGACGGCGCTCGCGCAACAGGCGGTCCGCTACGACGGTCACGCGCTGGGGCCGCGCTATGCCCCGGGCGCGCTAGCCGGCGTGCGCGAGTTGCAGGGCTACGTGCCGTGGTACTTCAATCTGCCCGATCCCGGATACGAGGCGGCCTGGGCGCAGTTGCGCCAGCGCGAGGGCTTCTGGGGCGCCTACGGCCCGAGTACCGCCGAGCGGCGGAACCCGTCCTGGCAACCCGCCCCGACGGTTCAGCAGCATGACTGCCTGTGGCGCGGCGCGTCGTGGCCCTATGCGACGAGCCAGACGCTCGTCGCCCTGGCCAACCTGCTCAATACCTATCAGCAGACCGTCGTCAGCAAAGCGGACTATGTCGCACTGCTCCGCGCCTACGCCTCGTCCCATCGTCTCGCCGACTCAGCCGGCCGTGGAGTCCCCTGGATCGATGAAAGCCTGCATCCGGACACTGGCGAGTGGGTCACGCGCGCCACACTGTATGCGCGTGACCGCCCGGATAAGGACCGGGGACGCGACTACAACCACTCGACCTACTGCGACCTCGTCATCACGGGATTGGTCGGCCTGCGCCCGCGCGCCGACGACATCGTCGAGGCGCACCCCCTCATCCCGGAGGGGCAATGGGACTACTTCCGCCTGGACCGCGTGCGCTATCACGGGCGCGTCCTGTCCATCGTCTACGACCGCACAGGCGAGCGGTACGGCACAGGCCCCGGCCTGCGCCTCTACGCCGACGGGCGCGAGATCGGGTCGGCGGAGACGCTCCAGCGCATCGCCGTCCCCCTCCCGGCGCGCTAGCGGGGCACGTCAAAAGATAGCACTGCTGGCCACCCATGTCAACAGCGGGATGCCGCGTGATCTCACAGCGGCTGGTTGACAAAGCGCCTGGTCATGGTGTACTATCTTTACAAGATGAAGGGCGTTTTTACGTGATGGAGAGATGAGGCGCATGCTCAACGCGTCCAAGAGGCGTCTGGTGTCGTCCGAGATGAAGCGGCCCGACCAAGATCGCTACAACATCCGGGTCCTGGATCGCGCGATCGATATCCTGACGCTCCTCGCCGACGGCGAGCGGCGCACGCTGACGGACATCAGTGACGCCGTCCAGTTGAGCAGTAGCACCACCTATCGTCTGCTCGCGTCGCTGCTGTCCCGCCACCTCGTCGAGCGTCAGGAGGAGAGTAACAGCTACAAGCTCGGCCTCGCGTGCTTGCAGTTGGCCTGGGCCTTTCGCGAGAGCAACCCCATTCGCCACATGGCCTTACCACACTTGCAGGTGTTGCGCGACGCGACCGGTGAAACCGTCCATCTGGCCGTCTTACAGCAGGCCGATGTGGTCTATCTGGAGAAATTGCCGGGTCTCCACTCGGTCGGCATTATGTCCTCGCAAGTTGGCGCGCGCTTCCCCGCGTACTGCACGGGACTGGGCAAAGCGCTGCTGGCTTTCTCAGACGTGGGGCAGGTGCGGGCGTTGCTCACCTCGACGACCCTCACGCGATTCACGGACACAACAATCGTCACACTCGACGACTTGATGCGGCATCTCGCGGACGGCCGTCAACGCGGCTACGTCTTTGATCGAGGAGAACACGAGGCGGACATTTGTTGTGTCGCCGCGCCCCTTGTCGGCCGACAGGGTACGCTCATCGCCGCGATCAGTGTCGCCGGCCCTGCCAGTCGCCTAGGCCCCATCGAAGACAACCGCCCGGTGATCGATGGGGTGGTCGAGGCCGCGCGCGCCATCTCGGCCACGTTGGGCTATCGACGCTCCCATTGGCCGCCCATCGAATAGCGCCTCGTCGGGGCGGGCGGCCGCCGTGGCCGTCACAGTAACGCAAGAAAGGGGGTGAGGACAACAGACCGCCGATGTGCCTGATCACCATCGCACGGCAATCTAGTTGGCGATGGTCGCGGCACTGTTGCATCCTGGTTCATCGATACGACGTTGTCGTTGTAGTAGCCAAGGAGTATCTGAGCATGACATCATCCCTGTCTCGCCGCCGTTTCCTGCAGAAATCGGCCCTTGCCGCCAGCGCCGTCGCCGGCGCGGGAACAGTGTTGGGCTCCGCCTCGCTCACACGCGCGGAGGCGGCCGTCAATCGCGCCACCACCACCCTCAACGTGATGTACAGCACGGCCGAGATCCCCGCCAAGGACATCGCGACATTCGAGCAACAGAACCCCGGCGTCAAGATCAATCTGATCGCCTACGACCCGATCCGCCTCAGCACCATGTTCGCGTCGGGCAATCCGCCGGACTTCATCCGCACGCAGGGCGCGCCCGACATCCTCAACCAGGTGTCGCGCGGGTTGGCCCTCGATCTGACCTCCTACTTCGCGAAGAGCACGATCCTCAACCCTTCCGGCCTCGCGCCGATCAACGACGTGTATCGGTGGGACGGGAAGACGCAAGGGCAGGGCGCGCGCTATGGCGCGGTCAAGGACTGGTCTCAGGACGGCACGCTCTGGTACAACGCGGCGCTGTTCAGTAAAGCCGGCGTCAAGCCCTTGAGCGGAACCGACCCTGTCAGCTACGACGAACTGCTTGCTATCGGCAAGCAGTTGACCGTGCGCTCGGGCAACCGCTTCCAGGTCTACGGGCTCGATCCCGCCTGGGGCTTCCTCGTGCAGGGCAAGCTCATCCAGATGCTGGCGCAAGAGGGCAAATCGCTGTGGAACAGCGACTATACACAGGTCGATTTCACCACGCCGGAGGCGCGCAAGGCCATCAAGTGGTACGTCGACTGGGCTCAGGCCCGCGTGGGACCGTCGCCCATCGACCCCTATTCGGGGACGTCAGACCCCTTCTTCGCCGGTCGCAAGGCTATCGTACAGTACGGGTACTGGTACCACGGCGATGTCGTGGCCAACGTGCCCAAGCTGCTGCCCCAGATCGCCTTTGCCCCCGCGCCGCTGTGGGGGAGCAAGCGCGTCAGCGCCTGCTGGGCCGGGACCGGCGCCTGGATCCCGCAACGGACCCCCAATAAGGACCTGGCCTGGAAGTTCATGGAGTACTTCATGGGCGGACTGCCAGCCTACGAGCGGGCCAGCGGCGGCTGGGGGCTCCCGGCCGTCGAGAAGTACCGGCCCGCCGTGCCGAACACGACGTCGTTCGACAAGCGCACCAACGCCGTCCAGGCGAACGAGTCGAAGTACCTGACCATCCTGCACTACTCGCCCTACATCGGTAACGACGCCATGGAGGCAGCCATCGTCAAGTACATCGAGCCGGTCATGCATGGCAAGGCCTCGCTCGACAGCGGCATCCGGGACCTGCAGAGCGCGGTCAATCAACTCCTCGCGCGCGGCAAGGCGGAGGCTAATTCCTAACCAGGAGATCGCCGCCCACCCGGGCCTGGATCGCCGGAGCGGCGATCCAGGCCCGCAGGAGCCGATAGAGAACAAGAAAGGAGCGCCGATGGCTCTTCACTCCGGGCACTCCGGGCAGCAGGCCGCCCCTGCCGTACGCGCTGTCCCCTCCGCTCGGGCGCGTCGCCGCTCGTGGTCGCGCTATTCCAATCGCACGTTCTATCTGTTCATCTCCCCCTGGCTGGTGATTGGGTTTCTCGCGCTCACCCTGGTTCCGCTCGCCTACGCGCTCGGGATCAGCTTCACCAGCTTCGACGGTATGTCCGGCCGCTGGCATTGGCTCGGCCTGCAGAATTACGCGGAACTCCTGGGCGACCCCGATACATGGTGGAGTTTGGAGCGCACGCTGCTGTACACGGTCATCGCGGTCCCCCTGGGCATCGCCGGCGGCCTGGGGCTGGCCCTGCTGTTGAATCGCCCGCTCCGTGGCATCGGCGTCTTCCGCACCATCCTGTACTTGCCGGCCGTCGTGCCCGTCGTGGCCGCCGCCATCATCTGGAAAAACATGTTCGACACCGACGCGGGCATCGTCAACTCTATTCTGGGACTCGTCGGCATCCAGCCGGTGATCTGGCTGCAAGATCCCACGGCCTTCGCCGCCCTGATCGTCATGGTGCTCTGGGGCATGGGCAGTGGCATGATCATCTTCTTGGCCGGTCTGCAGGGCATCCCCAACGAGATGCGCGAGGCCGCTGCCATGGACGGCGCCAACGCGTGGCAGAGCTTCCGCTCCGTGGTCTTGCCCCTGCTCACGCCGGTGCTGTTTTTCCAGGTGGTGACGGGCGTGATCGTGTCCCTACAAACGCTGATCCAGCCGCTGCTGCTCACCCCCGCGGCTGGCGGCGCCAGCGGCTACACGCAGGTCCCGCGCGGCAATTACCTGTATATGGTCAACGTCTACCAACAAATCTTCGATAATCAGCGCTTCGGGTACGGCGCGGCCTTGTTGTGGGTCCTCTTCGTCGTGCTCCTCGTCTTCACGCTGCTCGTGATCCGCTCCAGCACACTCTGGGTGTTTTACGAAGTCGCGCAAGGGAAAGGGAAGGAGGGCTAGCATGAGTCGGGCGCTCCCCGTCTCTGAACGGGCCGCGGTTGGCGTGCGCGCGGAGCGTCGCCGGCCGCATCGAGGGACGGTTCTCTCCGTCGCGGCCCTTATCATCCTGTCCATCATCTTCGCCGCGCCGTTCCTGTGGCTTATCCTCACCGCGCTCAAGACGCTCGCCGAGATGGCCGCGTACCCCGTCCACTGGCTGCCCCAGCAGGCCCAGTGGGGCAACTTCGGCCAGGCCCTGACTATCATCGATTTCGGACAGTTCGCCTGGAACTCGGTCTTCCTGTCCACGATCTTCTGCGTGTTGACGACGACGACGAGCGCCCTGGTGGGCTTCGGCTTCGCCCGGCTGCACGGCTGGGGTAAAGGACCGTTGTTTGTCGTGATGCTCTCGATGACCATGCTGCCGCCGATCCTGACCATCATCCCCACCTACATGATTTTCGCGCGCATCGGGCTGGTCAACACCTACTGGCCCTGGGTGCTGTGGGGCCTCTCGGCCAGCCCCTTCCTGGGCTTCCTGTTTCGCCAGTTCTTCGCCGCCATCCCGCTCGACATCGAGGATGCGGCGATCGTGGACGGCTGCGGTTACGGGCGCATCTTCCTGCAGATTTTCCTGCCGCTGTCCAAACCGGTGGTGGCCACCGTGGCGATCCTCTCGTTCCAGTGGACCTGGAACGACTGGTTCGCGCCCCTCATCTTCCTGAGCACGAACAACACGACCCTGGCCGTGGCGATGGGCACGGGCTACAGCGACCCGCACGGCAACATTCTGAGCAACGTCCTGGCCGCCGGGGCCGTCTATTACAGCCTGCCCATCATCGTTCTCTTTTTCATCGCCCAGCGTTTCTTCGTACAAGGCATTGTGACCACCGGGCTCAAAGGCTAGGCGAGCGCGGATGCACGACCTGCAGGGGAAAGTGGCCGTCGTGACGGGGGCGGCGCGGCGCATTGGCCTGACGATCGCCCGGACGCTGGCGGGGGCCGGCGCGGCCGTCGTGCTAAGCGACGTGGTCGACGGAGACGCGGCGGCCGCGGAGATTCGATCGTCCGGCGGCCAGGCGCTCTACCGGCGCGCCGACGTCACGCGACCGGAGGATATGGCGGCCTTGGCGGCGGCGACGACGGACGCCTACGGCCGGTTGGATATCTGGGTGAACAACGCGAAGGTCGATGCACGCGCGAGCGTCACCGAACTCGCCCTCGAGGAGTGGAACGCGGTGCTATCGGTCTGCCTGACCGGCGCGTTCCTGGGCGCCAAGCACGCCATCCCGGCGATGATCGCCTCCGGGGGCGGCGCCATCCTCAACATCGCCTCGGTGCATGCCGTGGTCGCGTATCCGCAGTGTCCCGCCTACGACGCGGCCAAGGCGGGACTGGTAGCCTTGACCCGCCAAATCGCCGCCGAGTACGGGCCGGACAACATCCGGGCGAATGCGATTCTGCCGGGCCTGATCGTCGACCTCCCTGCCGATGAGCTGGCTCCTCCGTGGGTGCGGGCCATGCAGGACCACTACCCCATGGGCCGTGTTGGCGCCTCCGCCGATGTCGCCGCGGCGGTGCTCTATCTCGCCTCTGATGGGGCGCGCTTTGTGACCGGAGCCGCGCTGGTCGTCGACGGCGGGATGACCGCTCGTTCGCCGGAATGGGTGACGCACGGCCCGTACCGTGGACAACGAGAGAGGTCGGACACGTGAAGATCATCAGGCTGGAGAGCCTGTTCGTCAAGCCCCGCTGGCACTTCCTCAAGATGCATACCGACGAGGGGATCGTCGGACTGGGCGAGCCGATCGTGGAGGGACGGGCGCGCACCGTCGCCACGGCCGTGCGCGAACTGGAAGAGTATCTCGTCGGCCAGGACCCGCGTCAGATCGAGCGGCACTGGCAAACGATGTATCGAGGCACGTTCTACCGCGGCGGTCCCGTCCTGCTCAGCGCCATCAGCGGCGTCGAGCAGGCAATGTGGGACATCCTGGGCCAGTCGCTCGGCGTCCCCGTGTACCAACTCCTGGGCGGCGCGGTGCGCGACCGCATCCGCGTCTACGCCCATTGCGGGGGGGACAGCCCCGAGGAGGCGGCCCACAGCGCCCGCGAGCGCGTGGCGCAAGGGTACACGGCGCTCAAGACGGCGATCGACGCGCCGGTGCGCATCGTCGATACCAAGGCCTACGTCGAGCGCCAGGTCGGGCGCATCCAGGCCATGCGCGCGGCGATCCCCGACACGGTCGATCTCGCCGTCGATTTCCACGGGCGCGTCAGCCCCGCCATGGCCATCCGGCTCTGCAAGGAGCTTGAGGGCTGCAGCTTGCTGTTCGTCGAGGAGCCGGTGCTGCCCGAGAACGTGGACGCTTTGGTCGCGGTGGCCCGCTCGACCACGATCCCCATCGCGACGGGCGAGCGCCTCTACACGCGGTGGGGCTTCCGCGAGGTGCTGGAGAAGCAGGCCGCGCGCGTACTCCAGCCCGACCTCTGCCACGCCGGTGGGATCGGCGAGGTGCGCAAGATCGCCGCGATGGCCGAGGTGTATTACGCGGCCATCGCCCCCCACAATCCGCTCGGACCCATCTCGCTAGCTGCGGGTCTACACATCGATGCGTGCAGCCCGAACTTCCTGTGCCAGGAGCAGGTCTCGCTCGGCGAGGGCTACCTGACGCGGCCGTTTGTGCTGCGGGACGGGTACATCGATGTCCCAACGGCGCCCGGCTTGGGGATACAGCTAGACGACGACGCGGTGGCGGCGCGCCTCTACGACGGGAGCTGGGACACGCCGCGGGTCGTCCACCCCGATGATGGGTCGTTCGCCGATTGGTAGGGATGGTGGTCGAGACGGAGGCGCACGAGCCATGACCAGTGAGTCATACGGACACGTCGCTGGCGCGCGCACGGGCGATGAGTCCCCGTGCGACGTCGTGACCCTGGGCGAGACCATGGTCTTGTTGTGGCCGACCGGCGCGGAGAGCCTGGCGGACGCCGTGACGTACGAGCGGTCGCTTGGCGGCGCGGAGAGTAACCTGGCGATCGCGCTCGCGCGTCTTGGGCTCCGCCCACGCTGGATCAGCCGGCTGGGCGACGACCCGTTTGGGCGCTATACGCGCGCGACGCTGGAACAGGAAGGCGTTATCGTCGACGCCCCTATCGACACGAGCGCGCCCACGGCTGTCTTTTTCAAGGAACGTGTCGCGCAGGGCCCGCGGCGCGTCTATTACTATCGCCGTGGTTCGGCGGCGAGCTGTATGGAACCGACAGACCTGACCGCGGCCCAGTTCGCGGGGGCGCGCCTGTTGCACGTCACGGGTATCACCCCGGCGCTCTCGGTGGGGTGCGCGACGACCGTGGACCGCGCGATCACGCTTGCGCGCGCGGCGGGGGCGCGCGTGTGCGTCGATCCCAACGTGCGGCCGCAACTGTGGCCGGAGCGGGGGGCAGGAATTGCCGTCCTGCACGCCCTTATGGCGCGCGCTGACCTTGTCTTACTGGGCGACGAAGACGCCGCCTACCTCTTCCCTGGCCTGTCCGACGCGGCCGTCCTGCGCGCGGTCCGCGCGCTGGGTCCCGGCGTGGTCGTGCTCAAGTTGGGGGCGCGGGGCGCGCGGGCCGTGGTAGAGGGGGAGGAGGCCAGCGTTGCGCCCTACCCCGTCGCCGTCGTCGACAGCGTGGGCGCGGGCGATGGCTTCGACGCGGGGTTCATCGCGGGGCTCTTGCGCGGCGACACGCTCCCGCGCTGTCTCGCGCTCGGCGCGTGTGTGGGCGCCGCAGCGGTGGCGACGACCGGCGATTGGGAAGGATATCCGACGAGCCGTGAGCTTGGGTTGCGCCTGGCAACGGACCACGAACCGCGGACGACTTGACGACTGAGGAGATGACGATGCTCACTCACGATGAGATACTGGAGCGCACACTACTGGCCGCAGTTCCTTGGCCTCAAGGAGCGCCTGGGAGGACGGCGGGACCATCCGTGGTCTAGATCGAGAGTGAGCCGTCCGTCAGCGGAAGAGTAGCCGGGCTCCCATTACGGAACCGGGCGCACCCACGCATCGCCCCGCAGATGTCGCGCAATAGCGGCGGGATCGTCGTCGTCGAACGAGACGTCGCGGGCAGCGGACTCCAGGTTGATCCCGGCCTGACCGAGCAGTTCGTCCCAATCGTCGAGGCGGTCCTGCTCGAACGCGCGTACGCAACTGGACAGCAGTTGGCCGAACTCGATAGGGTCCAGCAGCCCTGCCAGTTCCAGGGTATCGACCAGGATGTACGGCGCGTCGATGCCGTCGAGCAGGGCTAACCACTCGTCGTAGACGCGCTCCAGAGACGCGGGCAGATACTCAAAGACCAGCGGCCTGCGCCAGACGGCGCGCTTCTTTGCCTCGGCCAGAGAGGTCAGCAAGACAGGGTACGACGCCACGCCCGTGTCGGCGCCGACGTCAGCCCCGCTCCGACGGCGCGCCCGCATATCGTCCGTCGCGAAAGCGGCGCACCAAAATACGGGCAGCACGTAGTTTGACACGGCCACGATTGGCCCGTCGCCGTCGTACCGCACGTTCGGGTCGTCCGCCGCGCTACCCACCAGAAACACCTGACTGGCCACCGCGCACCTCCTACACATCCAGGGCTCGTGAAAAGTCGGCGGCTCGCTCCGCTGCCCGGTAGATGACCGGCGTCCGCGGCGGACAATTCACAGACCCTGCCTACATATCTGGCTGCCGGGCGTATGCCGGCGTCGGGCTATAACGGACTATTAGCCAGCAGCGGGCTCGGTGGCGAAGCGCGACATCACGCGCGCCAGGTGCTTGACGGCGCGGCTGAAGTCCTCCAGGCGCACGTGCTCGTTGGGGCTGTGCGCGCGGTTGGCCCAGTAGCCGACGCCGGGCGCGACCACCGGCACACCCTCGCTGGTGAACAGCGACATCGGGGTGGTGCCGCCGGAGAGCGGGATCACGCGGGGCGGCAGCCCGTAGACGGCCTCCGCGGTCTCAGCGGTGATCTTAACCAGCGGCGCGTCGGGGTCGACCAGCGCCGGTTGTCCCATGCCCAGCGCCTCGATCCGCACATCGGCGAAGCCACCGGCGTCGAAGTGGTCGCGCAACTGGCGCAGCACGTCCTCGGGCCGCTGGTCGGGTACCAGGCGGACATCGACCTTGGCCGAGGCGCGCGCTGGCACGATGGTCTTGGAGCCCTCGCCCTGGTAGCCGGAGGTGAGCCCGGCGATGTTGCAGGTGGGCTCGAACGGCGCCGCCGGTACGTCCGCCCCCGTTCGGCCCAGCAACAAGCGGTCGAGGCCGTAGAGATCCTTGATGGTGTCCTCCTGGCTGGGTAGCTGAGCCAATTGCTCCTGTTGCCGCGTGGAGAGGGGCCGCACGGCATCGTAGAAGCCGGCGATGGCGATGCGCTCTTGCGCGTCCTTGAGGCTGGCCAGCGCCCAGGTGAGGCGCCACGCCGCGTTGGGCAGCAGGTTGGCGCCGCCGGAATGGGCGTCCATGGACAGCGTCGTGACGGACAATTCGACGTAGAGCAGGCCGCGCACGCCCAGCGAGATGACGGGGTGACCCTGCGCGTCGATGCCGCCCTCCTCCCAGATCGCGCCGTCGACGCGCAGGCGGTCGCGGTGGCCGCGCACCCAGTCGGGCAGGCGCGGGCTGCCGATCTCCTCCTCGCCCTCGACCAGGAACGTGATGTTGCAGGGGTACGACCCGTCCGTTTGTTTGAGCGCGTCGAGCGCGGCCAGGCGCGCGATCAGCTCGCCCTTGTCGTCCTTGGCGCCGCGCGCGTAGAGGCTACCGTCGCGCAGGTCGGGCTCGAATGGCGGCGTGCGCCATAACTCGAGGGGTTCGGGCGGCTGCACGTCGTAGTGGTTGTAGCAGAGCAGCGTGCGGCCGGCGTTGGCGCCGCCGGCGTGGGCCAGCACGACCGGGTGGCCGCCGTCGGTCGGCAGGATGTCGGCCGTGAAGCCGCGCGCGGCAAGCAGCCCGGCCACCAGCGCGGCGCACTCCTCGATGCCCTCGTGCCGCGCCGAGACGCTGGGCTGCCGGCAGAGGCCGGACAGTTCGCGCATCCACCTGTCAATGTGCGCATCGACGTAGGCGTCGACGCGGTCCAGGCGGTCGTCGGTGTGAGACATTGCGTCCTCAACCGCGGCAGTCATTTTTCCAGTCCCCCTTATCGTACTCGGCATGCGTGAGCAACCGCTTGATATAGATGATGGCCGTGTCGTATCGGATATGCACGATCAGGCGGTAGCGGTTGCGCGTGCGATGACCGCATAGAGCGGGTCGCCGCGCCAGCGGCCGCCGCGATGGTCGCGGGTCTCGACGGCGCCCCAGTTGCCGGCCGTCTCGAAGTACTGCCTGACGAGTTGCTTGTGCCCCTCGTCGTCCAGCGACTGCCAGACGGCGACGGCTTTGGTGGGGAAGCAGCGGTTGGAGAAGGTGACCACGAACGGCGCGCCGGGCTTGAGCACGCGCCCAACCTCCCGGAAGACGGCCATGGGGTCGGTCAGGTATTGCACCGAGACGCAACAGCCCGCCGCGTCGAAGGCGCCATCCGGGAAGGGGAGGTGTGACTCGCGATTGAGGTTCTGCACCACGCGCTCGTCGAGGCGCGGATTGGCATCGAGTTCTTCGGCGTTCATGCCCAACCCGACGACCCGGCCGTAGGCGACCTCGGAGGGCAGATGGCTGACCCAACTGCTCATAAGGTCCAGGATGGCGCCCCCGGCAGGAAAGAACTCGCGGTAAAGCCCGGTGACGGCCGCGATAGCCCCCTCGTCGATATGCGTGACCAGGCGTGGCTGGGTGTAGAACTGTTCGTCGGGGGCGTTGTCGTAGCGTTGGAAAAGGTCCCGTGGTAAAGCTGACATCGGATCGTCCTTGCTGCTGGATCGCTGCCTACACCTACCAGGTATACCTGGTATACCCGCCCACGACGGCCGTGGATCACAACCTATCATTCCATTCCCAACGCGATCCGCAAGCCGTCTTCGACCGCGCGTAAGTGGACTATGGTCAGGCTGCCGAGCGGGGCATCGAGCTTGGCGCGATCTAGTGTGGTCACCTGGTGGCACAATGCGACGCTCTCGTGTGCCAGGCCCCCGGCGCCGGCCGGGAGCGCGATGGCTGTCGGCCCCCGACGCGTCTGGGACGCGGATGTCGACACCGGTACCACGATCACGGAGCGCCACCCTGGAGCCCGGTTGAACGCGTCCCGCGAGACGACGATCACGGGGCGCCGCCCCGCTTGTTCGGACCCTGAGCGTGGCGCCAAGGTCGCCCAGTAAACGTCCCCTCGCTTCACACCTCGCGCTCCAGCGACTCCAGGCTAGCCACCTCCAGGGCGGGATCGAGATCGGCCGTTGTCCCGGCCATGGCCTGCACATAGGCCAGGATCTCCTGGTCGATGCGCTCTTGCCGCTGCAGCCCTACCCAGTGTGCGATGGCTTCGCGCGCCAGGGCGTTCGCGGGCCGTTGGGTCCGCTCGGCCTCCGCCTGGAGGGCGCGGTAGAGGTCGTCAGGTAATGGGACATGGAAGTTCCGGCGTGCCGGGGCAGCGGATGACGTGCGTGGCATAAGTCAGGCCTCCCTTTTTGCCATCAGCATACCATATCCACGTGCCAGTACGCGATGGCGCTGGCGAACGACGGCTACGAGGACTGTGGGGACTATGAGGAAGGGGCATGATGGATAATGTATGCTCTTTCCCGCCCGGCTACGCCTATGTCACCCGTCATTTGAGAAGGACGAGGTCGACCCTGCCGTCGGTGTAGAAGGGGTCGCCGCCGGCGTTGCGCCCGTTGGTGGTGCGGCCCATGCCGGGCTCGATCACCAGACCCGAGATAAGGCCCGCCTTCTTCATCAACGCGAAGATGTAGTCGCGCTCGCGGTCGAGGTTGGGGTCGATATGGTGCGTCGTGCCGACGATGATGCCGTGCTTGCGCAGGGGTTCCACGTTGGTGTCCTCCGAGCAGTCGCCGATCCACAACTCCATGTGCGTGCCCGCGTCCTGGCGCCCCGTGTCCCAGAAGCGGGCGTGGTGGCGCGTGGAGACCGAGCCCAGCTCATGTTCCACGGCGATGTCTTCCGGACGGTTGAACAGATAGAGGTTACTGACCGGCGCCGTGGGATAGGAGCGGTGAGCCAGGAAGGCTTTAGCCAGCCGGATGTCGTCGCGCACCGACAGCGGGTCGGCCTTGACCCAGCTGATCCGCTGGAAAGCCGCCATGATCTGGGACTGCGTGCCCTCGAACGCGATGTTGACCGGGTCGCCGGGCGTGCCTGACTTCACCCGCGTGCGCGTGGGCAAGCCGGCCCATAGCGCGGCCGTGGTGCCGGCGCCCGATCCACTGGCCATGACAGTCCCTGTCGGCGCGGGCGTGGACGTCCCCGCTGTCGAGGCCGTGGCTGTACCCGTGGCCGTCGCGGCGACCGCGGCGACCGCGGCGACCGCGGCAAGCGGCGCGGCAGGTGGGGCGGTACGGGCGGCAACGCCGTTGCCTGCGTAGGACAGCAATGCGGCAAGCCCTACAGCGGCCGCTAACGGTGTGAAGAATCGAACGTGTCGCACTGCGGTCTCCTTCTCGTATCACATACTATCGGCAGGGACGTCTTCGACGGCAAGGTAGCGGGTCAGGCCCGCATAGTCAGTCTCGAGCCGCACCTCGGCTCGCGGGAAGGCCGCTTCCGCGGCCGCACGGACGGCATCGGCCTGTGGGGGGCCAATCTCGGCGTAGAGGGCGCCGCCGGGGCGCAGGTAGTGGGGCGCCGCGGCCAGCAGGCGTACGGTAAGCTCGTGCCCCCCGGCGCCCCCGACGAGGGCAAGACGTGGCTCAAATAAGCGCGCATCCCGTGCCAGGTCCTCGTACTCCTGCTCCCCAATGTAAGGCAGGTTGGCCACGATCAGGTTCACCGGTTCGGGTAGGGGCGCCAGCAGATCGCCCTGCAAGAACGTGACCACCGGCTCGGGCCTATCCGTCCCTGCTCCATCGGCGATCCGCGCGCGGTTTTCTTGCGCCACGGCGAGCGCGGCGGACGAGACGTCGATGGCGTAGACGCGGGCGTGGGGCAACGCCCGCGCCAGGGCGATAGCCAGCGCGCCCGACCCGGTCCCCACGTCGACGGCAGCCGGCGCCGCGTGCCGCTCCGACCAGGCCAGGGCGCGCTCGAGCAACCCTTCCGTCTCTGGCCGTGGTACCAGCACAGCGGGGGTCACGCGCAGGTCGAGATCGTACCACCCCCTGTGGCCGGTCAGGTAGGCGACGGGTTCGCCGACCGCCCGCCTCGCGATCAGTGAGGTGTACGCTGCATCCTGCCCAACAGACAACGATTCGTCCGCATGCGCGATCAGGTAGATGCGCCCCTCTCCCAGCACATGCGCCAGCAGCGCCTCGGCCGACAGCCGCGCATCCTCGACGCCAGACGCTCGCAGCAGCTCGGCCGCTGCCGTGACGGCCTGGGAAATGGTCGTCATGCCACGGCTAGTGGCTAGTGGCTAGTGGCTAGTGATTAGTTCTAATCACTAGCCACTAGCCACTAGCCACTAATCACTCGCCTCCGCGGCGAGCTTGTCGGCGCGGTCGGCCGTGACGAGAGCCTCGAAGAGGCCGTCCAACTCGCCGTCGAGGATGATGGGCAGACCATGCAGGGTCAGTCCGACGCGGTGGTCGGTGAGGCGATCCTGCGGGAAGTTGTAGGTGCGGACCTTCTCGGCGCGCTCGCCCGAGCCCACCTGCAGGCGGCGCTGCTGGCCCAACTCGGCCTGGCGCTTCTCTTCCTCCATGGCGTAGAGCCGCGCCCGCAGCACCGTCATGGCCTTGGCCTTGTTCTTGATCTGGCTCTTCTCGTCCTGGCAGGTCACCACGAGGCCGCTGGGCTTGTGCGTGATACGCACGGCCGAGTCGGTCGTGTTGACGCTTTGGCCGCCGTGACCGGTCGAGCGGTACACGTCGATGCGCAGGTCGTTCTCGTTGATGTCGACCGTGACCTCGTCGACCTCGGGCAGCACCACCACGGTGGCCGTGGAGGTGTGGATGCGCCCCTGCGCCTCCGTCTCGGGGACGCGCTGCACGCGATGCACGCCGCTCTCGAACTTCATACGGCCGTAGGCGCTGCGCCCATGGACCTCGAACACGGCCTCCTTGAAGCCGCCGGCCGCGTTCTCGTTGCTGTTGAGCATCTCGATCTGCCAGCGATGGCGCTCGGCGTAGCGGCTATACATGCGCACCAGTTCGGCGGCGAAGAGGCCGGCCTCGTCGCCGCCGGTGCCGGCGCGCACCTCGACGATGACGCCCTTCTCGTCGAGGGGGTCGGGCGGGATCAGGCTCAGCTTGAGGCGCTCCGTGATGTCCTCTTCGCGGGCGCGCAGGGTGCGCAACTCCTCCTGCGCCATCTCTTGCAGCTCCGGGTCGGCGCCGTCGGCCAGCAGGGTCTCGGTCTCTGCGATGTCCTGCGTCACCTCACGCAACTCGCGGAAGGCGGCCACGATCTCCGCGAGCGAGGACTGCTCGCGGCCATAGCGCTGCAGCAACTCCGAGTTCGAGGCGACATCGGGTTGCGAGAGCAAACTGTTCAACTCATCGTAGCGCGACTCGATGCGCGCCACCTTATCCAGTATGGCACTCATAGCATTCCTCCGGGGACGTGTCCGTCAATCGCTTGTGGTAACTCAAGGGGCGGCCTACGTCCAGCGCGCGGGCGTGGGGTGTGCCCTATGATCGTGATGTGATAGCGCCCCGTCGGCCCGTCTACGTCAATTCCTCTTCATTGACCGTGGGGGCGGCGCTGGCGGCCCGGTCCATGTCCAGCGCGCCCTTCATAGCGGCGATGGCAACCTCGACCTGCGCATCGTCCGGCTCCCGCGTGGTCAGACGCTGCAGGGCCAGACCCGGCCCCACCAGGATGCGGGTGAAGGGGGCGTTGCCGGCGCGGGCGCCGACGCGCAGTAGCTCATAGCTGAGCGATGACAGCACCGGTACCATGACTACGCGCAGCAGGATGCGGCGCCCCAGCGACGGACGCCCGAACAAGGAGAAGATCACCGCTGAGAGCAACATGACCTGCAACAGAAAGGCTGTGCCGCAGCGCGGGTGCGCCGTGGGGAATCGCTGCACCTCGGCGGCCTCCAGGGGAACGTCGTGCTCGTGGGCGTGCACGGCCTTGTGTTCGGCGCCGTGGTAGGCGAACATGCGCTTGATGTTGTCCATGCGCGAGATGAGAGCGATATAGCCCACGAACAGTCCCAGCCGCACGGCGCTTTCTAAGAGATTCGAGGCCAGCGGGCTCTTAACGCGCTTGTTGGCGCGGTTAAGCAGCAGCAGCGGCAAGACGAAGAACAGGGCCACGGCGGCGGAGACCGTGCCCACGACTGTCCCCGTCACCGACGCGGGCGGCTGATCGGCCGGGGAGAGGCCGGCGGCGACGTTGGCCGAGTAGAGCAACATGCGCGTGCCCACGGTCAGCGTCTCCCACAGGGCCAGCACGCCGCGGATGAAGGGGAGTTGGCCGACGGAGGTGCGGTACAGGCCGCCCTGCAAGGGCTCGGTGTGCGTCACGATATGGCCCTCGGGGTCGCGTATCGCCACGGCGACGCCATGACGGCCGCGGATCATCACGCCTTCGATCAAGGCCTGGCCGCCGTAGCTGAACGTCATTGTCCCTATCCTTCCACTAAGTAGGTGTTGGTACGTTCCTGGGAGCGCCGGCTCTCGCTGCGCTGCCGGCCGGCCCGTCGTGTGCCGGCCGGCAGCCGGCGCTCCCAGGTGGAACTCCTGTGCCTCTATGCCGCAAGAACGTAGCAGCATCCACTTAGCCCCAGCCGGCGCGCGGCGAACTGCCGTGCCGGTTAGGAGCACAAAAAAGACGGGAGGCAGAGCACGTTCTGCCTCCCGTCGCGGTGTCTCCGTGGTGTCGTCCCCTGGCCACACTGATGCGTGGCCCAGGCCGTGCCATACCCGCCCCAGGAGCGGGTGTCGTTACGCCTCTTGTTCTTGCTTGCGCGCGCCCGCGGCGGCCGCGGCGCGGCGGCGGAAGCGCTCGACCTGACCGCCGGTGTCGATGATGCGCTGCTGCCCCGTGTAGAAGGGGTGACAGTTAGAGCAGACATCGATGCGCAGATTCGTCTTGGTGGAGCCGGCCTCGAAGGTCGTACCGCATGACGCGCACGAGACACGGGCGTCGTGGTGATACTCGGGATGGATGTTTGGCTTCATGTGTTCCTCCAGGGGACGACATTGTACGTCCCCCTCTCCACAAATTGTAACAGCCGCGTTAAGATATGTCAAGTATCGCGGAGCCGGCGAACCGGCGAACTGGCGCGACGGGCGCTAGATCCTTGACTTTCCTCGCTGCAACTCGCGGTTGATGGTGCGTATCTCGCTGAGGACGGACGGGATGGCGCGCGCCAGGGTGACGGCCAGGGTCAGGCGGATGGCGCCCTCCAGGCCCGCCTTTTCGCGCTTGGATTTGCCCATCTGCTGTGAGATGGCCACCGCCGCCTGGGCTACGATGGCCGCCGCGCTGAGCGCCGAGGCCACGACGTTGAGCAGGCGCGGCGCCTCAGTGCTGGGATACCGCACCGGGGTGGTTTCTTTAACGTCTTTCGCTTTGACGTCCTTATTCTTATCCTTATCGTCGGCCATGTCCGCTCTCCTCCCGCAGTAGGGCAATATCCGCGTCGACCATGAGTTCTACCAGCTCCTTGAACGATGTCTTCGGCTCCCAGCCTAGCACACGGCGTGCCTTACCCGCGTCGCCGAGCAACAGGTCGACTTCGGCGGGCCGTACCAGGGCGGGATCGATGCGCACGTGGTCCTGCCAGTTGCGCCCCACGCGCCCGAAGGCGATCTCCACCAGCTCCTGCACCGAGTGCGTCTCGCCGGTCGCCACCACGTAGTCATCGGGCGTGTCCTGCTGTAACATCAGCCACATGGCCTCGACATACTCCTTGGCGTAGCCCCAGTCGCGCTGCGAGTCCAGGTTGCCCAGCGTCAACATATCCGCAAGGCCCAGATGGATCTTGGCGACGTTGTACGTGACTTTACGCGTGACAAATTCCAAGCCCCGTCTTGCTGATTCGTGATTGAACAATATGCCGGAGCAGGTGAAGAGGTCATAGCTCTCGCGATAGTTGACGGTAATCCAGTGGCCGTAGACCTTGGCCACGCCGTAGGGGCTGCGCGGGTAGAAGGAGGTCGTCTCGGTCTGGGGCGTCTCCTGCACTTTGCCGAACATCTCGGACGAACTGGCCTGGTAGAAGCGGATGGAGGGGTCGACCAGGCGCACCGCTTCGAGCATGCGCGTGACGCCGAGCGCCGTGAACTCGCCGGTCAGCACCGGCTGGTTCCACGAGGTGGGCACGAACGACTGCGCCGCCAGGTTGTAGACTTCGCTGGGACGATACTGCTGGAGCAGGGCGATTAGGGAGTATTGGTCCAGCAGGTCGCCCTGCACGATCTCGACCTCGGGGCGGTCGGTAAGGTGGTGGATACGGCTGAAGTTCTCCGTGGAGCTGCGCCGCACCATGCCCACCACACGGTAGCCCTGCTCCAAGAGGAACTCGGCCAGGTAACTGCCATCCTGCCCGGTGATCCCGGTAATCAGGGCTGTCTTCACGCGCGAAACCTCCTATAGCTATTAAGACACGATCACGATTGTACACTACGGGTGGAGTGGGAGCAAACGAAAGCGGAATGACGATGAAAAAAGGCAGCAAGATCCTCTTCGGGGTGGGCGGCGGGATCGCCGCGTTCAAGGCGGTCGAGACCATCCGCCTGCTGATGGCGCGGGGCGCGGAGGTGCAGGCCGTCATGAGCGCGGCCGCCGCGCGCTTTATCACGCCCTTCAGCCTGGAGAACCTGACTAACCGGCGCGTCTTCGCCGATCTCTGGGCCGAGTCGCCCGAGGGCGAGACGCACATCCGCCTGGCCGCCTGGGCCGACGCGCTGGTCATCGCCCCGGCCACCATGGAGTTGATCGGCAAGCTGGCCCTGGGACTGCCCGACGACGCCCTCTCCTGCACCGCCCTGGCTTGCCCCGCCCCGCTGGTGCTGGCGCCGGCCATGAACTCCGTGATGTTCGCGCAGCCGGCTCTGACCGAGAACCTGGACACTCTGCGCCGGCGCGGGGCCGTGGTGGTCGGACCCGTTTCCGGGCGCCTGGCCAACGGCGCCAGCGGTCCCGGCCGCATGTCCGAGCCCGAGGACATCTCCGCCGCCGTGGCCATGGTCCTGGGACGCGGCGGCGATCTGGCTGGCCGGCGTCTGCTGGTCACGGCCGGGCCGACGGAGGAGCCGCTGGACCCGGTGCGCTACCTCAGCAACCGCAGTTCGGGCAAGATGGGCTACGCCGTCGCCGTTGCCGCGCGCGACCGCGGCGCCCGGGTCACCCTGGTCAGCGGACCCGTCGCCCTGCCCGCGCCCTACGCTGTCGAGACCGTGCGCGTCACCACGGCCGCCGAGATGGCCGCGGCGGTGCATGAGCACGCGCCGGCGGCCGACGCGCTTGTGATGGCGGCGGCGGTGGCCGACTACCGCCCGCGAGAGGTCGCCGCGCACAAGATCAAGAAGGGCGAGGCGTTGCCCGCGCTCGACCTGGAGCGCACCACGGACATCCTGGGCTCGCTGGGCGACGCGCGGCTGCTCAAGGTGGGCTTCGCGGCCGAGACGCGCGAGGTCGTGGCGGAGGGCCTGCGCAAGCTGCGGCGCAAGGGCCTGGACCTCATCGTGGCCAACAGCGTCGCGGGCGGCGCCGTGTTTGGCTCCGACGACAACCACGTCTACCTCATCCGCCCCGACGGCACGTCCACGGAGGTTGGCCCGGCCCCCAAGTCCGCCATCGCCGAGGCCATCCTGGACGAGATTGCCGCGCTGCTGGCGGCGCGAGGCGCATAGCTATAGAATGCGTATTCTAGTCACATCGGGCGGCCCACCTGCTTGTCGCTGTCGCTGCTGTCCCCACCCCACGGGGTGTCGCGACGGATTTGCGCGGCGACGAAGGCCATGGTGGCGGCCATGAGCGCCACGTTGAGCGGGATAGAGGGCTGCGGGAGCAGGGCATAGTGCAACGGTCCTGGCCACCACGTGTATTCGTTCTCCATCACTCCCGCGAAGGTGTAGAGCGCGGCCAGCGGGAGCGCGCCGCGCCGACGATGGCGCAGGCCCGCGACGATGAGGAAGGGGAGCGGCCACAGCAGGTATTGCTCGAACAGCGTACCGCTCAGCGTCGTGAAGAGCGCGTAGCAGCACGCCGCTTTCACGTAGAGCGGCGCGCGGACGAGCAGGAGCGCCACGAAGGGATAGAGCGCCACGCCGACATGCGCGATGGTCACAGCCAGTGGCCGGCGCCCGAGACGCAGCAGGAGGAGATACCAGGAGAGGCTGCCGAAGCTGAAACGGTTGAGATAGAACGCGTGCGTGAGCAGGCCGCCTGGGTCCGTGACGACGTAGGGCAGGGACAGTAGCGCGACAAGCAGGCACGTCAAGAGCAGGCGACGCGCCGGCTGCCGGTGGCGGCCCAGGGCCAGGAGCGGCAGCAGGAAGAGCGGGAAGGTCTTGGCCGCGATGGCGAGGGCGTAGGCCGGCGCGAACAGGCGTGTGCGGCAGCTTTCCAGGGCCAGCAGCAGGAAGGCCAGCGCGATGGCGTCGAAGCGGCCGTAGAAGGCGCCGTTGTAGAGCGCCAGCGGGTTGTACAGGTAGAGGGCCATGCCGGCGGCGGCGCGGGTCGGCGGGCAGCCGTGGCGCCGCAACGCCGCGTAGAGCAGGGTCCCGATCGCGATGTCGGCGGCGACGACGGGGAGCTTCGCCAGGACGTAGAACGACCAGCCGGTGGCCGCGGCGAGGCGCGCGAGGCCCGCGTACAGATCCAGGAGCGGCGGGAAATAGGCCCAGGGAGTCGTGAGATGCACGTCGAGGGCGTAGACATCCTCGCCCTGCGCCGCCCGTCGCGCCAGCCCCGCGATGACGCGCAGGTCGTAGCCGGCCGTGAGCCCGAGCAAGGGCAGGCGCACGGCGAGCGCGCCGAGCACCAGCGCCAGGGGCAGGAGGAAAGGGACGTGTTCCGTCTGACGGCGCGGCAGGGGAGGACGTTCCGCCATCCGCCCCTGCCACGGCTTATCTGACGCGATGGCCATGCTCGATTCCTTACCGCGTCGCGGACCCGGCGCTGACCGTGCTCGCATCGAGTTCGCGCTGCAACCGCGCCACGACCCGCGGATGGGTGTGGCCGTCGACCAGGGTGCGCAGCGCGGAGAGGAACGCGCCCTTACCAAGCCCCATACTGATGATAGAGACGGACACCACCTTGCCGCGCAGGACACCGGACGTATACAGCAGGCCGCGGTCGGTGGTATAGCCGGCGGGCAAGCCCTCCTTCGGCTCGAAGTAGACGGCCCGGATTGTCCGGCCGGCCACGGTGAGTGTCAGTGGCCGCCAGACGTGCAAGCGATCGTACGTTGGCCCCTCGCCCCCCGATGTCGGGGAATCATACGAGACGCCAACCCTGATGCTTGCATTGTCTTGCGCCGGCGATCCTGACCGCGACGCGTCGGTAGCGGGCGGGGACGCAGTGTAGGTGTATTCGAGGTAGGCGTTGGCCAGGCCAGGGCCGCAGGAGCAGATGATGTCGCGCAAGCGCAGCCCATCCGGGTCGCCCGACAGCAGGAGGGAGGCCGGGCCAGTCAGGGCCACGGCGCGGGCCACGTCGTCGTGCTCGGACGTGGGCAGGAGGACGCGGGCGCCCGTCGGCGCGTCAAGGGCGAACGCGCGCGGAGGGATGTCGGCGGGCGCCCGCGTCTCGCGCGGCGACAGCCGCAGGCTGCTCGACAGCATCCCCGTGACGTCGTAGCGGTCGTCCCCGCGCACCTCATACGTCCGCGCGTCGATGTAGAGCACCTCGTGCTCCCTGTCGTCGTCGAATTGCGGGTCGCCGACATGCAGCCGTGGGGGCCTGATGTCCACGGCGTAGACGCGCGCGCCGTCCAGGGGCTGCGCCGGGAGCAGGTGAGCGTCGGCGGCCGCGCCGTCCGCGGCGTCGGCGACCAACCGCTGGAGGTCGGAGCCTGTGTCGGAGCGGCCGAGCCCGTAGGGTTGCCCGAGCGGGTCGGCGAGCGTCAACGCACGCTCTCCATAGGGGCGGGCGAACGTTTCGACGGTGTAGATGGCCGGCCCGTAGGTGTGCTGGACCCCGAGGACGCGCGCGACGGAACCGGCCAGGAGGACGCGCGCCAGCAGTGCGCCCCCGCGTCCGGCGTAGGTCGTCACCCGCCGGCCGACCCACCCCACGGCGTCGAGCTGTGTCCACTGGTCGACCGTTGCGGTTACTGGTGTGTAGATGCTGGCGGACCCGGCGATGGAGGCGGCGCCAGTGTGCGGAAAGGAGAGCGTCCCCCGGTCGTGGATCACCGTGTCGGGCACGACCCGGCGCAGCGCGGCGGCGGCGCGGCGCAAGACGGTCTGCGCGGAGACCGGCGTGGGGCTCTCCAGACGCAGGTAGCCGGCCAGGCCGCCCAGGGCCAGCAGGAGAGCGGCCGCCAGGGAGGCAACACGCGGGAGCATCCGTGCTTGTGCGTGGCGCCGGCGCGTCGGCGCGAGGCGCCGTGGTGGCCGCGCGGCCGTCCGCCGCGTCAGCAGGCGCGTCATGGCAGCGTCGAGCTGTCGCGCATGCGGCGCGGCCGGGAGCGTAGACAGGAGGTCGAGGGCCGAAACGACACGCTTCACGGCAGGCGAGCGCTGCTCCTCCAGGACATCCCCGTAACGATCATCGATACGGTCGCGATGAATCATGGTTATGCTCCTCCGAAGTCGGCCGCCAGGGCGCGCAACGTGCGGGCCAGCTGCTTGCGCGTGGCCGCTTCGCCTTTGCCGATGACGGCGGCGATCTCACCGACGGTCAGGCCCGCGACGAAACGCAGCACTACCACTTCGCGCTTATCCGCGGCGAGCGCCTGGACCAGGACGCGCAGGCGGTCCAGATCCTCGCGCCGCAGCATCTCGGCTTCCACATCGTGCGGCGCGGGGGGGAGGAGCGCGTCAGGCACGAGGTCCCACGCGACGGTCGGGCGTTGCTGACGGTAGAAGTCGATCAGGGTGTGGCGAGCGATGGCGAACAGCCAGACCGCGAACGACCCGCGATGCGGGCGATACTGGGGGAGGGCGTCCAGCGCCCGCGCGAAGATGTGCTGCGTGAGGTCGTCCGCGTCTTCCTCCGTTGTCGTGCGCGTCCGCGCGTACCAATAGACGCGATCCCGATAGCGGTGGTAGAGCGGGGCGAAGGCGGCGGCCTGCTGCCGCGCGGCCTTGACGAGCGCCGGCTCGTCTCCTCCCTCCCTCACGCTGTCGCGGTCCCTCTCTCGCGGCAAGGCCATGATGGTCTGCACGACGCCCCTTCCTATTCTATCCTATCGCTCCTATCCTACCGCGCTCCGCGCGCGAGCCGCGACGTTCTCGCGCGGGATGCAATGACGATTGGCGTCTATCAATACGAGCGAACCGGCCAAATGGGACAAGCGCGTCCGCGGCGCCAACCGGGAGTGGGATCGTTGGTTCTGAGCGATGCCCCGCGTCGCGGAGTGTTCGGCCATCAGCCATCAGCATACTCTTGGGGATTTCCAGGGTCAGATGGTCCGGTGCGATAGCGTGCCGCTTGAGCAGCCAGGCGACCGTTTCCAGTTGTCTCCACGCATGAAAACAGTCCAGGTCGAGGGCTTGGACGTGTTACTATAGGCGTATGGTAGAGAAGGGAGGTCGTTCTGTGTTCGACGAAAACGAAAGCAAAGAAGTCGGCGATCGTCTCTACGATGAGTTTGCGCGGCCCTTGGAGCAAGAGCATTACGGCGAGTTCATTGCCATCACGCGGGACGGTCGAACCCTACTCGGACCAACGCTACGAGATGCGATGGTACGGGCAAAGGAAGCGTTTGGCCCCGGCGTCTTTATCTACAAGATTGGTCCTAAAGCGGTTGGTCGCATGAGTTCACGAGTGCTCGGCTGCGCCAGGGTACGAGTTCCGATCGATGACCCCGGTGGTCAGCCATGCACTTTTAGTTAGCCACCGCTTTCCTTTCGGCACGTGCCGTTTACTCTGACGGTATGAGGTGATAGGATCAACGCTGCGGCGATCTTAATACATCACATTTGCTATAGATAGGGTTTGAAGGGGGAGATGATGCAAGTAGAAACAACGATTCAAGATGGGACAGTCGTGATCCCGGCGGCAGTTAGAGAGGCGCTGCACCTCCGCGACGGCGATACCCTCGTATTTGATACGGCTGCAACCACAACGAGCGAACAGGAAACGGTCCGCTTGCACGTTCGCCGGCGACAGCGCGCCTCATTTCAGGAATTCGTCGGTCTTGGTGATGATAGGGAGGATAAGAGCATCGAGCAGATCTTGGCCGAAGAACGCGAGAGACGGGGCTACTAGTTCTTACATCGGAAGACCCCATGCTTGGGAAACGACTCGGCTGCGTGGCGGATCGATGCAACAAAAGGGGATCAACGCGTCGTGAGCATACAAAAGAAGCTGCGCCAGTTGCGTAGGATCACCGTTGCCGGCACGATCTACTACTAGGCCAGTCACCACTTCTACTTTGAAGGACACCGTGCCGTCCATCTCCGTGTATGGAGCCAGCACAAATCTAGCCGGCGGCTCGACGCCCAGATACACGTGTATGCCATCACACCTCAAGGCGTGCGGGCGGTGATCGAGCGCGCCCGTGCATGCGGGTGGAATCCCGAGACACTCGGTGTGCCCTTCCTGCTGGCGCGTGCCGACATGCAGGACCTGGACAGCATCGTCGACGACGCATGGCGAGCGTCGATACACCCGCGCCCTCGGCCCTTTGTCCAGCATCTCCATCTGTGAAAACGGTCCAGGTCGAGGGCTTATGAGTGGTACCATATCCTTATACCGAAGAAAGGAGGGAGTAGCATGTTCGATGAAAACGAAAGCAAGGACGTAGGAGATCGTCTCTACGACGAGTTTGCACGGCCTCTTGAGCAGGAGCATTACGGCGAGTTCATTGCTATCACGCGGGACGGGCAAATCTTGCTCGGGCCGACGCTACGGGATGTGATGGTACGAGCGAAAGAAGCATTCGGGCCGGGGAACTTCGTCTTCAAGATTGGGCCAAGAGCGGTCGGTCGATGGCTTCGAGCAACTCACCTCTAATCAGCAATCGTTTCCCCTACTTGCCGCTAACCTTGACAGTGCAGGGCGGAAGCCTCAACGTCGAAGCGATCCTTGATACTGGTTTCGACGGTGAGGTAGTTATCCCGCAGTACACTCTACCGCCTTGGGTAACGCCGGATGGGCTTATAGACTGGACGATGGCAAACGGCGCGACCGTGCAAGCATCCGCCTACTCTGGCACTGTTCTCATCGGGCACTTCGGCCCCTTCAATGTCACCATCTCGAGTATGGGCAACGTGGCCCTTATCGGCAGGGCTCTGACCGACCTGTTCACGATCATCCTCGATCATGGGAAACAAGTGATCGTAACATTGTGAACCGAATCGATCGATCAGCCGCCTAACCAATTGAGGATCCATACTATAACGACGGGGTCGAGCGTTGTTTGCCCCCTCGCTATAAACCTGCAAGGAGGTGGCAACGTGTATGACGAGGACGAGAGCAAGGACGTCGGCGATCGTCTCTACGAGCAGTTCGCGCAGCCCTTGGAGCAAGATCATTACGGCGAGTTCATTGCCATCACGCGGGACGGCCGAACACTGCTCGGACCGACGCTCATTGATGTCGCGTTGCGGGCCAAAGACACGTTTGGTGAGAGAACCTTCCTATTCAAGATCGGCCCTAAAGCGGTCTGGCGCATGAGTACGAGAGTGTGGCTCGGATCACAGCGCCCCTCCGTTCGGGAGTTCGTCGGCGCTAGCGGCTCCGACGGTGAGAATGAGAATAAGAGCATCGAGCAAATTCTGGTCGAAGAACGCGAACGGCGTGGGTATTAGTCCTGGATGGATAAGATACATCCGGTTGACAGGCTACTCCAACATGAGCGCACGCATAATCTGCTGATTGGGGCGCATCGGGGCGCGTCAGCGCGCGCCCCGGAAAACACCCTGGCGGCGTTCCAGGCGGCGCTGGACGACAGCGCGGATCTGGTCGAGTTCGATGTGCGCCTGACGCGCGACGGTCAGCTCGCCGTCATCCATGACGCCACCACGGAGCGCACCAGCGGGGTCAACCGCGTCGTGGCCGAGACGGACATGGAGACCTTGCGCGGGCTCGACGCCGGCCGCCACAAAGGTTCCGCCTGGGCGGGACGGGATATTGGCATCCCCGAGCTGGGCGACGTGTTTGCGCCGCTGGCGGGGCGCATGCTGGTCAACGTGGAGGTCAAGAGCGGCGTGGAGACGCTGCCCGTGCTGGCCCGGCGCATCGCGGCGTACGGCATGGCAGACAAGGTCATCGTCTCGTCGTTCGACCCGGAGGTGGTGCGCGCGGCGGGGACCATGGAACCGCGCGTGCTGACCGGGCTGTTGCTGGACCATGCCGAGCCCGATCCGATGGCGGCGACCCAGGCGCTTGGCGCTGCTCTCTTGCACATGGCACACCGGTTTATCACCCCTGAGTTGGTCGGCAGGGCTCACGAGCGCGGCATCGGGGTGCTGGCCTGGACGGTCAACGACCCAACTGAGATGCGCCGCCTGGCCGCGCTCGACGTCGACGTCATCCTGAGCGATGATCCGCGTCTGCTACGGCAGACGTTAGAACGCGATTGAGGCCTGCTTGAGCCGATGTGCGCGCTGGTCGAGCGTTCTGGGTCCGAGGATGTCCGCCTCGTCGTGTGGTTCAACCATTGGTTTGTATAACGTGTGTGGAAGGGATAGTGCATGAAGGACGAGACAAAGCGCGGGCTGGTCGTCTTCGCCGTGACCAGCGTCTCGGCCTTCTGGGTCAACGCGGTCGGCAACGTCTACCTGATCTGGCGCAAGAGCCCGTTGGTCCGCGACTACAAGGCCACGCTGCAGTACCGCTCGGCGCTGGCGGGCGACGCCGTGCTGCTGCCGCTGCTCAGCGTGGCGCTCGACCGGCAGCTAGACGCCTGGGGCGATGGGCTGCGGCCGGGCCAGGCGCCCGCGCCGCGTCTGGCGCGCGCTATTCTAGCCGCCACGGGGATCACGGTCGCCTTCCACGTCTACCAGGCGACTCAGAAGCTGACCAATTGGACGATGCCGCGGCCGTGGCACTGGAACGCCCTGGGCTACTACCACGCGCTCTACATGGCCGGCCAGGCGACGCAGGTGTGCTACTTCTGGGGGGCCGCGGCGGCGCGGGTGCGCGCCGAGGGCATCCGGGCGCTGCTGACGCCTCGCCTGGCGGCCGCCATGGGCCTGCTCCTGGGTTGGGCTGGGCTGCTCTACAAAGACTACTATTGAGCGCCCAGTGACCGCAAGGTCACGAGCGCTTCCTGCACGTGCTTCGTGGCATTGATCTGCGACGAAAAAATGTGCCGCACCACGCCGTCCCGATCGATCACATAGGTCACGCGGCCAGGCAGGATGCCCATCGTGCGCTCCACGCCGTAGAGCCTGCGCACCGTCCCGCCGCTATCGCTGAGCAGGATGAACGGTAGGCGATGCTGAGCCGCGAAGCCCTGGTGTGACCCCACGGAGTCCGCGCTCACCCCCACCACCTCGGCGCCCGCCTCCTTGAACGCCTCGTAGCTATCCCGGAAGGCGCAGGCCTCGGCGGTGCAACCGGACGTGTTGTCCTTGGGATAGAAGTACAGCACGATCGCCTTCTGGCCTACCAGGTCGTGCAGGCGTACCGTCCCGCCAGTATGCGCGGGCAACGTGAAATCCGGCGCGGTGTCGCCGACCGCGACTTTACCCTTGCCTGTCGATGGCGATTGCGTTGAGTCACCCATGTCTATCACCCTCCCGGCTACCCGCTGTCGATTAAGCGCCTCCTGAGTATGCCGGACCGTCGCGCCGACGCACTCATTGTCGCGGGCGTTGGCCCGATAGACCGATGCGCCGCCCGCGGCGAGTTGCAATCGTTGTGGCGAACGGAGTGGGCATGCTCGCGCTCAATCCCGGCCGTCGTCATGGCAGCGCATGGACGGAGACAAAAGCCGCCGGGACAGTGTCGTGCCAGGGTCTGTGAAAAGTCGCTAGCGCGCGGAAGGTCTGGGGTCATCTGGGGGCGCGTGGCGCTCCCAGGACTTTTGCGCGCCAATGACAATTCACAAACCCTGGGTGTCGCGCAAAGGCTGACACCCTCGGGCGGCCCACTATGCGACACTGTAGGAGGTTGGCGGTGTCAGTTCGGACCCATGGACATGGGGCCACTGGCGTCGTAAATCGGGCTGGGTGGACGAACTGAGTACCAGGAGACGATGGTGTTTTCGAAAATGATGCGGATGGTGGGCGGATCGGCCCTGGGTCGGGGCGACGTGACGCTGCTCTACGCGGCCATGTTCCTGAGCTTCCTGGGTACCTCGGTCGTCTTCCCGTTGCGGTTGCTCTACGCCCGCGCACAGCACGCCACGCCCGTCGAGTTGGGCCTGATGGCCTCGTCGTTCCTCGTTGCCCCCGTCGTGGCGCAACTGCCCGCCGGCTGGCTGGTCGACCGCTGGGGTCGCGTCCCGGTGCTGATGACGGGCATGGTGGCCCACGCGCTGATCTCGTTGCTGTACATCGTGCTCAACACCCCGCTCGACCTGATCGGGTTGCGCTTCATCGAGGGTATCTCCATGGCGGCAATCCGGCCCGCCGTCAGCGCCTACATCGCGGACGTGACGCCGGAGGAGCACCGTTCCGAGGCGTACGGCGTGCTGAGCGCGACGTTCAGCGGCGGCATGCTGATCGGCCCGCTGATCGGCGGCGTGATCGGGCAATACCTGGGCTTCGCCGCCGCCTACGGCGTCAACGTGGCCATCGAGGTCGTCGCCGTCGGGTTGATCTGGGGACGGCTGCGCGAGCCGGCGGCGCAAAAGGTCGAGGCGTCGGGAACCGGAGACATGGCGGCCGGGGGCTCCGTGCCGTGGCGGCGCCTGCTGACCCTACCGCTATTGGGCGCCTATCTGGCCATCTTCTGCACGCAGAGCGTGATGGGCATCATGGGCGCGCTATGGTCCATCTGGATCAGCGATCTGGGCGGCAGTGAGGCCTATATCGGCGCCACCTTCACCGTCTTTGCCCTGCCTCAGATCTTCCTCGGCGCGTTCGCCGGGCGGATGAGCGACCGCTTGGGCCGCGCGTTGCTGATCACCGTGCCGGGCGTGCTGGTCAGCGTCATCTACGTGTCCTACGGCTTCGTGGTCAACCTGGGCTGGATCATGGCGCTGGGCGTGGTCGAGGGCATTATCTTTGTCTTTGGGCAACCCGCGGCGCAGGGCCTGCTGGCCGACGCCTCGCCGCCCGAGGCGCGCGGGCGCGCGCAGGGGCTCTCCGGGGTCATCGGCGCGCTGGGCGGGGCCTCGTTCGCCTTCGCCTCGCTGCCGCTCTACCACATGGCGCGCCCGCTGCCCTGGATTCTGGCCGGCATCGTGATGACCGTTGGCTCGATCGTCGCCGGGTTGGGCGCCCTCGCGTACGAACGCCGCCGTCATACCGCCCACGCGATGGCCCTGTCGACGACGAGCAGCGGCGCGGCAGCCCGCTAACCATCCCATTCCCTTCGTATCATAGCTCACGACTCCACGCCGATCCGTTGGTACGCGAAGCTCCCTACCTTGATTGCCAGTCGATAGTGAGGCAGGCGGGGGTGAGCAGGGACGGATGGACGTTGGGATGCGCCAGCTACCTGTTATGGCTATCCTGGCCACGCGATGTCCATTGCCCGGCGCAAGGACTCCCATTTGGTGGCGATCGTCTCCTCCGTGCTCAGGCAGGGTCCGCCAAAGGGGCCGGCCGGCATTGTGATAGCCGACGCGCTGAGGCCCGCCCGCCCGAAGTCGAGCGCCGTCGCCAGATTGGCCGCGGTCGCGTCGCGCACCGTGAGCGGCGCCAGCCCCCACCGCCACGCGATCAGGCGCAGGATCGAGGTGTGGTCGTAGACCCCATGCGCTACGTAGCCCCGCCGCGCCCACGGCGCGATCAGCAGCGTCGGCACCCGGAAGCCCAATCGCCCGTCCGTGTCGCCCGCGGCCCGGCTCGCCTCTGGGATCGGCGCCGCCGGCGGCGGCACGTGGTCGAAGAAGCCGCCCCACTCGTCGAACGTGATCACCAGCAGCGTACCCGGCCACGCCGGACTCGTCGTCACCGCCGCGTAGATCCGCGCCAGGAAGGCTTCCCCGGCGCGAATGTCCGACGGCGGGTGATCATCGTCTGACGTCCCATTACTCTCACCCAGGAAGCTGGGGTCGACGTAGGACACCTGCGGCAGGGTACCGGCGGCGCACGCGGCGAAGAAGGCATCGAGCGGCCGACTGATGGGTAGGTGGCGCAGGCCCCACAGCAGGACGAAGGGGAGGTCGCTGAAATAGTAGCGCCCGCGCAGCCCCGCCGCGGCGAGGCGATCCCAGATCGTGGGCAGGCCGGTCAGGCCGAGGGAGTCGTCGAGGCGGTCGGTCTGCGCGGCGTGCAGGTAGAGGCGGTTAGGGTAGGTCTCCGTCAGAGTGGCGGCGAAGTAGCGGTCGCACACGGTCCAGGCGGGCGCGGCGCGGCCCAGGAAGGCGAGGTCGGGGGCGGTGTAGTAGCCGAGGGCGTAGCTGTCATTCGCGCCCGCGCGCAACCAGCCGTCGCAGGCGCCGCCGTTGTAGGCGACGTGGCCCCCGGCATAGGAGTGGTCGGGGTTGGGGTGGCCGCAGCCCTGAAAGTCCGGGGCGAGGGCCTGCGTGGGCCGCGCCACGCCGGCGCGATCAGGGAAGGATAGGCCGGCTTGGCGCCCGTCGGCGCCGGGGAGCCAACCCAGGAGGTGGTCGAAAGAGCGGTTCTCCATGGTGACGACCACGACGTGCTCGAGGCCCGAGGCGGCCGGGTCAGGCAGGGCGATGTCGGCTGGGTCGGCTGGCCGTTCCGCGTTCATCGCTCTCACCTCCTCAATGCGCATCATCGCCCGCGACACCATCACTCTAGCACAACGTGACGGCGGAGCGCGGACCGCACGCCGCAGCGGACCCGTCCAGGGAATAGATACTGACTCATCGCTGGTACGTCTCCCCTCATGAGCCATGCAATCGTGGCGCTGCGGGATGAGCACGGTGTGGACCGGCAAACAAACGTCCGCGCTATCGCCTGTCAGCACATCCTCATGGCACATTGCCGTGTCCGGCGGCGCCATGGCTGACCACGACAGTCGGGCAAAAGGGTGCATTGGCGGGTATGCGGTACTCTGATGTGGACTGTTGGCGTTAACGGGATGAAAGAGGTGAGCGGAGGAATGGCCATGGACGACCACGATACGGGCGGCTGGCGACGGGTGCGCAGCGAAGCGGGACCGGACTATCGCGTGTTCAAGGTGCGGCTGGATGACATGGTCTCGCCGCGCACGGGCGACGAGGGGCGCTACGTGATCCTAGAGTGCCCCGATTGGGTCAACGTGATCGCCCTCACCGGCGACGATGACGACCAGATCCTGCTGGTGCGCCAGTATCGCCACGGCGTCGGCAAGGTCACGCTGGAGATCCCGTCCGGTCAGGTCGATTCCGGCGAGGAGCCGCTGGCGGCGGCGCAACGCGAGTTGGCCGAGGAGACGGGCTACACCGGCGGGCGCTGGACCCCGCTGGGACGCGTGCGTCCCAACGCGGCCTTCCAGGACAACTGGTGCTACAGCTTCCTGGCCGAGGGCGTGCGGCGCACCAAGACGCCCAGGCTCGACGCGGGCGAGGCCATCGACGTCGAGATGCGGCCGCGCGGCGCTATCCCCTCCCTGATCGCCGATGGCGCCATTGACCAGGCCCTGGTGCTGGGCGCCTTCTACGCGCTGGATCGACTGCGCTCGCGCTAACATCCCGTGCCCGCCTCCAGTCCCTCTCAGGTGAGCGTCGTCGGATCGAGAGCACGTCCTCGATCCGACGACGCTGATCGACGCCGTGAGCTGTCAACGCGGTGTGCGGACAGCCTCTCTCGGCCGAGACGATGGGCAAGAGCGAACGAACGGAACAGGCGCGGGGGTGCTATACTACCGCTTGCGGTCATGCCAACGGCGCGCTCGTCCAGACCAGATCCTGGTGGTCGGGGCGCCGGATAATCCCGAGGGGTAGGGCGCGCTCTTCATGGAGCCGGCCGTGGCCGGCGTGGTTTGCCCCGCGACATCTGCTTGACCCGTCCCGCGCCTCCGCGGATACTCCGGTCTGGTCGAGTGGTCGCGGGCGTTGGGATTGGAACGGAGGGACAGAGGGACGATGGGCGAGCGCGGCGATGGGAGGGGCGGCGGTGAGGCGGTTCGCGTGGTGGTGACCGGCATGGGCGTGGTCAGCGCGCTGGGCGTGGGCCTGGAGACGAACTGGCGGCGTCTGGTGGAGGGTGAGGGCGGCATCGACCGCCTGACTCGCTTCGACCCAGCGGAGTTCGTGAGCCAGGTCGCCGGCGAGGCGCCCGGCTTCGACCCGCTGCAATCAATGGACCGCAAGGAGGCGCGGCGCATGGATCGCTTCGCCCAGTTTGCCGTGGCCACTGCGCGCGAGGCGCTGGCCCAGGCCGGCTTCGCCATCACCGCCGAGAATGCCGAGCGCGTGGGCGTCATCGTCGGCTCGGCCATGGGCGGCATGGCGGCCCTGGACGACGCCTACAACGCTCTCTATACCCGTGGGCCGGGCCGCGTCAGCCCCTTCTTCGTGCCCATGATGCTGGCTGACCTTGCCGCGGGCCAGGTCTCCATTCTGCTCGGGGCCCGCGGACCCAACTGGGCGCCGGTCTCGGCCTGCGCCACCGGCGCGCACGCCATCGGCGAAGCGGCCGCGATCATCCGGCGCGGCGAGGCCGACGCGGTGCTGGCCGGCGGCAGCGAGGCGCCGATCAGCCGCGGCGCGCTTGCCGGCTACGGGAGCATGGGCGCGCTCTCCACCCACAACGACGATCCGCGCCGCGCCAGCCGGCCGTTCGACCGCACCCGTAACGGCTTCGTGCTGGCCGAAGGCGCCGCCATCCTGCTGCTGGAGCGGGCGGACGGCGCCGCCGCGCGCGGGGCGACGGCGCTGGCCGAGGTGATTGGGTACGGGGCCACGGCCGACGCCCACCACATCGTCGAGCCCGCTCCCGGCGGTGAGGGCGCGGCGCGGGCCATGCGGCTGGCCCTACGCTCCGCCGGCCTGGCGCCGGACGACGTCGGCTACCTCAACGCGCACGGCACCTCGACGCCAATGAATGACCGCCTGGAGACCGAGGCTATCAAGGCCGTCTTCGGAGCGGCGGCGCGCCGGTTGCCGATCAGCTCGACCAAGGGCGCCACGGGGCATACGCTGGGCGCGGGAGGCGCCATCGAGGCGGCCTACTGCGTCATGGCGCTGCGCACGGGCGTGGTCCCGCCGACGATCAACCTGCGCGAGCCCGACCCGGACTGCGACCTGGACTATACGCCCAACGCGGCGCGCCGCACGCCGGGGCTCACGGTCGCCATGACCAACTCCCTGGGCTTCGGAGGTCACAACGCCAGCCTGATCCTGCGTCGTCCCGAGGAGGCGCGCTAATGGCGCGCGTGGGGGCAGGCGGGAACGGTGGGGGCGGTAAGGAGGGCGACCGGCAGCGTCCGGGGCAGCAACCGGGGGCCGACGGCGGCGCGCGGCAGCGGGGGCGCCGCCCCCAGGAGGAGCGAGAGCAGGATTACGCCGCGCTGGTGGGCGGTCTGCTCGACGAGCTTGCCGGTAGCGCCATCACGCTGTTAGAGGTGCGCCACGGCGACCTGCGCGTTGTGTTGCGCCGCGTGCCAGGCGCCGCGGCCGTCACGTTTCCCGCTGCCGCCGCCGCGCTGTCAACCGCACAGGCTCCGGGCCGGCCGGACCACTGGCACGCCGTGGAGGCGCCGCTGACGGGTATTTTCTACGCCAGGCCGTCTCCCGATGAGGCGCCGTTCGTGACCGCAGGAGGGCACGTCGACGCGGATCAGGTGGTGGGCTTGATCGAGAGCATGAAGATGTTCAACGAGGTCACGGCCGACGTGACAGGCATCGTGCGGGAGGCGGTGGCTCAGAACGGCGAGTTGATCGAGACGGGCCAGCCGATCGTCTACATCGAGCGCGGCGAGGGACCTCAAGGGCCGCCCGAGGCAGGGTAAGCAGGGCTCGCGGCAGCAGGAGCGTGCTGTATGGTGGAGAAGACCGTGGGTCTGTGACGGAGAGGGTGGGATTCGAACCCACGAGAGCCAAACGGCCCTACCGGTTTAGCAAACCAGCGCACTCGGCCTCTATGCGACCTCTCCCCGCACGAGGTGTATTTTAGCAGGTACGCCGCCGAAAGGCCAGTCCTTTCTAGAGCCACGGGTGCGCCCCGCGATTGTGATGGTGCGTGCCGACCACCTGACCTTGAAAGGTCATGGCAAGGACGGACCTTAAAAGGTCGGCGTGGGAGTCCTGCGTACACCAGGGTCGCGTCCGATGACGAGCCAGGGGAGACCCTTCAGGGTCCGTGCCCTGCCATGACCATTTATGGTCAGGCGGCGCTCACAATCGCGGGGCGCGCCCTAGAGCCACCGGCAACGGGGTGCGCCTCGAGATTGTGAGCGCCAGCCTGCGACTAAAGTCGCATGGCACAGAACGACGACTAAAGTCGTGCGGACGGCCAAGTCAGAGACACTTTAGTGTCCGTCGTTTGCCATGCGACTTTAGTCGCAGGCGGCGGCGCGGTCCGACATCACAATCGTGAGGCGCACCCTAGAGCCACTCAGCCGCTCGTCACGCGCCACTCGCCAAAGGCGCGGAACAGCTCGGGCGGGATGCGGCCGCGGATGTGCGCGCCGTCCGGGGTATAGTCCTCCTCGTCGATGGCGCCGCGCAGGTGGAACAGGTCGACGAGTTCCCGCGCGTCGTGCGGCAGCACAACCTCGATAGGTCGGAAGTCCGCCGCCAGCACGTCGGCGATGCGCCGCAGCAAGGCGTCGATGTTGGCGCCGGTCGCGGCCGAGATGACCACCGGGTTGGGGTAGTCCTCGACGTTGTCCAGGGCAAAGCTGTCGGGCGCGAGGTCGGCCTTGTTGAGCGCCGTGACCATGCGCTTGTCGCCCGCCCCGATGTCGTCCAGCACATTGTAGACGGTGATGGCCTGCGCCAGGACGTGCGGGTTAGAGACGTCCACGACGTGCAACAGCACATCGGCCTCGGCCACCTCTTCGAGCGTGGCCTTGAAGGCCGCCACGAGGTCCGTGGGCAGCTTCTGGATGAAGCCGACGGTGTCGGTGACCAGCGCCTGCTGGCGGTGCGGCAGCAGCAGGGTGCGCGTGGTCGGGTCGAGCGTGGCGAAGACCTTGTCCTCGGCCAGCGCATTGGCGTCGGTCAACCGGTTGAGCAGGGTCGACTTGCCGGCGTTGGTATAGCCGACGATGGCCACCACCGGGACGCCCTGACGGCGTCGCCAGCGCCGCTGCACCTGCCGTCCGTGCCGCACCGTGGCCAACGCCTGCCGCAGTTCGCTGATCCGCCCGCGCAGCCGTCGCCGGTCGCTCTCCAGCTTGGTCTCGCCGGGTCCGCGCGTGCCGATGCCGCCGCCCAGGCGCGAGAGACCCTGCCCGCGGCCGCTGAGGCGGGGCAGGCGATACTCCAGCTGGGCCAACTCGACCTGCAACGCGCCCTCGCGCGTGCGGGCATGCTGGGCGAAGATGTCGAGGATGACGGCGGTACGGTCCAGCACCGGGACGTTCAGCGCCTCTTCGACGTGACGTTGCTGCGACGGGGTCAGCTCATCGTCGGCGATGACCAGATTGGCGTCCAGCGCGGCGACCTGCTCGCGCACCTCGGCCAGCTTACCCTTGCCAAGGTAGCTGGCCGAGACCGGCTCGCGCAGGCGCTGCCAGGTGTTGCCGACAACGGTGGCGCCGGCCGTGGTCGCCAGTTGCGCCAGCTCGGCCAGGGAGTCTTCGATCGTCCAGGTGGCTCGTGGCGACGCCGATGCAATGCCGATCAAGACGGCGCGCTCGGATTCAGGGGCGGTGGGATAGGGGCCGTGGCCATTCGGAGTGACAGACATCGTTCGAGACAGGGGTGCGCTCCTTTTGTGATTACCGTTCGTTCTCTAATAGTACAACGTTAGGGCCAGCCTTTGACCCAAGTCGCATGGCACACAACGGACACTAAAGTGTCTCACCCCGTAGCGCCGTCACGACTTTAGTCGTCGTTCTTTGCCATGCGACGTCAGTCGCAGGCTCCATCAGCCAGCGGGATGAGCGGTGGACAGGATGGTGACGCCGCCCGCGCTATAGCGGACGCCGTAGCCCAGCCGCTCGAATCGCGCCATGGCCGCCTGCTCCGCCTCCGTGTGACCGTTGTAGTAGGCATACAACTCGGCGCCGCCCAGGTAGATGTAGTCGACCCCGTAGTGGCGCAGCAGGCCGCCGACCGCGGTCGTGTCGCCGCTCGTGTACATCGTCCGCACGTCGTTGAAGCGCGTAGCTACATCATAATACTTATCCGTCACGGCCTGGCCACCGTGCCACAATCCTTCGTGCGAATATCCCGAGCCGAGCACATCGGCCAATCCGGTGAACGTCGAGACGCGGTACATCAGCAACCCCCGGTCGGGGTCGCCCGGATAGGGCCAGTAGTCCTCGGGACCGCCTTGGGGTGCCAAAGGGTCGCCGTTGTTCGGGGCGCCGATAGCCACGTCTGCCTCTAGCAATGTGGGATGGCCTTGCACGTTGTGGTTGATCCAATCGATCGCCGCCGCGTCGGCCGGGATAGCGTTCGCCACGCGGTTGGCCGCGGCGATCTCGGCGGCGGAGGCCAGCGCCAACCGAACATCCGTCTTGGTGAGAGGCTGCTGAGTGTAGTGCCGCAGATAGGCGGCGCTGTCGAGCGTCGCGGCGGCGGTGGGATCGGTGAAGGCGGCGGGGTTGGTGTAGGCATCGGTCGTCGGCGTGAACAGGCCCAGGACCGTGTAGACTCCGCCTGCCGCGATGACCGCCATTGCTCCACCGGGCGCCAGGAAGCGCGTGATACTGCCCTTTAGGCGCGTCCAGAGCATCCAGAGGCCATAGACCGCGCCCAGCGCCAACAGCGTCCAGGCCTGGTAGTACAGCTTGAAGACCGTGTTCATGCGATACTGGTCGCCCTGACATGTTCCTCCAGAGTCGGTAAGACCGCAGAAATTGTCTCGCAGGTAGACCATATCGCAGGCGACGATCAGTGCGATCCCCCCTGCACAAAGCAATAGGGCGAAGGCATTGATGGACCGGGCCGCGCGTGCCTCGCGCCAGGCCAGGTAGAGCGCCGCCACCATGAACGGAAGGAGTAGCCCCATCGTGCCGAACGTACCTGTCAAGCTGAGCAATCCCCACAGCAGCAGAGCGGAGGCGGCGAGGACGATAGCGCCCCAGTTCCAGCCTACATGTAGCCTTGCGCCGACACTGTCATCCGGTCGTGCGCCGTTCGCGGCGCCGCGACGCTTGGTCCTGGCAATAAAGGACGGCACCGGCAGCCGCGGTAAATCGGTGTCCTCGTCATTGCCAACGTCGACCGCGTCGTAACCGTCGGCGTCCTCGCCCACCCGCGCGCTGTCGTCATCTCGTCCCTGCACGATGCCATTTATGGGTTGCGAAGAGACTGTATTGACTGCGGACGCCGAGATTGAGGTGCGATGGCGCCGTGTCTTTTGGGTTTGACCTTTGCCCTTACCGTTGCGTCGCCTGCGCGAGCGGAGCGACGGCATCGGCAGGCGCGGCAAATCGGGGTCCCAGGGAGCCTCGTCTTCAACCTGCTCGTCGTCTTCGTCCGCGCCATCCTCGTCGTCACCGTAGAGGATGGCGTCCGGCCCAGAAGGCATGGCTAGCTCGGCCGGCTCGCGGTCCAGGACCACTGTTGCGGCGCTTGAGCGCGCCGCGCGCCGCGCCGGCAGGGCGGTGGACGCGGCCGACCGCGCGGTCGCGGCGCCCGCCGTGGCCATGGCTGGGTTCAATCGGTTTGCCCGCTCATAAGGCGCGAGATCATCCTCGGGCGTGTCCGCGGTGGCCCGCTGCCAGAACATACCGAAGATGAAGACGGCGACGGGGACCAGGAACAGCCCGAACATGGTCAGCACCTGGTCGGTGGGCGAGCCGTGGAAGCGCACCCCGACCGAGCTGTACTGCGGCTGGAAGTCGTGCCGGTACTCCAGGTAGAGCAGGTAGCTGAGCGCGACCACGGCCAGCCCCAGGCCCAGACCTTCACTCAGGAGGCGGCCCGTCAGGCGGGCCAGACCTGGCAAGAGCAGCGCGGCGATGGTCAGTAAGAGGTAGCTGGGCCAGTCCCACGAGTTAATGAAGTAGAGCGCGCCCACGACGAGCCCCGCCAGCAGCAGGGTGATCGTGCGCCGCGGGCCGTCGGGCGCCAGGGCGTGCCAGCCCGCCTGTGCGGCCAGCGCCAGATTGAGTGCTATGCCAATGGCCAGGATGGTGAACGGCAGTCCAACCACGTGCGGGTGCAGATCGCCCAGCAGGAAGCTGAACGCCGGGAACTCGGTAATAGTCTTGTAGCCGGTCGGCGATACTGGCTCGACGATGCGCGACGAGTTAAAGAAGCTGAAGCCAGCGAAGTTATCCGCCCGGACGGCGGGATTCAAGAACTGGGATAGCCCGTCGAGGTTGCCGACCAGCAGCACGAACATGGGGGCCAGCAGCGACCACAGCACGCTCCTGGTCAGGCTGTAGATGACCGCGTAGGCGGAGACCCCGACCAGGGCGAACACGAGGGCCACGCCGAGGTTGTAGCCGATGGTCGGGGCCACGCCGGTCAGCGTGACCATGGTGCCCACGGCGAGGTAGCCGCCGTAGTAGTAGTTGATCGACGTGCCGGAGAGCCAGGGATCGTAGGGCGGGAAGGCCGTCGCCTTATGGGTAGCGGTCATCAGCGCCAGGTCCATCGGCTTCTCGGTCGAGAGGATGCCGGGGTGCGCGGCGCGCACCATCGTCCAGACGGCAAAGAGCGCCAGGAAGAGGACTTCTTGCGCCAGGATCACCGTGCGATGCGCGCGCAGCCAGTCCCGCAGGCTGGCGCGCTCGTCGCGCAGCGCGACCAGCCCACCGGCGCACAGCAACAGCACGCAGAGCACCAGCAGCGGCGCGTTGTTGCCGAGCTTGAGGACGCTGCCCAACAGGTAGTTGCAGAACGTCACCAGTAGCACGCCGAGGATCTTGGCGAGGCCGTAGCCGCGGTCTGCCAGACGCGGCAGCGCGGCCATGGCCAGCGGCAGCGCGGCCAGGCCCAGCAACTCGACGGCGATATACCAGAGCACAAACTCTGTCATAGGGGGTTACCGCCTGGTCCTGGAGATCACGACGTCCTCACGACGATGGTGAATCGACAATTGCCTCACTCGGGATCAAACGAGCCCGCATGACGGCCGGATGCAACGCGGGCATCAAGGGCCTCAGTTTCGCTACGTCTATGCCTGTGATTGTACGACGGGTCACTACTCTAAGCAAATCGACAACACAATAGGAAAAGGTTGCCGCATGTTCTCGTATACTTGCGCTATAGTGGCGTGATCCAATCCCAAGGGAGGAAAGTGCGCTCTCCCGTGGGCGTCACCACGAAGATTGCCGCTCCAGAGTTCTGCTGATCCTGGGTGCTCGTCGTGCTGAACTGCAGTTGCAGGGCATGAGGGCGGCTATCGAGCCGGAGTGTGAACGGAGTTTCCGTGTCCGGCATGGACAGCGGGTTGGCGGCGCTCGCCACCTTCTTATGATCGAGTAGGACCGCAGCGTCGCCCCCAACGCCATATAATATCATGCGGTACAAACCGGCGTGACCCGCGGCGACCACGCCGGTAAGTGTGGCGCGAAATGGGAATCCACGTTGTGGGAGCCAGGGTCGACCGCTGTTGTGGCCGAACGTGAACAGGAAAAACGGGAAGGGAACGCGCTCGGGCGGGACGAGGTCGCGAGACGAGGCGTCCGGGGTCAGAAATCGCTCCAGCAGGCCGTGCGCCGGAGTGTTGCGCAGATTAGAGGTGGGAATGACGCCGGCCACGTTTGGTCCTGTCCATTGCAAAGACGGCCTGATCACTGCTGCGCTGTCGCCCCGCGTTTTGATGCTGAGCGAGTACCAGCCTACGTGCAGGGTGAGTTGGCCGGAGGCTAGCACACCTTCGAGCCTCACCGTATCCTTCATCCCGCTGGGGCCCGCCGCTTGAAGGGTATACTGCCCATCGGCCGGTACATAGAGGCTGCCGGTCCAGTACGAGGTCTGCGCCCGACCGCTCGTCGCGGCTATACGGCGCCCACATAAGGTCGGACGCGGACACGGGCCGTTCAACCCTTGCCGCCGCGCGATCTCGGCCGCGTCCACCGTCACTGCGCTATAGCTGTTTCCGGTCGCCTCGTTCGTCCACAGGCGTAGCGTGGCTCCTGGATAGACACCCTGGAAGGCGTGGGCCACCTCCGCAAGCGGGTACGGCTGTGCGATCATTACATGCATCAATGGACCCGTCACCGGCTCGTGGACGGGCAGCGCGTCCGCCAGGTCGGCTGGATTCCGCCCTGCCGGATCGCCCGCCATCCACCCCCAATCACTGTTCGCATCGGGGAAGGGGAAGTCGGCGAAGAGGTAGTTCAAGCCATCGTTCCCCTTGCCGCGGAAGTACTCCACCGTATCGACCGCCGGGGGAGCGAAGGTGTTGCGCGCGATGAGGTTATGACTCTGCACGTTGTACAGCGCGTTGGCGTTGATCCAGCCCGCGACGCCGAAGAGTGCAAGCAGGATAATCGCTATCGAGAGCGAGATGAACCGATGGGAACGCAGGTCACGGACACGCCGTATGACGACCTCGAGGGGCAGACATGCCAACAGGAAGATGGGTGGGAGGCAGGCGATGAAACGCTCGGGCCGGAAGTCGACCGTCAGGATCGCCCCTGTGACAAGGGTCAGCGCCAGCCACGACACGATCATCAGGATGGACGGCCGGCGGAGGTGGAGAAGACCGTACCCGAGGCCAAGGAGGACGAGCGTGGCCGTGATGGGGTCGAGCATGGGCGCGTTGGGTACATTGACCGCCGGCCAGCCGTCGCCGGGACCCACGACGTAGCCCAGCAAGGACTGCACGTGGTCGGACAGCGCGGAGGTCGACCCGGATGCGCCACTTGGATTGAAGAGCAGCGGCATGATCGAGGTGAACCTCTCGCTGAAGGCGGCAGGTCCTTCTTGCCGGATGAGACCGGCGTAGGGGAGGGCGACGGCCACGGCCAGGACCGCCAGGAGCAGGCCGCCGGGCGCATGCCAGCGTACAATGTCGCGCAAGCGGTGGTGCTCGACGACCAGGAATCCGACCGTCCACAACAGCAGAATGATGGGGACGAGGCGGAACGAGACGTGACTATACAGACCGGCGCCTAGCAGCACGCCCATGAGAGCGTAGCCGGCGTACGTGGCACCGCCCCGCACGGCCCGCACGGCCAGCAGGAAGACGATGAGCTCGGCCAGCATCATCGTACATGACGGTAGGACCAGACGGGTATAGGCGATCTCCCAGCGCGACACCGCCAATAGCGCCGTCCCGGCCAACGCCGCCGGTGGGCTGAAGAACTGGCGGGCGAAAGCGTAGAAGACGGGAAGCAGCAGGAAACCCGCGAGGACGTTGGGGTAGCGCAGCGTGAGCATCGACGCCCCGAAGAGCTTGAAACACAGGACGGCAGCGTAGACAAGCTCGGGGTACGTCCAGGGATGCCCTCCATAGCGCATGAAATGTGTGGCCGCCGCGCCGATCTGTGGCTCGTCGACGAGCGCAAAGCCGTCGGGAGGCGGGTAGTAGTCCAACTGGTATAGGCGGAAGATGAGGCCGAGCAGGAGCACGAGGGTCAGCGCCAGCGCCTCGCGCGGATGTCCGCGTACGGCATCACGCCAGCGCGTCAACGCGCGGCGCGGACGCCAGTCGGCGGCAATAGCCAGCCCCAGTCCGATGAGGGCGAAACCGACGGCGTAGGCGAGCAGGCCGGAATAGAAGAGAGCGTCGAAACTCCCATACCCGATATAGCCGGCGGCGGCGGCGGCCGCGCAGCCCGCGACGACAAAGGCAACGCCGACGGGGAGACGCGGTACGCCCGCGATGGCCGGCCGATGCAGCGTTTCCGTTGTCGGCGACAGTCCTGAAGGGCTCGATAGGGTGAAGAGAATCGCGGCCAGGGCCAGGACCATCCCGTGTGGCAGGGTCAGTTGCTGGTTGCCGATGGCCGTCACCGTGCCCAGGGCGAGCGCGAAGGCGACGACCATGAGGATCAATGAGACGTCCCGCGGGCTGCGTGGAACGAGGCGATCGATCAGTGAGGGACCTGACATGATACGGCCGATGCTAGGCGTGATACCTGTTCTCCCATGTGCGTGAGCGGGTTGGAGTGCCGCTCTCCTATCGCCGCCAGTAGTATATAGGACAATGAACGGTGCTGAAAAGAGTCATGAGCGTATAATGACGCTGGGACCGCATGAAGAAGACTGGATATGGTCATATAATACAACAAGGAGACGATGGGTCATGCCGGATACACGAGGTGCGGCCCGACCCATCGCGTCGTGTATAGTATGGACGACAGATCATAATCGTCGAGGGGGGAGGTCGCGGTAGCGGTGGATCGCTCTCAACAAGCAGCGGACGATGAGAGTGTGCGAGAGGTGAATCGAGTCTACGCTGAGGAGCCAGGACCGTCTGCCGTTCAGGTAGAACCAACCTCATCGGAACCGGAGCAACCGGCGGCGCCAGTGTTGCCAGCGCCACCCCGTCCCAAGTTTCGAGATCGGTCTCGAACCGAGGAACGGAACGCGCCACTCGCCCCGTCCTTGACTCACCTGCCGCCGCGGAGCCAGGATCGTCGCATCGGCGGCTTGGTCGCGCTGGTCGTCGGTGTCGCCCTGTTGACGTACGCGGTGACGCGTCTGACCACCCCGACGTCGTCCGTCCCTGCCGCGGCCCCGACCCCGGCCGTTGCCCCGACGCCGGCGCCGCCATCGTTCGCGCCGCTCCCCGGCGCCTCTCTGACCGCGCGTCAGGTGCTGGCGAGCGGCGCTGGCCTGCGGGCGCCACGCGAAGCCGTGAGCTTCCCTGACGGCCATATCGCCGTGGCCGACCCGGACAACAAACGCGTGGTCTTGCTGGCGGCCGACGGCGCCGTGCTCAAGAGCATCACCACGGCCGGATCCGACGCTTTGCAGGCCCCGTACGCGCTGGCCGCGACGGCGCACACCCTGTTCGTGCTCGACGCTCAACGTGGCGCGATCGAACGTTACTCGGAGAGCGGCCAATTCAAAGGCGAACTGGCGCATACGCAAGTGCTTTTCGATGGGCGAGGCATGGCGTTGGATAGTAACGGCCATTTCTACATCGCCAACCCGTTGCTCAACGGCATTGTCGTGGTCTCGGTGTCCGACGGCAAGATTCTGAGCAAGGCGCAGACTCCACTTGGCGCCGCGCCAGGTCAGTTCAATCAGCCAGCCGCAGTAGCCGTCGATGCTCAGGGTGACCTCTACGTGATGGACAACCTCAATAACCGCATCCAGGAGCTTGGTCCCTCGGGCGCCTTCATCGCGCAGTGGCCAGCCCCGAACACGGATACGCTGCACTCCGCCCACCTGGTGATACTGTCGGGAACCGCGGGAACCGCTGGTCGACTTGTCTCGTCCGATCCGAACGCTCACGCCTTGTTGGTCTACGCGCCGCAAGGTGGGTCACCCACCCGTTTGCCGGTGCAAATAACCGGACAACCGGCTGACGCCGTCGAGCCTCTCGGCCTATTCACACAAAAAAACGGCATGATACTCGTTACCGACGGCCGTGAGAACAGGGTGCTGACAGTACCCATCCCCGCGTCTTTGCCATAAGAGCGGTCGTTACTGTATCTATGCCTGGGAGGCGCGATGTTTGACGTGGTGCTGATGCTTGTTGGGTTGATACTGGTGGCCTATGGGATGTTCACCGTGTGGAGCGCGGGCACGTCGCCGTATTCCTCCAGCCCGTTACTCATATCCCCGTCCGTTCTCGGCCGTTCAACCCGTTTCTTTGTCGGCGCGGGCGTCCTCGTCGCCGTGGCCTGTCTGATTATCATTGGCGGCGTGGTGTCCAACATTGCTATGATCCTTATCGGACTCGCCCTCGTCATCTACGGGGTGCGTGCCCTTTTAGATGTCGCGCCACGCCCTATTCGCCCGGTGCATGCGGGTACCGTTGCGCCACGCCCCGTTCTCCCGGTGCGCGCGGATGCCGTTGTCTTGACACGCGCATCTTATCTGGCCGCGGCGGCCATTGGCGCCCCCGTCCTTGCAGTGGCGGGCATTCTGCTCATGCTGCGGGCTGGCGTCGTGTTCCCGTCGCTCTCCCTGGGTATCATGTCGGACACCTTTCCCAATCCGCAGTGGGTCGTACTCGGTACTCTATGTGGCTTAATTGGAGCAGCGGTGGCGTACGTGGGGCTACCATCGTACGTCGACCTTGCACGCGGATTCACCCGCGAGGGCGAGGGCCGTCTGGCGTTGCCGCGCGGGTCGGCCCGCACCAGTTTTATCGTATCATCCCTGGTGGCGGTTGGCCTATACCTCTACGTGCTGACGCAAGCGTTGGCTCGGCAACCGAGTTCACCCGGCCCCCTTATCTTGCTGTGCCTTGTCGGTGCCACCGCCCTCGTCGCGCGCGCCACCGCCGAACTGACGCCGAGACGCGGGGGCCGGACCGAGCGGGGACGCTTCGCGGGGCTAACCGTGGTCGATTGGGCAATCGTCGTCGCGACGGTCCTGGCCTTCGTGTTGCTTAACCTGCACGACCTCCGGTCATGGTTCTACGCCTGGATCGGGGACGAGTGGCCGTTCTACACGGCCGCCGTGGGCATCGTGCATGGCACCCCTGTAGATGTCTTGAACCAGGCCGGAGTGTATGGCATCTTCCCGCAGGTCGACTCGGCGTACCAGGCGCTCGTGATGCGCATCTTCGGGACCGATGTCGTGGGCTGGCGCATGAGCAGCACGCTCTCCGCGGCCTTGCCGATCCTGCCGCTCTATTGGCTGGGCAAGGAAATGGGCGGTACGGCCTTCGCCGTCGTCGCGGCGGTGCTCTACGCGAGCTGCGACCTGCTGTGGGCGTTCGCCCACATTGGCTACAACAATAATGAGTCTATCCTTCCGATGGTTCTGGCCGGCGCCTTTTTCTATGCTGGCCTGCGCGACAAACGGCTCGCGCTCCTGTTCGTGGCCGGTGCGGTGGCCGGTGCGGGCTGGTACACCATCTACATGAGCCGCCTGATGATCGGGATCATGGGGCTCGTCCTCCTCACGGATTGGCGCGACGGCTTGCTCCCGATGTTGCGCCGGCAGGTCGCCATGGTCGCCGGATTCCTTCTCGTCGTAGCCCCGCTGGTCATCGATAGCGGGACCGACGCGCTGCGCAACATGAACCACAACCTGCCCTACGATGGCGCGTACCCTGGCAATGTCCCCTACCTCATCGCCATGAACGTCGTGCGTGCGCTCTACGAGTTTTTCTACGATGTCAACAGCGACCACTACTTGATCGCTGCCATTTTTACTCCCGTGGCGGCGGCGGCTCTGCTGCTTGGCATCGTGCTCGCGCTGCGCCAGATCACGACCCTCACCGCCCGCCTCCTGTTGGTGTGGCTGATCGTCACGCTGCTGCTGTCGACGCCGCTCAACGATCGGCCCGGCGTCTCGTTCACGCGCGGTATGATTGCGATCCCGCCGGCCGCCCTGCTCGCCGCTTTGGGGCTGTGCTCCGTGGCGCGCGGGCTGCAGACGCGGTTCGGCCGGCGGGAGCGAACGCGGGAGGGGCCTCTCTTCACGCTGGGCCTGGCCGCCGCCCTCATGGCTACGGTCTTCCTGAGCGGCTATCGCTTCTTCGTCGCTATGCCACAGGTGTACGGGACGAACGAGCGATCGATGACGATCGGCGTGCTGAGCGCGCATCGGCACGACACGACCGTGCTGGCGGGCGACCTCTCCACGGGAATTTTCTGTGATGACCGGGCGCAACTGTTCGACGCCTACGGGATCGACCCCACGACCGTGCTGCGCTTCCAGGGACAGGAGCTTGCGCCACAGTGTCCCGGCCCGAGTCCCGCCCCCACAACCGCCGCGCCCTCGTCCACCGCGGTGGTCCTGGTGAGTGATGCGCAGTTGCCGTCGGTCGGGCCTTGCGCGCCGCGCTTGTCGCGGCTTCTGCTGGCTCCGAATGGGACACAGGCCATCTGGGGCTTTGTGTTGTCGGTCCAGCCCGCTCCGGCCGCGACCTACATGGCTCGCGTCACCCAACAGGCGCTGCGGATCTGCCCATCGCTCTCCGCGCTCCCCACGCCCTCATAGGTCTGTGCCGACCTGCTGTCCGCGGCGTGGGGATGACGTGATAGAGAACGGGCTGGACTCTATGGCGGGGGCGCGACGACGAGAAGCCTGTTCCCGTGGGCATCCGTGACCAGTATCGTGCCATCTGCGAAACGGGAGACTCCTTGCGGTTCGACGTCGGTCAGGACCTTACCCTTCAGTTGCAACGGGTACCGAATAGGTTCATCCGTCCCAACGTAGGAGAGCAAGGCGCCCGACGGGTCCGATGCCAGCAGGCGTCCGGGGCTCAGTGGCAGCACATGGACCGGCAATACCGTGACGAATCCCGGTGTGGGCCATCGCTGGATGAACCGGCCGTCGCTCTGGCGCATTTTGATGTAGTTGTCCACCTCGACGGAGTACACATCGCCCTCGGGATCGACGGCGACATCCGACGGTTGGAGGTATTGGCTAGCGCCAGTATCGCCGCTGGGACTGGTGAAAACATGCCGCACCTTTCCATCAGGCAACGCGAACGCGACGATACTGTTCGCACGCGGATTGGCGACGTAGAGGGCGCCAGAGGTGATAGCGAGGCCGCGGCCGTCGCTGAGCAGGCCTTGCTTATGGATAAGTTCCCCCCGGAATTGGCCCTTGAGGTTGTATCGTTCGATCGTGGCCTGTCCCGCATCGAGCACATAGATGTATGCCCCGTCTGTAGCAAGGGCGAACGGTTGTGTCAGGTGGCCGGCTTGGGTTGCGTGCAACACATGGCCGTCCGGGGATAGGATAACCAGACGCGCCTTCCCGGTGTCGACCAGGGCGATCCTCTGGTTGGGCAGCACGATCGCTTCGCGCGGCGCTACGAGCCCGGCGTTGTTCGCAATGACACGCAGCACGCTTAGGGGAGGACCGGGCGCCGGCGCGAAGCTCCGCGACGTGGCTCCGGCGGTCGTGGTAGCGCCGGCCGTGGTGTTGGTCGCGGTAGACGGCGATGATGACGGATGAGTGAGATTCCAGAATGCGATGGCGAAGAGGGTGAGAGAAGCCACGGCTGCGATTAGACCCCGTTTGCGCCGGTCCATCCAGAATCGGGACCAGGGCGCCCGTCCAGCGGTTTTTCCGACCAGATGATGTACTTGGAGGGTCATGCGTGGCGTGGATTCGGCTGTCGCCATCCGTACGGTAGCGTCTGTCGCTGTGGCGTCTACTGTCTCAACGTTGCCGGCATCTTTCGTTAATCGACCGGCGTCAGCAGTCGTCACTTCTTTATCCTGATCCAGATCAGGAAACTCCATCGGTGTTGTCATGGGAGCAGATCGTCGCTGACTAGTAGCGCTGCTGTTTGGATGTATGGAGTCGTCAACCTTAGTCGCTCCCAAGGACTCGGCTATTCGGCGGTGTGCTCACGTCTGATGTCGCTCTGGTCCAGGTATCGCTGGACAGAAGGATGACCGCTGAGATCGGCAATCAGATGTCTGTTCGGATGATACCGACCGCATTTTTAGTGTATCATCAGAGCGGAATTCTGCTCTATGTAGCGTGGAGAGGGCCTGATGAGGTTGGCCATAGAGGTGAACATGGGATCGGTCGGCGTGTTTGTTGTGGCTCTCTTATTAGGGCTCTATGCCACGTACGAATTACTTCCCGGACTGCCCGCGGGGAAGGTGAAGATCATATACCGGGCGCGCCCCATTCCGTTCCCGCGTTCGCCCCTTGCGCTCGTCGTGGTTGGCCTCGGTTCAGAGATGATCTACCTGCTGTACTTCGTGGGACAGTTTCCCTTGCTCCAATACTACACGACGAGCACGACGATGCAGGCTATCGCCAACGGGTCGCCCGGTGGATTCGCCATCTTTCTCGCGCTGTCCACCCTGCTGTTCCTGCTCTGCGCCGTGGCGTGCTGGCAAGGATGCCGGACGACCGACCGGGCCATCTTCTGGATCGCGCTTGGCTTCGGCGCGCTGTTCGGGATCACTATGGCCTTCGTCTATCCGATTACAGCCAACGATGCCTTCGCGTACGTCAACCAGAGCAGGGTATTGGTGCTTCATCACGACAACCCGATCTTCATGCCAGCGGCAAGTTACCCCAACGATCCATTTGTGGGGTTGGCGGGCCAATGGGCCGCTTCCGGCTCGCCCTACGGGCCGCTCGGCATCCTCGTCGACGCCCTGCCCACCGTTGTCACTGGGAACAACTTCCTGGCCAACCTCATCGTACTCAAGCTCATGTTCGTGGGCATAACATTGATCTGCGCGGTCCTTGTGTATCATGTGTTGAAACGCATGGGGCACAAATTTGCCCTCCTAGGCTTGGTATTGGTAGCCTGGAACCCGCTCCTGCTGATCGAAATCGCGGCCAATGGTCACAATGACGCCGCGATGATGCTTCTCGTCATGCTTGGCCTCCTCCTCTGTGGGCGGAACAAGCTGCTGTTAGGTCTGGTTGCTGTTGTCGCCTCGGCGCTCGTCAAATACGCGACGGCGCCGCTCATCCCGCTATTCCTCATCTATGGAGTCGCTCATCAGCCGACGCTACGGCGGCGCGTCGCTTTTGTTGCGCTCTCCGTCGTCTGTTCGTTCGTGTTTGCCGCGGCTCTCTACCTTCCGTTCTGGCATGGCCCCGATACGTTCACCCGTTCGCTGCAGGAAGACCAGTTCCACATTGAATCCTTTGACAGCGTCGTTGGCCCCTTGTTCGCGCACTGGCTCACGTTCGATCAGGCTACGTTGCTCGGACGTGGCCTCTTCGCGGTTGCGTACCTGGTTGCCCTATGGCTATCGACGCGCCGTCTTGCCGATCTGGCGCTGGGGTGCTTCCTGAGCCTGTTTTTCTTTGTTGCTCTGGGCGCCGGCAATGTCAAGATCTGGTACGCCGTATGGCCGGCCGTCCTGGCCGCGGTGACTCCACAGTTGTTTGCGCGCGTGCCCGCGTTGCTCCTGGCGTGGGGGGCAACGCTCTCGGCGGCTTTCTACGCCTATATCTGGCCGTGGATCGGCGCGGACGGCTTCATGACGGCCAACTACGCCTCGTACGCCATTTCTTTCGTCCCGGCCGTCCTTGTCCTACTCGTGCTACTCTTGTTGAGGGTGCGCCGGAGGTTCCGTGTCGCAAACCGTCGGATCGCTCCAACGTACTCCACACCGACTCCTGAAACAGGGTAGGCACATATCGTATGCAAACATAGCTATCGATCGGGTGTGACCGAGGCTGGATCTTATGGTAATATCAGGATCGCTGCTCTCTGACGAGGGATATGCGACCGCAAGCAAGGAGTTCGTGGGTTGCTACTTATTGTGGGGTTGGCCTTACTCCTGCTCCTGTACGCGCTGTATGAGCTTGCTCCAGAGTGGCAGCCCGTGGAAGAGCACCTGTTGCGCCGGTTAAACGGCGGTCGTCTCAACGCCAAGGAGAGGCAGGACCCTGCCGCTCTTGAGGATATGAGGCGGGACCAGAGCGCGGTGGCTCTGCCACCGATGGCCCGCGAGGCCGTACCCGCGCACGCGCCTCTGGACATGGCGGCGCCCGCGCGCGCATTACGTCTGTCCGCCCTTGGAAAAGTGCTGGTCGTCCCCTCGGTCGCACTGCCCATAGCCTTGGCGGGCCTGGCATTCATAGCGTACGCGCTCTCCGCATCATTCATGGCGCATGGCTTCCTGGTACAGTCACCCGTTCCATACTACGTCCTGCTAGCCAAGAGTTGGCTACACTTGTCCTGGTCGACTGGCGCCGATCTGTTGGGAAGCCGCACCGCCGACTTGACGCTGTTCAACGGGCAGACCTACATAGCTTTCCCGCCTCTGCCCGCCATCATGCTACTCCCGTTTGTTGCCATCTTTGGCTCCTCTTTCTGGGACGTGCCATTCTCTATCGGGTTGAGCAGTTTCAACGTGTTTCTGCTCTATTGTGTGTTAGGGCGGCTGGAATATTGGGGTGTACGGGTATCACTATGGACGCGCGCATGGCTCGTCACGCTCTTTGCCTTCGGCAGTCCCATCTGGTATCTCACAATCGATGGGTCGGTCTGGTTTGAAGCGCACATAGTAGCCTTGACCTGCATCTTGCTGGGCTTTTTGGAGGCGTTGCATCCCGAACGGAGACCGTTGCGCGCGGCGTGGTGGTTTGGGTTGGCAGGACTGGCACGACCTGATGCGTGGGCGGCGGCAACCTTCTTTATTGGCCTGGAGGTTGCCATTGCCTTCAGGGAGCACCGATTGCGCGGGGCAGTACGATCTATCCGCATCTTCCTGGCATTATTCATCGTGTTTCCTCTGATCGAGGCGACGTACAATGTCGTTCGCTTCGGCTCCGTTGCGGATCCAGGCTATAAGACCATGCAAGTCAACCCCATGTTTCTCTCGGATCTGCAGCGGTACGGAGTGTTCAGCCTGCACTACCTTGGCCATGACTTGTTCTACATGTTCCTCGCGCCGCCGCTTGTGCAGGGTGGGGAGGTTATGCCCGATCCATGGGGGATGAGCCTTTTCCTGATGATGCCGGCCCTTGTGTACCTGGTAGGAGCATGGCGCGTGCACCGTACACGCCTGGTAGCGACAGTGGCGGCGATCAGCAGCGTCATGACGATCATACCGTTGGCGACCTACTATAATACCGGGTGGATACAGTTCGGATCTCGCTTTGCCGTCGACTTCTTGCCGTTCTTGCTACTCCTGGTCGCTCTTGGCGCGCGCGGCCGAGCCACCCGCTTGTTGTGCGCACTCGTGATCATGTCGGTCGTTATCACTGCCTGGGGCACGCTGTGGTTTTTCGTCAAGTACGTACCGGTGAGAGTGTGAGGGAAAGTTGGCCCTCATCGCTGTAGATGTACCAATCGAGGGCGCCGCCGATTGCGTCACGCGGCGCGTTCGCGTAGAGGTCGGGCATCCCGGCGATCGCGGTGATGTTGTGGTACAGTTGCATGTGGCGTGGTAGGTAATAGGTGACATCCGCTACCGTGAAGGCAAGCAGCATGACGCCCGCGGCGATGGGATCGTCCGATCTCCTGCGCCTCAATTGGTCGAGTACATCGCCTGCGGCTGCGCCGAGCGCCTGAATACCCCTTGCCGCGAACAGCAGCACCGTCGTCGATACCGATCCCACGGGTATCGTGCGAGGTCATGCATTGGAGACTTACTGATGCGGATATATCATCACTAAGGGGCCTGGACGATCAGCAGCCTGTTGCCGGCGCTGTCGGTGACCAGGATGCGATTGTGGGGCAGGGCGAACAGGCCCTGAGGCCGCACGCCGGTGAGGACGGTGCTGCCCAGACGCAGTTGCAGGCGGCGGGGCACGCCGCCACTGACCGGATAGATCAGCAGCGCGCCCATGGGGTCCGACACCAGGAGGCGGCCGCTGGGGAACGGCAGGATATGGATGGAGTGTGCGGCGTCGGAGGGCACGGTCGTGAGCTGGCGCACCAGTGACCCGTCGCGGGCGAGGACCTTGATGCGGTTATTGAGGCTATCGACCACGTACATGCGTCCATGACGGGCAACCGCGACGGCGGAGGGCCGGTTGAATTGGGTCGGGCCACCGCCCACGGGGCCGCTGAGTTGTTGCTTGAGGTTGCCGTGCAGCGAGACGAGGGCCACGCCATTGGCGCGCGGACTGGCCACGTAGAGCGTGTTCGGCGCGATGGTGATGTCGCTGGCCAGGCCGATCAGGTCTGGCTGGTGGCGGACTTCGTCCACGTAGTCACCGCCGAGGGTGTAGCGCTCAATCGCGCCGCGCCCCGCGTCGAGCAGGTAGATGAAGCGGGCGCCCGCGGTCACGGCCTGCGCGCCTTGCAGGGGTAGGCCGCCGCGAGTGGTGACCGAACGCACGAGCGTCCCGGCGCCATTGAGGAGGGCCAGACGCCTGTGACCGGCGTCGGCCACGGCGATCAGCCCGTTGGGCAGCACGACGGCTTCGCGCGGGCCGGATAATCCGGCTCCCATGCCCAGCACCGCCAGCACGGCGAGCGGGGACCCACTCGTCATCAGCTGGGACGCTGTCGTGGGACGGGGCGCTGTCGTGGCCCTGGGCGGTCCCAGGATGACTGCGGTCGCCCGATGACCAATGGTGGCCAGCGGCGATGCCTGTGGAGATGGGGAAGGTAGCGTCGCGGCCGTCGGCGCCGCCGGGTTGTGCGCGAGTTGAAAGACGACGACGGCCAGCAGGATCAGCGCGAGCAGGCCCGCGACGACGGCCCTGATCTGGCGCTGTCGCGCCCGGTCGCGTGCCCGCAGCTCGGTGGTGAGGGCCGAGCGCGTCTCCTTGGGATCGTCCGCGAGTGGGTCCGCTCCAGGGGGCCGCGCGGCCGCCGTCGTCCGGCTACCCTCGGCAGCGGCGCCAGGGCGGCGCGACGGCCCGGCGTCGGGGTACATATAGGACTCGGTCTGCGTGGGCGCGGCAGGCGCAGTGGGCGCGACCGTGCGGACCGCGTGGTTTGGGGACTTTCTCGTCGCGCCGCCCCGCCCCTGCCGGTACGGTTGCCCAGCGGCCCGCCCGGTGGGCTCGACGCGGGCGGCGGGCTCGACCGTGGTTCGCTCGGAAGGGCGGTCAGCGGCGACATCGCGCAGCCACCAACCCCGCGGACGGCCGCGAGGCCTGGTACGGGATGCGGCGCTCGTGTCCACGGGACCGTTGGGGTCGGGATGTTGCGGCGCACGCGAGGCTCCCTGGCCGTGACGAGCGGAGCCGGGCGGGCCGTTCGTGGCCTGCGCTTCCGCTCGCGCATCCGAGGCGGACGTGTAGCGCTGGCTATGCGAGCGGTCGTCCTTATCCATAGATTTTCTCCATCGCAGACCCGTGACCGCGCTCGCCCCGGCGTTGGCGCACCCTGCACCCTGCATGGTTCGCGGTGTGCAGCCGTGGCGGACGGGAGCTGCTCGGTGAGGGTAGGCCGCGCTATCTATGGTACCAATCGTTTCCTTAGCGTGTCAATGATGCGTTCCGTCCTAATACAGAGTCATTGACCTATTGACCGTCGGGTCGTTGACGGGGGCGGGGACTCGTGGTACTATCGGGGTGGACCCACGCCGTGGTGGGTCAGGCGACGCGCCCTCTGCGCGATCAGTCGGAAGGAGCATTCGATGACGAATGCGTTGTTGCTGCGTGGCGGCAGTCGTGCCGAGTCTGGAGCGTACCGCGAGGTGCGGTCCGGACATATGGTCTACATGGGGACGGAAGGCTACTTGCCCGGTCAGTCCAACTCCGAGCAATACGTCAAGGTGCCTGAGCACCTGTATTTGCAGGAGCGCTCCCGGCGCTTGCTCCGCGAGCGTCACTCGGCCTGACCGTTTCCCGCACGTCACGTCAGTAGCTGGCCCGCCAGGCCGGGCGCCTCGCCCGGCCTGGCGGGCCAGCTATGCTAGCTTGCATTATTCGCGAGGGGGAGTCTCCTGGGAGCGCCGGCTTCCAGCCGGCCCCGTGCGCCCACGTGCGTCTGTGAGCGGCGACCGTGTCCGCTACGGAGCGATGCCGGCTGGAAGCCGGCGCTCCCAGGGGGTCCGATCGCGGCCAGCGTCCCGCCATGAATAATCCAGGCTAAGTAGGTGTTGCGAAGTTCGTGCAACCCGGAGAGGCTGCACGAGGTACGCACCCAAGCGTGGCGGCTGTGCAAGAACTTACCAGTGTCTACTTAGTAGCCGTTGGCCGTTGCCATATCAGAGCAGACACGATGTCCTCACGGTTAGCTATGTGGCTGCCTCTCCCCTCCTAAAATTCCCCTTCATCTCCGCGAGGCGCCTCCTTTACCTGATACCCAGCATCGTCTAAACCTTGACATCATCACGCTCAAGTAGTATCCTGCTGTTAGAGTACGACGATCGGGTAAGGTGCCTGGCAGCCTGCCGCGGCGGACCGCGTGGGTAGGACGGTGGCAGCCGGCGTGAGGGGGTAGGGATGGGTGTCGAGCACAAGGACTACTACCGTATCCTTGGCGTTGATCGGCGCGCCGACGAGCGTGAGGTCAAGGCGGCCTTCCGGCGTATGGCGCGTCGCTATCACCCGGACGTCAACCCAGGCGACGCTGGCGCGGAGCAACGCTTCAAGGACGTCAACGAGGCCTATGAGGTCCTGGGCGACGCCGACAAGCGGCGCCGCTATGACATGCTGGGTCCGGCGAATTGGGCGCGCGCCGGCATGGGCGCGGAGGGCGGGACGCAGACGCGCGGCGGCGCCTCGACCTTCGATTTCTTCCAAAGCGTTTTCACCAACGCCAACACCCGTCGCAGCCGCGTGCGGCAGGGACGCGACCTGGAACAGGATGTCACCGTGTCGCTCGACGAAGCCTACGCCGGCTGCACCCGTACGTTTAGCGTGCAGGGCGAGGAGCATTGTGAGCGGTGTGAAGGCACGGGGCGCGGCCCGACGGGCCGTCCCTGCCCGGCTTGCGGCGGCAACGGCATGGTCTCGTACACGCGCAAGATCGCGGTGACGGTCCCGGCCGGGGTGCGTGATGGCTCGCGCATCCGCATCGCCGGAGAGGGAGGCGCCGGCGCCATGGGCGGACCCAAGGGCGACCTCTATTTCCGCATCCACGTGCAGCCCCACGACGTGTTCCGGCGCGAGGAGGATAACCTGCTGCTCGATATCGACGTGCCTTTCACCACGTTGGTGCTGGGCGGCGAGGTCGACATCCCCACGCTGGGCCGCTCGGTGCGCATGAAAGTCCCTCCAACCACGGCCAGCGGCCGCCAGTTCCGGTTGGCCCGGCAGGGTATGCCGCGCCTCAACGCCGATGGCAGCGGCGACCTGATCGTGCGCGTCAACGCGGCGCTGCCCAGGCAGGTGAGCGACCGCGAGCGGCGGCTGTTCGAGGAGTTGCGGGAGTTGGGAACCGGCGCGCAGGACGCCGCTGTCGCGCAGTCTGGCCCACAGCAGTAGGCAGTGGGCAGTGGGCAGTGGGCAGTGGACCCGTCAGACGCGATGGAGTAGGCAGACGATAGAGGGTGATCGGGGCGTCAGGTCGGCGCGTTGCGCCAATCACTGGGCAACCGAGCCGGCGGCGGCCGGAACCGCGGCAGCGGGTCGGGCCGCGGATGTGTAACGGAGGATGGTGACACGGATGAATGACACGGACGGGCGTGAGTTGCCCCGCCGCACGGGCCGCGACGTGCGCTTTACGATCAGGATCGCGGCGGAGATGGTCAACGTGCATCCGCAGACGCTGCGGCACTACGAGAAGATCAACCTGATCGCGCCCAAGCGCAGCGAGGGCAAGATCCGCTACTACACGCTCGCGGACATCGAGCGGCTCGATACCATCAAACAGTTGATCGAGGACAAGCATGTCAACCTGGCCGGCGTCGAAGCCGTGCTGGAGCTGCGCGAAGAGATGGCGCTGATGCGCGACGAAATGGAGGCCCAACTGGATGAATTGCGCCGCCGCTACGAAGCCGAAATCGCCCGGCTCAAGGGCATCATCAGGCGCATGAACGGGCAGGAAGTGACGAGCTTTTAGCCCTTAGTAATTAGCTATTAGCCGTTAGTAATTAGCTATTAGCTTTTGATCGTTGGGTGATCTAATAGTTTGATGTAGTGACGAGGGTTTTACCGACGTCGACAGTGCGACGCTAATGGCTAATTGCTAACGGCTAAAGGCTAGAAGGAGTGCCATATGAGTACCAAGAAATACACCGAGATGGCGCAGGAGGCGCTCTCCGAGGCGCAGAACCTGGCGCAGCGCGCAGGCGGCAGCCAGGTGGAGGACCTGCACCTGCTGGCGGCCGTGCTGGGCCAGGCCGAGGGCGTGGCCCCGGCCATTCTCTCCAAGCTGGGCGTCGAGCCGTCGCGCATCACGGCCGCCGTGACGCGGGCCATCGCCACGCTGCCCAAGATGTACGGCAGCAACGCCGAGCCCTACGCTTCGGCCGACCTGCGCGGCGTGCTGCAGCGGGCGCAGGACGAGGCCGCCAGGCTGAGCGACGACTTCGTCTCCGTCGAGCACCTGCTGCTGGCCCTGACCGCCAAGGACAACCGCGGGCGCGGCGGCGACATCCTGCGCGAGGCGGGCGTGACCCACGAGCGCGTGGCCGGCGTGCTGCCGCAGATCCGCGGCGGCCAGCGCGTGACCAGCGCCAACCCCGAGGGCACCTATCAGTCCCTGGAGAAGTATGGCCGCGACCTGACCGAGCTGGCGCGCCAGAATAAGCTGGACCCGGTGATCGGGCGCGACGAGGAGATCCGCCGCGTGATCCAGGTGCTCTCGCGGCGCACCAAGAACAACCCGGTGCTGATCGGCGAGCCCGGCGTGGGCAAAACGGCCATCGTGGAGGGGCTGGCGCAGCGCATCGTGCGCGGCGATGTGCCCGAGACGCTCAAGGACAAGCGCGTGATCGGGCTCGACCTCGGTGCGCTAGTTGCGGGGGCCAAGTTTCGCGGCGAGTTTGAGGAGCGCCTCAAGGCCGTGCTCAAGGAGGTTGAGCAGTCCGAGGGCCGCGTGATCCTGTTCATCGACGAGCTGCACACCGTGGTGGGCGCGGGCGCGGCCGAGGGGGCCATGGACGCCGGCAACATGCTCAAGCCGATGCTGGCGCGCGGCGAGTTGCGCTGCATCGGCGCCACCACGCTCGACGAGTATCGCAAGCACATCGAGAAGGACGCCGCCCTGGAACGCCGCTTCCAGCAAGTCTACGTCGGCCAGCCCAGCGTCGAGGACACCATCTCGATCCTGCGCGGCCTCAAGGAGCGCTACGAGGTACACCACGGCGTGCGCATCACCGACAGCGCCATCGTGGCCGCGGCGGTGCTCTCCAACCGCTACATCACCGACCGCTTCCTGCCCGACAAGGCCATCGACCTGGTGGACGAGGCGGCCAGCAAGCTGCGCATGGAGATCGACTCTATGCCGGTCGAGCTCGACGAGATCGAGCGGCGTACCATGCAGCTGGAGATCGAGCGCCAGGCCCTCTCCAAGGAGACTGACGCGGCCTCGCATGAGCGGCTGGAGCGCCTGGAGGCCGAGTTGGCCGACCTGCGCGAGCAGTCGGCCGGCATGAAGGCGCAGTGGCAGAACGAGAAAGAGGGCATCGCGGCCATCCGGGAGACAAAGGGGCGCATCGAGGCCACCAGGAGCCAGATCGAGCAGGCCGAGCGCGTCTACGACCTTAACCGCGCCGCCGAGCTGCGCTACGGCGTCCTGACCGGCCTGGAGCGTACCCTGGCGGAGCAGGAGGAGCGTCTGGCCAGCCTGCAGAGCGTGCGCAAGATGCTCAAGGAGGAGGTGGACGAGGAGGACGTCTCCGAGGTCGTCTCCAAATGGACCGGCGTGCCGGTCAGCCGCCTGATGGAGGGCGAGGTTCAGAAGCTGATCCGCATGGAGGAGAATCTGCACCACCGCGTGGTAGGGCAGGAGGAGGCCATCACGGCGGTGGCCAACGCCATCCGCCGCGCGCGGGCCGGCCTGCAGGACCCCAACCGGCCGCTGGGCTCGTTCATCTTCCTGGGACCGACCGGCGTGGGCAAGACCGAGTTGGCGCGCGCGCTGGCCGAGTTCCTGTTCGACGACGACAACGCCATGGTACGCATCGATATGAGCGAGTACATGGAGAAGCACACCGTCTCGCGTCTGATCGGCGCCCCTCCCGGCTACGTGGGCTACGACGAGGGCGGCCAGCTGACCGAAGCGGTGCGCCGCCGCCCCTACTGCGTGGTGCTGCTGGACGAGATCGAGAAGGCCGCGCCGGACGTGTTCAACGTGCTGCTGCAGGTGCTCGACGACGGCCGCCTGACCGACGGCCAGGGCCGCACGGTCGATTTCAAGAACACGGTGATCATTATGACCAGCAACGTCGGCTCCGCGGCCATCCACCAGTACGAGAATCAGCCCGAGGCCCTGCGGCGGTCCATGCTGGAGGCGCTGCGCGACGCCTTCCGGCCCGAGTTCCTTAACCGCATCGACGAGACCATCGTGTTCAAGCCGCTGACGCGCGACCAGATCGGCGCCATCGTGGAGATCCAGTTGGCGCGCACGGCAAAGCGTCTGGCCGAGCGCAACATCAGCCTGACGCTGACCGAGGCCGCGCGCCAGCGTCTGGGCGACGAGGGCTACGACCCCATCTACGGGGCGCGCCCGCTCAAGCGCGTGATCCAGCAGCGCATCCTGGACCCGCTGGCCCTGCAGGTGCTGCAAGGCCATTTCCGCGACGGTGACGCGGTGACGGTCGACGCCACGCCTGAGGGCTTCGCCTTCGTCAAGGCGGCCAACCCCACGGCGAGCGAGGCCGTCGGACGTGAGCCGGTCGAGGTATAGGGCTCGCGACCATGGTCGCGTGGTAAACAAGCGCCGACCGCGGTCGGTTGATCGGGGACGTCATACACGGCGGGCGGATGCAACTTATGCATCCGCCCGCCGTCTTTTATAGTGCTGACACGTATGACCGCCGCGTCCGGCGGGTGACGTTCTAGAGAAGCCGCGCTACTTTGTGGTTACGGTACCATGGACTCAATATTTGTCGAGGTTGATCGCGGCATAGAGCCTTGTCCGCCCCCGATCATTTTGGGACTGTATTCAACGACAACGTCCACCTCCGCGTCGCCTGCGTGTCTCCAATCGCCATTGATCCAAAAGATAGAGTTGTGTTCCGTAGGGACGGGCGACGGCTGGTCGAGGGCGAGCCATTCGGCCAGGATGACGGCGTTGTTCCAGGGTGTGGTCACCGGCGAGAGGACGATGCGCCACACGAGTTGGCCGGCGTCGCCGTCCCCTTGTAGCGCGGCCATCAGCGCACGGCTTTGTGCTTCGGCGGCGGGCCTGTCCCCGTCGATCAGGAACCAGAATTGCTCCATGCCCGCCCGTTTCCCTATGACCGGCGTGGGCAGCGCCGCGACGGCCACATCCCATCCCTTGCGCAGCATATAGCCATACGCGGGCGCGGCGCGTTGCTCCGCAGATGGAGGGGAGGGCGTATCTAGGTGTAGGAAGGCAGCGGCTTCACCACTGTTGCTCTTTTCTTGCAGCGCATCCTCGACCGGTACATCCCCGATGACCCAGTGAATGTTGCTATCCGTACTGATCATTAGTGATCTCCATTAAATTAACGTACCCACTCCGATGGCTCACCGGGCCGAAACACAATGTACGGTTTAGCGATAGCAGGGTCATTTCATTCTCGGGCAATGCCGACAAGGGCGAGGGCATGCCCGGGTTGGGCGGCGTTGCGACGACAGGCGGCGGCAATGTTGGTCGCGCCGTGTGCGCGCAGGAGGCCGATGGCGGCGG